>Ga0307507_10000215_pt1 | contig 110186 bp, 63 predicted proteins | sample 7_EM_MG_FD_207223 | JGI IMG/M metagenome (GOLD analysis project Ga0307507, IMG submission 207223) | Populus trichocarpa ectomycorrhiza microbial communities from riparian zone in the Pacific Northwest, United States - 7_EM | ecosystem: Host-associated > Plants > Roots > Unclassified | place... | reverse complement strand
TAGCGACATCTTCTACTAATATCTCTTTAGTGTATGCTATAAAGTATCCCCACTTTATTAGCTTATCTACTATTACTAAAATCGCGTTATAATCTTGTCCTATAATAGGATCTCTTAACTTTAGTAATTTAACAATAAAGTCCTATAATATAACTTCCTATAGTCTTCCTAGTATTTTAATAGGTTATAGCTCTCCATATAGCTTATACCTTATTAGTTTATTCCTTTGGCAATCTAGATATTCTTTTATAACTTATTTTGCTAGTCCCCAGATTCCTTAAATAATATACTCCTCTTAAAGCCTTAACACTAGTCCTGTAGACCTATTATGTCCTTATATTATTCCCTTATAGAATTCCTTAATAAATTCTTCTGTAATAGACTTAGGTATATATATTGCCTTTCTATTTTTATATTGCTCTAAGTCTAGATCCTTTGCCTATACTTCTTAGATCTTCTATATCTAATTACTCTTTAGTAATTTATGGACCTAACTTTCCTTAGTTGCTGCGATCTTTAGATAATTATACCTAATTAATCTGTCTTAATCCTTTTGTAATAAAGCTCCTGATAGCTTTTTATTACTTTATAGTTTAGCCTTTCTGCTTAAAGCGTCTGCTCGTGTATTGTCTGTACCCTTAGTATACTAAATTTTAAAATGGTATTCTATAAGTATTTCCACCCATCTAACCTGTCTTTAGTTGAGTTTCTTTGTTATTAGGAATCCTATAAGGTTCTTATAGTCTGTCTTAACTATAAATGGTTTTTCTATACCTTGTAAGAATGCTCTCTATTTTTTAAGTGCTATAACTATACCTAATAACTCCTTGTTGTAGATGTTATAGTTTAACTCTAGTGGTGTTATTTTCTAACTATAGTACGCTACTAGATGCTATGCGTTCTAATACTTCTATAGTAAGCATACTCCTAGTGCAAAGTCTAATACGTCTATCTCAACAACCGTTTTTAACTTTAGTTAATAGATCTTGAGGATCGGTTCTTAGGTAAACAACTCTTTAAGTTTCTAAAATAGCTCTTTCTATTTACTTCCCTAAACCTATAGTTCCTCTTTCTTTGTTAGTCTTATAAATAGCTCAATGCTTTTTAACCATTATGCTATAAACCTCCTATAGTAGTTGCAAAACCCTAGAAATAACCTTAACTACGTAACGTTCTCTAATTCTTACTAACTTACTATAGCTTTAACTTTCTTTAGGTCTATACTGATTTTTCCTAGTTTAATAATAAATCCTACAAAATTGGTTTTTTTTATAAAGAACTCGCATTTTTTAATTGCTACTAGCATCTGTTCTTCCTGTAGTCTCTTTAAGACCTATTTAACGTGTTCTCTATGTTCTTCCTTATTCTCTAAGTAGATAATAATGTTGTTAAGGTATACTATAATAAACTTATCTAAGTGTTCTCCTAATATACTATTAATTTACTTCTAGAACGTTGCTGGTGCGTTTATAAGCCTAAATTATATAACTAATAGTTTATATAGTCCTTCCTTTAACCTAAAAGCTGCCTTCTATTTATCGCCTTTCTTAATCCTAATCTAATGGTATGCCCATCTTAGATCTATCTTTATAAAGATTTTTACGTTACCTATTCTGTCTTGGATTTTGCTAATTAAGGGTAAAGGATATCTATCCTTCCTAGTAATGCTATTTAACTGTCTATAGTCTATATATATCCTAAGTTTTCCATTTTTCTTTGGGATAAATAGTACTGGATATCCTGCTAATGACTGTAACAGTCTAATATATCCCTTGTGTAAGTTCTCCTAGATAAACTCCTTAAGCGCTACTAACTCTGTTTTAGTAAGCTTATAGATTGGAAAGAACTTTAGACTTATTCCCTTTTCCAATTCTATTTTATAGTCCCATGCTATATGCTCTAACAGCTTTTCACTTTCTGGTAACCATAACTTTTTGCCATACTTGTGGTATCTCTTTAGTATATAACTTAAGCCTTACTTAGTCTCTTTGTATATCGCTCCAACTTAGTACTATACCAACTTGGTTTGCTATTGCACTTTATATTATTAAGTATTCTTAATATTAACCTAACCTGTAACCTAATTAACCTTTAGATTGTACTTCTGTAACTAAGGCATTCCTAGTATTGCCTTGTCCTGTCCTAATAGTAGGATATTAAAAGATATTCTAACTGGTCTTCCTTTAATAGTTAACTAAATAGGTCCTATTTTAAGATTAATAATGCCTCCTTTATAGGCTATCTAATCTCCTAAAATTGTTATAAGTAGATATGGGTGTTCCTTCTGTCTATATAGTAACCCTATCCTTTCTACTACCTTTGGTGATATATAGTTCCTAGTTACTCTACTATCTACTAATACTTTAAACTGCTAATCTTGCTATTTAGCTTATAAATTTAGGTATTAACCTTAAATTCCTTTAAGGGTCTAAGGCTCTAATACTAGTTCCCTTTAGTCCTATACGCCTCCCCTTTTCCTAACTATTGGCTGCTAGATCCTATCTATACTTAGTCTAACCTTAGCTAATACTTAGTTTGTTTCTTTTCCTCTATATACTATAGATAAGTATTCTCTAGGCACTTCCACTACTATTATCCGTCTAGGTATTTTTCCGTAAGGAATCTTCCTGGTTAAAGTGTTAAGTCCCCTTAACCTTATACTTCTACTAGGTGCTATTTATGTATATACTTGGCATTTCTAAACCGCTTTTCCTCTAGTGCCCAATATATCCTTACTAGGTACTTTTGGTTCTTGTCTTTTGGTGCCCTATATATATTGCATATATTATCCACACAAGCTATCCACAATAGTGTATAATGCGCTATATATTTTAGGTTAACTCTTAGTTTATCTTTATTCTTAAGTTTAAACCTATACCTGGTTAACCTAACCACTAGTATCTCTGTTACGGGTACTAAGATTTATTACTTACTTCTCTAGTCCCTAGATCCTTCTTCTAGGTTCCTTAATATTATAATTAACGCTTCTTTAATATAACTTATGCGTTTTTCCGTAATAGGTTGGTCTTAGACAACTTTTTTATTTAGCTATATATAGAAATCTTTCTATTTGTTATTATGTCGTTGCCTATACCACTTTCCGTATAACTGGTTTAGTGTATATAGTTTATCTGTTAGAAAGTACCTTGTTATTGCTATATTATAACATCCTTTAGTATATCTTTCTTTAAACCTAGTTAGGATATCTAGATCCTCTTCTTGTTCTAGTTTATCCAACCATTTTACCCTAGGTGTCCCTACACTTGGCCTATTAGTAACTCTTTATATAGGTGCTCTATCCCTTATATAACCTAGTATAGCTGACCTCTTATCTAGCTTTTGCTCTTGCTATGTAATGATTCTTGTTCTAAACTTATCTATAGTTTCTTATTTTCTACGTCTTATAGCTGGATCTTTGTAGTTATCTTGCTTTTTAATCCTAGTATTAACTGTTTAATCTTTAGGCTAAACACTGCATTTACCTAGGATTGCTGACGTTCTTATTTGTTCCCTAAACTTGTAGTTCTTAAACTTACGTCCTATACTTATTTGTTTGTTACTAAACTAAGTCGCTACTCTTTCCTATCGGTTTTCGTCCGTTGTGGGTCCTTAGTTATATCTTATCTTATTTTAAAAATCTTAAGCTTCTTATATCTTTTCTTGAGAATCTTAAGCCTGTGGCCTTTTGCCTTTATTAAGTAATAAGTTAGCACTAGTAGTTATCTGCTTGCTTAGTTTCTTCTAAACGTTACTCCTATTATCTTATAAAGCGACGGAAATTGTATCTAATGGTGTTATAATATCCGTTACTAAACCCTATTTTGTAATGGTCTTAGTTTCTACTTCTATTTTAACTTCTCTAAGGTCTATATGCTCCTAGTAAGCTGCCTTTATTGCCTTATTATTAGTAAATGCTTTACCTGTGTTAAATTTATTGTCCTTAATGTCCGATCTATAAGCTAGTTTATTGGTTTCTCTAAACTTAGATAACAATGGCTCCTATAGCTAATAGCTTACGCCGTACTTAGCGTCCTTATAAATTCAGTATATGTTGTTATAATAATACGCAAAACTGTTAATTAAATATTCTTTTATTCCTTACAGTGTACCGTTATCCCTCTATATGTATGTGCCGTCTGCTGGCCTAGTTCCCTTTACCGTATGGTTACTCTAACCACCTCTATAGTCTCTAGCAAAATGACCTTGTTTTTTATAATTTATATAAGCCCTATTTTTAAACCATTTTTCTTGCTATAGAGTCCGCCTAAACGTCTTCTGCTGTTAAGATCCCTAGTTTAGCCTCTACTTTTAGGTCTTTTAATTACTTAATTCTTAACCTTTAGGTTTCTATGGTTTCTTTTTCTATCTTTAGGTTTCTTTAGTACCGCTTAGGTCTATTAGCTCTGCGCCATTCTATAGTTTTTAACTCTGTGTTTATTATTACGTACTTTACGCCTTATATAACTATAGAACTCTGTCTTACCCTTTTTTAGCTTGTTCCCTTTAATAGATCCTATTATTAATCTTTATTAACTAATCTATTAACTCTCTTAGAGTATCCGCATCTTCCATTAGGATAATTGCGTCCTGGACTTTAGCCTTAAGTCCCTATTTATACTGTGCCATAAGCGCCCTATTGTTCCACTTAACCTGCGTAGCTAGTGTTTGAAACTGCGTTATATACTTAATTATTAAAGTGCGTTGTACTAAGTTCTGAAGCTTTTGTTCTGCTATGGTTATAGCCTCCAGATCTCTAAATATCTGCGTTAGTTGTTCCGCGAACCCATTTTAATCTTATTTAATACTATAACCTTGGTAGTAAATGTGTAACGGAACCTTATAGTAGGAACTATGGTGGGTCCTATTATTAGGCTAGGTATATAGGTAAGAATAAATTAACAACATAATAATAATTAGTGGAGTAGTTGCCTAACAGATTAACTCTAATTATATTTTAAGATTTACTATAAGAAGAGAACTATCTACAGTAGGAACTAAGGTCCTTTAAATACACAACCGTACTCCTAAGAAATCCTCTCTTGTACGTAAGGTACGTGTTATACGTGTTATACGCGGGCGTATACTGCGTACACTTTGTACACTGCGTATAACATCATGTGACTCGCTTACTATTCCTCGTCACATAGTTCCACCAGATCCATTTTAGACTGTGCCTGTATTAACTAACTAGCTTCCTACGACTCTTCCCCAAGTAGTTATAATATTATACTTAAAGCGTCCGTAATATATTTGCCTGTAATTGCTTATAAAGATGATATCATACACCGCAGTAGGGAGTTAGGGTTATAGGCGTATTAGAGTACTCAGCATCTGCAACATAGTATCTACTAGGTAAGGCTTTAAATCCTTTAACTCTTACTAAATTAAGGACTCTAGAGTTATAAGTAGAGCCCTTCTAACCGGCTAGAATATAGAGGAAGTTTATCTAGAAATTAACAACTATAAGAACGTTCTATAATAATCCTCCCTTCCTTCTACGCCATAGAGCTTACCTTATATACCCACCAGGTATAGAAATTGGTAGATAAGTACCATTAAGAGCTCCAATACAATCGGTAAAGAAAGGATATCGTTTGGGGTCATTAGTAATCTCTTCTAAAGTAGAGTTCTTAGGAAGCCAAATAACTTCTTTATACAATTTTAAAAGGCTAGGAAGGACTTTATATACAGCTCTATAAGGCAGCAAATTAATACTAGAAGTTTAGCTAGCAGGTAAATACTTACTGGTAGATTGTTGTAGATAAGTGTTAAGTTACCTTACTTAGTAATCTATATAATAAATTATTGCTGAATATTATTAGGAATATTAATAGCTTCTTAGCCGCTAATAGAAGCTTTATATCCTTTAAGTTGCTGTATAGTTATAACCAATTAAGAAGCTTCCTAAACACCTTAGGCCTTATATAAGTTAGATTTACAAGTCGTTGCTTATAGCCGTAGAGCAACTAAGACGTCCACCTTATTCCTTACCATATATTAGTATACTGAGTACGGACACCCCCCGGAAACAAGCTCATCGCGATTATAAAGGTCAAGATAATAACATTAGATAAGGCTTGCAAATGCGATAGCAGTATCGCGGTTAGGGTATGTGGAGTCGCCATATTACAAGAAGTCGTTACTTTGGCGCATATATAAGAGCTTAGATTAATATGGAATATGGAATGGAGGCTTAAGGGCAGCATATTAAAACGGTGCCAAGAACCTCATTTCAACTACTGTATACAGTATAGCTTGCAAATTTAACGCGCTTACCGATATGGAGGAGCTCCATATTCAAAAGTCGTCAGATTTACCGAACGACAGCCTCATATTCAGATTTGAGCTCCATATCGGTTAAATATGGAGCCTCCATATTGAATATGAAGTTGCAACCGAACGGCCTCTGAGTCGATCGTTCGGTGAGCCTCCAGATGAGGCTCCAGATTTGGCTTCGCACAATGCGTGATTGATTTTGGTGAGCGATTCGAGTGACCCCCTCTACCACTAGGCCTCTATCGCGACTCCCTGCCTTGGTGTAGTAATGGAGCCTCCTCTTCAACCAACGCCCTCTCGTCCGTCAACGTTTTTCTACACCTTCGCCAACCTCCCGTACGAGCCGCAGCAGAGTACGAACGCCCCCCGGAAATAAGCCCATCGCGATCACGAAGGTTAAGATAATAACATTATATAAGGCTTGTAAATGCGATAGCAGTATCGCAGTTGGGGTGTGTGGGGTCGCTATATTATAAGAAGTCGTCACTTGGGCGCATATGCGAGAGCTCCAGATTGAAACGGAATATGTGACGGGAGCTCGAAGCTGCATATTGAAACGGAGCCAAGAACCTCATTTCAACTACTGTATACGGTATAGCTTGCAAATTTGACGCGCTTACCGATATGGAGGAGCTCCATATTCAAACGGCGTCAGATCTACCGAACAACACCCTCATATTCAGATTTGAGCTCCGGTTCCGTTACAATATGAAGCCTCCATATTTGTAACGGAGGTGCAACCGAACGACTCCTTAGTTATGGAAACGTGCTTTTCTCTATACGTTTTCCGTCTAGGCTGGTAGGTAAGCTTTAGGGAAGTAAACAACTGATTCTCGATGTAATATGCGTCTTCAAAAACATAAAATATTACTCCTAAGCTTAAGGGGCGTTCTTAGCTCAGGGGCGAATGCGAGCTGGATGTTGTTCTGTGACGGACCGAGCCCGCGCCAATGGAGTTTCATGACTAGAAACATCCATTGTAGCTTGATATACCCCGCGCATTAGACTTTTATTGACCCGAGGTACGAGTGGTCTATATATTCGGGTCCTGGATTTCAAACTCCCGCCAAGCTAGCTTTTGATTGGTCGCAAATCGGCTTCTAATTGGTTAGAAAAAAACTTGCGAGCGGTAGGTTGTAGCAGAATCCACATAACAAACATTAAAATATTATAAACGTCAAAATATCTCTTTCTTTTTGTTGATACCTCTATTAATACCACTATATACATCGTAAATATGGCAGATCCTGCTACAATTAAGTGCAGTAAGTGCTATATCCATAAGCCCCGCCTTAACTTTATTAAAGACGGCCCTTTAAAGAAGCTTTTAAAGCTATGCCAGTTATATCAGTTAAAGGCGCGTCTTCCCTATATATTACTTCTACTTCTGCTTACCTTTCTAGGCCTCCAAATATAATTTAAATAAGCGGAGAGCTCTTATAGAGTTAGGTTCTACTACTAAGAACCGTCCTATAAGGCGCCAGCAAACTACTCCACCTAAAAATAATACTAAGAACGCCTTCCTACCTCGCGGCCAGAACAGTTAAGATACCCCTAAAATAGCTTAACGGCGGAAGATAATTAGGGCATTATAATAGGAGCATCGCATTCTTAATTGGTGGGGTAAAGCTCACTTACCTACTCCTTTACTATATACCTGTTAGGACGCCAAGGTCCTTAGGGTATGTAGTAACGTGACAATAGTAACGGAATGCAATAAGTATCTGGTTCTTGATGAAGTAGAACTGTAGAACTGAATTCTGCTGTTCTCTGATGCGGGGCGACTACGTTTTGTAGGCGCCTCGCCTGCGCTAAGCCGGTTACGGCCAGTGCGTCTCTATGGCCTAACAATTGCCCCCCCCTTCTTAAGCGGCTGTCCTCAGCCAACGCTATTGTACAATAGGAGCGCTATTATTGTCCTTCGCTAAATAAAAAGTGTTTAACAAAATTTATGTAAATCAGATAATAGGACAATAGAATAATAGAATAATAAGACGCTAGGACCATATAGAGATCTATAAAGGTAGGAATCCCCCCCAAGGTAGGACACTAGATTTCCCTTCCTATTTAATTTTAATTTGTTTAGCCTGCGGCTCGCCTTCTTCCTGACTTCCAATTAATTATAAATCGCAAGTGTAGCGCCGCCGGTCTGCCTGTTGGTGAGCCTTCTGTAAGTATTCTTTATACTAGCTTGTAGCTGTTGCTAACCCTGCTAGACGCCATCTAAGCTTCCTTATTGTTTGTAAGGTGCTCCCCCAGCCTTGCTTAAACCAATTTGCCTCTACTGCGCCAAGCATGTAGCTACCGCTGGGCGGGCCACCTACGGCAAGCAGGCTAACCGCAATTGCGGGTACTACCGACAACTGAATAAGTTATGCCAACCAGTAAGTCTAAGTGCGTTGGTTTAGGTTCTAATAGCTAACAGACTAGGTCCCTAAGGCCTTCTATGGCCGCCTAAACGAGCTGCTCGCCCTTATTAACAGGGCTAAGCACTAGCGGGTTGCTAGCGGGGACACGGCTAACCTCAACGCTCGCGTCACTGCCGCCCAGAAGTCCTTCACAAAGGATGTTGAGGCCTTAGTGCGCACCAGCGCCAAGCACGGTCTCCGCCAGCGCCTAAAGGGCGAAGACTTTCCCCTACTCCAAGTATAGGAATTGCAGGCCATCCGTTGTACTCTTAAAGGAATTCTTAACGTAATACGCGCTTTAGTACGTGTTATAGCGCAAGTATTTCGCCGTTATAGCGTATGCTAACAGTACCTGTAGGCCAATATGCCTCCCATCATAAGGGATAAGGAGGAGGATAAGGGTAAGGAGGATAAGAAGGAGGGTGAGGAGGATAAGAAGAATGAGAAGGAGGAGGAGGGAGAGGAGGAGGTAGAGCTATAGAGTATCTATATTTCTATTAACATACTACCGTCGCTCCGCCGTTGTTCCGTCGTTGCCCTACTGGTGGGGCGTAATCCTGATTGCAATTAAAAGTTTTTTATTCTCCCACCTACTTTCTCTTCCGTTTGCCCCTTAGGGTAAAGTAACTATTATACATCTCCTTTACATCCTTATTAATGTCCTCTACTAGGACCTATTTATTGTACTCTTCTGGCCAGCCTTTCTACTTAACTAGGTACTATAGGGTCTAGTTACGTCCCTTCCTTCCATATACTTCTTCTACCTTATACCAGTCCTCTTGGTTCTCTTTATTATCTAGCTTAATAGGCCCTAGTAAAGGGTCTCTAGTAGTGCCCTTACGTTGTTTATATAGCTCTAGTAAGCTAACATAGAACACTAAATAGATACAGTAAGATATAGGTAGATATAGCTGGTATACTTACTTTCTAACTGGTTCGGCTATACTAAAAGGTCTAATAAAGCGTGCTATAAGCTTCTTACTTGGCCTTTTTAGTTTAAGGTTCTTAGTTAATAGCAGGACTAGATCCCCTACTTTGTATACCTATAGTTGGTGATAACAATTATAGTATTTCGCCTATGTCTCGGCAGCGTGTTCCTAGCGCTTCACTAGCGCTTTACGTTTAAGGGATATTCTTTTAATCCTCTCTAAGGCGGCTAGAATAGAACTACTATTATCTACCTTAACCTTATATTCTAGACGCGGGTGAAACCCATAGCAGGTATAGAACGGGCTTATGCCTATTATGCTATATTTAGCATTATTATAGGCAAATTTAGCTAGTAGTAGGAGGCCTACCTAATTACTCTACTTTTTATTACAGAATACATGGAGGTAGTACTCCAGGGTTTAGTTCTAGCGTTCTGTTTACCCATCTATTTATAGGTAAAAGGCCGTACTTAGCCTACGTTTTATCTTTACAGCAAAGCATAGCTCTAACCAGAACTTGCTGGTAAAAATACTGCTATAATTAGATACAATCCCTCTAGGGGCTCTAAAACAGCGTACTACTTTATCAAGAAAGAGATCCGCAAGTTTAGTTACAGTAATAGTTTTTACTATAGGCAGATACAAGGCCATCTTAGTATAGCAGTCAACTATTACGTATATTGCGTCATACACCTTATCGCCTTATCTGCTAGGCGGTAGGCCTGTAATAAAGTCCATTATAATCTCCTGCCACAGCTAATCCGGGCAAGGCAGCGCTTAGAGCTCGCCATAAGGGCAATATTAAGGCGCACGCATACGCTGGCATAAATCACAGGTAGAGATATAGCTCACAACATCTGTAGTTATACTAGGCCAGTAGTACTTACGCGAGAGTAGATCTAGGGTCTTTTTCTTACCAAAGTAGCCGGCTAGGGCATCATCGTGGTAGATCTATAGGAGTTCTACATAAACTGCTAGGTCTAGGGGCATATATAGCCTCCCACAGTAACAAAGTAGTCTAGCGGAATTAAACTACCACACTAGCTTTAAGCGGGCGCGTTAATAGCGTCTCGCCGTATCTAAGCTATCGCTGCGCTTTTGCAGCATAAGGTCATCTATGGTTTAAAGTCCTTTAATAAGCTTAATAACTATTTCCGTACTAGACTTATAAGCACTCTCTTAAGCACTTACTTCTCTAACTTGGGTCCTTATTACACGCTACTTAATAGCATACGTACAGGTTACCCAGTCAAAACGTAATACTATATTACCTAGGCGTACCTCCATTGGGTTGCTAGCTTGTAGCCATAGAAGTGACACCTCTATAGAAGGTTCGCTTTTCTATATACCTGATAGGACTTTTACCTTAGGTTAGTGGCCCTGCATTCCCAAAGTCCTTTAGAGTAGTGGTAGTATGGTGTCTTCTTCTGGCGGACCCCCTGCGCCTAGGGGTCGCCTTAACAGCGCGTCTACGGGGTTTATTTTTCCCGCCCTATGCTTAATAATAAAGTCATAGGCAGCTAGGGTTATAGCCTATTTAGCTTACCATCCATTAAGGGCTTTTACTTTTATAAAACCCTTTAGATTATTATAATCTAAGAGCACTTCTAGGCAGCTTAATAGCCCCTTAATATAGTGTCTCCAATACTTAAAAGCCTCCACAATAGCTAGTAGCTCTTAATTATAGGTCTTATAGTTGCGCTCTACTAGCAAAAGCTTCCTAGACCAAAAGGCTATTAGATGCCAAAGGCTATCTTTAAATAGCTATAATATAATTGCTGCTAGGCCTTATATTAAGGCATCCGTCTCCAACCAAGTCGGTAGGCCAGGCGTGTAGTGTTGTAGGAGCGGCGCCGTTATAAAGGCGTCGCAGAGCCGGCGTATCGCCTGCTCCGCTTCCTCTAGCCAATTAAAAGGCCCAGTTTTGCGGCCGTTCTTTACTCCTTTTAGGAGATCAGTAATAGGCTTTATAATAGTAGAGTATTTATAGATAAACTAATAATAGAAGTTAGCAAAACCTAGGAAGACCTGGATATCCCTATAGGATTAAGGGCTCTCCTATTTAGTAATAGCTTCTACCCGGCTAGGATCCATCACTACGCCTTTAGGGCTAATAATATATCCTAGAAACTTAATCTCCTATACGCCAAACTTACACTTCTTGAGGTTTATATATAGTTGGTATTATTGCAACCTACGCAGTACTTCTACTACGTGGCGCTAATATTCCTCTAAATTTTTAGAAAAAATTAGAATATTATTAAGGTAAACTATATAGAAGACGTCTACCAGTCCTAATAAGGCCCAATTAATATAGCCCTAAAAGGTCGCTAGTCCATTGGTTAGCCTAAAAGGCAGAACCAAGTACTTAAAGTGGCCGTAGCGCGTGCGGAACGCCGTCTTCCACTTATTACCATAATAGATACGAAGGCGGTAATACGCATATATTAGGTCCAGCTTAGTAAAGATCTTAGAACCTACTAAGCGGTCCAAGGTCTTACTAATTAATAGTAGTGCAAGACAATTCTTAATTGTCACCTTATTAAGGCCTCTATAGTCTATACAGAGCCGCAGCTTCCCATCCTTTTTAGGTATGAAGAGAATAGGTGCCCCTACGGGACTAGTACTTGGTTAGATCCAGCCTTTAGCTAAGGCGTTATCTAAGTACTCCCTTAGGATTTCCAGCTCCTTGGCCGAAAGGTTATAGAGCGGCCTATATAGGGCCTCCTATCCCTCTTCTAGGTCAATAGCATGGTCGCCCTAGTAGTATTAGGGTAACTTTCCTGCTTCCTTATAGGAGAAGACATCGCTAACTTTTTTTAACTACGGGGGGAGGACTGGTAAGCTGCCGTTGTCTTACTTGCTAGGTATCACTCCAGAAGTCAATAGGGTAAAGACCCTAGATTCTATCTAGAGGGACTCCACAAAACCCTTAGGGGTTTATAGCAATAGGGATGAATTATCTAGCTTCTATCGCCACGCCTTCGCCTCGCAGTTAATAAAAAGTTGGGCCTTCTTTAACCCCGGCATACCTAGGGTAATAGTAGGGGATACGTTAGCCATTCTATAGTAGATAAGGGTTACTTCCCTAATCTTACCTTAGCTATTTTTTATTTTTAGTGGTACCTTATAGGCCTTATAGTAATGTGCCTAAGTCTTATTTAACTAGGAGTAGGTAGGTAGCTCTGCGTCTAGCGTCTTAAAGTTACACTCTATAGCAAATCGCTAGTTAACTATATTTACTTCGGCACTAATATTAAGCATTACTAAGGTCTCCTTCTAGGTTTGCCTAAAGAGGACTTTACCTAAAATAGTAATAGCTTCCTTATGATCTAGTAGGAGCTTGCGCCCTAGGGCTATAAGGGTACTTAAGGGCGCTTATCTTTTCCTAGTATAGAGGTAGCGTTTACGCTACTAGGCGGTGGTTAATTCTGTTGCTATACTTTATATTATCACCACCAGTGTCCTGGCTGCCTATATTTTAAGCAGTTTCCTTTAGGCTAAGTTAAACCCCTAGCAGTATTACTTTACCCCGCCATTAAGTCGCTGGCGGTAGTTTTAGAGTCCGCTCTCCCTAAGTTACCTAACTGGGTGGTCTTTGTATTCGAGTTTGCGGCGCGCCTATTACTTCTACCTTGTGGGGCGCTTGCGCTCTTTTAGTTTTCCTCTAATAGGGCAGCTAGGGAAACTAGCTAGTCTTAAGTTTAAGGGAATTCTTAATAGTTAGTAATAGCAACTTATAGCTCTAGCCATAGCTTCGCGAACAGGTGTATCATTAGATGCTTTGCATTATAAGGAGGGTTAATTTGCCCTTCTAAGGAGGTCAGGTAAGCAGTAAACTCGTTTACCGGTTAGTCAGTTTGCTGCATTGCCCTTGCATAGGTTAGGGCTACATAGAGTTTTTAATTAATAGGACTTTTAATCTGATTAAATAGGAACTCCATAAGCTCCTCCTAGGTAAACTGCGTGTCTAGATAGTTATCTTTGTACTGTAGCCAAAGGGTTCGGTTGGTCCCCTTTATATATTATATTATAAACGCGACTTTGGTATCCTTATCCATAAAGCCGTTGCGCTCTAGGCAGAACGCCAGCTTTAAGCTGTTACGGAAGTCTTGGTGCTCTTATATAGACTTGCCATAATATAGAGCAATCTTCTCTATTTTAACGGCCCGTTTTAACGGAGTGCCTAATATATCAATAGCCTTCCGCTTAAGGCTTAAATGCATCGGGCTACCCTCTAAGTACTCTAATAGGATTGTTTAAGGTTATATAGATGGGTTAGAAACGGGAGTTAATATTACCTTGCCACGTTAACGCCGTCTTAGCACTTCCACCTCTTTCCTAAGCAAGTGTAGTTTTCTTTACTCTAGGAGTTGTAGCTTCTCGCTCTCTAGCCGTTATATTTCTTCCTATATATCCCCTTCGCCCGTAACTTCCGGTTCTGTCCGGGACAAGGGTTCGCCCGCGTTATCCTAGGGCCACTCCCCAGACTCGGTAGTACGCACTACGCTAGTACGCCCGCGTCTCGCCATCAGGTCAATAGGCTGCGATATAGTTAATAAATATAAGTCGTCTTCTCGACAGAGGGTTGCCGCTACGTAGTTATAGTCGTAGTCTTAGCAGACCGCTATGTTGTTGGGCCACTACCCCTAAAAAGGGATAAGAATTTAGTACTATTAGGACGCCAAGGTCCTTAGGGTATATAGTAACGTGACAATAGTAACGGAATGCAATAAGTATCTGGTTCTTAATGAAGTAGAACTGTAGAACTGAATTCTGCTGTTCTCTAATACGGGGCGACTACGTTTTGTAAGCGCCTCGCCTGCGCTAAGCCGGTTACGGCCAGTGCGTCTCTATAGCCTAACAATACCACAGATAAAGCTCTGTGTAGTAAAAGAGGCACTCTAGATGGCCTAAATACGTCCTTGCCGGAAATAGCTCCTATGCCTACTCTACTGCCAATACCTACCCTACTGCTAATACCACCTTCCTTGCGGCAAGCTCCCTTATGGCAAGCTCCCTTACGGCAAGCTCCCTTATAGCAAGCTCCCTCTTAGCAAGCTCTAACTACAGCTCTACTACCTATTTTGGCTATTAATTGGGAGCAAATTAAGAAGTTTAGGAGCATACTATAGGCTAAATATATAGAGACGTGCAGTTATTGCAAGGAGCGGTAGTTCCAAATGGGCCTAGCTACGGAGGGTAATAATATAGGTGTATATAAAGCCTATGTTAAGGACGCCCATTGCCTTAAGGATCTAGCCCTTCCTCCCCTATTTGGTAAAAGCAATGGGCTTAATCTGGGGCCTGTTCCTGGCTTCCTACCTATACTTACCGCGGTGGAAGAGCTTCTAATTGCGCGCGTATACGTTTATCTATAAGTCATACGTGTACGCAGCCAGCAATATTGCTATACTGGCTACGTCTCCTACTTTGGTTAGAACACACTAAAGACTTAAATATAGCTACTATGGCTACCTGCTAAACTTAAAATACTGGTCGTAAGGCCTATAGCAGTAGATAGTGGTAAATATCTAAGTTGGCGGTTTACCAAGCGGTATACTATAAGGCGCTCTATTATATTACTATAGCTTTCCTTTCTAAAGGTTAATCATCCTAATTATTATAATATTAAAATATATAGTACCTAACTTACCAGCTTACCTAAAAATGGCTTTATATTAGATCAGCTACCTTATATTAATAAGTTAAAGTCTAATTCTAGTGGCCTAACGGCTTACTCTACTGCTCCTATATAATATCCTACTGTTAACCCTCTGCCTGCCAAGCTTAACAGTAATAATAATATACTGGATACTTTAGTCCCTAATCTAGTACCTAACCTTAATAAATTGGAGCTTTTAAGTCGCGAGGTTTAATACCAATAAGGCCTATAAGCAGGCCTAGAGGTTCCTACTATATAGTAAACACCTATCTCTAAGTAATTAGCTAGTTTTATTATGTGTAGCGCCTTTTCTACTCTATTTCCTTATAATAAGGCCAATTTTAATATGCTATAAAGCTATATGGTTACCCTAGCTGCATACGCTAAGTATATACTGAAGTATCAAGACAGTCGGTTTGGTCGCTACCCCTTATTTTACTACTATATATTTAATCAGATTATAAGAGAGTAAGCCCTTAACGCTACCCGCTTCTTTTATAGCCAATTAGATAAGCTTAGTAATCTTATAAATAGTAATAGGGGTAACTAGTTACTAAATAAGATTATATAGTATATACAGAACTTTAAGGGCACTAGACCTTACTAGAGGCAGAAGAGAAATAAGCTTATAGCTTATACTAAAAACATTAAAAGCGGGTCTTTATTCTTTACATTTAGTACTATTAATTTATATTAATATAACCTACACTCTTATATACCTCTATTTAATAAGTATAAGGCTACTAATAAGGCTTTGCGCTACTAGATTACTTTTTAAAATCTTAATAATAATTCGCATATTGCTGTTTATTAGCTATATTACCGCTTTAATCCGTTTAGAAAGCACATGCTTATAAATCTATTTAATGGCATAGACTTTTGGTCCTAATATAAGTAGTAGGTATAAGGTAGTGGCTATATATATAGCTTTTTATAGAGTTTAGCAGTCTTAAGGCTAGATCCATCATCTAGTAAATTAAGGGCGGCTTTTGCTAAGTACTAGACTACTTTAATATCTATAATAAATCCTAATTAATCTAGGCCTCCTAATCTCTAATATCCTTCTACTCTTAGCTATAAAGAACAGCTTAATACTAGTAAGCTTCTTATTGCCTACCTTAATCGATTTTAACGGCACCATAATTATACTAAATCTTACTGCTTAAGATTAAAAAAAGGCTCTACCAGAGCAAAGAAGTCCTGCTTCTATTTTCTACGCTCTTTCTATAATAAGGCCGCTATATTAAAGGATTAAAATCTATATTACTAGATGTTCTATCTACAGCATAATAATAAGCTTCTTAATAGTTATAATACAGCCATAATATTAGTATAGATGGCGAATATTAATACATTACCCGCTATAAGCATATTAGTAATAGTTAATTATATAGGCAAATATTACAGCAAGGAAAAGAAGAAGTTAACTTCCTACTAGGAGTTACTCTAATTAATATAGCTATACGCCAATAGCCTTTATGCCTTTAGTTTAGTAGTGGCCAGGTTTATAAATAAGCTTATTACTAAACGCAATTAGTTAGCATAGGAGGTATACTATCTGCTTTTTAATATTCCCCTTTATAAAGGCTCTAGGAATATAGTAACCTTAAACTGCTACTAGGAGGACGATTAGGGCGCTATATATAAGCTTAAGGATAGGTAACTATAAGGGCGCGGACTATCTAACTATAAGAAATATAAGTGCCGCCTAGTTAGGGTAGAGGATATTACTTTCCTTAATTTTCTACTCCATTTTAATTACTCTACTTATAAGTGTTGACTAAAAGCAAGGCCTTAAGTTATATTATACTTTCTATAATATAAAGGCGATCCTTCCTATCTATAGTATCCTAAGTTCTGCTATATAAAGCTTATTCTTTATTACCCGTAAAGGGAGTATAAGGAAGTAGCTACTTATACTAATAGATTTAGGGCCTCTAATTATATAGCTTCCTATTAGGCTTGCGCTAACTCTTATTAGTACCTATCCAACTACTTCTATAATTAGAAACTAGAGGAAGCTTATAAAACTACTAATAATATTAATAAGTTTAAGGGCGATTTCGCAGACAACTTAGAGCTATATTAGTCCTTTAAGGCCCTATATACCTATATTTAAAACACTAATAAAGTTAAGATTAAGGATTTTAATAGGCTTGGTAATAGGGAGCTTAATTATAATTATAATTGGGGTATATATTAGGGTACGTACCCGCATCTTAATAAGAGGACTTATTAGTAGGAAGTATGGTTACAGCCTCTACTATAGAGCCGCCTATCCTAAATAGCAACTCTATCTTCCTTATAACTAGGCCAGCATTATATTTATAACGCTGTAGTTAATTACTATAGGCAGATCTAATTGGGCCATAGCCCCCCTCCGCTGCGGATTAATATTAATGGAGAGGCAGGAACTAGTAAATTATATCTTATTACTATTCTCTCTACTACACTCTATACTATGGCAAGGGCTAATAGCAAGCCATTGCTATTAGCTTAAGCTGCCCCTACTAAGGTAGCTGCCTTTAATATTAACGGCAGGACTATATACAATCTATTAAGGCTACTGGTAAATCACCCCTTTAAGGAATTGCCTGCTGCCAGTCTTATACCTCTATAATAAGCTTTTAAGGATATTTACTATCTTATCCTTAATAAGAAATCTATAATTAGGTAAGTATATCTGGCCTAAATTAATCGCCACCTCTATTAGATCTACCCTATATATAATAATAACTACTTTAGAGGCTTAAACATCTTACTAGTAGGCAATTTCCATTAGCTTCCCCCTATAGGTTAGGCGGCCTTATATAGCAATCTACCCGCTAGGCTATTAGAGCTTGCCAGCTGTGGAAAGGAAGCCTAAAAGGCAATTAACTAAACTGCTATCCTAAATTAAGGTATACGGCAGGGCGGTAATAACTCTAAGAGCACTATATTTAGGACCGCCCTCGTAAAGCTACGTAGTAATTCTATAAGTAATTTAACCTAGAAGCTTCTTTTAACTAGGTATAAGTAGGGCCTACCTACTAATAAGGTTGCGGGCTTTAATAATATAACTTAGCTATACAGTATACGCGCTACTATAGGTAAATATAACACTACTTAGCTTTATGATCTTTTACAGCCGGTAATAGCTATTAAGTTAGTTAATACTAGTATGGGTGTATAAAAGGTTACTCCTAATCAGTATAATACTCTAGAGAATTTAACTCTATATATTAGCGCCAAAGTTATACTAATATAGAATATCTGGGTTAAACCAGGCTTAGTAAATAGTACTACTAGTATAGTTAAAGATGTTATATAGAAGGAGGACGCTAATATTAAAAAGGATCAGCCTTAGGCACTACTAATTATAGTAGATGGTTATAACAGACCTGCCCTATTTACTTAGCAGGATAAGATAAAAGTTATCCCTATCTTTTCTATACTTTATAAGTAGGAGGGTATAAGAGGCTTTTACTTATAGCGTTAGTTTCTAGTTACTCTAGCTTTTGCTCTTACTATGCATAAAAGCTAAGGCCTAATACTTAACTAGGTAGTTTTAGATATTAAAGAAAAGGATAAGATAGCTGGGCTAACTTATATAGCAATCTTACAAGTTAAAAAGCTTTTGGGGCTTATATTTAAATATAGATTTAATAAGGAATAATTTTAGTTATCTATAAGCAAGGCTAAGGAGGTATAATAGGAAGATTTTATATAGAGGCAGTAGTAACTACTTATAAACAACATTTCCTAAATAGGAAATTATATACTAGTTTAAAGGTAAGTAGAGAATGTAGTATTTATCTTGGTTTTCTAACTTTTAAATAGCTTAGAGGCCGTTTGGTTGCAACTTCATATTCAATATAGAGCTCAAATCTAAATATAAGGCTGTCGTTCGGTAAATCTAACAACTTTTAAATATGGAGCTCCTCCATATTGGTAAGCGCGTTAAATTTGCAAGCTATACTATATATAGTAGTTAAAATGAGGTTCTTGGCACCGTTTTAATATACTGCCCTTAAGCCTCTATTCCATATTCCATATTAATCTAAGCTCTTATATACGCGCCAAAGTAATGACTTCTTATAATATGGCGACTCCATATACCCCAACCGCAATACTACTGTCGCATTTGCAAGCCTTATCTAATGTTATTATCTTAACCTTTATAATCGCGATAAGCTTATTTCTAGGGGGCGTCCGTACTTAGTATACTAATATATGGCGAGGAATAAGGTGGACGTCTCAGTTGCTCTACAGCTATAAGTAACAACTTATAAATCTGACTTGTATAAGGCCTAAGGTGTTTAGGAAGCTTCTTAATTAGTTATAACTATATGGCGACTTAAAGAACACGAAGCTTCTATCAGCGGCTAAGAAGCTATTAATATTCCTAATAATATTCAGTAATAATTCGTTATATAGATTACTAAGTAAGGTAACTTAACACTTATCTACAACAATCCACTAGTAAGTATTTACCTGCTAGCTAAACTTCTAGTATTAATTTACTGCCTTATAGAGCTATATATAAAGTCCTTCCTGGCCTTCTAAAATTGTATAAAGAAGTTATTTGGCTTCCTAAGAACTTTACTCTAGAAGAGATTATTAATAACCCCAAACAATATCCTTTCTTTGCCAATTGTATTAGAGCTCTTAATAGTACTTATCTACCAATTTCTGTACCCGGCAGGTATATAAGGCAAGCTCTATAGCGTAGAAGAAAGGGAGGATTATTGTAAAACGTTCTTATAGTTGTTAATTTCTAGATAAACTTCCTCTATATTCTAGCCGGTTGGGAGGGCTCTGCTTACAACTCTAGAGTCCTTAATTTAGCAAGAGTTAAAGGATTCAAAGCCTTACCTAGTAGATACTATGTTGTAGATGCTAGGTACTCTAATATACCTATAACCCTAACTCCCTACCATAGTGTATAATATTATCTTTATAAGCAATTACAGGCAAATATACAGCCACAGAACGCGAAGGAGCTCTATAATCTTTAGTACGCGGCACTAAGGAACATAGTAGAGCGTACTATAGGAGTTTTCAAGCATTATTTCCGGTACTTTAAGGCCAGTAGGCGTAGTCTCCCTTTAAGTACGCAGGTAGATATAGTGTACGCTTTAGCTATAGTTTATAACTTTATTAATATAAATAAACCGGATAATCTAGATAACGATCTAGAGGTGGAGGATAAGGTTATAGATAAAGAAGACATAGAGCTCGCAGAGGTAGAAAGTAATATAGTTATAAACCAAAGACGCGATAAAATTGCAAAGCTTATATAAGAGAGTTACTGCCAGGCAATTAGTAGGCCGATTACTTAAGAATATACAGTAGATTTAGGTATATTTATAATAGAAATCTATATAGTTTCCCTTATTATATTGCCCACTAATTGCCCATATATAACGACTCTAAAGAGCAACTTGGATCTTATCCAAAATCTTACCTAAAGCTTGCTCTCCTACACGTCCTCCTTCCTGCCAGCCAAAATATTATTAATTAAGCTTTACTAAAGCTTTGCAACTCCAGCTATTACAAAAAACAATCTAGTAATAGACTTTATCTTAAAAGCTTATAAAATAGCTAACTGCTCTACAAGATCTAGGTTACTAAACTCGTAGATAAACTCTACGGAGGCCTTCTCTTAAGAAGACTTCTAGGCAATTAACTCTCTTATAGCCCTTATCTCTCTTATTACCTTCTCTACCGTCTCCTCTAGTACCTCTATAACTCGCCATCTTCCTTACTGGCGCTTTATACTAGATTTAGTGGCTCTAGTAGCTTGCTTAATAGCCCACTTCCGCATAGCTAGTAAAGAAGGTTAACTTAGCGTTAAGGAAAATCTAAAAGGACTAGGGCGCTCAGCTAAAGGTAAGCTTAATTAACTGCCTTTAATAGAGCTTTAAGCTGACTCTAACTTAGAGGCCTTATCTACTTCCTCCTCAGTCTCCTTAGTCTCCTTAGTCTCCTTAGCCTCCTCCTTATTTTCCTTATCTACCAAACCTAACGCCTGCGAGGCCGTCGCCAAGAGAAGTTTGGGGTCTATAGAGCTCTCAATTGCTTTATTAATTGACCTTATATAACCGCCTGTTGCTAGGACTCTATTAAATAGCTCCTATATTAGATCTAGGAAGGCAGGCGGCGTATTATAAAACTTCTCAGCAGCAGGATTAGCTTTAAAGTAGGCCTCTATAACTTCCTTACTAGTAACGGGCACGCCTTTATCTTTATCCCACCCCCAGCTAGAGAGGCTATAGAGCTCCTTCTACAGCTTCCAGTCCTTCTTATAGTTATTATACTTACTCTTAATTTACTAAAGAGTAATAGGCTACTAGGCAACAGCAAGCGTATAATTAAAAGTAATCTTCCAGCCATTAGATTTATAAGAGCTATCTATATAAAATCCTTTCTTAATGGCCTTAATAAGGCCTTCTAACATCGCCTCCTCTATCTCGCCTATTTATCTTATACACGCGTTCTTATGCCCTATAGGCGTCGTGGGCATCGCGGGGGTTGCGGGGGTTGCTATAGCTCTGCTACGGCTCCTATAGGAGGTAAGTAAAGGTGTAGCAAGCGTTAATTGCAGAGGGGGCGTTAGTTAAGGAGGAGGCTCCATTACTACACTAAAGTAGGGAGTTACGATAGAGGCCTAGTAGCAGAGAGGGGCTCACTTAAATCGCTCACTGACGTTAATTATGGATTGTGCGAAGCTAAATCTGGAGCCTTATATAGAGGCTACTAAACAATTAACTCAATTACATATTTAAATAGGCCGCAGTAGTAGCCGCCACTAATTACAAAACGGACGATACTAAAAGGCGCACGGATTGAACAAATATAATATGGAGCTGATTTGCAACCAAACGGCCTCTTAATTACAAAATCCAATTTGTCTAAATTTTAACCCCTTTATCTATTCTACCTTCTTATTACCTTTAGAGCTGTTAGATATATATATAATAGTATATAGGGAAAATTGGTAGTATTACCAGATTAATATTGCTGCTGTCTATAACGTTAGTTAATTTTTAAAATTTTTTAGGTTTTTTTTAGAGGGCGGAAATGTTGCTTATATAATAAATTACATAACCTCTAAGAACGTATATTACTTCTAAATTAACCCCACTTAGTTACTATAGTAGACCCTCTTAATAAGATAATACCACCTAGCAGTAACCAAGGCGCCTTAACCTTATTACCACTTCTTTTATAGGCCTCCTCCCGTCTATAAATACTCCCTCTTCTATATCTTCTCTTCTCTTCTTCCTTATAGGGAGCTAGAGGTGCTCTAATACGCCTCTTTAGTCTCTATTAAGAGATCTATTGGTTAATATAGTAATATAAACAGCATTAGACAAGGAGATAACGGGTAAAAGAGAAGATAGGAAGGACAGAGGAGCCTCCAGTAGGTATTAGTCAAGCAACATTAATAGCTATTTATGGCCGCCTAATCTCCTATACTTACAGGCCTTCTCCTATTTATAAATACTCCCTCTTCTACACCTTCTTCCCTTCTTTTCTTCCTCCTTATAGGGAGCTAGATGTACTCTAATACGCCTTAGTCCCCACTAAGGGATCTATCAGTTAACGTGGCAATATAGACAGTATTAGACAAGGAGATAATAGGTAAAAGAAAAAACAGGAAGGACGGAGGAACCTCCAGTAGGTATTAGTTAAGCAACATTAACAGTACCTAAAGATTCTATTATATAACAACATTTAGGAATATAAATATATACCCCATCCTATACTCCACCACTATTAAATATTCTAGATTTCGCACTTAGAGCTGCTTATAATAGGCATTCCTAAAATATCTGCCGGTTTAAAGCTCTATAATTAAATATTATTAATAGTTTATATAGGGGTCATTAATTAAGCTCCCAGGACATAATTTTTAAAGTTTAACACCACACCACTATTATAACCTTCTTGCAGTAGCCAAGCCACCCCTAATCTCCTCCCCTCCCTCCCCTCCCTCCCCCCCTCTTATTGCTCGGCGCCAAGCTATTACATCATTACCAAGCTATTGCGTTATTATATATCCGAACTAGTAGGCAATAATATAGTTAATTATATTAGGCGTTGCTACTGTGGCCGCACCGCCTCTACCTATTGGGGGGAGGGGTCTTAGCATACCGTTATGTCTCTTCTTACACGCGTGTTTAATCAAGTTAGGGTAGTAGACTTTAATTATAGCTATACGGCGATTTATTTATTAGGCATTAAAAATATTTAGTATATAAACCCTTAAATTAGAATTATAATCTACTATATCAGATCCTACGTAGAGGGCTCTATATTAAAGCTCTGCGGTCTAAATATATACTAGATTCGTGACCAATATGACCTTTAAGCTTAGTTCAAGTAGGGTGCCTCGGTCACTGCAGTAGCTCCTTACCTAGCGGTGACCAAGGCGCCTTAGTCTTACTACTACTTCTAAATTAAGCAAAAGCTCTATATAGGGGGGTCCCAGGGGGTCTCCCCCTGGAAAACCTCATCTCTATATATATTAATTATAGTCTATATAATAAAGCTCTAAATTACAAACTCGGGTCAAAATTTTAGTTGGGGGGCCAACTATCCGCATGTTATCCGTATAACTTCTAATATTATGTCCTCGCTAATATCTCAATCTTAAAACATATATGATGACTTACGTGTATAACTCACAGTTAGTCCGTACCATTTCATGCTGCTGCAATGCTAAATACTGACAGAGCCACCAAAGTACGCCTTCGCTCTCTATCGCATTGTCCATGAAGATGAAACGCCCTCGAGATCATTATTGGGCTAGCCCTCCTAGCTCTCAGCCATGCGCTCCCTGGTGCCGTCGGCACTGCTATTTCCCATCTACTCATCTACCCGCTGACCTCGTCATAACATGTCTGCGAGTTCAAAAATAATTATAGTCTGCCGATGACCCTGAAGATGTTGAATGCAAAAGCATTCGCGATGCTGCTGAGAAGATCTATGTGAGGGAGGGTGGCTTACAAGCATTCTACAGCGGTGTGTTGTAGGATATGGCGAAGAGTGTGGCAGATAACTTCCTCCTCTTCCTCGCGTACAACTATTTCTGAGAAAGAAGGCTAAATGCACGAGAGAGTTCACAGACTTTGCTCGTGCTGGACGAAATAGGAGTTGGAATGCTAGCAGGCGCATTCGCCACAACACCTGTCCAGAACATCGTAACCCGGAAGCAGACTGCGGCTGTGGTCTCTGCTCGGGACCCTACCTCTTCTGTTTCGCCTAAGCTAAGTGCGAAAGATATTGCACTGCAGATTAGGCACGAGAAAGGCTTTCTGGGCTTCTGGTTTGGCTATTCTGTCAGCTTGGTTCTGACGCTCAATCCGGCAATCACATTCTTGCTACACAAGGTATCCCTGAGAACGCTGGTACCACGGTTGCGTCGTGCGGATCTAGGTGTTTGTTTAACGTTTCTAATTGCAGCTACGAGCAAATTGATAGCGTCGAGTATCCCATCTCTTCTCTCTTGCCAATATTCGCGCACAGGTCTCGTCGCGATCCCCCTCTGGGCCGACTGGCGAGACTTCGGAGAAGTCAAATGAGGGGGAGAATCTTGAGGCATCCAAGGCGGTGAAGGCAAGGCAGAGGACCGGTTTATTATCATCTTGCGGATTGCAAAGACGGAGGGGATTTGGGCGCTATACCAGGGCCTGGGTACCGAAGTGCTGAAAGGCTTCTTTTCGCACGGACTCTATGCTGATGAAAGACAGGATTCACGGAGTCATCGTGAGTCTATACTATTTAGTGCTAAAGGCAATGAAGAAATATCCGAATTAGGAAGAAGTGGCTAGTGTAACCTCTCAACAGGCGAAAGACAAGTATGCGAGCGGGGTGTCTCAAGCCGGCGAAATTTATCTGAAGGGAAAAGAAATTGCTGATAGCGCATTACAGCAAGCTCAAGGCAGCCTTGCAAGTGGACACAGTCAAGTTGAAGAGATATATGTAAAGGGAATGGAAACGGCGAGCAATACTACGCAGAAAGCGCAGGATATACTTGAGAAAGGGAAGGATGGCGCGAAGAAGATTGTATGGGGTGAGAAGGGGTAGAAAAAGTGAACGCCACGTAAAGTTCTCTCGATGCACTGTATATCACGTTAGGGCCGCGTGGGGTATTGTAGGATCTGAAGGCTGTGTATATATCTATATTGGTGGCGTGTAGGTGGTGTGTAAATATGTCGGGACGAATCTGCAGCTTTGTACGCTTTTATTTAATAATTTGAGTTTGACTAACTTTGGCTTTCGATCATCTGTTCAACTTGAGTTAAACATGAAGCATGATCATTATCCTGAGACAACTGAGAGTCGTTCTATATGGGGTAGCACTGCAGGCGTCGAAGATGTTATCACATGCAAGACCTAGTGGTTTAATCGTTGCCAGCTTGCCTCTGTAGTTATGTCTTGCAAAGGATTTTAGACCGTTTGGTAGAGCTTATGAAAAATTATAATAAAATTCTCGGGACGGATTTACTTGTTTAAGAAAGCTATGAAAGCTCCTGTATATGTTCTGTTCTAAGGTCCATCAAAAGCTCGACTGAAATACTTATGTTGGGGCAAACGATTAAACGGACCCGTGCTCCTGACTCGCCTGGACAACGCAGATGCAAGCTGCGGGCGGGCGCCACCCCCCGAAAGCAGAAGGCTGGGGCACCAAACAACCGATGATAAACACCACGACAGCCAGCGACACCGCCACCCACGACGACACCAGGACCCCGAAGGACCATACGGATGGTAAGAGGAGGTTAAGAGTTTGAAGAACGAGAAAGAATCACGGCATAACAGGACCACAACAGCCGCATAACAGCCCTGGCGGAAGCCTGGAAACTGAAACCTTAAGACATTTGGCATACACCATACGCCTGGCAAGAACGACCGCGGCCATTTCAACAGGATAGTAGCAGCACCAACCGGACCACTACAGCAAGTACTACTCGGAATACCTTTATATTCACTGATATCGCGAAAATACCCAGCGCAACCGATTCACTCTGGTTCCCACGACTTATAACTCGCATACAACGAACGGCGCATTAACGACAACATGACATTAGCAGACGAACCCCCTTCGTCACCTTCCAGCGGCTGGAGCAGTGTGGGGGAGGAGTTGGCATATTATAAGTCGCAGTACGAAACCCTGGAGGTTGAACTCCAGGAGTTTCAAGCGTCTAGTAAGGAGTTAGAGGCTGAACTCGAAAGGGACGTGGAAGAGAGTGAGAAAAGGGAACGACAGTTGCAAGAGAAGGTGGAGGGGCTAGGATTTGAGGTTGAAGAGTGGAAGGTATGCATATTTCCAACTTTAATTAAGGCCGGTCAAGACTTGTCACCACCCGGTCGTCAAAATCTTTTTTGGTGTTTGAATGACAATGCTAATATTCATTGTCACTAGACGAAGTACAAGCAGAGCAAAGCCGAAGCCAATAACGCCCAAAATACTCTTCAAAAGGAAATCACAAGCCTTCGCGATGCTCAACGGACACTGCAGCTCAAGCTTCGCGACATAGAAGTTGCAAATGATGATTTCGAACGTCAAGCACGCAATACGTCATCCTCCTTGGAAGACCTAGAATCCAAATACAATGTTGCGATCGAGCGGGGTGTGATGCTGGAAGAGGAAATCAAGGTGGGAGAGCAAGAAAGAGAAACGCTTCGGATAGAGACGCAGCGACTCAGAGATGAGTTGTCGGACCTAAAGATTGAGGCGGAGATCGTGCAAGAGAAACTGCGCCTTGCGGAGCAGACAATCCAGTCGCATCATGAGCGGAAGACTTCGCACTTTCTATCCACTGAAACACTACGTCCGCGCTCCCCCATCTCAGAGACATCTACCTCTGCAACGACACTCTCTTCGCCTACCACCTCCACCCCACCTCCACTAAAATCGGATACATCGATACTAGAAGCCACACCACCCTCCCCACCGCTCTCCGAAACCTCCGCAACAGCAAAGACTGTACCATCGACCCCGTCACTCATCCGCAAACGCTCCATCGCACTCGATCCCTCTATAACTCCTCGCCCGGGTTTCTACTCCTCACGCCCACCACGGTACTCACGGGGCCCTAGTGTACCGGTCACGTCTAATGCAAGCGCGAGCGGCCGGTCGACTCCATCGATTCGTAGGACCGCGGCCCCAATGTCGAACGCAGCGAGGCCTAGCAATGTCAATAATGGAACTCTACCGAGGTCTGGCTCTCTCTACCAGATTCGGGGGCTGATAGGGAAGATGCAGAAACTCGAAGAACGGGTCCACTCTGCACGATCGAAGCTTCCTGCTCCGACGTCAACACCGCCCCGAGCGAGCCCGAGGAATGGAAGTGCACTAGGCCATCATATACCCAACACCGTCACGGTACGCAGTTCACGCAAACGTACTTCAGCCGCTAGCACTGCGAGCTCCGTAAACGGCGGGGAGACGCAAAGTGTGAGTAGGCTATCATTTGGCATACCGGCACCGTCGACAGGAACAAGAGACGTACCAAGCAGACCAAGCAGCCGTGCCTCCGTAACGTCTCAATCTGGGATCCAAAGACCTCCTAGCAGAAGCAGCATGTCTGGCGCGCGTACGCCGCTGGGCCACTACTCTTCCACTTCCATCTCCGGCGTTAGCGGGGTGGAAAGCCGCATTACGCGTCCACGTAGCTCAATGAGTGGAAGCTATGGTGGGCACGGTCATTCTCACTCCCAGTCACTATCGATAAAGAGCGCCGTGCGGGAACGAGACGCCGACGGTGACACTCACAGCGATGGCAGCGGAGCGGGATCTAGATTCACAACACCATTGGCGAGGAGGACAACGCTAAACAAGACAGGCATTACAGGCATTCCAACGCCGAGCGGACTGCCGAGACGGCAGAGTGGCGGGGGGACAGGGAGGAGGACGAGCATCGGGGTCGAGGGTGAGATGGGCCCACCGGAGCGGCCCGGTAGGCAGAGGAAGTTAAGTGAGGTTGGCGAGACTTACTAGCGTGGGAGCGGAAGGAGGGATAGAGGCTTGGTTGGGAAAAGATGAACAGAGACAGGGTCGCACAGGGAGATGTGAATACGTATTCTTCGGGTGCATATGATTCGTCGCGGTATACCTATGACATTTAGCATGGCTTGGAGTTGTGGAACAAAGCTGGGTGGTGTTTCCTTGGTAGTTATGTCGGCATAGGAGCGGGAAGTTCTTCATGCGGGTTGATGACGGGTTTGAATAGGGGATTAATCTATGACACCGCATTCTGCACAGGCGAGGACGGCGACTCGACTTTCTTATCGTAACTTGGCTTAGTTTTACAACGCTCATCTAGAACCAAAAGGGTTTAAGGCTCAATAGAAGCTTTTACGACATTATTCCGGAACATGTGGCTTCTAATGCATGTGGTACCGCAGCTCAGTCTCAAAAGTACATGGTAGTTGAGATCATGAGTACCTCGATGTCTTCTAAGGCTGCTACTGCACAGACCATAGTGTTGGTTGCGTATGTAGCCTCAGGCCAAAATCTTAAAATAAGTTCGCCGCTTTGGAGATCAATGCTTCGGGTGTGGAATCATCGATCGGCCAGCCGCGCTGTCTCGATCTGAAATATTTCCATGAGGTTCTACAACCCAATGCGATGAGGCTGGGTGCGCAGTCAATGCTGACTACAGCTGAGCCGTGGATCGTGAGTCGGCTCGGCCAAAGGAGCGGAGGATTATTAGTTAGACATGACGCTCCATCAGGGCTTGGATATATTTTGCACAGCTCTTGGCTCCCGTAGAGGCACTTGGCTGACCTGCATACAGCTGTTTGCAGGCTGTAGACTGGGTTTCGATTGGCCAGAAAGGCGAGGATGGAGATACGGACGGAGTCCGAAGGCGTTGGAGTGGAGACCCGACCGAGTTGAATTTACTTGGACGAGCCACATCGACTCGTAGAGCGAGCAGATTTCCCGAACCGGGTCCCTGACCATTACCCGGTGGCTGTCTTCTTCCTTTCCTATATTTGGGATGGATGGAGGATCCACTGCTGGGGTGCAATCTGATAGTTGTATTGCGATGTGCTGTATTCAAATCTCTATCGAAACGCTTCGGCATTGGAGTGTCCCTAGACGCCGCCCTGGGCACTAACTAGACAGGCACATAGAGCCATGGAAGACAGTTGTAGCATTTTGTAGACTACGCTTTGTTTCGTGCGGTCGGTGGCGTCTAGTCAGAAAATCTCGCTCTGATAGCTTCCCCAACCCCAACGTCAAGAAAGCTCCGCTCAGGGATATCATCCACAACGACTAAGAGCGGGCCCCAACAGATTGGTGACAGAACAACACCATACTGCAACACTGTATCCTTTCTCAATGCTCTTGCCACAGCAGGCAGGGCTCAAGTAACGTTATGTAGAAAAGGCCCTGTTGACGCCGAGACGTGCATGCTCGGGTTCCGTACCAGGCACATGGCTTGCCTCTGAGGGTTGCATGCACGGAGGTTTCGGCCAAACCATTGAGAGATATGGCGCGCCTTACCGGGTACGGCAACGCTGGCGATGTTCGACGCCGGGCTTCAGCTCAACAGCTCGGGAGGGCTTGGGGTGAGCCGTAATTAATACATGGCGACCATCGACCCGAAAAAGCTCCTCCTTTAGAAATACCTTCACTGATAACCCATTCGCCCGCTACTCCTATCGCACTCGACTTTCTCTTCGCCAGTTCCTCCTGTCTTCCCTCTTCCCTCTTCTCCCTGCATTTAGACTTTTTATGGGATGCGCAGGTACACTACAGCAGCTCAGCCCGCTTACTGCAGCTATACTCTGCCCTAGATATCTTACTACTAATTATACCTTCCTCCCTATTTACCAGAAGACCGTCTAGAACATCATCTCGTTCACATCAGCATCGCCTTTGATACTTTTAGGTTCGTCACTCTGGTGATCAAATAAACACTGGGTTGCTCGCGACGCAAAACTTAGCCTCATTCCGCTTATATTCTCCCACACTCCCCGTGTATGGGCTTCACAACAGACACAATGGCTGGAGCAGATTCAAAAAGTGTCAATGGCGCAGTGCACACCAACGGCTCGCCGAGTTCGGGTGCTGCGAAGCACAACCTACCCTCGCATTTCATCGGTGGATCCCATCTAGGCGCCGCCTCACCGGGTAAAGTCAAAGACTTTGTAGCAGCGCACGGCGGACACACTGTGATTACAAATGTGAGCAATTACTCGAGGGTTCTGGTTTTTTCATACGAAAGAAGAGACCAAGAAACTAATTAAGGCTCCGATAGGTGCTCATCGCGAACAACGGTATTGCGGCGGTCAAGGAAATCAGATCGGTGCGGAAATGGGCTTACGAAACCTTCGGCGATGAGCGGGCTATCCAATTCACTGTCATGGCTACGCCAGAAGATTTACAGGCAAACGCTGAGTACATTCGTATGGCAGATCAGTATGTTGAGGTGAGTGAAACGGGACAGAGTTCAGGAAATAAGTTCTACACAGTGCAAAGCCAAACGCTGATCACGAGCGATAGGTTCCTGGAGGCACGAACAACAACAACTACGCCAATGTAGAGCTTATTGTCGATGTTGCGGAGCGAATGGATGTACACGCTGTCTGGGCAGGATGGTAGGAGCATAATCCATCCGTTGTGCGATTTTAGATCTAATAGCTACTTAGGGGACACGCCTCAGAAAACCCAAAACTGCCGGAGTCGCTCGCTGCCTCGCCAAAGAAAATCGTATTCATTGGTCCTCCTGGCTCCGCCATGCGATCGCTTGGTGACAAAATCTCCTCTACAATCGTTGCACAGCACGCGAAGGTTCCCTGCATTCCATGGTCGGGAGAAGGCGTAGATGAGGTCAAGGTTGACGAGAATGGCATTGTCACGGTCGAGGACCACGTTTATGACAAGGGTTGCACACACTCGCCTGAAGAGGGTCTGGAGATGGCGAGAAAGATTGGCTTCCCGGTCATGGTGAAGGCTTCGGAAGGTGGTGGTGGTAAGGGTATCCGTAAAGTTGATTCGGAAGAGAATTTCGAGCAACTATACCGTGCAGCCGCCAGCGAAATTCCCGGCTCTCCAATCTTCATCATGAAGCTTGCTGGAAGTGCAAGGCATTTGGAAGTTCAACTTCTCGCAGATCAATACGGAAACAATATTTCTCTCTTCGGCAGAGATTGCTCGGTTCAGCGACGACACCAAAAAATTATCGAGGAAGCTCCTGTAACGGTGGCTAACCCTACAACTTTCCATGCCATGGAGAAGGCGGCTGTATCTCTTGGTAAGCTGGTTGGTTACGTGTCAGCCGGTACAGTCGAATATCTTTATTCGCACGCGGACGACAAATTCTACTTCCTCGAACTCAACCCCCGCCTCCAAGTCGAGCATCCTACCACTGAAATGGTCAGCGGTGTGAACCTGCCAGCGGCACAGCTTCAAATTGCCATGGGTCTCCCACTTCACCGCATTCGGGATATCCGCCTCCTTTACGGTGCCGAGCCTCACTCTGCCACTGAGATCGATTTCGATTTCACGAAGGAGGGTAGCGCGCAGAACCAGAGACGACCAACTCCCAAGGGTCACACGACTGCCTGCCGTATTACATCCGAAGATCCGGGTGAGGGTTTCAAGCCTTCCAGCGGTACCATGCATGAGCTCAACTTCCGTAGTAGTTCGAATGTTTGGGGCTACTTCTCCGTCGGTACTGCCGGTGGCATTCATAGCTTCTCGGACAGTCAGTTCGGCCACATCTTCGCCTACGGTGAGAATCGGACGGCATCACGAAAGCATATGGTTGTCGCACTAAAGGAACTGAGCATTCGTGGAGACTTCCGAACAACTGTGGAGTATCTCATTAAATTGCTCGAAACTCCAGCTTTCGAGGATAACACCATTACCACCGGGTGGCTTGATGAGCTGATTTCCAAGAAGCTGACAGCTGAGCGCCCTGACCCAATAATTGCCGTCATTTGCGGTGCAGTTACAAAAGCACATGTTGCGAGCGACATCTGCATGACGGAATACAGGACCAGCTTGGAGAAGGGTCAGGTCCCTGCTAAGGATGTCCTAAAGACCGTCTTCCCGATCGACTTCATCTACGAAGGCTACCGATACAAATTCACGGCGACGAGATCCAGCATCGACACCTACACGCTCTTCATCAATGGGTCTAAGTGCTCCGTTGGCGTCAGGGCTCTGACTGACGGTGGTCTTTTGGTCCTGCTCAACGGCAAGTCCCACAATGTCTACTGGAAAGAGGAAGTTGGTGCCACTCGCATCAGCGTTGACGGGAAGACATGCCTGCTTGAGCAGGAAAATGACCCTACCCAACTCCGAACGCCCAGCCCTGGTAAGCTTGTCAAGTTCACTGTCGAAAATGGCGAGCATATCAAGAAAAACCAGGCTTTTGCAGAAGTCGAGGTCATGAAGATGTATATGCCTTTGATAGCTCAGGAAGATGGTATTGTCAACCTCATTAAACAGCCAGGAGCAACCCTTGAGGCTGGTGACATTCTTGGTATATTGGCTTTGGATGACCCCAGCAAGGTCAAGTCTGCACAACCATTCCTTGGCCTCCTGCCAGCATTTGGACCTCCCCAAATCATGGGTGCCAAACCAGCTCAGCGATTCACATACCTCTCAAATATTCTGCAGAACATTCTTCAGGGTTTCGATAACCAGGTCATCATGCAGAGCACCCTCAAGGAGCTTGTGGAGGTGCTTCGTGATTCGGAGCTTCCGTATAGCGAGTGGAACGCTCAAGCTTCCGCGCTTCACGCTCGTATGCCACAAAAGCTGGATACCTTGCTTTCCCAGATTGTAGAAAAAGCTCACAGCCGAAATATGGAGTTCCCAGCCAAACAACTCACCAAAACATTTATCCGATTCTTAGACGAGAATGTATCAGCCAGCGATGCCAACCTGCTAAAATCTTCTTTGGCTCCTCTTACTGATGTCATTAACTGCTATACCGAGGGTCTCAAAGCACATGAATATCACGTCATGATTCAATTCCTTGAGATGTACTGGGCCGTTGAGTCGGTATTCTCGTCTCGCAACTCTAGAGATGAGGAGGTTATCCTCAAACTCAGAGACGAGAACAAGGACAGTATCATCAATGTAGTCCATACTATCCTCTCCCATACCAGAGTCAGTGCGAAGAACAATCTCATCATCGCTATCCTGGACATGTATAGGCCAAACAAGCCAGGCGTCGGCAATGTCGCGAAGTACTTTAAGGGAGCTCTCAGGAAGCTCACAGAGCTTGAATCGAGACAGACTGCCAAGGTCTCGCTAAAAGCTCGTGAGGTTCTTATTCAATGTGCTATGCCATCCTTAGAGGAGCGTATGTCGCAAATGGAGCACATTCTTCGCTCTTCCGTCGTAGAATCACGCTACGGCGAGAGCGGCTGGGATCACAGAGAGCCCAATTTCGATGTCATCAAGGAGGTTGTGGACTCGAAGTACACTGTGTTCGATGTGTTGCCACGATTCTTCGCGCATTCGGATCCTTGGGTTGCTCTCGCTGCTCTTGAGGTCTATACCCGACGTGCATACCGTGCTTATCAGCTTAAGGAGTTGCATTACCACACAGAGACTGACGCCCCATATGTCCTGTCTTGGGACTTTGCTCTCCGCAAGGTTGGCGAAGCTGAATTCGGTATCCCTGTCGAGTCTTCGCAACCCTCAACCCCGGGTACGCCAGCGGATATGTCATTTAAAAGCCGCATCCACTCCATCAGCGATATGACTTACCTTCAAAGCCGAATGGAGGGTGAGCCTACCCGAAAGGGTGCAGTCGTTCCCATTGAGTATCTCGACGACGCCGAGGAATATCTTCAAAGAGCCCTTGAAGTTTTCGTATCTGCTGCTGTTCGTAAACCGTCGAGCTCTGGTAATGGCATTGCAGCCGATCTGTCCATGAAACGCAAGCCACCTTTCCCTGCTCCTAAGATTGAGAACGAGGATGAGCTCACAGGCGTTTTGAACATTGCTATAAGTGATGCCGAGAGCTTCGACGACAAGGAAATTCTTTCTCGCATCCTCCCAATCGTCAAGGACTACAAAGATGAGCTTCTTGCTCGGCGAATCCGCCGCTTGACATTCATCTGTGGTCACAAGGATGGCACATATCCTGGCTACTACACTTTCCGTGGGCCGAACTACGTCGAAGATGACAGTATCCGTCACGTTGAGCCTGCTTTGGCTTTCCAGCTTGAACTGGGCCGATTGTCTAAATTCCACATCAAGCCTGTATTCACCGAAAATCGTAATATCCACATCTACGAGGCTATCGGCAAGGGCGCGGAAGCCGACAAGAGATACTTCACGAGGGCCGTTGTCAGACCAGGTCGTCTCCGAGAAGATATTCCCACCGCGGAGTATATGATCTCTGAGACTGACCGACTCATGACTGACATCCTCGATGCCATGGAGATCGTTGGTAACAACAATGCTGACATGAACCATATCTTCATCAATTTCTCGACCGTGTTCCCTCTTGAGCCATCAGAGGTTGAGGAGGCCATTGGCGGTTTCTTGGAGAGATTCGGTCGTCGTCTCTGGAGACTTCGTGTTACTGGTGCTGAGATCCGCATTATTTGCACCGATCCTGCAACTGGTGTTCCCTACCCGCTTCGTGTCGTCATCACGAACACCTCCGGCTATATCATTCAAGTTGAACTGTACGCCGAGCGTAAGTCTGAGAAGGGCGGCCAATGGTTCTTCCACAGCATTGGTGGAACCACCAAGATTGGGTCCATGCACCTACGGCCAGTCTCAACGCCCTACCCAACCAAGGGCGCTCTCCAGCCGAAGAGATACAAGGCCCACATCATGGGTACCCAATATGTATATGACTTCCCAGAACTCTTCAGACAGGCGGTTGAGAACAGCTGGGTGCAGGCTGTTGCTAAGCACCCTCATCTCAAAGAGAAGCAGCCAGTCAAGGGCGAGTGTATTGAGCACTATGAGCTGGTCATCGACGACAATGATAACCTCGCTGAAGTCAACCGCGAGCCAGGTGCTAACTCAATTGGTATGGTCGGATGGGTCGTGACAGCTAAGACGCCCGAGTATCCTCGCGGCAGACGGTTCATCATCATCGCCAACGACATCACTTTTAAGATTGGATCTTTCGGTCCTCAGGAAGACAAGTTCTTCCACAAGTGTTCCGAACTTGCCAGGAAATTGGGCATTCCCAGGATCTACCTCTCTGCCAACTCAGGCGCCCGCATTGGTCTGGCAGAAGAGCTCATCCCACACTTCTCGGTTGCTTGGAAGGACGAATCAAAGCCCGAAGCGGGCTTCGATTATCTATACCTCACCCCAGAGAAGCACGTCCATTTTGTGGATGGCAAGAGACAAGATGTCATCACCGAACAGATCAAGGTCAATGGCGAAGTCAGGCACAAGATCACAACTATCATCGGTGCCGAGGATGGTCTTGGTGTTGAGTCATTGAGAGGTTCAGGTTTGATTGCTGGTGAGACCTCAAGAGCATATGAGGACATCTTTACGATCACCCTTGTTACTTGCCGTTCTGTTGGTATGTATCAATCATCCTCGCGAATTATCCCCGTGAGCTACTCAATTTACTAATTCGTTCAGGCATTGGTGCTTATCTCGTCCGTCTCGGTCAGCGTGCCATCCAGATTGAAGGCCAGCCAATCATCCTTACTGGTGCTCCTGCCATCAACAAGTTGCTTGGCCGTGAAGTCTACACTTCCAACTTGCAGCTAGGCGGTACCCAGATCATGTACAAGAACGGTGTGTCCCACATGACTGCCGATGACGACTTCGAAGGTGTCTCCAAGATCGTCAAGTGGATGTCATATGTGCCTGACAAGAAGGGCAACCCTGTTCCTATTTCGCCTACAACTGACAATTGGGACCGTGATATTACTTTCTTCCCACCGCAGAAGCAGGCTTATGATGTCAGGCACTTGATTGCTGGTAAGGAAGACGACGAGGGTTTCTTGTCTGGTCTCTTCGATCGTGGCTCTTTCGAGGAGGCACTCGGTGGCTGGGCAAGGACTGTCGTTGTTGGTCGCGCTCGTCTTGGTGGTATCCCAGTTGGTGTAATTGGCGTTGAGACTCGATCGGTCGAGAACGTCACACCAGCTGATCCTGCCAACCCTGATTCCATCGAGCAGGTCACATCCGAAGCTGGCGGTGTATGGTACCCTAACTCTGCCTACAAAACTGCACAAGCAATCCGCGACTTCAACAATGGTGAACAACTCCCATTAATGATCCTTGCCAATTGGCGTGGTTTCTCTGGTGGTCAGCGCGACATGTACAACGAGGTTCTCAAGTATGGCTCTTACATTGTCGATGCTCTCGTCAAGTATGAGCAACCGATCTTCGTTTACATTCCTCCCTTCGGTGAACTCCGTGGTGGTTCTTGGGTCGTCGTTGATCCAACCATCAACCCTCAATACATGGAGATGTACGCCGACGAAGACTCTCGTGGTGGTGTCCTTGAGCCGGAAGGTATCGTAGGCATCAAGTTCCGTAAGGAACGCCAGATCGAAACCATGGGACGTCTAGATCCGGTATACGGAGACCTCAAGCGCAAACTCAACAATCCCGCCACGCCGCAACCTGAGCTTACAGCCATCAAGGCTAAGATGACTGAGCGCGAGAAGCTTCTTCTGCCCGTTTACTCGCAGATCTCTCTTCAGTTTGCTGATCTCCACGACCGTGCTGGCCGCATGCACGCCAAGGGTGCCATCCGTCAGCCTCTCCGCTGGCAGAACGCCCGCCGCTTCTTCTACTGGCGTCTCCGCCGCCGTCTCAACGAGGAGTACATCCTCAAGCGCTTGGCGCACGCAGCGGCTCCCCATTCGGTCCCCACAGCTCCTGACGCAAGTACCCGCGCTCGCAGTCTCGAGATGCTCAAGGCATGGAGCGGCATCCCCAAGTTCTCTGACGATGACATGAGCGTCGCTGTGTGGTACGAGGAGAACAGAAAGGAGGTTCACCAGAAGGTGGAGGCTCTCAAGCGCGAAGGTGTTGCCATGGAAGTCGCCAGCCTGCTCCGAAAGGACCGTGAGGGTGGCCTGAGAGGTGTGGTGCAGATGCTCGCGACACTGCCTACGAGCGAGAAGGAAGAGGTGCTCAAGGCGCTCGCCAGGGCATAAACAGCTTCATCTCAACTTGCCCTAACCTGTCGGGGATTCAAACGGGTGACAGGTCAGGATTAGGGAAGATTGTATATTTTACGGTTGAGAAGGGTGTATTTTCTACCATTACTGGATTATTACAGCTTTTGTTTTTTATCATGTAAAGGGCGCTGGGTTCAGGGGAACTTGCTCCTCTTGTTGCTTGCTTGCTTGCTTGCTGGATTGATCTGAGGGTGTTAGGTCTGATCACGGCTTTGACTTACTCGAGAGATGCAGCGGTTTGTTTCTTCCTGTGTTTTAGTGAAGTAAAAATGTAGATGAGGATAGATCAGTATGTTATTGTAGTATGGGTTAGAAGAATCATGCTTCCGTATCTTACCCTTTTTTCTTCACGCAATTTGCTTATGGCTGGGTGATATCGCCCACATTTCGCCCAGTCTTAACCCAATGTGCCCTTTTGAGTCTTAATGGGCATTCATAAAGCTGCGCATGGAAAGCTGAAGGGTGCAACACACCAATGATACGACTTAGCGATTTGGCGTATGCATAAACACATGGAATCCTTGGCGCGCTTGGCAAAAAAAACACGCCAAATTCAAGGTATCGGAGGTCCGGGTTAAGCTTGGCATAGCCTCAGGTTACGCACGACCCCCCCAAGATCCGCAACATATCGTCCAAATATCACCCCCCCTTGGGTGGTAGTCCCTCCTTTTCGGACGCGTTTTTAAGGGCTAGGTTACCGTAAAATCTTGCGAAATTCATCGAACGCTAGCAAGGGTGGTTACGGCATCTAGCCATATTTGGAAGGCGGTCAGATTCTGCCCATATCAATAAATAGCCCAGGGCGCTTTCTTCGGGGGCGGAGCATGTTGGATATTACCGCTGATTTCTTAGAGAGGCATTCGAGGCATTCAATAAGACGCATTTAATAAAGGGGTTAAATAAGTTTGTAAGAGGCATACACGGTCCTAAAACGGGCCTTCGGTTTATTGGTTTCGGCGCTGGGGGTAAGTTATGTCAGCATCCGAGCATGAAACCCTTTAGCCTTACTGAATGTTTATTAGGAGAGTACCCAACTTGTGGCACGGGGAGCGCTGAGGCTTCAGACGAGAGTGAATATGTTCGGCGGCGAAGAGGTATCCTGGTTGCAATATCTACCGACTTCGCCATTGACCTTGGATTTGTTGTTGCCGGTGTTGTTGCCCTGATTGTTCTCGCAGCATATGGCGAAAGAGTCTCAAGTGGTGTCTGGAGGGTCAGCTTTGGTCTTGGTTTCGTGTTGCCCGTAACACTCTTCTTCTTCCGTATTCGTATGATCAATTCCACCCAGTATCGGAAACATGCCATAAAGCAGCGCATTCCTTATATGCTCGCCATCAAGCGCTATTGGAAACCTATGCTCGGTACTTCTCTTTCATGGTTTTTCTACGATTTTTAAGAGACTTGATTCCAATCGCTCTAGACCTTAAACTAATCATTTCCGAGCGTAACGTATCCCTTCGGCCTCTTTTCTTCTACCATCATCGGTCAACTCAACCCGAACAATACTCTTACTCAGAACATTGGCCTTGGTACCGCGGTAAACTGCTTCTACCTCCCTGGTTGCATAGTTGGTGGAATCCTCATGGATCGCATTGGCCGCAAGCAAACCATGACTCTTGGCTTCTTTTGCTGGGCTATCCTAGGTTTCATCATTGGAGGTGCTCTCGGTCCCATTCAAAGCATCCTGCCACTCTTCATTGTCCTATACGGCATATTTAACTCCTTCGGCGAGATGGGCCCCGGCGTCGCAACGTCCTTGTGCGGCGCTGAAAGTTTTCCGACCCCTTTGCGTGGCCACTTCTTAGGTTTCGCAGCGGCTGTGGGCAAGGCAGGAAGCGCAATCGGCACGCAAGTCTTCACGCCCATCCAGAACTCTTTTTCCTCGGTCGAAAAAGGAACACAAGCTGTTTTCTTAATTGGTGCGGGGTTTGCCGCAGCTGGCGGGATCATCTCCTGGACGCTCATCCCTGATCGCGAGCAGGATTTGGAGGACGAGGATGCAAAGTTCCGGGCGTATCTTGAGGCTAATGGGTATGATGGAAGTTTTGGAGAATCCCTAGTGGAGGAGGTTAAATCGACTGCTTTCAAACTTTGATGGTAGGGCGTTTAATTTGTGCATTACCAGTATGAGAGGTAAAGACATACTCGCATTGTTACTCTTGGGAGGAAGCAAGGTTAGCCATTTTCTGTATGAGCTGCACAAGTCCGATTACTTAACAATATAAAGTATCCCGTGTGATATCCAGACCCTGCACATACCATTCGTTGCCACATGCCTTACGGATGCAAGGCCACCAGAATGGTCCCTCCAAAACTAGATCAGATCCAGTTTTCCAGACCAGGCAATAACTATTCTAATCTCATGCACTTGGAAAGTCTGGAAAACGCCACGATTGCCCCACAACGCACTAAGGTATAAAATCCTATGTCCTCGACGTCGAGGGCCGTGAATCGCTTGACAAAAAAGCCTATGCGCAAGAAAATTCCTTCTCGTCTTGGGTAGCATTCTATACCCCATTATGATAGTTTCCCACCTGCTTCCTCATCTTTAATAATTCCCTCTCCTGCTGTATAATCTCTAGCCGCCTCCTCGCATGCCTCTCTCTCGCCTCTTCTCTCTCCTGCTCCCTCTTCCTTTCCAGCTCATAGGCTCTCGCTTTGGATAGCTCTTGCAGCTTTCTTACTTCCGCCTCTCGTGCTATTTCGCGCTGCCTCTGTAGTTCCGCTTGCTGAATTGCCTGTTGCCTCTGTATCTCCGCCTGTCTTTGTCTATCTCGCTCAATGATCCACTGCGGGACGCCGCATGCACCATGAGGCTGATCTCCCTCGCCGCTGTTGTAAAAGCGGTCTGCGCAGCCAAATATTACGAGCAAGCGGACTAATTCTCCTGCATGAGAAACGTCCGCTGCATTGCACCCCTTGATAACGTACATCGTCGGAGAATAGCACAAACCGTCTGGTGCAGTGTACAAGTGGCAGTCATCGTTGACAGTCTTACGGAGGCCACTTTCCAGCAAGGCTTTCGTGAGCTCGACTGGGCGTGGGTTATCAAGCGCAAGAAGCAGAACCGATTTCCCATCAACACGGATCCCGGGGTTTGCGCCTGCATTGATCAAAATACGAATCGTGCTCTTCAGGTCTGAAAGCTGGTCGCGTCGACTCAAGCTTCTTTTGCAAAGCTCACCAAGCGGTGTGCGCCCACCAGCATTGGTGGATGGGAAGTCCGGATCAGCGCCGTTGTCCAAGAGAAATCTGACACACTTGCTGTACAGCCCTCTGGCAGCGTAATGGAGGCTCTGATCGGCGCATGGAGAGCCGGCCTTCACAAGACGCTCAATAACCGGTAGTGCGCCTCGCTCAGCTGCGTATGACAGTGCTGTCCTATCATAAGCATCTTCTGCATAAATATCGGCATCGCGGTCTATTAGGTCATTCACGATTTCTGCATCCCATTTCTTCGCAGCAGCTATGAGTGGAGATGTCCCTGAGGAAGTAGCCTTAGCGTTCACATTTGCTAGACTGGTAATTAGCATCATACACACAGTCGAGGATTAAGAGTAATACCTTCGGCCTGAATAAGTGTGATGATGAGATCGCGGTGGCTCGGAGTTGTCTCTGAGTGACAAAGGACCCACAATAGAGGCGTTACGTATTCTGGGCCCTCCGAGTCCTGCAATGTAGAGAGAAAAACACTGTTCACGGCGCAGCCAGCATTCACAAGAGTTTTCGCCAATATCGGGGTATTTCTGTGTATTGTCAGGGCCAAAACTAGGGGAGATTCCTGCATTGGGCCGATGTTTTCGACGTCGGGCAGTAGACCATGCTCCAAAAATAAATTTGTCATGCTTATTAGTGAATTTTCATCTGTTTTAGCCAGAAAGATTTTGGGAAATGCTAGAGAGACTGTGTCCTTTGTAGGGCTGCTCTCGAGGAAGACTTTGGCAAGCTTGTAGTCACCTCTTTTAGCCGCAATCTGCAAGCAAATGCCTTGTTCCGTGTCAACTGAGGCTCCGTGATTCAAAAGAAGGTATATGAGATCTCGGGCTGGCAGCTCTTCTGAGCGCTGGCTGGCTTTTACAAGGGTCGCATTTATCCGCTTTTTACCAACACCAGCTTGAAGAATTGACTCAAGAATGTCGCGCCTAGATGTTGTTTTCCAGACAATGCCTTTGCTGGGCTCTGTCATTAGATCAAAAGCGGAGTTAACGGTCTTCTGTGATGGAGAGTGCTTTGTGAGAAGCTTTAGGACTTGATGATCCGCGGAGCGGACCACATGAAGAAAACACGCCCCATCGTCGTGATTAACGTTCGCACCATATTGCAATAATATGGTTAGAAGATCCTGGTCTAATGGGGTTTCATGAACGATCACTGAAAGTGCTCCATTTGCCTCAAGATCCAATGCGCCACCTTTTATGCCTGTGCCAAGAAGCATGGTGATTACATCCCTGCGGAGTGACAAATGAGACCCAAGCAATTGGAGAGCGATGGGCACTGCTTTTGCTAATATCTTGCTTGAAGGATACTTTGCAAGGAAAAATCGTAGAATATCTAACGAACCAGAACTCGTCGCAATCCGTAAGGCTTCTCCATCATTCCATGATGGGTTGGCACTATATTCTAGAAGCATTTCGATCAAGCGCTGATCTGGGGCCCTCCTCTGCGTCTCCAAAACTAAGGCTTCTTGGATTTCATCCGAACAAGTTAGGTCGTTAGGTGGGACTAGACAAGCACCTCCCCTAAGGAGCATCTGGATAGCTTCGAACCTTTCAGTATCATTCTTGATACCCATAGCACATGGAAATGCAGCGCGTAGGCTCTCAACATTGGGGTTCCCCATCAGAAGTACTTCTAGGTGTTTGAGAAGTCCTTCCGAAGCTGCAATTTGAAGAGCTTGGCCTTTCTGTAGGTTAACGTCTCCACGGAAAGAAAGCAGCAGACGCAAGATATTCAGGTCTGCAGATTGACCGAGCTGCATCTCTGAAGCAAAGCCTTGGTCTACCGCCACTGATTCAACTCCTGCTTGGAGAAGCATTCCAATCTTCTTCGGCCGTTCCGAAATACTAAGATCGAAGGCCGTTAATAGCGCCTTTGAATTTGTTACTTTATTGGAGCCGCTGCAACTCAGTATGAGATGAACTAAATCGGCCGAGCAACTCTCTATGGCAGCGTGAAGGGCCCTCCCGTCATTATACTTAATGTCAGCTCCGGATCGCACGAGGAGTTTTACAAGATCTTTGTCCGGAGGAGCGCATTCAAGCGCATCCACAAGAGCCTGTGCGACTGTGCGGCCGCAAGCGCCAGCTTCGACGAGAATTCGGATAATTCGAATGCGGTGTTGGATATCTGTTAGCTTCATTGCATAGGGGATAGCAGTCGACAGCGATGCCGCTAATGGCTTGTTTCGGAGGAGCAGTTCTAGCACGGCAAGATCTCCTGATCGGGTAGCTATTTGTAGACATTTACCCTCACGATAGTTTGGATCGGCCTTATTATCAACAAGAAGTGTGATGAGGTCAAGGTCTCGCAGCTCATCTTGATCAGACATAGCTTCGATGAGAGCTGCGCTTACAGACTCTCCAACTGCACCCGCGCGAAGCAACAGCCTTGTCATGTGCAGTTTCATATCTTTGGATGTTCTTGGAATCAGTGGGAAGGCGAAGCTAAGTGACTTTTCCGTCGGATGTCCTTTAAGTAGAATTTCGACCATGCACATATCTCCTCTTGTCGTAGCCATTTGAAGTGCCTGAGAATCGTTAAACTCGATAGAAGCTTTGTAATCAACAAGGAGGGATGCGGTGGCATAGTCGTTTCTTAGAACGCATCCAATGAGAGCCGAGTCAAGCGGAGTGCCTGTGGCTCCGGCATTGAGTAGCAGAGCTGTAATGTCGTATATTGTAGGGGAAGGAGCTGCAGTTGGAATGCGCTCGAAAAGTCCTTTTACATATTTCTTGTGGAGGGAACCTTGAAGGAGTAGTTGTACCATAGCTACATCGGCCTTGGATATTGCGATTTCCATGGCTTTCGCGTTATTGTAATTCACAGATACTTGATGTCTTAGTAGTAGTAGAACAATGTCCGAGTATCCGGCTGTGACTGCTTTTACAAGGGCGTCTGAACAAATATCGCCTCGAGCACCAGCGCAAAGGAGAATCTCGAGTAGTAAGTGTTTCTCTGATACCGTACTCCGCTGTCCCACGTCGTCGAACAAGAGACCAACGCAAGAGCTAATACTTTCAGTCGACGGCTGCCCTCTCAAGATGGCAAGAAGTAAGCTTGGGTTTCCGAGCATAGTGGCCTTCTTCAGAGCCTCGCAGCCTCCATGATTGACGTCAGCACCATGCTCAACTAACAAGTCAACTACCTCGGTGTTGCGAGAATCAAGCGATGGAGAGAGATTAGCAGTGACATAAGTTTCCGAAATTTTAACCGGTGCGCCAAGTAAGAGGGTTATTATATCCAGTCTATTAGAATGAACAGCATTCTGGAAGATGGCGCCCTTTTCAGCATTTGGATTTGCGCGGCGTTGCAGTAGTGCCATGACTACTTCAGGATACTGCCTGCGTACTGCTTCACGTAATCCTTGGGCCAGGCTAATCTCATCAGCACCACGGCTTGTTAACAATCGCACAATATCTAGTCGGCGATTGGCAGCAGCAGTCTTTAAACAATCACTCCGCTGATCCTTGGTGTCGTGCCCGCGAATTCTTTTAAGAAGGTTCTCTGTAGCTTCCCGGCTTATATTTATGTCTGCGCCCATAGCTATAAGGGAGTCAATGACGCCAACTTGACTTCCTTCGTGAATCGCAACTTGGATACCGCTGTTGAGCTCTTTCTGTGAGAATATGAAGTTTACAGGATTGGAATCGTGTGCACGAGTCTTTGGAGACTTCAGCTTCCCAGATAGTCGCGCTGAAGGAGGTTTGTAGTGAGGATTGTTATGCCTTAGTCGGACCAAGAGATGGTGAGCAGATTCTCTATCTTCGTCCGTTGCGGTTGGAATGTCAGCATCCAGGCTTGGAGCCTCACAGAGCGCATTTACATCAACCATTCGTTGTACGGCGTAGGTTCGGGTCAATTCAGCCATTCGATTGGCCGAGTCACAAGGTGTAAGTCCAGAGATACTCGGGGTTGGTCTTCGAGGGGCAATCAGACTCCACGTTGTTTGTTGGTGTGCACGTGATGTGGTGTTTTGCCTTGAACCATTCATTGATGAAAGATTCCTGTGCCCCGTCTCTAATTGTGGCTGTTCGAGGATCAATACTTCGGGTAATATGCTCTCTGGATTCGGTAGCTGCGGGAATGCTCTTTCGGTTGCAGGAAGCTCTAATGGCGGAGGATTCTCTATGTCCAACACCAGAAGCCCATCAGGAATTTTGACCTGAAGTCCGGACTGATCCTTGAGATTTTGTACTGAATGTCTATTAGGGGGAGAGCCTTGATATTCCCCTTCCTGATTCTGTTCTTCAACGAGGAAGTCTGGGCTAGATTTGAATCGAGCGCTCATCGGAAATTCTTCACAAATTGACGGTGGGCTATCGTAAGGTGTCCAGGGAGTCATCGTGAATGTGGATCGTATGGATGAGTTTGGTGATGAACTTGCCGCCGATGATGAGCTTGCCGCTGGTGATAGTGGAAGAGTAGAGACTGGCTGACCCCGAGGACCCACCGCGGATGTGAATCGTAGGGATGAATCTGGTGATGGGCTTGCTGTAGGTGATAGTGGGAGAGCGCCGGGTGGCTGACGCTGGGGAGTGATCTTAGATGTGGATCGCATGGATGAGTTTCGTGTTGAGCTGGTTGTTGGTAGAGGTGGAAGAGTATTGAGTGACTGTCGCCGGGGAGCTATCTCAGATGTGGATTGTACGGACGGTGAAAGCGTAATAAATGCCTGACTCCGGCTTCGTGCCATCTTGTAAGACGGCCGACTTCTTAGACCGTTCCTTTCTTTTAAAAGAGGGCCAGCAAACTTGGTACCCATCTGGGCAATGTCGAATTTACATCTCGACTGTATGATGCCGAGAGCCACAAATAGTTCAAGTTCACTCCAATATCCTTCGGGTGCGGGGTCCGACTCGTGTGATACGACCTGGAGCGATCGTTGCCAGACATTTTCGATAACATCCTCCTCTAATTCTGACTTCTCGAGTATTGTACTAACGACATGATCTGTTACGGAAAAATCAGTCTTCCTTGGATTGCATTCGAAAATTGTTGTCAGTACTATCGTATTCTCACCTGGGATCCACTGGCCGGCCCGATGAGGGATATGGCTTTCGATGATCCAGCTAAAGCAGTTTTTCTGGGCAGTGGTAATTATGCCGCTAGTCCCATCTTCTAACTTGAATGCTATATCTGAAGCTGCATGGCTAGGAGATGGAGAAGAAAGTCCTGTGTAATCTGACATGGGAACAACCTTAGCCGTGCGTGGCAGCACATAAATGAACGATGAGCATGGAAGCTTCAATAATTATCAAAGAATCGAGGCGTCCTTTTAGGGAACAGGCGCGAGAGCGGGAGAGGTTGACACACGGACGCGTATAGCAGTTAATAGCAAGGCTAAGAGAACAGCATTTGGATGACTGAGAATGAAAAGAGGGAACTAGGTTGCGTGCACCTGGACATCCCTAGCGATTCGGCTGCATGTCTGCGGACCTGGCTTTGACTGGCTATCAAATGGTGATGGATTATTCTGGTCCTCCCATTCAATCAGGCAGCCGGAAATCGGAGGAGATGTCAAGCGACTGGCCGTGCTTCGTCGATGGCTAAGCAAGTTTCGATGCAACTTGCGGCAAGGCATTGTCGTATCGAGCTTTGCGGGCGCGTCCAGTACGCGTAGCAGGCGCAGCAAGCGGGCGATCCGGCCCGAATCAAAATGACCGGGCGCTTAGAGGATCGCCACAGCTGAAACGTCTGTGGGATAATTCTCTGCGAGTAAAATCAGTGATGATGGCATGCAAAGCAAAGTCTAAATCTTGTCGAGGAAATCATGTTGAAGGGTTCCTCCCTAGCCAAGCCTCGACTCTCAATCCCTTATCCCTATGTGTTGAATAATTGTGGGTTAATATGAAAGTTAGCATGAGACAGTAGGCATACGCTACTTCTAGTAGAAGACGGGAGGCTTCTTGTTGTGTTCAGGACGAACCACTGAGAAGCCATCTCCCTAAGATTAGATAGAGTGTAGTAACGCCTGCATTACAGCATTACAGTGCCCCTCCTGGTCTGTGCGGGATGGACTGGGCGGATGCCGAGTTTCTGGCTATGCGCACCGTGCGTCTTGGTAGCGAGACGGCAGCGGGGAAGCAGGGATCCAAATGCCAACAGCATTTTGCGAGGGGTAGGTAGGCAGTAGGTACCTAGCTATTGACCGTCTCTCGGTGAGGGCATTCACTTCGAGCCTTATCTTGTGCGAGTCTCATCTTGCACCCTCTTCACTTCTCACCCTCTCAATAATTGTTCGTCTAGATTCCCTCTTCGTTCCCACCTCTACGACATGACTGATCATGCTACCCCAGACGCCCAGGCTATCCCCGCGGCTCAGTTTGCCGCAGTGGAAGACCGTCTGGATGCCGAGCGCAACCGATTGACTGCAGAGCACGGCTTAATAGATCCGTCGCACCTCGTAGGAACCAAGCTTGAAGTTGACGTATGCTCATCACCCCGTGCGCCCCCCTGGTTTTGTCGCTGAAATTAGTGTAAAGTATGAGACAGACTCCGCACTGGATGACGATGATTCTTCGTAGGTTCGCACTCGTCCTTTTAGGCTATAAAGCAAGCTCACCGTTGGCTGTTAAAAGCGTATCAACGTCAATAGCTGCGTCTGTAGTGGCGGGTAGTTGGGAGATGGGCAGGAGATACCATGGAGTCGAGTCGGCAAGTAGGCGGGACAATAATGGACCACCGTATGGTCCTAGAGTCATGCTAATATAACCTAATTAGATTATTTCCTGCCGAATGATGAGGTAGAGACACTATCCGAACTCCTTTTTCCCTTAAAGCTAACGCTTGCACTTTGTAGGAAGAGATCAATCGACTTGGTATAAAATATTTCAACTTCGTCCTGACAATGTGTATCTGATGTCTTTGAAAGAATTGCAACATCGAATTTGGTATATTGTCTTCAACGGGGGCCTCTACCTTTCGCCTTTAGAGAAGGATAAACTCAAAAATGTGTTGGATATTGGTTGTGGGACCGGTGGTTAGTTACTCCTTAATCATTCTCTTAAAATGCGAAGTTAATAAAAGTACAGCCTGGGCTATTGACTTCGCCGATACCCATCCCAACTGCGAAGTTCTTGGCACCGACCTTTCACCCATTCAGCCAAGCAAAGTTCCACCGAACTGCAGTTTCATGGTTGACGATGCCGGGAAGGACTGGGCCTTCGACCGCAAATTTGATTACATACATACTCGATCAATTACAAGCGGCATACGCGACTGGGATCGGTTTATCGAGCAGGCATTTGAAAATCTCACACCTGGTGGATGGCTTGAATTGCAGGAGCTTCATTTTCCCATTGAGTGCGATGATGGTACGGCAACAAAAGATACACCACTTATGAAGTGGAGCTATGAGATATACGACGCGGCAAAAACGGTTGGGATTGATACGTTAGCAAGCTTCAAGCATATAGAGAGACTGAGGAAGACGGGGTTCGTTAAGACGGAAGAATCATATAGTAAGTGGCCGATTGGTCCATGGCCAAAGGGACGCAAAGAAAAGAAGATGGGGGCCATGATTGCAAAGGATCTTGCGGACAATCTGAGGGGTGTTAGTCAAAAGATGCTTATGCAAATATTGGGAAAGTCGCAGGAGGAATTTGATACATTCATCACGCAGGTTCGCGATGATATTTTTAACCCTAAAGTAAGTAAAGACTGTCGAAGTTGTGGGGCGCCGGAAGTGAGCTGATATCAAAAATAGATCCATATATATATTCCCATGTAAGTCGGGAGTCTTTAATCTTTCTCTTACTCGAATACTACGAAACCCGCTAAAACGATTTGATTTCAGAGACATCTTCTGGGCCCAGAAGCCGTAGAGAGCGCGACTGATATCGAGTAACTTCGGAACATGGACTCCGAGTTATAGCTTCCTCCAAGCAGTAGCTCTATTGGATTCATCTTCTATCTTGCACAACTCAATTCTGTTCACCAATGGCAAGTTCAGGAAGCTTGGAATTTACCCTAACCTAACCTTAGCTTCGGCATGTGGAGTCTACGTCACCGTCTTCCATCTAGATGCTTTCCTGTTTTTACCACCTCCTCTTACTTTCATCAATTCCAAACAATTTCAACCGCGGTCGCTATTTCTAACACGCATAATAAAGAAATTTATACATAAAGTCTTTCCCAGCCAGGACTCACCGGCGAAGCAGCCGCATCCGGCACCATCACAAGACCGTACCCCGTCTTTCCAATCTGGGTGCGGAGCTCATAGCAGTACCCAGCAGACGTTGAATGCTCCTCCGGGTTCGTTGAACATCGCTCTCAAGAATTACACTTCATCAAACACGGTATTCGCATACGCTACAGGTCTAGCTCTTAATGATAATAACGCACCTGTTTTGCTGCAGTCCGATGGCAAGATATTGTATTACCTGCAGTCGCCTTCTTCAACATGTGCTCCCCTCTCAGTCAACTGCGCCATCCCGCTAGGAGCTTTTAGCTTAACTGTTATAGACACAATTCCGAAGATTGCGGGGGGAGGAATTTGGTTCTCGATTGATGAGCCACTCGCCTTCCTTGTCAACCTAGGACTGGCATTAGTTGAGCCATCTGTTACTAACTACAGCGATCCAAATATCAATATCTCGTGGGCTTTTTGTGAATTCACGTACAACGATGCTCAATTATTTGCCAATATTACCTACGTCGATCTTGTTAGCATGCCGGTCTCCTTAACTTTAACGAATACTTCGGGCGGTACTCAATATGTTGCGAGAATGCCATCTAATGGCCTTGCCACCGTCTATAATGACCTGAGCAAGCAAGCAGCTGTTGATAATTAACCTTGGGACCAGCTAATATACAGTCACAATGGTCGTCCACTTCGCGCACTCAGTCCAAACAATCTTCTAGTTGGCAACCCAAATGCCTTCTCTGGCTACTGGGAACCCTATATTCAGAAAGTTTGGTCTACGTTCTCCTGTAACGAAATGCGGATCAACACTCAAGCCATTTTCGGGAACATCTGCGGTAGAGTCAAAAATGGCGCCCTCGAACTTGGCGCTGCTGGCTCATTCCCTCAGCCCTCCGATACCTTTAGCTGTAGTACGGGTCCTTTCGCCACCGGTAACAAGACAGCGCAACGTAGTCATTCCACAGCTCGCAGCTGCATTTAATCGCACGACGCTGTTCCTCTACAACGAGCATCCGAATGGTGTTCACACGGGCAGTATTACAATGAAACCAATGTGGATGGTAGGGGGTATGCGTTCCCTTATGATGATGTTACACCGGATGGAGGACATAATCAGTGCGGTGCGGTGATGGATGGAAGTCCACAATTATTTACTGTTGCCTTTGGTGGAGTGGAGGGCATGGTAGAAGACTATAATAGACACGCAGAACTTGAATGCGAGTTGAGACTCTTCGGAATCTATGTTAGGGAATACCGTCTCACGGTAGCTTGCAAGGATGAAGCTAGTTGATGCGGAGCAAAACCCCTCGGTAACTAATGCCCTAATGCGGGGATGATGATCAACAGCGGCGATCTACAACCAAGTACTTGCTGTCGAGTAAGTCGAACGGACTCGAAAATACGATCAAATAATGTCCTCAAACCATTGAGCAGTCGCCATTCAGCTGCCTACAGATGTCTTTCCTCTTTGATGGTTGAGTTCATTGTAATTCTCTCCCGTGTTGCTCACCAACGAAATGCGCTCAGCTCAAAGAACGAAACATGTCATTCCCCGCCCTCGTAATCTCTATAATTTTGGTGTTGCTCTTTTCATAGCTGTCGGGAGTCTTTGCTATGGATATGTCTCTACAATCAGCGCTGCTTTGATTAGCCAGCCATCGTGGTATAAACCCTTATTTCTCTAGTGCCTGTTCACAACATGAAATGAATTTCTTACTAATTGATAGTCTAGGTATGACTACATGCACTTAGTTGAAAGAACGTCGTATACGAATGCAATTCTCTGAGCCGTCGATGGAGTGTACGCTGCTGGCGGCGCGTTCAGTTGTGCATTCAACATGTGGTCATCAGAGTACTCTGGCCGGAAGAGAAGCATTCAAATAGGATGTATTATCTCTATCGTTGGTGCTGCAATTATGACAGGATCTGCGAATACAGCGACGTTCATTATGAGCCGTTCTATCGTGGGGTTTGGAATCGGTGTACTCGTCATTCTGGTTCCCCTTTATCAGCCCGAAGTCTCTCCACCAGAATCTCGGGGCCTGATGGTAGGAATTCGCGGCGTGCTGATAGGTTTCTCATACTATTTAACCGACTTCATTACCTACGGCTGCTCTTTTGCCCTGTATGGTTAATTTCAATGGCGGTTTCCCCTTTCAGTTCAGTTCATTCCAACATTGATCCTCTTCTGCGGATCCTTCTTCCCACCCTACTCTCTACGCTGGTTGTTAAGCCAGGGCCGCCTCGACGAAGCATGGACCGAACGCCTACATGCGTCTAAGAACGACCCAACCGACAACTACGAGCAGGCCGAATACCGTCAAATGAGCGCCCAGATCAGGTTCGAGCGCAATCACAACGCCGTTGGGATGTCCGGCCAAGCCAAGCTCGTCTTCAACCAAAAGAGCTTCCTCAAACGACTCGGACTGGGCTTCTTGGTGCAGTTCGGCAACTAGTGCACCGGAGTGCTCGTCTATACAACTACAACGCCCAGCTCTTCTCCGGCCTGGGAATCACGGAGAACACGCCGCTCCTCCTGCTCGGCTTCTTCAACCTCGTCACAGTCCCCGGAAACCTCTTCAACGGCCTCTCGTCGAGCCCTTCGGCCGCCGCCGCTTCGTCTTCACCAGCTGCTGCGGCATCCTGGTCTGCCTCTCCCCGAAGCCGCTCTGGCTACGCGCTTCGTCGAGACGGGTCCGCGAACTGCGTTGGGCTGGGCTTCGGCGTCTTCTTCATCTTCGCGTACGTCGCCTTCTACTCTTCCTGTCTTGACGCGACCATGTATCTCGTCCCATTGGAGATCTTCCCGATGGTGACCCGGAGCTCTGGCATGGGCTTTAGCATTATGGGGCAGTTTGCTGCGATTGTCATTCTGCTTGGGGCGGCGCCGGCGGCGTTTCAGGATATCGGGTATCGGTTTTGAGTTATTTTGATTTGCCTGACGGCACTGTATGGGCGTTGGTTTATTGTTCCTGCTTGAGGTGAGCCTGACTCTATTACGTATTGCTATTTGAGTCGAGCTAACGTCATGGGGTTAGACGAACGGGTTAACTTTGGAGGATATTAGCGTTCTTTTGGAGATCCTGTGGAGCTGGGCTTTGGCCAAGCGCTAGGTGGAGGCGAGGACACGAGCGAAGTGGAGCATGTTGAACCATAGAAATTGATAGAGCTGTCATGCGAATGTGAAGCATGACGCAGGTATATTTGAGTTTTTGGTGAATGTAGTAAATTTGGCAAATTGGTATTTCAGAGCAGATTTTGCGGACTTACCTTTCCATTCCTCGCCTCTTCTTCCTCAACCCACAACAACAGGCTCGCGCTCAACTCCATCAAGCAGCGGCAACAGGCCGCGAGGGTTTCATCACAAAGATAGTGTATGGCAGACACCAAACGAAGCTAGTGCATGCAGGCACCAAGCTAGGGTTATGAATTACAGGCTCAAGGTAGGCACTCTCAATGGCGCGAAGTTCGACTGACCTGAAATCGTCCCGATGGCATAAGGGTTGAACGCACCAACGGCACAAGGTTCAGCTGGTCCGATCACCGCCAAGCTTAAAGTTGATTTCACTAACTATTAAAATCAAGTAGGCAGTAGATAGGGTGGTAATGCACTCGAAGGCTCCCACAGGTGAAGTGCGACTCTACACAGGTTGGTGGAATAGGAGGCTGGTGGTGATTAAAAAGGTTTCATTGTTTCAATCAAGAATGGTCGTCTGCAGGAATGGAGGAATTCAATTTGCATGGACTGGCATGGGTTTCACTGATGTGAGCGAGGCCATGTAAGTGTCTCCATAACTCATTACGGGTCATGACTGACTGCGCTAGCTATTACAGACACAGTCGCGAGGAACGCATGGATGAATGAAAAGGTTACTTCATATTTGACTGGTGGCATTCGTCAGTCACAGATATTTCTGCTCTGGACAATCGAGGGCGTCCCCGATTGCTGGCATTTTCCCCGTCACCAACCGGTGGATTTCACCGGTTGCTGGCTTCTCTGGTCTGAACAATCGACGGCTTCCCCGAATTGTGGCAGCTGTTTCATCAACGACTGATGGTTTCACCAGGCGCTGACAGGTTTCCTCCCCCAACCGATGGCGTGCACCGGATTGCCAGAATTTGTATACCGACAACTAAGGGCAGTCCCCCGTTGTTGGTTTCCTAGGTTTTCAATAGAAATATATGTGGCCAGAAAAACTCCAAGTTATTTATATTATGACCCTTGACGCCTTGTATATGAAGTGTCGTATTCCTACCGTAGCCCTTTGCTGAACCGAAGAAACGAATGATTAATGCGGGAGTCGTGTTGATACTGGACTGTGAAAAATTAGCATGACGAGAGCAACCACTAAATTGAGCGTTTCATCCCAGCGAGGCTTTAGCGTTAGCCTCAGTGGGAAGCTGATTATGTTAGAGGAAAGGCATTATATAATTCTGCTCCACGCATATGATATGAAGTTGATTCTGATTAGTGCTGAAAATAACTGGTAGAACTTCAAATGCAGCGCAAAAAGTGATAACTCTGAAAGATCGAATCTCGATAATTAGCCAGAGTGCAACTCATGCCGCTGTTGCCCGCCCACCATAGGACCCCCAGGAGATGGTAATTCCGCAGCACCCCAATCATGCCGCTGAGGCTGCTGAGAATCCTGGTAACCCGGCAACTCATGACTGTAAGCATAGCCCTCGGGATATCCGTTCACCGTAGGAGGAATGGCATTGCCAGTTCCTGGACCTGGCAGCGCTGGCCCCGGAGGTTGCGGGGCTTCATTGTAATTCCCTTGGTCTGGGTGCGGTGGGTGCGTCCAGACTTGTTTCTCGGCTATAATCGTGACTCCTTTCCCTCCCAGTTCATTTCCGGGATTCGTAGGGCCAGCAGCGGGTGCATTGCCCTGTGCTGGCGGAGGCACAGGCTTATTTTGTCGCTTTCGCCATACAAAAAGCACGGCCAGTGCTCCAAGTCCCAGACAGCTAATACCAACGCCAACGGCGATGCCGACTATAGCACCTGTTGAAAGACCCGACTTCTGATTTTGGTCGGATGGATTCGGGGACCCTGAGGCGTTTGACGAGACTGCGGAGTTTTGAGCCGGGCTTGGGACAGAGGTCTGGGTATAGTTTGGGACTCCGATGGCAGTAGCAGTGGCAGCATAAGTGTATGCCGCTGTGGAAGCTAAGAATTCGTAAGATGATTGTCTCAAATGCAGTAGAGCCTGAAAAATGCCACGTACCTGAGGCAGCAAGAGTGGTGCTGCATGCACTGTCGGGAAGCCGACTGATGGATACTCCGACTCTGTATCTGGGTTAGAAATCCTACCTCAACCATTCGATCTCGAACCCTACGAATTGCAAGTCTCAAGGCTTAACTGGCCCGCAGCTTGAATAATTAAATTAACATCTAGCATTTACCAAACCGGTAGTGGGGACTAATAAAGAAACCTACAAATGTCATCCGCATAATCACAACTTGCGCGAACGCAACATACCGATTGTTGACGGAAGGATGCGCTCTTGCAAAGACATGCAGTGTCCGTGGCGAGGCAGCCAGAGCCGGTGAGAGCCGCAAGGCTGCATATTTGCTGCGGAAAAGTTATATTAGCTATGGTAAGACGTCTAGCTCCGTAGAAGCTCACATACTGCACAAGTTGGTAATGAATCGAACACGTTTGTTGTTGAAGAGAGGGAAAGTTGAGCTGTGGCCAAGAACGAAAGGGCGATAGTCGTGAAGATCATGACGTTGAAGATAGAGGGATAATGAGCAGAGAGAGAGAGAGAGAGTGCGACAATACCCATTATAGGATAAGGGGTAAGGGTAGGAATCAGGCACAGAGAGGCGGGATGAGGCTTTCCATTGCGTCTCTTGGGGCCTGAGGCGCCGCCACACGACCTCAGCTGAAGAAGAATTGTACTTTATTGAAAATATCTCAGCAGGTGGAGTGACATACCCGGCGCTTTCAACCCCCTTGCTGCGCAGGGGGGCTGCCACCTCAAACGCACCACATGCTCAAGCGCACCAAATAGTATATTGTTGAATTATCAACCATTCTTCCTAAACCTTGGTGTCTTAATTCCTAAGGCCTTATTGCTCGCCTGTAAGAAATAGTAATAGCGTGTTCTGCCTTCTGCCTCCTCTTCTAGTGTTAGGAGCTTACCAGCACCTGGTCGCTCTATCTTTAACTATTGGCAATTTAATTGACCTTGAACGACGGCTTCGCGTTACAACCAAGCGCTACAGCTTTTACAGACGTGTAAAAACCGGTTCGGTACGCGCGCATTGCATTCTAGACCTTAACCTCTTCTTTTGCATAGTGGGAGAGTATGGTTGTGGTTGATAATAATAGAATTACAAGTAATGTAGAGTGTTGATGCGCTTGACCTGTGGTGTGTTTGAGGTGGCGGCCCCCCTACTGCGCAGGGGGGTTGAAAGCGCCGGGTATGGAATTAGAGGCGGACAACCTGGAATAACGTAGCTCTTCGTCAGAGAAAAGACAGGCCGTTTTAGGGCACGAGCCAGAACGCCATGCTCGTGAAAATCAAAACAAACAACACCATTTTCAAACCACTACAACTCCACCAATTCTCAAGCAATTCAACTTATTTTTAAACCAAATTAAAGCCCTTATGGCGCGCATTCTTTAGGTTTATATATCTCGCAAATTCTATGCCCGGCCAATTACCTTACCCCCAGATATTGTTTATAAAGTGGACTAAGAAGCACCCAGAAACACTATTTAGATGCATTGTATATGCTGCAACATCGGGAAAATATTCGCAGGCTGGGATTCAAGTTGAGTTTGTTAAGCGCGTTTCGCGTAATTGACATGCAATTGACCAACTTGACATATTTAAAAGTCAAATGACACGCAGTTGACCAACTTTGACAACTTTAAAAGCTAACTGCACATTCCTTGACATGCAATTGACCAACTTGACAACTTTAAAAGCTAACTGTATTTTTCTTTAACATGTAATTGGCCAACTTAACAACTTTAAAAGCTAACTGCATATTTCTTGACATGCAATTAAGGTAATATAATATATTATTTTAAAGTTATATACGGTGGTCACTGCCTAAAGTTTTTGCACCTTCCTAATTAGGAAGTTAACTTACTAACTCTATTAGTATATTATTAAAAAAATAATTTTATATAAAATTTTATAAGCATTAACGTGACTTACGGGGTTTTGCTCGTCCCTGGGTTTTGCTTACGCTAGTAGACCGCTTGCCTTTTTAGGCTGGTGGACTTCCTAAAGTAGAATATTGCCACCTCCGAACTTTGAACATTAACTTATTAGCAAGCGGGCTACCCACCAAAAATTGCAAAAATCGCAGTATAATATCTTAACAACCACTTAATAATAACTTCTAAGAATTTAAATTTAAACTTTTATATACGCTCTGCAGCTCCTATTAAAGTTGCATAGTAATTAGTTAAGTGGTTTTTAAAATATTATAATTTAGGGGCTAAAATAAGGCTAAAATACTATATCTTAAAAACCACTTAACTAATTATTATGCAACTTTAATAGGAGCTGTAGAGCGTATATAAGAGGCTAAATCTAAAACTTTAGAAGTTATTATTAAGTGGTTGTTGAGATATTATACTGCAATTTTGCGATTTTTGGTGGGGAATGAGGTGGCCCCCTCGCGCATTTTGATGTTCAAAACGAGCAAAACCTAAGGACGAGCAAAACCCCGTGAGTTACGTTATATAAATTCTAAATTAAAATTAATAGTATTAAAGTAACGTGTTTTACCACTTAACTGCGCACCCCACTTAACCGCGTACCTAGTTCCCCACCAAAAATTGTAAAAATCACAGTACAATATCTCAACAACCGCTTAATAATAACTTCTTAAATTTTATATTTGGGCTTATATATATACTCTGCCTTATTTTTTTTTCATTTTAGAAAAATCTATTAAGTAGTTATAGAGATATATAGTTTTAGATTGTAAATTCTACTCTAATCTTTATATCTCTATAACTACTTAATAGATTTATCTAAAAAATAAATAAATAAGGCAGAGTATATATACAAGCTTAAATATAAATTTTGAAAAGTTATTATTAAGTGGTTGTTGAGATATTATGCTATGATTTTTACGATTTTTGGTGGGTGCGCGGTTAAGTGGGGTGCGCAGTTAAGTGGTGAAACACGTTAGTTATTATAACTATCACATATTAGGGGGGCTGATTTGGCGCGGTTATAACCCAGGTTAATATAAGGTTAGGGCTACCCCTGCTAATAACGCGCCTGAACCCTATATAAGGTCGCGTAGCGACCGCCCTCAAGTACTTTTGCACGCGATTTTAGGCAAAAAGGTACATAATTTAAGTTAAATTAGTACTTCTAGACGGTCGCGTAATGTTGCTCTAAATTTATAACACCTAAACGGGCTTTATTTCTATATTAAGGCATCTTAGTTACTGTAATATAGTCCTATATTAAGACGTCTTAGTTACTATAGCCACTATAGTATAGTCCTATATTAAGATGTCTTAATTACAGTTATAGTTACTATAGTATAGTTATATATTAAGGCGTCTTGGTTACTAACGTATTTGACCATCGAGCTGATAAAACCATTGAGCTGATAACTTTTGCCAAGACCATACCAATATCTACCTTAACGCGTAATGCCTACACTAAACAACGCGCAATTGTCTCAACGAGAAGGGAAAATTCTCCTTGCTCTGGAAGCTTTTAACTCTGGCTAGATACCCAACCTCCGACGCGCTGCACTTGCCTACGATGTTCCTTACTCATCCTTGTATACGCGACATGCTGGAACTACCCCATGATGTGATTGCGAGCCCAATCGGAAGAAGCTCTTAAAATCCGAAGAGACTATAATTATCCAATATATACTCGACCTTGATTCGTGAGGGTTCTCTCCTATACTGTCTGAGGTAGAAGATATGGCTAATAAACTGCTGGGTGCGCGGGGTTAAGATGGCGTAGGAGTAAACTGGGCTAGGAGATTTGTCAACCGTTTAGATAAGCTTAGAATGAGGTTTAATCGGGCTAAGGATTATTAGAGGGCTAAGCAGGAAGATCCTGCTATTATTAGCGACTGGTTTAAGCTAGTTGCTAATACAAAGGCTAAGCACGGCATTATGGATAAAGATACGCATAACTTTGATAAGACTGGCTTCCAGATGGGTGTAATAGGGACTATAAAGGTCGTTATAGGTTCCGAGAGACGTTTATGACCAGATCTTATTCAGCCAGGCGATTGGGAGTGGGTTACAGTTATCCAGGGCGTTTCTGTGACTGTGTATGCGCTCCCACCCTTCATTATCTACAAAGGCAAGAATTACCTCTCTGGCTGGTACGAGGAAGAGAATATACCTAGTGATTGGGTCCTAGGGGTATCTAATAACGGCTGGACGAATAACATACTTGGTTTAGAATGGTTAAAGCACTTTAACGCGCATATAAAGGATCGGTGTAAGGGCGCGTACCGTCTCTTAATTCTGGATGGCTATGAGAGTTACCAATTGTAGGATTTTAAGGATTACTGCGAGGAACACAAAATAGTAACTCTCTGTATGCCTCTACACTTATCGCATATCCTACAGCCACTGGATATAGGTTGTTTTGCGCCTCTAAAGTTAAAGTACTCTTAACGCGTTAGAGGCTTGGTACGCAATTAGGTCTTCTATATTAATAAAATGGGCTTCCTACCAGCCTTCTAAGAGGCATTTAACGCGTCTATTACTAAGGAGAACATCTAGGGAGGCTTTTGAGGAGCTGGCTTAGTTCTATTTAATCTATAGGCAGTACTGGAGAAGCTAGATGTCCGGTTGTAAACCCTACTAGGACCCCTACCAGAAGCAATACCCTGGCAGTCTAAAACACTAAGCAATCCTTTTGAATTCAGATCGCAATCAAAGCTGATTAGTAATAAGTTTAGTAGCTCACTTACTTTAATTAAGGAAGGGTTTAATCAGCTTGTTAAAGGCGCTGAAGGGATGCTGTAGCAAGCGGTATTAATAAAGCAGCGGATTGCGTAGCTTGAGAAGGAGAATAAGGAGCTAAGCAAGCGTAAATTATGTAAAAAAAAGCGTATCCAGCAAGGAGGGACAGTAAACTTTAGTGTAGGATTATAGTTAGTTGCTCTAAAGTCGCCTAATGCGCAAGCTAGTCGGAAAAGGGCCTGTGGTAGTGGTAGTGTAGGTGAGACCCAGCCAACTCGAAGACGCTGTGGGAGATGTGGAGAGACAGGACACAACGCCCGTACATGTAGTAAAGTTGAAGAAGAGGCATCTGAATCAGATGCAAGTACTGTATATATATTCTCAGATAATAGCGTTGCGTAATTGCTGGTTTTTGGGTTGAGTTGGTGTTCGTCTTGGCAAAAGTTATTAGCTCGATGGTTTTATCAGCTTAATGGTCAAATACGTTATAGTAAAATAACCATTTAAATATTTTTATAAAGCTAATTCAAAGAATGCTAGCCTTATAGCTATTCTAGCTGGTTAATAGCCTATCTCTTATCTTTTACTATACTGTCTTTTACGCGCCATCTTATATCCTTAATTATCCTATAGTAATGGCTATAGAATATAGCCTTACTATTAACCCGCTAGTATGCCCCCTAGCAGTAATTAAGAGCTTTAATTAATAGCCTACCTACTAGCCCTAAAGTCCACTTAGTCTAGAGCTAGAAGACCAAATTACTGCCTTAAAGTATTTTATATTTCTTTAGCAGCACCTATAGGTTAAGGATAAATAGAAGAGATAGTTAAGTATTAGCTTATGCCTGTGCTAGTAGGGGTAATATAGATATAGTAGATAGCTAAGCGGGCGGTACGGATATTGTAGATAGCTAAGTAGACAGTATAGATATTATAAATAGCTAAGTAGACGGTATAGATATTATAGACGGCTAAGCGGACGGTACGGATATTGTAGATAGCTAAGTAGGCAGTATAGATATTATAAATAGCTAAGTAGATAGTGCGGATATTATAGATAGCTAAGTAGACAGTGTAGATATTATAGACGGCTAAGCAGGCAACGCGGATATAGTAAATATTATAGTAAATGGCGTAGGCTCGCCTAAAGGTGGATATATAGACTCTATAGGCCCTATCTAGATACCTATCTTTCCTTACTAGATATATATAGGTATAAATAATACTAATAACCTTTTTATCTTGCTAAGGCGTTCTAAGATTGTTTATATACGTAATTAAACCCCCTTTATCTTAGAGATTGTGGCCTTATATCTTAGCTTAGCTATAGCCTTATAGGCAGGCCAGTATTTCTACATTATTAGCTTATCTAGTGTAACTATATTAGCTAGCAAGCTTTTTACCTATATAGTAAACCTCTAGTACTCCTTACAGTTAAAGAGGAGGTTCTTTTATAAAGGGTAGAGCGGGAATTACTTATATAGGATTACCCTAAGTATATAAAGGAGATGTAGAAATCCTAAGCCTATAAGGTTAAGCTATATAACCTTATTATTGGCCCTACCTAAGTAGTAGGCCTCTATATATTTTAGCTAGACATTAGTCTTAGGCTATATCTTTAAATAAAGGGCCTTCTTTAGCACCTCCTATATATAGGAGAGAAAGTAACCCTTTCCTTCCTTTAGAAAGCCGGTAATTGACTATATAAACATATAGGGTAGGTAGCTAAGGTAGGCTCCTATTATTATATCTATATTCCAGCATCTAGCCTATCTAATTTAGGTCTCCTTAACGCCGCTAAGCTTAATATACCAGACGCTCTACTTATAGGCGCTATAGGTCTTCTCCTTTAAGTAAATTCCTACCCCCTAAAATATCTTTTTATTCTATTTAAACTATATATAGTAGTGTTTGTATCAATTTAATAATACAAGTGAGTTATATCCAGGGGCACGAAATACATATAGTATCGTATACTCGTTTGGATGGTGATAATTGTCGATTCTATTGAAATAGACTACGTAGTCTATATACTGACGCGCCCTCCCCCTAATTAGTCAGCACTTTATAAACAAGTGGTTGGTGCACCAAACGCGTAAGTACGCGTTTGGTACACCAGGTGCTGTAATCATACACTAGCGGCACCTAAAAATAGACCCACTTATATATAGCCTCCGTAATTGCTTTAATAGAACCGTAAAACACAAAAGAAATCCATAAGAAATCCCTCCCGAGGTGCCTTCTAGGCTGCCTTCTAAACAATGCTTTAGTCTGGCTGTAAGTCCTACTTATGGTCCGTAAAATGAACCGTACGGCCTTCTAATGGGCCGTAAATAAACCGTATGGCCTTCCGAAGGACCGTAAACGAACTATAAGTACTCCGTTAGTCTTGTTCCACCCACTCTATAACCTTTAGATTAAGCTTATTTATGTTAATTAGAGTTTTAAGAGCTTAACACGGCTTTGCCTTAGTTATGGTGTCTGCTAAGTTATCTCCGCCGCTAATCCACTTAACCTCTATAATCTTACGTTGTTCGTAGGCCTAACGTAAGCATATTAGGTTAACCATAAGCCTCTTCTCTTGTGTTGTACCTAGTTTAACTAGGCAGTCGTAAAGGGACTTTAAATTGGTGCATAGAACCAGGGGTAATTACTCTAATTATAGAATCTTCTGGATTATTAATTTGATTGCGGCTGCTATATTAAAGCTATAAGCTAGTGCATATAGTTTAGAAGCTAGTATACTACGGGTTACTTGTTTACATTTAATTAAAAACTAATATAGTATATTTGCGTCCTAATTACGGTCTATAAGTATAATTATAAAGCCGATTTATAATAATAGGTCTCTGTTATTAGTAAAGGAGGCGTCCATAAATACCAGTAAGCTAAGGGAATTTAGGTCTAGTGGTATAAAAGTAAGTCCCCTTACTACATTATTAATTTGCCACTAAATGCGCTTATTAAGCTGCTTAATATTTTCCTTTTGTGGATCTATTGCCTGGGCCGCAAAGGATAAATTATAGGCAGATTTAGGTTAACAGACTGTGGCAATATAGGCGCCTCTTGCACGCTATGCAACGTATTAGTCCTTTGTATTTACGGTCTTATAGGTCTCTTTATAGGAACTGGTGAGGTCCGTAGGCTTTGCTATAATAAGCCTTAGGTTTTAAGCTTGGCGTTCCTAAGTCAGCTAGATTAAGTTGCCCTTTTGTGTAATTAAACCTCTATTAAATTTAATTGGAGTCTGCTCAGTTAACTGCTCTTACGGCTTTACTAGGAACTTAGCCTTTTTTAATTTAGTCTCTTTAGCGTCCGTAAAAGTCCGGTCCGCTAAGAAGAGGGTATTATCTGTTTAGAGTCTAATAATACCAAGGCCGTTTAATAGGGTGTATAGAAGGCAGGGGTCGTAGGTTAACTATTCCATTTTAAGTTTACTAGCGTAATGCTAGTGATATGTCTTAAACTAATGGTTTCCGGCTTCCGGTACTCCGTAAAGGGGTTTTATAACCTATAAAATTATTCCTAGTTACAAGTTAAGCTTATAGGGTAGTTGTATAAAGATATCTCTACTTAGGTAGGTGTTGGACTGTATATAGGCTTGCGAGATATCCCGTAAGTAAAGGGCTATAGGTTTAGTTTGTTGTAGTCCAGGCATAAGTACAAGTATAATCCGTTGACTAACTTGTTAAATTATAGGCGATTATATAAGAACTAAGTCCTTTCCTTAGTCGTTATAAGCTTGTATAACGAGCCTTAATTTTTTAAAGGCTTTATTAGTACTAAGGTGCTTAATTTCGTTAATAAAGCGTAAGTTAAATATACGGACGCCTTGCGGGACGTCTTTCTCCGTTACGACCGCAAAGACGCCCTTTTTAAGTAGTCCATTGATCTCTTTGCGTTATGAGTCCATAAAAGGGATTTCCTGTACTAGAACTGATATATCCGCAGGTAGGGGTTGTCTTATAGATGTGCCTGCGGAGGTTAGGTAATTAATTGCCTTCTTATCAATGTCGTTATGTCCAGAGCGTTCAAGGACTCTATATAGCTTTTCAGCTAACGGGTGGCCGAAACGGCGGTATAGGCGGTGGATTTTAGTACTGGTAAGGTAACACGGGTTATAGTCAAAAGATTCCTAAATGTAGGTCCGTAAAGTCTCTCCCTATATAAGGAACGGGTGTCCGAATCGTTGTGTAATTGGCAGGGTGACATGCTTGCTTCCTAGGGCAATAGTGGGGCCAATTAGGGTGTCCGTAACATTGTTGTAGTAAACCTATAACCTATCTATATCCGCAAGGCAAAGTAGGAAAGGGGTGTCCGCTTTTACTATATAAAAGTTAACTAGGCTAATTAGAGTCTTAACTGCAACTAATCCAATTAATACGGTTGAGCCGATGCCAAATTAGACGTTTATGGCCCCAGTTTATATAGTATCAATATCCATATTATCATTTGTGGTGGTCTTATATGCAAGGTATTGTCCATAACCTACAGTAGACTTCTTAAAGGCATTTATATCAATTATAACGCTATAGAATTCTTTGGCGGTATAGCGTTTTGTAGTAATATATGCAAATGGGTCCTATTGGCGGTCTATAATGTCCATAATAGGTCCAACAGGTGTACTTATGGGTTGGTTTTTAGGTATAATTAAGTGTATAAAGGAGCGGTTGGCTAATATGGTCGTAATATTAAAGACTTAGCTATCTGTAAAAGGTCTAAAAGTAGTTAAAAACGTCTCTAAGGTCTCCTATTCTTAAATATCTAAGTTAAAGTTAATTATAAGGGCTTCTATTAACTTATTAAAAGACTCCTCTACTTCCTTTCCTTTATAATTTAGGATAAACTAGTTAATCTAGCTGTCAAATCTCTTCTTAGACTTATTACGCTCTTCCTAGGTATGCCTTATTAGACCAGTATCCTTTCTTATTACACATAAAGCACTTCTGGCTAGTTTGTCTACGGGGGTATGCTTTTATACAGGAGTTGCTATAGGGGTTATGGGTGGGACTTAGTTAGTATAGGTACTACTAGCAGTAGCGGCAGTCCGTAAAATAGGCATCTAAGTCAGTTAGCGGGTTTTATAAGTCTGTAATAAAGGCTTAAGTACTACTTAGCGGGTTTAAGACTTTATATATTACAATAGAGGACCATAAATTATTAATAAGGCCAGCTAGGGTATCTATAGGCTTATAATAGGTATATTTACAGGGTTCCACTTCTTGGTAAGCCGTAATAAGTTTATTGTGCAGGAAGTTGTCTGTTTAAAGTTTAATATTAAGGCTATGCTATAGGTGCTAAAGGTCTTTAATAAGAATTTGTAGGCACTCTATAGTTGATTTTTCGGTATTCTTGTTAATTATGGTCCGTAACTTAATCGCATTCTATTAGGTAAGGATATCACGCTTATATTCTAGCCCTTTAAAGTAGTTATGTATAGCTTTACATAGCTTATTAAAGGGAACACCAAGGGGGTTACTCTTAAGGTTGGTGTAGTAGTGGTTAAGGGCTAGGCCACGCAGTATAGTGGAATAGGCTTGGCTAAATTTCTATTTAGGAATATCAGCCTTCTAATAGAGGTCCGTAAAAATAGTTAGTTTAAAGTCAAAGTTATCATTTTCACCGCTGTACTTGAATTTGTTGGTATAGAGCTTAGCTAGGTTAGCTAGCTCCTTACTATAGGTCTTTACTTAGGTAGTTTATAGATCTATAACTTGGGCGACGGAAGGGTTTTAGTCCGTATTTTGGTTTACAGGGGTATTACGGTCCGTAACTTGCGGGTTAGGTATGCTTTGGCCTGTAAGATTAATTCTAAAACCACTTCAGTCTATAGGGCGAATTTGGTTAAATAGGTCGTCTATAAGGCTAGAGATTCTATTAAGTTTAAAGGAGGCAAAGAGTCTACTGGTTTTAATATAATCTAGAATCTATTCTTTAGTCCATTCTATTTGGTCCTTCTTATATAGGGTATTATATAGAGACCATATAATAGTAACTCGCTTATTCTTTTTAACCTATACACCTTAGTTACGCAAGAGGGTTTATAGGTTGCAAGCCTTAAAAATAGCTTCTGTAAAGTCCGTAAAGTCTTCCTTGTATTGTTCCTATAGATCGTTGTTTAGAAGCTTAAAGTGTCCGTATTTAAGGATTTTAAAATTAATATAGTTGTTAACGCCGTTTATAGACATAAGGTTGACTCCCTAACTCCACTTCTTTTAACCTTTATTGATTTGCTTACTTATATCTGCTATATTATATAGCGTAGTATATCTATATAAGCTGTAACGGGTCAAGAGGAGCTTGTAGCGGGTGGTAGTGGCTTATAGCGGGTGGAGGAGGTCTTATAACGGTCCGTAAAAGCGATTAACAGGTCCGTAGTGGTTCGCAGAAGGGTAAGAGGTCTCCGTAAGGGGTCTAAAAAGAGGTCGGAGGTATTAAAGGAGGGTGTAGTGGGAATAGGGGTTTGAGGTTTAAAGGAGGTTGTCACGGGACACCTCTGTGACACCTTATATACGTCCACCTGTTCCTACCTATTTCCACCTGTTTCCACCGACGCAGCAAGAAGAGACCGACCGCAAGACGACAATCTGACGGCAATCTGCCGCATTCTGCCATATTCTGCCAAGTCCACCGAATCCTGCCAAGTTCTGCTAGGACCGCTACTCGAATCCTATTCTGCTCTGTGTACGTGTTAACCAAGCAACCAAATTAACAATATATACCCTTTCTTCCCGTTTCCTTACCTTCTCTCCTTACGCAATGTCTTAACTTTATTGCACAGTTTATGTACATAGCTTAATAATATCTACTTCGCTATATATTATCACCACTTATACTTACTCCGTAACACTATATTACGTTAAAACCTATATTCTACCCCGCCCTATTTAAAATGCAGAACAACCTTAAAGCCCCTATAATGGCCGCCGATATTATATCCACACTCTAGGAACAATTGGCAGATATATAAAAGTCCTTTATAGACGCCCTCACACAAAACCAAGCTGCTATAGCTTAATAGCAAGCTAAACAAGAAGCATGGCACTAGAAAACAATTAAGGCCCTTTAAGAAGAAATCTGCACCCTTAAGACGCCCACGCTAAGCCCTTAAGACCAGTTACTATTACTAGAAGCCAATACGCGGAACATAAGCCCTAAACTAGTAATAGTTATCCTACTAGTAGAACCAACTACTATACCGTAATAATCTAAATAATTACTAAACCCTCCAATATTTACTAGTAAATGATAAGAACTTTAATTATTTTTAAGCCGGCTTAAAAATAAGCTAACTAGTAACGCTAACCGCTACCTAACTAAAGCCAACCAACTCTGTTATGCCCTAAGTTGACTAGGAGGAGATATAGCTAACCTTATTAAACCTCTTTAACTAAACTTAGTACTAAGCCTAATTATACTTCTTAAAGCTACATATGGTAACCTAAACCGCCAAGCTACTGCCTAGAGAAAAATAAACTATATAACTTAAGGAATAAAAAGCTTTCTAGTATACTTCTCTAAATTTAACCGTTACGTAAAAAAAACAGGCTGGAATGACTTTGTACTAATTAACAGCCTTATTAAATCCCTAAATCCTAAACTAAAAACCTCCCTAATAGGTGTAGACCTACTAGGAGCCCTTAATGCCTACATAAACGTTATTAATAAATGGTACAATGATATACTACGCCTGACACCAAAGTCCACTTCTTAATATAATATAATAGCCCTATAAACATCTACTAAGTTATTATCTCAGCCTAAACACCCTAATGCTATGGATATTAATATAGGGACCCTAGGATACGCTATACTAAGGTCCCCTAAATAAGAACAACGCATTAAGCTAGGCCTTTACTTTAAATATAGAAGTAAGGAACATATTTTAAGATACTACTCCGTCTCTATACCCTAATATAACTTACAAACGGCTAATACTAATAACTATTTACTATATTAATCCTCTAGTTACTATCCCTAATCTTTACCTAGCTCTAGCCCCATGTCTAGTAAGCACTACTTATAAGGATAAAGTTATAACTAATGTTTTATAGAAACCCCTTCCTGCTTGCTACTAAAAGGTATATCCTAGAGTTAAGTCGCTCTCTAGGATAGCTATATTACAGGATCTTATTAAACGCATTAGATGTTACAAACCCTAACTCTTAGGATTATAGTATAACCGTTAACTGCCGTCTTTAGTAGAAAAGTTAATAGGCTAATACTCGAGTCCTAATTAACACAGGAGCTAGCGGTATAGAATTTATTAATAAGATCTTTGTTTAAGACAATAGGTTTACCCTAATACCCCTTAACTAATATATTAACGTATTTAGATTTAATAGCAAACGCACTATCTTAGGCCGTATTACTTATGTAGCGGCCCTAAGACTCCAATACCTAAACTATAAAGAATTAATTAAGCTCTTTGTAACTACCCTAGGTTATTTAGTAATCCTTAGATAACTCTGGATAAAGCTATATAAGATAACCATTAATTAGGACAACCTTAAGCTTCTATTTACTGCCTCCCGTTGTAAGTAGAAGTGCTTTATGACTCGCTGCTTAGACCCCAAACCGAAATCTAAAAATTTCCACTAACGCCTACCCTGCACCTAAAAAGTCCACCTAATTCCACCAACCCGAGAATTCCACCGAATTCCACCAATATGAGAATTCCACTGACGTCCACCAAGAACCTGGAAATTATACCGAACTACATAAACCGACTTTGACCGCTGTACCCCAAACTAAGTAGAAGCTTAAGCTTAATATATAAAGGTACTAGAAGAACTAGTATTCCACTATAAAAAGGATACTTAAAGAACCTAAACCTAAATCTAATACTAACTCTATACCTAACACCAAACCTAAAACCATATAAGAAACTAAGGATAATCTAAGCCCGCTTAACACCTTAGATATCTATATAATTAGAGCTACCCTGTTAGCACAACTCGCCAGGAAACCTAAATACATGATTTTCGCCGTTACAATGGCCGATATTAAGAAGGCCTTAGCACTAAAGAAGCACACTAACCCAGCCACAAAAGTACCAGTAGAATACTATAATTATTTAGATATATTCTTATAAAAGGAAGCTAATAAGCTACTGGAACGCCGTCTATATAATTATAAGATTATAGTTGAAGAAGGAAAACATTCTAGATTTAGACCCTTATACGGAATATCCTAAAATGAACTCCAGGTACTACGGAAGTACTTAAACAAACATCTGGATAAAGGATTTATTAGAGCAAGTTCTTTACCTATAGCCGTACTAGTAATCTTTGTTAAGAAACCTAGCGGCAGTCTGCGTTTCTGCGTAGACTACTAAGCTCTTAACGCTGTTACTATTAAGAACTAATACCTAATCCCATTAATCCAAGAGATACTGAACTGATTAAGTAAGGCTCGCTTTTATATAAAGCTTGATATTATCTACGCATTCAACCGCCTCTATATCACAAAAGGAGACGAATGGCTTACTGCATTTTATACTTAATACGGATTATTTAAATACTTAGTAATGCTATTTAACCTCATAAACGCCCCGAGTTCATTCTAACACTTTATAAATAATACCCTACGCCTATACCTGGACGTCTTTTATACTGCTTATATCGACGATATCTTAATATATAGCAATAATCTGGCTAAATACCAAAAATATGTTAAACTGGTCCTGCAAGCCTTGCGCGGAGCTGGCCTATAATTAGATATAGATAAATGCGAGTTCCATAAAACGGAAGTTCTATACCTTAGACTTATTATTTCTATAGACGGCGTACAAATGGACCCCAAGAAAGTTGAAGCAATTATAAACTAGCAAGAACCTAAGAATGTTAAGGACGTAAGGGCCTTTATAGGCTTCGCCAACTTCTATTAACGGTTTATTAATAACTTCTCCGCCTTGGTTTTACCCCTTATAGCCTTAACCTAAAAGGATAAAGCCTTTGTCTTTAATAAGGAATATAAGAAGGCCTTTGCTTATCTAAAGGTTATATTTACTACTGTACCTATATTTTAACACTTTAACCCAGACTGAATAAGTGTTATAGAAGCTAATTTATCTAATTACGTTACTAGAGGCATTCTGTCTTAATATAATAAGGAAGGAGTATTGCACCCTATAGTATACTTTTCAAAATAACTAAGCCTAGCTAAATGCAATTACAAGATCTACAATAAGGAATTGCTAGCTATTATTAAATGCTTTAAGTAATGGCGACTAGAACTAGAAGGAGCTAGATTCCCAATTAAAGTTCTTAGTAACTATAAAAACCTGCAGTACTTCACAACTATAAAATAGCTAAGCTACCGTTAAGCCTGCTAGTTAGAATATCTGTTTTAATTCTAATTTTTAATCACGTACTGCCTAGGCGTTTAAGGCCAGAAGCCTAATGCCCTAACCTAATGTTTATAGGACGTACTAGCTTAAGAAAAAGCGCGCTCCTACTATAATTAGACCCTACTCCACCCTAAGCTATTTAAACCTCCTACTAAAGATCTTATGGTATATGTCCTTAAAATAACCGATTAAACCATTAAACAGATTATAGTTGATAAATATCCAAACGATAAGTTTATCTAAGAGACGCTTAAGCTAATTTAAGATGGCGTTAGACGCTCTAAAAAAAATTCTCTAAGTAAATACAAAGCCCACGGAAACCGCTTGTACTACTAGAACCGCCTAGTTATCCCTAATTACAATAAACTTAAGCTTAAGCTTCCTAAACACGTATATAATTTACCAGTAGCCGGCCACCCAGGCTAAGGAAAAACCCTGGAACTACTCCAATAGGAGTACTACTAGCTGAATATGCATAATACGATACGAAAGTACGTCTCTAGCTACTATACCTGCCGACGAGCCAAAGCTTTATATAAGATGTATAACGGCTTCCTAAAACCACTGCCTATTCCGGACTAAAGATAGAAGGACATCTTAATTAACTTTATTATTAACCTCCCTATAAGTAAAGGCTGTATAAACATTATAGTAGTTATAAACTAACTATCTAAAATAAGACACTTAATTGCCTGCCCTAATATAATAATACCTACCGTTGCCCAACTGTTTCTAGATCACGTATAGAAACTTTACGGACTCCCTAAAACAATTGTCTTTAATAGAGGCTGCTAGTTTATCTTAGCGTTTTAAAAAGAACTAACTACCCAACTCCACATTAAAGCACTATTGTCTATGGCATATTACCTAGAAACGGATGGTTAAATAGAACGTGTAAATACTATAATAAAACAGTATATTCGGATATACATGTTATATTTGTAGGATAACTAGATGGACTAGCTTGTATTTATTAAGTTTACTATAAATAACTCCATCTTAGAAACCACAAAGGTCTCCCCGTTCCTGGCTAATTATAGCTAGTACCCGCGAATGGGTTTTAAACCCTTTAGTAATGTTCCTCGCCTAGCTTATTAGGCCTTATAAGTTACAGAAGCAAACGAATTTATAAAAAAGATAGAAAAACTATAAGAGTTTCTTACTAATGAAATAACATAGGCCCAGTCTGTCTATAAAGCCGTAGTAAATAAGAACCAAACCCTAGCACCAGCTTACTAAATTAGTGACTTTGTCTGGCTAGACGCAAGAAATCTGAACACGAAACAACCTACTAAGAAACTTAATTAGAAGAACGCCGGCCCTTATAAAGTTAAAAAAGTTGTCTCTCCTTATGCCTACTAACTAAAGCTCCCTAATACGGTTAAAATCTACCCTGTATTCTATACGTCAGTCCTCCGCCCTGCTGCCCCTATATTAGACGCCCTACCTAAATAGATCCAAGACCCTCCCCCACTAGTTAAAGTAAATGGTAAGGATGAGTACCTTATTGAAAGAGTTAACGATATTAAGTATAACAAACGGAAACGCAAATATATATACCTTATAAAATAGAGAGGCTTTACTAAGCCCTTATAGGAACCCGTTAACTCTATAGGACTTACACAAGCCGTAGAAGACTTTTACGAACTCTACCTAGAACTACTACAGCCCCATCTTGCAGAAGCTCGAGTTTAGAGGGGGGGTACTGTTATGGGACACCTCCGTAACACCTTATATATGTCTACCTGTTCCTACCTATTTCCACCTATTTCTACTAACGCAGTAAAAAGAGACTAACCGCAAGACGACAATCTGACGGCAATCTGCCGCATTCTGCTATATTCTGCTAAGTCCACCGAATCCTGCTAAGTTCTGCCAGGACCGCTACTCGAATCCTATTCTGCTCCGTATATGTGTTAACCAAGTAACCAAACTAACAATATATACCCTTTCTTCCCGTTTCCTTACCTTTTCTCCTTACGCAACGTCTTAACTTCATTACACAGTTTATATACATAGCTTAATAATATCTACTTCGCTATATATTATTACCACTTATACTCACTCCGTGATAGAGGTTAAGGATAGGGGGTTCTGTAAAAGTCTATATTTACGTTTATAAACTTCCGGTAAACTGTACTAAGACTTGAATAAGTATATAGAGATGGTGATATAGTCTATAATCCCTAACTTCCAACCTTCTAGCAGGTTGTACTAGGATATAAACGGGTGGTCACTGTCGCGTATCGCTTAGGGGGAGGTATCAAGTGATTGCTAATCTGTGCGCGCTTACTAATTAGTGTTTGTATCAATTTAATAATACAAGTAAGTTATATCCAGGGGTACGAAATACATATAGTATCGTATGCTCGTTTGGATGGTGGTAACTGTCGATTCTATTAAAATAGACTACGTAGTCTATATACTGACGCGCCCTCCCCCTGATTAGTTAGCACTTTATAAACAAGTGGTTAGTGCACCAAACGCGTAAGTACGCGTTTGGTACACTAGGTGCTGTAATCATACAAGTAGCTTAGCGGCTATTATAGTACTTTAATACTACTAGGAAAGACATATAGGTTATAGTAGTCCTTTGGCTACTAAAAGGATAGGAAGCTCTTAGCGCTATCTTTACCCTAACAGTTAAAAAAGTAAAAGGCTATTATAGAGAGGGGGTAGAGAATAGGGTTAGTGTTCCGCATATAGCCTATATACTCAACCTTGCCATACTAATTCTACTTTCCTTATATTATTAACATAATTATATACAGTGCTAACTTATCCAGTTTAGGCCCTTTATTCTCTAGTTTAATAAAAATAAGGTTAGTCAGCTAAACGTCTTATCTACTTTTACTATAGGTAACAGTAGTATAGCCTAAGGAATGGGTTAGAAAATGGTAGCTATATAGACTAAATATATAAACCTAATAAATACTTGGCTGTAGTTTAAAGGTAAGACTTAACTAAACCTAGCATCTTAGAGCCCGTCTCCTAGCACTAAGTAATCGCCTTTTTAAGCCCTTTAATATTATAGCTGCTAGTAATTATAAATAGGCCTTAATTAATAAAGTTAATATATTAAATCTAATCCTTATTATAGCGGATACTATCTAGTACTGCTAAGAGCTTCGCCCCCTATAGCGGCTGCAAGATCTTGTCTTCTAACTACTATATATAAAGCTTAGTAATAGCGGAGACATAGCTATTTATAACTAAGTATTAAACTATTTTGTTAAATAGGGCATTTAGGGCCTCCTTATCCCATGCCTCCACTTTCTCCTTTATAGCTTCTATAGCTGCCCCTATAAATGCCCCTATAGATATCCTTACAGCTGCCTTTCCCCCTAGCTACCCTACTTACTTAACCATCTTTTACCTTTTCTTTACCCGCTTGCTATCTTTCCATATCTCTTTCCATTTTAACTTCTATTTTTAATAGCTAGCAGCCTATAATTCTTAGTTAATAACTTACTACTCTAAAAATAGGTAAAGCTTATCTTCTGTTACCTAGGTGCCGTCTATATTACCTTTTAGTCTTATATACTAGTCTTTCCACTCTTTCTACTTTAGCTTATACGCCCTTATAGTATTTTTTAAGCACTGGGCCTTATAAATATTATATAGCCGTGCTGTCTGGGCCTTAAATTTGTTTTAGAGACTATTAAAGGAGGAGGCTAGGGGGGCTTCCTTTAACTGCAAAGTGGACTATAGGGTAAGAAGATTCTTAAAAGACTCTATATCCGCAAATATCCGCAAAAGGTTAGGGGGAAGACGTATAAGCGTGGTGTAGGTAAATAAAGCTACCAAATGCATAAATATCAAAGGGGGAGGAGGAGAAGAGAGCTCTATATTATAGAATTAGAATTATAGTAGGCCTTTCTATATAAAATCAAAAGCCCTATATAAGCCTGCGCGGGCATAAGAGCAGGAGAGGGTTAGAAAATAGATTATTGAGGTAATAGTGAGGTCGAAGGCGTGCTAAGGCCCTCTATACTAACCCAGTACTAACCTAGGCCTTAAAAACGCGTCTAAAAAGTAGGGGCCACCACTAAAGGGGGGGGAGGTAATATTTAGACGATATATCGCGGACTATAGGGGGTCGTGTGTAACCCAAGGTTACGCCAAGCTTAACCCTAACCTCCAATACCTTAAAATTTATTAACATTTATTAGTGCTATAATTTACGCAGCCGGTATTGCAGCTTACATAGCAATGCTAAAAATTACGCACTTGTAGCGAGATCGTGACTAAATTTACGTGAGATAGGCTGATAACTGCGCACCTATAATTGTATATACGCAGTCCCACAACTTCCTAATTAGGAAGGTGTAAAAACTTTAAGCAGCGACCACTGTACCAAATTTAAAATGTTAGAGCGCTCGCTAAAGGGGTAAAGCTGGTTATGCAATTAACTGTACTTCTATACACAAGAATATATTATAAAACTGCCAATCTGTGCCAATAATTTATATAATCTTTATTTTAAAGTAAGTATATTTCTACTATAATAATTTTATCTAAACTATTGCCAATATTTAAATATTGACACTGCAAATATTGAAAAATGCCAATATTTTATTGGCTGGAATTTCACTTATTAAAAACCACGCTGAACACTATTATTACTACCAGGTGGGCAAGCCATTACTATACCCCATATAGGTCTATATAGATTATTATAAGAAGATAAATACTTAAGGATACTAGGGTAAGTAGGTCTAGATAATTTATATTTGTAAGGGATATTATTACAGACACCTTAGGTTGCCCTTAAGACAACCTCCAGACGCCCCTTAGATAGTCGCCGGTTATATACCAGAGGTATATACCTGTAGTATATAGTCTCCACAATCCCTAAGGCCTTACCTCCTTAAGGATTCGTCTCTCTTACTAATCTATCCTATTCTATAATCGTGTCCTTATAGCCCCCTGTCTATAAAGTTCCCTTATATTTAAATCCTTCCTACTCTATTTAGAAGGGCAGCTAGCTTTAAAAACCAGATTATTTATTTATATCTTTTATTTACATCTACCGTCCTTCCTTAAAATCTCGTAATAACCTAAATAGAAACTCTATAAATACCTTATAGAAAGCCGTTGCGCTAAGGTAGAAAGGCCCCTCTAATAGTAAGAGATTATAATAATATAAACCTCTAGGTAAGACGGCTAAACAAGCCCTAACACCTAGATGCACTAAGAGCTTAAAGACTCTTGTACACCTATAGTTACTAGCAACGCTAAGGAAAACGTAGATACCCTCTATAATGGTTATAATACTACTAGAAAATAGCTAGTACCCCTCTAGCCCTACCCAGGCTAATTAAAAGATTAAGCACTAGAGGCAACTCTAAAATCTTCCCCTAAATTAGAAATGCTAGAGGAATACACTAATATGCCTAACTAGGGACCCAACCGGAACCCTCCCGGAAGACCACCAGCCTATAATTAGCATAGTGGCGATATATACACTGCTTATAAGCCAAGTAGGCCTACCCCTTTGGGTAATCTAACCTAACTACTAATTTAAGACTTAGGCCTTATAGGGAAACCTGTATTAGCTACTAGTACTAATACTACCTCTGTAGCTAGAGCTTCCCTAGGTCTAAGGTTGGAAAGTTAAGAGCCCTATACTAATTTTCTCTAAGGAGGATATTAGGAAGCTGCTGTAAGGCTCTCGGAAGCTATATAGGAAGGAGCTACTAATAAATATATTAGAAACCTCTAGGGGCAGGTCTAGATCTAGTAGAGTTTAATCTAGGCTAGATAAAATCTTTTATAACCTGGCTAAGGCTAAGGGCCTCCTAAGGGCTACCTAGTACCTACCTAAGGAGGTATAGAAGACTTAGAGAGGTATCTACGCAGTAAATAGAAAAAGGATATAGACTGACTGGCTAAGGCCTCTGGTAGTTTAGAATTCCGCTATAGACCTAACGCCTAATAGTTAGATAATTGGGTTTATAAAATAGATAACTTCTTTAAGATGCTAATAATACAAGATAATACTAAAGAGTGTACTTAATAGATTATTAGTAAGATTAAAGACCAATCCCTAAACTAGATTGCACTTAATTAGCTTAATAAAGAGTAAATTACTATATGGCCGTAACTGCAAACCTTCCTAAAGAAATGGACTTAAGATCTGTATATTGTATAATATAATAATGCAGAGCTATTCTGGAATAGGATACAGCTTAACCGCTATAATTTCCGCTAGTTTATAAACTTTATGGAAACTTATGCTTAATTAATAGATCTAGAGCCCTTTAAAAATAAGAATAGTAGCATCCGTAAGGAGAAGATTGGATTTATTTAGGCTAGAATTAAGCTAGCAATTTATAACGAAATAAAGCGCGTAGGAGCCCTATTATGGATTACTATATATACGGATTTTAAATAAGCAGTTCTAAATGCTAGGGATATAGTAAGGAACTAGACCTCTTCTGGTAAGAAGCTAGGGGGTAACTAAAAGTATAGGCACTCTAGTAGTAATATAGGGCAGACCTAAGCTCTAAAGAAGCCGTTCTTAAAGAGAAATCTGGAATAGTTAAAGTTAGGGACCTTAAGCAATAGGAAAGACTCCTAGGGCTAACCTAATACCTATCTAGCACCCTTATGGGAACACTCTAAAAAGTTAAGAGAAAACTTCTCTGGAGGTAAACCTAATTAGAAAAATAAGTAGGGTGATAACCGCACTAATAATCTAAAAAAAGAAAAGCCCTAGTTGCGGACCTCTTTTGGCTGCAACTAGGGCAAGATATAGAAGAAGAGACTCTCTATATTGCTATTAAGCTAAAAATAGTACTCCCTATAGGTGAGGTATGTTAGTTCTAAGCACTATATAACAGTGGCGCTAAAATTAATCTTATATAATATAATTTGGTAAAAGAGTATAAGCTTATCCTGTTGCTAAGGTGGCGGAAACCTATTATAGGGTTCCTAGATAAGTATTAGATTAAACTATATAGTGCCTATAAGCTTATGGTGTTAGTGGCCAATATATATAACTGTACTAAGGTGGTTGGCCTGCAACCCTTCTAGGCAGCTAACTTCGTAGGCTATAACCTTACCCTTAAATATCCTTGGCTTGCAGAAATAGATCTTAAAATATACTTTAAGATAGGAGCCTTTAAATAGTGGAACAATAAAGAATTGGAAGGGCGTATTTTACTAATAAGCTTAAAAGACATCTTAGAAGATGTAGCTCTAAGAGAAATAGTATACGCTCTATACCTAAAGGAGTATTAGATCTAACCCCTATTCTATAGCAAGATAGGTATAGAGCCTAGTATAGGCAATAACCCTTTTATAATGGATACCCTACGGGGAACTACTGGTAGGTTGTAGAAACATTATAGGGAGGCGGCAATCTTAAAGATCTTATAAGATACTTCTACCGCTATAGGTTACTCTAGCTTAAGTAATACACAGAGAGTATACTATAACACCTTAAATGCTATATTAAAGAGTTCCCTACCCTCTACTAGCTACTGCATGAAACTGTTTAATATATAGTGGCAACCATGTATAAACAGCTACTATAGCGCGTAACGCTGCCCGCAAGCGTTTTAAGAGACCTCTAAGACCTACCTAATAATAATATAGAGGACAAATACAACCCTAATTTATTGAATATCCTAGTAGGCCTAAGGGACTTACTAAGGGTATTTTTGGGCAGGTAAGTAAAAGTCCTTTAGCGGAACTTGGAATATAATTATGCAATTAATTTAGAAGAAGGCAAATAACTACTAAACCTTCCTATCTATAACCTCTCTTATAAAGAGCTTAAGATCATATAGAAGTACCCTAACAGCTTACTAAAAAAGGGATAGATACGGCCCAGTAAGTCGCTAATAGGCGCGCCGATCCTTTTTATTCCAAAACCAGTAGAACTATAAGGCTATATATAGACTATCGCGGTCTTAATAAGATTATAATTAAGAACTGTTACCTACTACTACTAGTTAGTAAAATGCTAGATTGACTATTTAGGGCGAAGATCTTTATAAAGCTGGATCTATAAGACGTCTATTATAGGCTCTATATTAAAGAAGGGGATAAGTGGAAGACCGCCTTTAAAACCCAATACAGCCACTTTAAGTATCTAGTAATGCCCTTTGGGCTAGCTAATACGCCTATAATATTCTAATTATATATTTACAGAGCCTTAGGGGGACTAGTTAACTATATATATGTTATCTATCTAGATAATATTCTAATCTACTTAGAAGATAAGGATTAGCATAAGTAACACGTCTATAAAGTGCTAGAACGCTTAGATAATTAGGGCCTCTACGCCAAGGCGTTAAAGTATATTTTTAACACTAAGTAGGTTAAGTTTCTGGGTTATATTATAACGCCTATAGGTGTAGTTATGGACCTAGTATAGGTATAGATAATCTAAGAGTGGCCAGAGCTAGAGAGCTATTGGGATATTTAAGTGTTCCTAGGCTTTGCCAATTTCTATAGGCGCTTTATCTATAACTACTTAGATATTGCCTAACACCTATTTAACTATATTGCTAAAGCTTCCTAAGACCCGGCCTAGAGAGTAAAAAGCTTAAAGGTGGGAAGGAAGAAAACTAAAAAGGGACCAACTAAATAGTATAAACTATGGATATAGCCTGGAAAGGTATAGGAAGCTTTTTAGGAACTACATATAAAGTTTACGGAAGCTCTATTATTGCGGCATTTCAACCTAGATTAGCCACTGATAATGGTTATTAATACATTAAATTTTGCCCTTATTAGTATTCTATTGCAACCTAATAGGTATCTAGACACTACCTAGCTTTACTAAAGACTGGTAGTATTCTACAGCATAAAATTCCAGGGACCTAAAGTTAGGTATTATACCCACAATAAGGAACTGCTGGCTATAGTTAACTGCTTTAAACAGTGGCAACCCTACCTTAAGCACGCAAGCTATACCACTCGCGTACTTTCAGATTATTATAATCTACACTACTTTATAACTATAAAGGAGCTTACACCTTAATAAGCCAGATAGGTAAAGGAGCTTGCGCGATTTAACTTTAAAATTAAATATAAGCTAGGGGAAAATAACCCTACTAACGGACCGTTATAACGGCCAGACTATGCCAAAGGCTTTAAAACGGGAGAAGGAAAATAGATAATAGATATTTTACTCCCTATATTATAGAATAAGCTTTAGGTATAGGATGCTTAAGCACCTATAGCTCTATATATTAAGTCTTAGGTAATACAAACCCCATTAGCTTCTACTAATGTTCTGGCTGGTACCCAGTTTGTTACTAATAAGGGTCTAAATATACCTAGATAGGATGTCCTTAATACACTCTTAGAACCTAGTAATATATTACCTCTAATTGCTAAGCTGTCCCCTTAAACTAAAAGTGAAGCTATAAAGTAATTGGAACCTAGAGCCCTATAAAGACTAAAGGATTTTAACCTTATAGCGGCCTTCCTAATATATACGCACCGGAGAGTTATAAGATCTATAGTACCATCTAGTTATATACTTAGAGCAGTATAAGACAAAACAGCTTTTACTTAGGAACTATTTAAAAGGTTAACGGATCTTATCCGTAAGGTGCAACGGAGGGACGCCTCTTATGCCATCTTTAATGCGGAAGTAGACTAGAAATATAACGGAAAGGAAGCTATAAAGTACTAAAATTGGGAACTGGACCTAATAGGCCTACTGTGTAGAAATAGTAAGGTTTGGGTGCCATAAGAAGCAAATCTACGACAGAAAATTCTTATAAAGAATTATAATGATCCTCTAGACGGCCACTACGGTTAAGTTAAAATAGTGGAATTACTTTAACGCAAATACTACTGGCTAAAGCTTAAGTAGGAAGTAAAGGAGTATATTAGCTATTGTAAGAAGTGTTAAGTATATAAAGTCCAAAGGCATAAGCCATGGGGTTTACTTAAATTGGTTCCTCCCACTAGCGAACTATAGCAATATTACGCTATAGATTTTATTACGGATCTTCTACCATTAAAAGATAAGTAAGAATAAATATATGATTTAGTCCTTATACTTATTAATAGGTTTTTAAAGTATGTCTAATACCTTTCCGTTAACAAGATAATTAATATATAAGCGCTTGCAAACCTAATTAAGGAGAAATGCTTTCTTAAAGTAGATTAACTACACTCTATTATTACTAATAGGGGCAGCGTCTTTATAAGCCAATACTAGTCAGATCTATGCTTTTATTTAAAGATAGATTACTGTTATAGTATGGCTTTCTATCTATAGATGGATAGGCAAATAGAGCGCTAGAACTAGGAACTGGAGTCTTACCTATAAATGTATTTAAACTACTAGTAAGATAATTAGTGTAAGCTACTTCTATACACGGAATACGCTTATAACTTAAAGCAACACTTATTGTATAAGTATGCACCTATCCAGATTGCCTATGGCGTTTAACTATCTGGAATTAATGGTGTACTTAATAATTACTGGCTAAGGCTATATAATTAATTATAGGACCTAACTAGGAAGTCTAAGGATATCCACTAGAGAGTATAAGGGTACCTTAAGGAATAGGAGGAGTAATGGAAGTATGTAAAGCAGAGCCTGTAAGATACGCAAAAGTAATAGAGACTTTAGTATAACCGCAAACACTAGGACAAGCATTTTGGCATAGGCGATAAGCTTCTATTATATTTAATAAATATTAAGACCTGTTAACTATTAAAGAAGCTTAATGCAAGATACCTAGGTCCCTTCTAAATTAAGGAACGAATTAGTAAGCTAGCCTACTGTCTCTAGCTATCCCTATCTATGGCCTATATATATCTAGTATTTTATATAAATCTACTAGAGCTATAGCATAGACCACTACTGGAAAAGAACTTCTGTTTAGGCCTAATTAAACACCCTAAAGTGGTGGGCGAGCGGTATAAGGTTGAAGCTATATTATACTATAAGTCTATTAAGAATAAGCTTTAATATAAAGTTAAATAGCTAGAATGGCCCGCTAAGGACTCTATATAGGAACCAGAGGATTACCTTAATTATTATAAAGATATTCTAAAAGAATATTAGGACCAAGGTCGGTAATCTATAAGGCGCAGAAAGCGCTCTAATACTATAGTGTTATTGCAGCCTATAAAGAAGACTTATGCAAAGAGCAAGAAATAGGTTAAACTAGATATAAAATAGATAGGCTTTAGAAACTATAAGGATTAATTAGGGCTACGGCCTAAGGCAGGATAGGTCCTTAGCCTTTTTACATATATAGCATAGAATTAATAGGGTATTTTACTAGAATTGCATTTCTATTTATTAATCTATATTAGGAATAGTGTTCCTATACCTTTCTAAATGCCTTATAAGGCCTTCCTAAGTACCAGTTAAGATCCTTAATTGCCACTATATATAAGAATAATCCCAAATGTCTAAATTAAAAGCTACTATACCTTATCCTTAGGTGTAGGATTAGTATTTATTGGCCTACTAAGTAATAGCTAACGGGAATGAGATCTAGAAGCCTTGGTAGGAGTATAGTTAGGCATAAAAATAGGGGCAGGCCAATAAGGTGTAGAAGGAGCAGAGACTTTTAAATGCTTAGCACTAATATTAGGTCCAAACTAATACTAACAAAGTTCCTAAGGTATAAGCTTATAGTTAATAAAAATACGCTTAAGCCTAGAATAAACGGAGATATTGGCTAGCTGGTATAGACTAGAACTACTAAGACCTTACTATAGTAACCGTTAGTTACCCATCTGCTAGGTACCTAAAGGGTAACCTACCTAATACCGCATTATATTATGCTCTTTTAAAACTTAACGCGTATACGTAAACTCCTTCTTATAGTAGACAGCGACCTTCTTCTTATTACCCCCATCTTTTACCCTATTCTTAGTATGCCAGCCTTGCTCCCTTATTATATATTACTGGCTAGCTTACTGGGAATTATGGGCGGTGTAGATGGCTATGGCATAGTCTTAAATTTAACTTAGATATTTAGTATTAGCGCTAGACTAAGAGAGAGCCTGGGCGATATAGTAGTTAAGGATATTAAAGGATTGTCGCCACTTAGGCCTAGGCTATATTAAAGCCTAAAGTTAGTAATGGAAACCTATTAAGGATAGAAAAGCTTACCTTAACATAACTGCCGCTCTTAATACGTATGCATTAATTATAAGAACTAAAGGTGTTAGATCTTATATAGTAAGTCTTATTATAAGCATCCAGAATCTTCTTATTAGACTTCTGGTCCTTTAAGGACGTATAAGAAAAATCATTTAGGCAGGACTAGCACTAGTTGTGGGTTAGTGGAGGTTGAGGTTCTATATATAGTGGTAGGGCTAGGATATGCTAAAGAATCTACTTAGAAGAGTAGTTAGTAAGAGAATAAAAAGGCATATTAAATTAATAATAGAAAGGAAGAAAATCTTAATGATATATTAAAGATACGTCTAAAATTGGATAAAGGTTGATAATGGGAAGTAAGGTATTAAGGAAAAGGACCAAGCTTAATAAGTAAAGTGTCTCTATACTTTACCTTCTAATACCCTTTTAGTATATAGCCGCAACCTTGCTAATATAACTCTGTTATAATAGCGCAATTTAGAAGGAAGGAAACACGCATATATACCATTTAGCCATTACTTCCTTATAAGAAAAACTAATTACGCGACCGGGGAAGGCAATTAAGACATTAATTAAAGACGCATATAGGTTAAATTATACCTAAATAATACTATAGTATTAAAAGAACAACGTTATAAACGTTTTTAATAATTGTATAATAGCTAGAGGCGCTATTATAAAGTATCCCTCCTGTTTACCAGGTAGTAGAGCTACGCTAAAATATAGTACAGGACTATAAGAATAAGAAAGGATTATAGATTAATATCTTAATAGTTAGACAACAGCAAGCCAAGGCTCTATATATTAAATCCCATACTAAAAGGTTCTACGGAACTATACTAGAATACTAAATTGCCTATAATAACAGTTGTATAAAAATCCTTATATTAGCCTAGGTAGTTACTAGCATGCTTCTAGCAGGCTCCTAATAGGTCTCCTAGCAATCCTTATATCTTTTCTCTAGTTATGTTTTTTCCTTATTAAGGTTTTTAGGAGTTTAAAGCAGGGGTTAGATAGATAGATAATATACAGCGGTATACTAATATCTCTCCGAACCCCTTCTGGGATGAGCCCTTATAATCTCCCTACTATAAGGTAATGGCGATTGGGGGCTGACCGCAAGAAGGGGGGGGGGCAATGTAAGGAATATTATTGCGGACACCTTGGGTTGCCCTCAAGACAACCTCCGGACGCCCCTCGGATGGTCGCCGGTTACGTGCCGGAGGCATGTGCCCGTAGTATATAGTCTCCACGATCCCTAAGGCCTCACCTCCTCAAGAATTCGTCTCTCTTACCAATCTATCCTGTTCCACAATCGTGTCCTTATAGCCCCCTGTCTACAAAGTCCCCTCACAATATTGTACTGATGGGTCTCCCTGAGTAGCTCCAGAGAATTAAGCTAGGCAATATACCTGAGAATTACAACCGCTTAAACCTTCGATAGGAAATACAAGCATTTCATGCCTTCGACTCTTCTGTGTTTCCTGTTGTCTTCCACCTAGGACGAAGCCATGGCACACGACGCTGAGCCTGACCCAAATCTTCACGAGGCGGCATCTGGCCGTCCATTGATATATTAAAAGCATTCTTAATCCATTTAGGCGTGGATGGGGGTCCATCCCTCAACACCCTGAGTATGTAATTCTTGCGCAAAACGCAGAAAGCGATGACGCCGACAAGTACTAAGGAAGCGAATTCTCCGGCAGCTAAGAAAAGTTAGACAAGCCATGTCAACCGTGTACTAGCCAATTTACTCATATATTTCCCAACCCATCCACGAGTAAGTTCAATGCCTTGGCCATTATGAGGATAATCTTTTATTTGCAGAGCAAATAAGGCCGCTATGAATGAAAGAGGCGCCTATACAGAATAAGTAGAAACAAATGTCATCATGAACGAAGCACTTACGAATATGATTGTCACAAGAGTGAATGCGAATATGTATTGTCCTTGTAATCGAGCGTACTCTGCCTCAACAATGGAGATTTGAGCCTGCTTCATGTTGAGAAGATGGTCAAGCTAGATCTATTCAGTTGGAGATACACTGGACGAATAGGCATGGACAAACCGAATCTTGAACCCTCTGGGCATCATCCTTCAACTTCTCAATACGGTCTTCTCTGGACTTCAACCCGTTTGCTCTCATGAAATCATCGAAGTGTCGTGTTTCATGCCAGTTTAAATGATGAGCAAGTTTGTCAATTACATCTCTCTGGTCATTTAAGACGCGATGGAGTATGTTTAGTTCGTCCCGGATATCCTTGATTTCTCGAAGCAAACTTATTTCTTCCATGATTGATATTTCTGGCGTCCCGAAGTCTCTCCGCGGGAGTCTCGCTTTGCTGCCAATTTGTTCTGGCCTGCGGGACATTTCCTCTATCATTGTCTTGAAACCTTCGTAGCATTTGGTTTCGGCATCCGACTGGGATGGTTAGTCATAGATATTCTGAATAGCAGGCATTCCGGAAGGTAGAATAGAAGGTAAGCCTACTATTTTTGCAATTTCATTGGCAAAGATATCCAAAAAGTGTTCGTCTAACCCGGACTTGAAAGGTTCCTCCGTGAAAGTTACACATCGATATACAATATGTTCAACAAGTTCTTCGGGAGAAGAAAATGTGATTGTGTCTTCGTCATTGATACTATTCAGAAGTGTTTTCTCCGCGCCTTGGTGCCATCTTTCTGGAAAACTAGTGATAATCGTACCTAAATCAGGTAAATAAGCAGGCAATGGCCTATCAGGTTTAGCACCTACGCTCATCAATCTTCCAAAGCCACAATTGATTCACCATGAGTATCTTTATTTGCCGTGATCGATCCGTTTGATTTTCGTCGTATCGACTGGTCTGATGCACGTTGCCATCAACCATGGACTGCTGCTGGTTTTCACGCCGGATAGAGCTCATTGTTCGGGCCGAGAGAAAAGTCAGCTGAGCCTGCTCTTTATCTTTTTGAGCCGAGGTAGGCTGCCGACCTCGTACTTCTTGTCTCTTCCGAGCAATTTCTTTCTCAGTCAGGGTCATCTTCTTCCCCTGACCAGGCTGTTCTGGAACCTTTGGGTGTTTCCGTTCCGTATATCGATATACGACCTGGTCTCTATCTCGTGCAGAGGTGTCATCAAGAGTCTCATAGTAATATTGGTCCAAAGTCCTAGACACATGAAGACCTGAACAACCGCCGTATTCTTTCATTAGGCTATTCATCTTGGGGAACTGCTGCTTTTTACCAGGTAAATCACTGCTCCCCAGGTACCCCTTGGTTAAGTCGCTACGGTCCAAGTATTCCTGAGTTTCAATATCGATATAGGGTATCTATAGAGAATCATTGTTAGCTTCACTGGGCCTGAATCTGGCAGCGGAGAGAAGAGGTAATAGCGAATTCTGAGAAACACATTTGATGCTTGCCATTTTGACGGCAATCATGTTTCGGGAACAAGCTGTCCGCAGATTTGATATCAAGCAAACAAGCAAGTCAGCTGCTGAGACCATTCACGCCTTCGCAGACCAACAATTGGCCCAGGCGGATTCGCTTGCTAGCTAATATCCACTCTGGAGCCTCTGCCCCTCCGCAATGATGGATAGAGAATAGCTTGGTGACGCTGCACGTTTGGGGGCGACCATGCGAAATCACATACCACCAGCGAGAACCGTGACTGTCCATCTTTCACGGTTGACATAGATAATCCTCTAGAACCTCTTTTTGACTGCTTGGCAGAGACATCTTTCAAGACGTCGGTCAAGTTTTTAAAGACATCAGCCAGGTTCTTGGAAAATCTTTCGCTTATACGGTCACCTGAACCATCCTCATCCTCTTTGATCTGACCTGTGAATTTCATAGATGCTATACTGCAACGCTTTTCTTCGCCACTTTTCTCAAAGCAGCCCAGATTATCGTTTGTGAGCGATGTATCGATACTATCTTCGGCAGTTGTTGATCCAGCAGCAGTAGAGACGCTACGCGCTGCTTTTAGGCTCGAGGGAAGGGCTTGCGCCTATTGAATGGTATCAGTTGATTTAGCTTAGCATAAGTAAAGTATCGGTCAAGTCGGCCTGACTTACATGGAATGTTGGTCTTCTGAAGTAAGAATGAGTATTTGATCCTTTATGCTCGTAAAAGCACTTGTCAATGAAGTCAAGAATGTCTTTGCAGCTGCTTTCACTGTGTCCCTGGATGAACGATAACCTCTTTATTAAATCCTGTGAAGAGTGTTAACACTCTTACTGGCTTTGAGAAACTAATATTCAGTTCTACTTACTTTCGCCCAGGTAGCCTAAGTGCAATATTTAGCCAGAACAACTTTCCCGAATGTTTAATTCATCTTACATTATTGGCAGGAAGATGAATCCATTTCCATGCCGCGCTTTCAACCTGTTCCTTCATTTTCTCCATCAATGTTTCAAGCTCAATACATGAGTCATCGTACAGGTCTTTAATTGCCTCTGCAGATATTTTCTTCAGCAATTCGTCATCATATAAGACGTCATGCACTGATGCATTGCGGGATTTTGAAGCACCGTCGTGATAGTACTTAATATGAGCTAGAAATTTGTGGCATACTTCGCGTCTTGTCTCAGAGGGTTCAGCTGGCGGCTTCTGACGAATGTAATTTTCTGGTCCCTGTTTTAGGGCCCGGACTGGGGGATTATCGAGAATCTCGTTCAAGTTCTCATCTCCAGATGTGAGCATATCAGCCGTCCCACGAGCCGTCTCACCGTCGTTGTTCGTAATCAATGCGTCCGCGCCGTTTTGAAGTAGCAAAGTCATTAGACCCTTCTGTCCATGCTCGACCACATTGTGAAGTGGTGTCAAGCCCTCTGTATTCTGTATATTCGGACTAGCACCATTTTCTAAGAGTAGCGCTGCGACTTCAGTAGTCTGCTCCGTGTTTTGCATCAGTTGCGTAGCGAGGAATAATGCTGTCTTATGGGAGTCTGTAGTTTGGATGTCAAGATTTGCTCCCCTTGCAATCAAAAGTCTGACAATGTCTTCTCTGTGTCTGAAAGCTGCCACATGAAGGGGTGTCCAGTTCGTGTCGTCTCCAACATCGATTGCCACCCCATAGTCTAGAAGCTTTTCCGTAATGACCAAATTGCCCTTTGCTGCTGCTATGTGGAGTGCGGTTCGTTTACACTGCCCATTCTTGAGTTCCAGTTTCAATTTTTTTGATTCCTTGGCGTAGTTTTTGAGCAGGAAACTCGCTGTGTTGTCTCTCCCGTTGCAAATTGCTCCGTACAATGCCGAGACTTCGCCACTGTCCTCGTTGCTCAATCTATCTGATGTAGTATCAAGTACTACATTAACATTGGCACCTTCGCGGATGGCTCTCCGAAGCTCTTCAAGCTGGCCCTCGAGTGCGGCTTGATGCAACTGCTTATCTTTCTCTGCTACCATCAATCAAATCATTGTAACCGGCCGAATTTCAAGCTTAGCGACGAACCTGATATTTTGAATGAAGCACTCATCATCGAAAAGGGAGATTGACTTTAGTGTAGAACTTTGGGCATTGCACGGTTCTGCATAGGTCTCTCGTTGCGTTTATGAGCCTTGTTTTTGACTGAGGTAGTTGTAGGTACTATAATAGAGAAATTGGGAAAGCGCGTGGGAAAGCCATGCGTAGATCACAATGCGCTCCTGACTGGACTTATTCCATTCAAATGCGAGTTTGCAAGGCTGAGAAATTCCCGGAGCCCCACTAGCTTCACTGTACAGTGTGACAGGTGTCGCATCTGCAAGCTCGCGAACGGAGGCGTGTGACTGGGTGAGCAGGATTTGCGATGGACGATCGGGAAATCCGGGAGAGCCGGTGAGGAGGGCAGCTATGTAAGTGTGAACAGTGCACTGCTTTGAGAATAGGCCAGTCGCGGTCAGGTGTGGTCGTTTCTGCAAGCGGCGACGGTGCTGTCTAGTTTCTGAAGTGAGGTTCCGCCGTATTACGCTTCACGTCTCTCCTATGTCTAATTCCGTTGACCTGCTTTTGTGCCGGTCACGGCTCCTCAACGCAATTGTGTGGTAGTTTTCAGCAGGCATTTTGAGGCGTTTCGTGGCGTCCTCGCTCTCAGCTGAATTACAAAGGTGGCAGGTTCGCCAAGTTTTTCTCTCCGCTTCTTAGGTATCAAGCTTCCCCCCAGCCTTTCTTAGCTACATTACTCACGTGGCGCCCCATTAAGTTAAACAGAAAATCTGCAAGACATTAAACTTATTTAGCCTTCAGGTAGGATGCTTATTCCAGATTTCCATCTCATTTTACGAACTTTCATTCATGGACTTTTAAATATTGAACGGAGTCCAATAGCGTAGGTGGTGGGGCTATGAAAGTGCCCCTAGTTTTGAACAGCAGTACTGGAAAAGCGCGTCGGAGCACAGACTACAGATAAAATTTGTTTGCAAAACCTGCAAACCTTCATAACCAGGGACACCTTCATGACCCCAATCACCTACGTTACTTGTCAGCTACTTCGAAAATTATTCGCTAATTACTCACTTCATATTCTTGTTCATATCGCACCGCCGTAGGCTCGAAGGTGAGGAATTCAAACGCCAAGCAATTCGCGGTCATTCAAGCTTCCTAAGCTGAGAGCTGACGATGGCTCTGGAAGAGTCCTCTTACCTCAGAAGCTCAGACCAAGAAATCGATTGTGCGGATATAGGAATATCCGCACCGTCCGCTAAGCTGATTTAGGACGGCAATCGTTTTCTTGGTCTGAGGGACTTTGGCGAGATTTGAGGAAAACCTAAACACAGTTTATATGAGAAGACCTTATCAACTTTGACGAAATTGATCTACCCTCCCACAATACCTGTTAACATTAAAATTACACCAAATTATAGAGAAAAGCCTACTCTATAAGTTATGAGATCCTCAGTTCCTTATACCCGCGCGACGTTAAGAGGAAGTCATCGCGGTACAGGCCACAATTCTACCTCTGCACGAAGCTCTGCGGGGGCTCTGCACGAAGCTCTGCGGGGGCTCTGCACGAAGCTCTGCGGAGGCTCTACACAAAGCTCTGCACGAAGCTTTGCACGATGCTCTGCACGATACTCTGCACGATGCTCTGCACGATGCTCTGCGGAGGGTCTGCATGATGCTCTGCGGAGGGTCTGCACAAAGCTCTACGGAGGCTCTACACAAAGCTCTGCACGAAGCTCTGCACGAAGCTCTGCATGATGCTCTACACGATGCTCTGCACGATGCTCTACACAATGCTCTGCACAATGCTCTGTACGATGCTCTGCACGAAGCTCTGCACGATGCTCTGCGGAGGGTCTGCACGATGCTCTGTGGAGGCTCTACACGATGCTCTGCGGAGGGTCTGCACGATGCTCTGCGGAGGGTCTGCACGAAGCTCTGCGGAGGGTCTGCACAAAGCTCTACGGAGGGTCTGCACAAAGCTCTGCGGAGGGTCTACATGAAGCTCTGCGGAGGGTCTACACGAAGCTCTGCACGATGCTCTGCACGATGCTCTGCACGAAGCTCTGCACGAAGCTCTGCACGATGCTCTGCACGATGCTCTGCACGATGCTCTGCACGATGCTCTGCGGAGGGTCTGCACGATGCTCTGCGGAGGGTCTGCACGAAACTCTGCGGAGGCTCTACACGAAGCTCTGCGGAGGCTCTGCACAAAGCTCTGCGGAGGCTCTACACGAAGCTCTGCACGAAGCTCTGTACGAAGCTCTGCACGGAGCTCTGCACGGAGCTCTACTGAAGCTCTGCAAAAGCTCTGCACGAAGCTCCGCACGAAGCTCTACCCGAAGCTCTACTCGAGGCTCTGCTTGAAGCCCTATATAGAGCTTAAAAGCTCTACTAACACGCAGCACTAATATACTAGGAAGGTTCTACAATCGCTCGTACAAACGCCCGTACGAACGCCCATACAATCGTCTCTACAAACGTCTCTGCAACTGATCGCTCGTACGAACGTCTGCACGTCTGCACATCTACACGTCTGCACGCCTGCACGCGGCTCTGCACGTGGCTCTGCACGAAGCTCTGCACGAAGCTTTTCACAAAGATCTACACGAAGTTTACCCCCTAATAGTAGCTCCGGCCAAGGGAGGATATTTTTAAGGAAGGACCCAACTACAGCACCTACTAGGTGTTGTAATGGCTTTAAGTAGTAGATATCTACACACCTGTATAGTTTTGTCTATATTAGCAGACTATTCAATAAGATATAATAAGTGCTTACGCTTTTAACAACGCGTTTTTTAACTTTGACGAAATTAATGTCAGGACTAAGCAATAGCCGTATTATAAAATTCATACCATTTAGAAGCCCTAAGTCTTAAAAATATTGTATTAACTTTTGGTAATAATAACGCGTTGTATGAATAAATGAATTAGATATCCGCAATATCTGTTGTGCGGATTTTGCTTACGTATTTAACAAAGCTCGCCAAACTGCCTCAGACGTGATTGAGCGAGAAGGAGGACGGCCCTGCTGTTATTCCGACGCTAGCCAAAAAAAATCACGTCTGAGCTCGCTGAGGTAAAGAGTCCTCAGGGTGGTCGATAATCCTAACCAATTACAATCGATTATAATCCCCGGAAGATTATATAATCCGATCCGATTCCAATTAATTATAATCCTCCTTATTTTTACAACCTCCTCCATATTAACAATTTCGAGCCCAAATGGCGCCAGGAGGGCGCAGAAATGAGGAGATTCTCCCTAAAGAGGTCTCAGAGACTGAAAATGTCTCAAATTCTGAACTCTCTATTACTTCTGACGCTTTAAACTACCGGAAATACAAGAAATCGAAGATTCTATGGACCCATACTCAATCCTACGCCCACCACGAGCCACCAGTTAAAGATTCTAACGGTAAAGACCTCTTTATCTGTTAATATTGCGCTAAAACGGAATCTGGGAACCTATATCAGACTCCTATTGCAACAAACTTCCGAAGACACCTACAAGCAAAGCATTCTATTTGCGCTGATAAAGAGATAAGCGATATTAATCAGAAGATCCTCTTACAATTAAGAGACCTTATAAGAGATGGCAAGCTTGATACTCTCGGTGGCATTAAAAATAACCTCCTTCGGTCTCTTTTTAATTAAGACGCTATTGACAAAGCTCTTATTAATTTGCTCTACACTCGAAACCTTCCAGATTACCTTATAGAGTGGCCAGAATTCCATGTCTATAGCCGACTTCTTAATCCACAAGTTAAGAAGGTGTTGTGTTAATTATATATAACAATTCCATAGAAGACTAAAGACCTCTACAACGAGAAGAAGGCGCTTATTTAATAAGAGCTTTAGCAGTCGCTCTTACTAATCCACGTTGCTCTTGATATCTGGACCTCTCCAAACCGATACCTATTTCTTGCCATCTGCGCTCACTTTGTGAGAGCTTTAATAAAGTAGGCTTATAACACGCTTCTCGCTTTAAAAGAGATTGGTAACTATAGCGCGCTTAAGCAGGTAGTAATCTTCTATCCTATTCTTAAAGACTTTAACTTTACCAAGCAGCTTAGCGCCTTTATTGGCGACAACGCCTTAGCAAATAATAAGTTCTGTTAAGATCTATTAAAGGAGCTCTTATAGCAAGACGATTACCAGTGGGATAAGAGCCAGAGGATGCGTTATATTGGCCATATCATCAATCTTATTGTTTAAGCCTTCTTCTTTAAAGACAAGATCTTAATTAAGACACTTAAAGCCTTTAATATTAACGACCTTACTTAAGAACTCGGGCTTTAAGAGGCCTCACAAGAACAAGCTGATGGAGAGAAGTTAGCTTAAGAATAGCTTAAGAAAGAGGCAAATACAAGAAAGCTAATGCGAGCGCTTGGCGCTCTTGGAAAGCTTTACAATCTCGCGGTTTATATAAGAAGCTCAGTAGGTAGAGTAAGTGTCTTCCAAGCGCTTGCTGGTAGATTGCTACCAATTAATAATAGAACATGATGGAACAGCTGGTCTATAATGCTTACGGTAGCTTATAAGAAGCAGGTTGCTATAACTCGCTATCAGAGCGACTTTAAAGAGGAAATTGAAACTAAAGATATCCTTTAAGCGCCTACTAATTGGAAAGAGCTTTAAGCAATATAAGACTTTCTAAATATCTTTGAAGAAGTAACTCTACGCCTTTAAGGCAATTAGGCTTAAATCTATAAGGTTCTTCCAATTATGGACGCATTAAAGATTACACTAAGTAAAGCAGCTTAAAACGTGAGTCTAATTCCTCTATTATAGCCCTTAAACTGCTGCTAATATTGTCAAGCCAGTAAAGAAGTTCTTAAAAGGAATCGTCGCTTAGATTAAGAAATCTATCATAGTCTTTAATAAGTACTATGAGCTCCTTAACTCTATTCCTGCCTACTAACTCGCGGTCTTCTTTGATCCCTCTATGCGAGCAGAATACTTCACATTAACTTATAAAGATGAGGCGAAATACAAGCTAGAGGCTCTAAAGGAAGCGTGGATTAAGTGAAGAGCTGTTACTCTTAGCCCAGAGACAAAGGTAAAGAAGTTAAAGAAGAAGGAAGAGTCAGATCTCTTAGCAGCGATAAATTAGTTAACCTGGTTCAACAAGAGAAGAAGCTCAGATAAGTGGGACGACTATCTGTTTATAAAGCCTTATAAGGTCTCTAACATACCGCCGCTTAAGTGGTGGCTTAAGCCCTTATAGCTTAAGCGCTGGCCAAACCTCTTAAAGTTTGCTGTAAGTATACTCTCTATACCAGCAATAAGCGACGCGCCAGAGAAAGTCTTCTCTGGAGCTCGTAGAACAGTGTCTTGGGAGAGGTCTCGAATAACACCGGAAAGCGTTAAATACAAGGAATGCCTTAAGGCGTGGAATCTCCTATAGTTCTAAGGCTTTAGAGCCTTACCACCACGATTTGGGTGGCGAATATCTCCATATAGCCTCTATAAAGCTTCATTTCTCAATATCTTTAATAATACTTGTAATATTGGTGCTTTACACACAAATTTGGTGAGGAGTGCCATGCCAAGAGGGTAGATTACGAATATTCTAGATTATATAATCGAATCCTGACTAATCGGAATCCTGCAAAATCCGATTATCGACCACGCTGAGAGTCCTCCACACGGGTTTCCTGCTTACATAAGCAGACTTCCTTTGTTCCGATTTTGGTCGGTCTCCGTAGCAGACACTTCGGTTTCCGTACGATATAGGCCTATATTAAGGCCTATATTCGTCGTAGTTAGATTCAATAGATTCACTCATTCCTTCCAATATCATCCAGTTCATCAAGAGCGAAGCTCAAAGATTTGACCTACCACATGGCTTCCTCCGTTTTGCGGGCTGATCTCGTTGGCCGACTGTTTTGCAAGATCCTCAACCGCTCCTTGGCAGCGTCTTTCATTCGTTAATTCTGGTTTTGTCGAGAAAATGTCGAAAGCCACTTTAGATGGGGCATATTAAACTGTCTCGAATACTACGGGGAGGCATGGTCTGGGCTTATACCCCTCTAAAATATCAATTATCCTTTTTAAATGGGCCATCCACTATTTCTCTCGTTCTTTCTCGCGACCCGCCCTGCCTCTTCTTGATCTTAATATAACGTTGGTCTTGACTATTAAATATTGCAATTTCTTCTCTCACAATGAGTACTTCTGGTGTGCTCTTCGCATGCTTCGTCGCTATTGCACATGGCTTGACCTTTGGAGAACCGGCTTCAACCAAGCGTATGACCGTTTCCACTGCGCTTTCTGGTCATGCAGTGACCAATGGAGCTCCTCACCCAACACCTATGTCAACACCTGAGATGGCTGAATTAAGGCGACGGCAGAATAACCAAATATTATTTGCAACCATAGGTACATGTGGATACCTTAGCGGCTCACCTGGTAAGATCAATGATCTTTTATTTACATAGTCTATCTCGGCATACGCTGCATATTCAAAAACTGCTCTCCGAAGCCCGAGGGATGAAGTTTTATTCCTCTCGATCTAAGACTTGCGTTCAGTCCAACGTGAAGGAGATGCCTAATCATTCAATGCCATCTTGATTAAGGTACCAAAACTATCAGGTATACGCTTACCACAATTTACCAGACTTCTACTTCATCTGCCAAGGCGGCGCGTACGGCCTTCATGGCGCATGTGCTATTACTGTGCCCGCATCTGGACGCCGCATGGGCTGCTGCGATGGCAGCCATTCTTCTTGCGATTTTTTCACCACCTGCATCGATGCGTCTCAATACAGTTCTCAGTCTATCTGCAAGACAAGTAACTGCGAATCTGACACTGCGGTAGAACTCTGGTACGTACAGTGCTATCAACATAAAAATCTCATCTCTCGATATTTAAAGTCTATCGAGAATTTTCCTACATACGGCAAACCGAGGATTAACCTAAAGAATTCACCTGTGAAGACTAATTATCGTTCTAACAGTACCGACGTTGGAGCACCTTATTGCATGACTAATACATTCCCGGATGCTGGTATACTCTTTTATGACTGTGGCGCAACATCTCTTGCCAACAGTACCCGCACAGCCTATTTGTCAAACTGGTCTCAGAATGGCTCCTTTCCTTGGCCAGCAGGTGCAGCTACTACCTCTGTTTCCATCCCTCCTCCTAATTGGTCACTCCCGACCTCTACATCTTCATCCTATCCATCCTCGTCATCGACGCCTCGTACTAATAGTACCTGGAGTTTTAGAAGTTCTGGAGGACCATTAATACCAGTTATAGCAGCTGGATGCGCGCTTCTTGTTGTACTGCTTTTAGTATGTATCTGCTGGCGCCGCTGCTTGAGATGTTTTAGGTCGCAACGTCAAGATCAGTCACATAACGTCCAAACAACCGGACAGACTCCCTGGACGCCACCTCCCGTCTATCACACCCAGTACCAACACCAATATTATCCCCAGCAGCCGAAGGATTCTTCAATGGTTGAGCAGGCGGAGGTGAGATAAAATAGGGAGTATCGGATCGGAAAGGGTTCTATGAATAGCAGGAATCCAGGTTGAGAAATCCAGCGTTTATTAATGCGACAGAAAATGATATTCGCACGTTTCACTGGCAGCCAATTGCTTATCATGGCAGCATCACCGTATTTAGTTACCTCTTTCAGGAGCTATTCAAAACGTGATAAATACTAATATGCTCATACCAAAATCTTAAGTTCATCAAATGCTATTCCTATTTTCAAAGCTAAACAGTTGCTAGCCCTAATATATCTATGAGCAAACGGCCTAAAACTCGCCTATAAGGTACGTGCGCTGCACGTACCTAGGGAAAACCCTTCCTTACCTCGCACTTAGACTCCTCCTTTTTCCTTAAGGATTCGTCTATTTATATAACATACCCCATTGTTCTATTAATCGGACTCCCTATCTACATCCTTACCTTATATCTATATTCAGTGATCTACTTGGACTGGAGTGGAGTGGATTTGGGATCAAATCCACTCCAGTCCAAATTACTTTAGGCTTAGCTTCTTCCTAGTTTGGCTAAATACCTGCCTAAGGAGGTATAGCTTTGCATTGGATCCAATACGAGGCGAATTTGGATCCAGTCCAAGTAGATCACTGTCTATATTCTTTATATAAGACTCCATATCTATAGACTCTGTATACGACTCTATATAAGACTGTATATAAAACTCTATATCTATAGGGAAGGATATTATCCTAGGTATAATTAATTTATATGGAGGTCGCTATCTAAAGTTCTTGCACCTTCCTAATTAGGAAGTTAACTTACTAACTCTATTAATATATTATTAAATAAATATTTTTCTATTTTTCTATAAAATTCTATAAGTATTATATAAATTCTAAATTAAAATTAGTATATAATTAATAATATTAAGGTAGTTATTATAACTTAAAATTTATCAAAATTTATTAGTACTATAATTTACGCGGCCGGTATTGCAGTTTACGTAGTAGTGCTAAAAATTACGCACTTGTAACGAGATCGTGACTAAATTTACGTAGGGTAGGCTGATAACTGCGTACCCGTGATTGTATATACGCAGTTACTGAACTTCCTAATTAGGAAGGTGCAAGAACTTTAGACAGCGACCTCCGTAAGCGTCAATGAATTAATTAATTAAGGAGAGGGGTAGAGACTCCAGAGGCTCTAAAACGACGATTTACTGTCAGTGATCTTTTTGGACTGGAGCCAATATGGAGCCCCTGGATGGACTAAGGCTTGCCCTAGAGTAGATCTAAGTGATTTGATTGGTGGGTGGAGTGGATCTAAGGTAGTGGAGCTCTTGGAGCTCCAAACCCTATACCCAATCAGGAGGGAGGAAAGGATATTATACCATTAGTGCGTAGGATTAGCCAATTGGGGGTTTACGCAATAGCTTAGTGTTTTTAATAACTAGTACTAGCTACTAAATCTAAAACTTCTAGTTATACCTTAGCCCTTACCACCGCTATTATCCTTACCATCGCCCTTTTTACCTCCCTCCCTTAATATTACCACTTGTCCTTTTAGTATTGTTCCTTACTAACCAATATAAAACAATTCTTCCCTATTCGTACACCTGCCTTAAATAATATCCTTATTACTCCTAAATGTTACGGACGCTTTAAGTACGATGTTATGACTACTTGGAGAAGAGTTGGAGGAAGCTAGTTAGTCGATACAGGCATGGTCCAGGATGGATCCGGTAGAACCATATGACGAGAAATGGTAACTGAGGTTACGTGATGTAATCTGTATAATCTATATAATCTATAAGATCTATAACAGAGCGAATAGAGCAGATAGAGCAGATAGAGCAAGGACTTTTATAGGAGTTAGGATGTGTATTTAAAGGACTACAGTTCCTACTTAGATAGTTCTTTCTTTATAGTAAATTTTAGAATACAATTGGAGTTAATCTATTGGGCAACCACTCCACCAGTTGTTATTTATACTTATTACGTTATTAACTTCCTGTTTACCTATATACCCAGCCTATTAGCAAGTCAACCGTAGTGTTTCCCATAAGGCTTCGTTACATATTCACTACCAAGGTTATAGTATTAATAAAGTTAAACAATATGCTACTAAAAGCACCAGTTATAATCCCATCTACGGCAGCTACAACCTTAGGGTCCGGAGGAGACACTAGTATAAGGGACACGGATTCGCAGCTAGTTACGGTAGGTTAGTTACAAGAAATAGTTGACCAATTAATAGACAATAATTAAATACTTAAAGAAAGAATTAATGGAATTGGAGTAGCTAAGGTTAAGTTACCCTTAATTAAACGATTTTTAGGAGAGAAGTTAAAACTTAAAGGGTTTCTTACGCAAATACACTTTATGGTTATGCAGGAGGGAGTAAAGCTAGCTATACTAGTAGATTAAGTGGCATATACAGGATTGTTCTTAACCGGAAGAGTACTTAAGTGGTTTAAACTTTACCTTACCGAAATCTAGATAAACGGAATAACAACTACTAACCAAGAAGTACGGTTTATATTTACTAGTTAGAACGGGTTTATAGAAAGGCTAATACAGATGTTTAAAGACCTGGAAGTAATAACTATAGTAAAGAGAAAGCTTCAGAACCTAGTATAACGCAGTTTAGCAATTAAGTATATAACATAGTTTCAGACACTTATAATATAGGTTAAGTGGAATAATAAGGCGCTAATAGTATAGTATAAATAGGGACTTAAGGCTAAAGTCTAGGATATAATTATCCTAATAGAAGACGCAGAGACTCTAAGAGACTTAATAGATTAGTCCATAAAGATTAATAATAGGATCTATTAAAGGGAACAAGCCAAGAAAGGGTAAGATAGAGTTCTATAGTTATATAAGGCGTAGAATACGCATTAATAGACATAGAGTTAAAAACTATAGAACGGTGGGCTAGAGCTAATGGACTTAAGCGGCACCAAAGAATCTAGAAGATGGAGTAAGAAACTATGGAAACCTAGAGGTTAAGGATTAAGTAATTATAGGACTAAGGAGTAAAGGCTAAATCAGGGATCTTAGCAGTAGAAGATGTTTAGGCGGACTCTATAATAAGAGGAATAGTTTAAAAAAGAAGCTTATATAAATTGTGGAAAATAGGGTCATTTCGCTAGAGACTATAGAGGTAGTTAGAGTAACCACGCAGTAAAGGGCACTAGGTTGTTAGAGTACAATAACGCGGATATAGGGATATTGCGCGGAACTAAGGAGTGTTTAATTAAACACTTCACGTTTTGTTATAACGACGTATGCCGAATTTATAAGGACGCTAAGTACGGCGCAAGCTATTAGCTATAAGAGCTGGAGTTAAGAGAACTTAAAGAAACTAAAGAGTTAGATAAAGAACAAGATTAACTCTATAAGCTAGATTAAGATATTATAGTAACGTGTAGATAAAGATTAGCAACAATAATAATGGAGTTAGAGTACTTATTAATTAACAGCAATAAGGAAGTAAAAGGGACTAACTGGGAGTACCTAAACCTTAATAACGCAATAGAAGTAGAGACTAAGACCACCACAGAACGCGGTTTAGTAATGGGTATTATAATACCGTTAGAAACGGCATCTATTGCTTTGCAAGACAGAAGGAGCAATATCTAAAGACGATTAAGTAAGTAGACAACTGCTAGTACTAGCTTACTACTTAATAAAGGTAAAAGGCCATAGGCTTAAGATTCTTAAAATGAGATAAGACATACCTAAGAACCTATAACGGACGACAACTAATAGGAAATAGCAGCAGCTTAGTTTAGTAATAAACAAATAAGCTTGGGATAAAGGTTCCTAGGGAGCTAAGATTTTAAAGAACAAATAAGGTCCGTAATAGTTCTAGGTAAACGCAGTGTTTAGCCTAAAGGTTAAAAAGTTAATATAGTAATTAAGAAGCAAGACGACTTTAAGGATCCTTTTAGAAGACGAAAGCGAAAAGAAAACATAGATGAGTTTAGGTAATGAATTATTATATAGTAAGAGCAAAAGCTAGACCAGAGATTAGCTATACTAGGATATATAAGGGACAGAGCGCTAGTACAAAAAGTTATAAATAGGCTAAGGGTAGAAACACCGAGAGCTAAGTGGTTAAATGAGCTAGAACAAGAAAAGGATTTAGGAATTTCAACCAGGTTCGCAGAACGATACACCAAAGGTTACAACGATATATCAATAAAAAGATACTTCCTTATAAATAGGTTATATATACTTACTAAGCTATACCAAAAGTGGTACAAGTAAAGAGGAAACAATGAGTAGGAAGATTTTTGTATATAGCTGGATGAAAAAGTTATACTAGATTAAGCCATATCTAAAAAACAGATAAGCTATATAAAAGGGGCGTTAGTAATAATGTTAAAGAACTTAGAAGAATAGGCTGTAGACTAGAAAGAGACAATGTAAGTATTAGTACTAGTAAATAATATAGCAACGTTTAGATTAACGTGGGAGAAGTTTAAACTTAAGGATAAAGACAAGCTAAGAGTAGACCTAAAGCACCCGGCGTATTATATATTGGCGTGGATCGCATATATATATAATACGTGTAACATATATAGGACACCCAAAGACAAGTACTATAAGTATTTAATAAGAATATATTAGATAATAAATGAAAAAAGGTATAGGGATGCTAAGTATATGCATAGTTAGTACCTAGTAGAAGTTTAAGAACCAGGAGACTTAACACTTTAACTAGGAAGGTTCCTTATAGAAGAATGCCTAAATAGACAATAGTAGTAGGAGTGCCCAGAGAATACTTATCTATAGCATATAGAGGAAAAGAAAAGAACTAAGTATTAGCCATAGAAGGACCAAATACAGTTAAGGAATAATAGTTAACAGTTAGGAAAAGCAGAGGCCTATAGGACTAAAGGGAGCCAGTAATAGAGCCTTAGACCCTTAAAGGAATTATAGGACAATACCTAAATTTAAGAGTTAGTTAGTAAGGTTAGAAGTTTAAAGTACTAGTAGACAGTAGAGTAATAAGAAGCCATATATTACTAGTAGCAGTGAAAAGGATAGGGTTACCACACAGGCAGAAAGAACATCTATACCTATTAATAACGATTTTAGGAGATCTAATAGCCTATAAAGGAGGTATTATTAATCTTAAAACATGACTAATTCAGTTAACCATTAAAGGAAGACTAGTTAAGATGTCTTTTAATATCCTACCATTAGGAAAGAATAAGGCAATATTAGGAATGCCTCGGTTATAGGAGTATAATCTAAGGATTAATTAGGTTATAGGTTAGGTTAATATTAAGGAGACACAATAACGCAAGATATGATAATAGACTAAGATGGTATAGTACTAAGTTGGAGTAACTTACGAGGAGACCAAGCAAGGCTTAAGTCACGTACTAAAAAGATACTATAAGTATGGCAAAAGGTTATAGAGCCTAGAAAGTGAAAAGCTGTTAGAATATATAGCATAGGACTATAAAATAGAGTTGGAACTAGGAATAAGTCTAAAGTTCTTTTTAATCTATAAGCTTACTGAAATAGAGTTAGTAGCGCTTAAAGAGTTTATCTAAGAAAACCTATAAAAAGGGTACATTAGACCGTCACAGTTATTAGCGGGATATCTAGTATTATTTATTTTAAAGAAGAACGGAAAGCTTAGGATGTGTATTAACTATAGACAGTTAAATAGCATCATAAGAAAGGATAGATATCCTTTACTCTTAATTAGCAAAATCCAAGATAGGATAGGTAACGCGCAAATCTTTATAAAGATAGACCTAAGATGGGTGTACTATTAAATTAGAATTAAGGAAGGCGATAAGTAGAAGGCAGCCTTTAGGTTAAAAGAAGGACTATAAAAGCCATTAGTAATATAGTTTGGGCTTATAAATACACCAGCAATGTTTTAGAAAAGAATTAATAGTTTATTAGGAGAACACCTTAATAAGTTTATTATAGCGTACCTTAACGACATTATTATCTACTTAATAACTAAGGAAGAACATAGAGAACACGTTAAGTGGGTCTTAAAGAGACTATAAGAAGAAAAGATGCTAGTAGCAATTAAGAAATGCGAGTTCTTTACTAGGAAGACTGATTTCATCGGATTTATTATTAAGCTAGGCAAGATTAGTATAGACCCAAAGAAAGTAGAAGCTATAGTAAGTTAGCAAGAACTAGAGAACGTTACGTAGTTAAGGTTATTTCTAGGGTTTTGCAACTACTATAGGAGGTTTATAGCACAGTGGTTAAAGAATATAGAGCCGTTTATAAGGCTTACAAAGAAGGAGGAACTATAGATATAGGGCAGTGAATAAAGGAAGTTGTTTAAGGAACTTAAGGAGTTATTTACCTAAGATCTAATCCTTAAGATCTACTAACCAAAGCTAGATATGGTTATGGAAATAGATGCATTAGACTTTATATTAGGAGCGTGTCTACTATAGAAGTATCCAGACGGATGGCACCCAGTAGCGTACTATAGTCGGAAAATGACACCACTAGAACTAAACTATAATATCTATAATAAGGAGTTGTTAGGAATAGTTATAGTATTAAAGGAATAGAGAGCATTCTTACAAGGCACGGAAAAACTGTTTATAGTTAAAATGGATTATAAGAACCTAACAGGGTTCCTAATAATAAGGGAACTTAACCACAGATAAGTTAAATAGGCAGAAATGCTTACAGAATATCACTTTGAAATTTAGTATACTAAGGATACTAAAAACGCAAGAGCTGACGCACTTAGTAGAAGGGTAGGGTTGTAAAATAAAGAAAAGTCATTAGGGGCTATGTTAAAAAGAGATCAAGACGGATTAATTAGGTATAATTATCTAAAGCTAGCAGCTATAGTAGAAGGACTAGAATAAGTTTACAAAATACTAAAGAGTATATAGTTATGAAAGATCTAAGAAGCATAAAGTAAGGATTTAGACTTAGAGCAGTATAAGTACCAAGAAGCTATATATATACTGAAAGTAGTAGCAAAAGAGTTTGTTAGTAAATTCTATAAGGGAATAACTTAGGGACACAACAAAGCTATAGGCTTAGTGTTAAGACTTTAAAAGGAGTATATTATTTAAGGAATATGGGGACTAGCAAGATAAGTTATAAAAGAGTGTCTAGACTATTAGAGAAACAAACTAATAAGGTATAAGCCGTACAGAGAACTACAACCTGTTAAAATACTAAAAAGACCATAGGAGGTTATATTATAGGACTTTATTGTAAAGTTACTAAAGTTAAGAGATCCTATTACTGGATAAGATTATAACGCGATCTTAGTAATAGTAGATAAGTTAACTAAGTAGGACTACTTTGTAGTATATACAGAAGAAATCTTAGCGGAGGATATAGCTAGAATCTATATTAAAGAAGTATTTATAAGACATGGGGCACTAACAAAGGTTATATCGGATAGAGATCTAAGATTTATAGTAGTATTTTAGGAGGTATTCTTGGCCGAATAAGGGGTTTAAGTAGCAACGTTAATAGCATATTACCTACAGACAGATGGTTAAATGGAGAGACTAAACTAGACGTTAGAATAGTATCTAAAACACTATATTAATCACGCATAGAATAATTAGGTATTGTTATTACCAGTTATATAGTTTGCGTATAATGCAACACTATAAGAAGGGATAGGCATATTACCTTTTAAGGCGAATTATGGGTACAAACCAAGAACATTGTTATTATCACAACAAGTAAAGAAAACAAGTAGTATAGCTAAATAAAGAATGGAGAACTTAATAAATCTTTATATATATTTTAAGGAAATAGCTAAACTAGTACAGGAAAGAATAAAAAAGTACTATAATGCTAAGAGATCTAAGGGACTAGATCTTAAGGAGGGAGATAAAGTATGGCTATTATATAAAAATTTTAAGAGTTAACAACTAAGTAAGAAATTGGACTATATTAGACTAGGACCGTTTATAGTTAAAGCGAAGATCTTAGAAGTTATATATAGACTTAACTTACTAGAGAAAATAAGAATCTACCCTATATAGCACGTCGCAATACTAGAGCTAGTATACGGGAATGTTAAGCCACTAGTCTATAAAGTAGATATATATAAAGGCTAAGAAGAGGACAAATAGGAAGTTTTAAAGATTATTAGTTATAAGGATATTAGTAATAAAACGTGGTATAAAGTTAAATAGATAGGCTATAGTAAGACTATCTAGGAGCCACTAAATAATTTAAAAAATGCTATAAGAAAGGTATAGGAGTATTAGAAAAGAAAGGGTTAGGAAGCATTAATAAAGAAAAGTCGCTAAAGAATAAGTTACCTAAGGGGGACCTAAGAGGAGTACCTACTAACGTATTTAGAGTTGTTTCCCTCTCTATTAAAAGAAAATCTGTTCTTTTATTGCCAAGTTTCTAAAGACCTTATTCTATAAGTTTCTACTTCTTAGAACACACCTTCTTACATACCTTCTTAAGATGGATTAACTAAGCAGACACAGCTAGTCGAGAGTTAAGAGTATGTTATTAAGCAGCGGCAGCCTTTTACTTAGCGTTATGGAAATAACAAAGTTCAGCCAGCGCTACTAAGAGCTTGTTATTAAGTTTTGTAGCAGTAGATTAAACCTAGGACCCCAGCAGCAATTAACAAGGGTACTTAAAGACTATTAAGAGTAATAGGACGCGTATACTTAGTGTTAGAAACTAAGCAAATGTTATAGGATGATTAAACGTTTGCTTTAGTACACTCTAAATATAAAGAGGGTTGCCGAGATAAAGGACTCGCTAACGTAATATAAACTAACCCCTCTTTCGCATAACAAGAACACGGAGATGGTATTATTTTACTAAGAGATAGTATTATAGCAATGGTATAAGATTAACGAACTATAGAAGAAGAAGAAGGGGCCTTAGGTATAATAAGCAACGATATTAACTAAATTAATTAAGCAGATATTACACCTTTAGTAAATAACTTAGAGATATTAGGAATCTTTAAGGACAAAGATAAAGAGGAGGGAGATAGTGTTACGGACGGCTTTAAGTATAATATTATAACTACTTAGAGAAGAGTTAGAGGAAGCTAGTTAGTTAATATAGGTATAGTCTAGGATAGATCTAGTAGAACTATATAACGAGGAATAGTAACCAAGGTTACGTAATATAATCTATATAATCTGTATAATCTGTAAGATCTATAATAGAGTAAATAGAGCAGGCAGAGTAGATAGAGTAAGGACTTTCATAGGAGTTAGGATATATATTTAAAGGACTATAGTCCCTACTTAGATAGTTCTTTTTTTATAGTAAATCTTAGAATATAATTAGAGTTAATCTATTAGGCAACCACTCCACCAGTTGTTATTTGTACTTGTTATATTATTAACTTCCTGTTTACCTATATACCTAGCCTATTAGCGAGTTAACCGTAGTGTTTCCCACAAGGCTTTGTTATACTAAAGAAATTAACCTAAATAGAACTAACGCATTAAGAAAGGTGGAGGAGTTTAAGCTAAACGGCAAGCAATATATTTAGTGTTACGCCTTAATAAAGGCGCCTAAAAATACTAAAATGCGAATATTACCAATATGGCAATAGGGGGAGGATATTTAAGAGAAGGACGGTAATGGGAGGGACTAGTACTACTGCTGCTATTGTGACGGGCTCGCATAAATGCTTCTAAACCAAAGCTTGTGGATTGCTACTATACAAGAATACTAAGCTGAGGAGAAGAAGAAGAGGAAAAAAGGCTCTAGGGGGTAATATATATACGGTACGGGCGAACCCCAGAGATTACGCCAAGCCAGCTACATGGGCGGTGCCCCAGCACCGTCACAGCTATTTTTATAAGCAATTAAAACATTAACAGGAGCTTATAATTATCTTAGCTAAAAGAACTACTGCCCTAGATTACCTCTATAATAATTATAATATAAATAGAACTACAGGCAAGCTTAATTAAGAAGGTCTTTAATCTTTAAACCAACTAATAATTGCATAATATTAGCAGGAAAGGTCGCTTAATTTAAATCGCAACTTCTAGGTTTTTAAGGACTTGCTTATTTAATGGATTATCTACTACTATATTGCCTTCTTTTAATTTAAAAACATCTACTTTTATTAGCTTCTAAACTTCCTATATCTAGGCCTTAATAGGTTTTTACTAAAGATGGGTAATACTATTTATGGCTGGGTTACCAACGCCTTTATAAATAAGAAGAATTAGTTAAGGATAGAGCTACACGACGCCCTTAGCACTATATTAATATCCTTTAATCTTTAGATGTTACTAAACACCCACATAATTCTTAGTGTTATTACCCACTTTATTAATAAGTAGGGGAGGTGGCGGAATGTAGTTTTAGGGCTTCGCGAGGTTATTAGTAAATATACTGGTGAGGATATAGCGGCTGTTCTGCTTAAGGTGTTTAAGGACTATAAGATTAGCGGTAATATTAGATATTTTATAGCTAATAACGCAGACTTAAACAATACTTATATAGATGCAATCCTTTAAGCTCTATATTTAAATATATCGCTAAAGAAACAAAAGGCTTATTATCTTTACTGCTTTAGCTATATTATTAACCTCTATATATAGGCTTTTATTATAGGGAAGGATATAAAGAAGGTCTGTAAAGAGTTGGCAACTACCTATTATAAAATAGATTTTAAGAAGGTTAATAAGCTTTAGAAGAAGTGTAGAGTAGTTAGATTAATATATAACCTTATCTAGTATATTTAAAACGGCCCTTAGCGTCACGGCTTTTTTAGAAGAATTAAGATAGGTAGTTTATTGGCAGAATTTAATAGTTTAGAGATAGGTTTATTTATAAGTTCGTTAAATTTCTTATAGTAGTAAAACCTCGGAGGCTCTCTAATTGGCTGCGGCCCTAGGTTATCTTTAATCCTATTCTTACAACTATAAAATCGCCCAGTTTTTAACCATTTTCCTATATCGCAACTTGTTTTAGAATTTTGGCAGAACATTAGAGGCGCTATAATTGGCTACTTTAATAATTATGTTAGCCCAGTCGCAATATTTATAACTATGTCTTCTTTATTAAAAGCAATACTAATTATCTAATAGCTTATTTAAAATAATTAAACATATTAAAACTCCCTTTTCTTAACTATATTTCACTTTCTTAATTATAAGGTACAAATTTAGAAGTACTGTACTGACTATACCCCCCCCCCCCCCCTAAACTTAAAAAAGCTTACCAGCAATAATAAGCTTAAGCCGCGCCACTAGTAAGAGCTTTTATATTTATATAATTACCTTAAGATGTTCTATAAGGCTACTCTTATAGTAGAAGGTAATAATACTGGCCTTGCCAATTATTTCCAGACCCTTAATAAGCTACTACTTAAGCTTAAAAAGTTAAAGAATAAGTTTTTTTAGCTCCAAGCTAACAAACCAAGGTCTCCTTAAGTAAAGAATTTTCACTATTTGGCTAGCTACACGGAGGAAGCATAGTAGAAGGCCGAAAAGTACTATAATAAGGCAGATAAGACGGCAGCCTATTATACAGTAATTGTTCTAAATCTGACACTTAAGATATAGTAGTTTAGGCTAGAATGGGGCTCTTATAAGGTAAAGAAGGCGTAAATCTCTATAGTTAAGCAGGTAGTAAGGGAGCTTTGGGTTAAATATAAAGGCAAAGGCAAGCGTCAATCGTCCTTAGTAGCAAATTGCTTACCTTAACCTACACTACTACAGCTAAAGGACAAGACTTATACTTCCGCTCGTAATTATAAGCGCCTTAAGATTACGCATAAAGCTAATATCGCCAATAAGGTACAAGAGGTTAATCCTTTTAATAACTATATTAGCACAAATTATATATTACTCAAATAGGATAAGCAATTTAACGCTATACAATACTAGTATAATCACCTTACTACCCAGCCTAAGCTTGCTTAATTCGCCCTTAATATCCTTACTATTCTATCTATATTAGATAATTACAAATAACTATTTAGCAGCACTAAAATCCTCCTTAAAGATTGTTATTCTTAGTTACGGATAGACATAATTAAGGCAAATAAGTGTCTTTGCCACTCATATAGGCCTCTATAGAAGGGTACATTTAATAATAAGGACGTTGGTAAGGTAGAAGGAGAGCCTTAGCCAGACAGGATATCGCCATCACAGGCCTCAAAGCTTCGTGTTACTGCGTATAAGAAGGCACAGGCAGAGGCAGCAGCAGTTTAATTAATAAGGGAGGATGAGGATAATAATGAGAGGGATAAGGCTGCGGAGGAGGCTAAGGAGGAGGCATTAGAGGCGGAGTTCGCCGCTATTAAGGCGATTCTTAATTAAGGTAATAATACTAACAACAGCAATAAGGATGGAGAGATCAATAAGGATAATAATTAGAGAATCTAATTTAATATTAGTGATATTTGCCACCTTCACCTCTACCTCCTTAACACTATATTTATGCCAAGACCTACTATTTATAGTATATATTTACTTCGGAGCTCCAGCTTTTGATAGGCTGGTGGAGTGGATTTGAGCTCAGATCCACTCCAGTCCAGTCCAAAAAGATCACAGTTTACTGTGCCTCTAACGTTTTGCCGACCGTATACTAATTTCCTAGATAGGCCTAGTGCCTCCATATAAGGGAACTTTGAACGGATTGACAAAAAAAAAAAAAAAAAAAGGAACTTTGACTGCAGTTAAAGTCCTCTGATTGGTTGAGGGGGTAAACTAATTTAATTTAACTGTGATAACGCGCAATCGACTAACGCTTAATTAGGCATAAGGTTGGCCCGATTGGAGGCTCTAGTTGATCTTATTTGAATGTAGAGAAAGCGTCCGATTGATTAAGATTTGATTAAGGCTCTGGCTTGATTCGAGGTGTCTTCTACTGCACGTACGATTCAGGGCTCTACATCTACAGACAATTAATCAAGATTTCCGTGTAGACGTACGATCGATCATAACTTCGCATTTGTAGGCGTTCAGCCAAGCTTCCGTATTGTTGTCCAAATTTTGACGTCGTGTTCATGCCCACTGCCTTCCACTCCTGTACTTCTCCGCCAGACTCTATATACTAACTGCTATTATCTTCGCCATAGACCTTTCGCCTTCCCTTAACCCTCTATTGGCTCTCCTTTGTCGATGGAAATACCCAGGGTTCATAAGGACTTTCTCCAAAGGGCTGAGAATCGAAGTGGCGAGGATACTAATATTATAAATCTGCATCAAATTCTATAGTAACTGGTGGGTTAGAGTTGAAGAAATACCAAGAAAAGCTGAATGATTAGAAATAGTAGGCACACACCTCTATATCTAACAGCACCTAGTAGATTAATAATAGAAAATAATGACACCCTGTCAGTAAATTCTAAAGATTTAGTATAAGACCTAGGGTCACTAAACCTTTTTGTTAGGCTTATGATGAAGACCATTAATAGAATAAATAGTAAGGGTACTAGTATAAAGACTATTAACAACAACTAGAAGTACGAGTTTACGACATCCTGCCCAGCCCTAATTGCCCACTCCACCAACTCCATCCCATTAAGTCCGCTCGCCCAAAATGTCTTTTCCTTGCCTTGCAAAGCATTAAACTTGCCATACCAGTCATTCTTTAATTCCGGGCTGTCGAAGTGAGGAAAGTAGTCCCATTTGCGGAATGCTCTGATATCTATCTCTGAAACCGGGACACTCATCGCTGTGACATTTCTCGGATCCTTGTTGATTTTTGACAGCGTCGTCTTCAAAAGTTCTCGTGCCTCCTCTTCAGACTCGAATTGGCGATATGGACCCCAAGACCACGACGTTGCGATTTGAGAAGCCGGGTTAAGGGGAAGCAAGGCCACAGGTTCTCCGACATTAGGCGGTGGTATAGATGGAGAGCTGCTTGCCGCGATGAATGATACTCCGTACGGAATGTTCAACTTGACTGCCGCGGAAAAGTAGTTATTGACGCCAACTGCAGCAAAGACTTCCGTTTCAGATCTGGTGAGATCAATGCCCGTTTTCTTTAGGTTTTCAAGAGTCGGTGGAAAGGCAATAATGACGGAGGAACATTTCTGCTGACATTCTCTGGAATAGCGCGCATTTTTATTTCTGTACTTGACGATTGGTTGAGAGCCTGAACGGTCTTCGAGGATTAGAGAAGTCTTTGAAGGTAGGATGGGACTCACCAATGCAGTTGACCTCGGTGCTGGTATATATGGGGCTTTTAATTGATGTCTTTGTCCACCGCACCCACACTTCATGAAAGTCTGTACACATCTGTAAGACGTTACACAATATTTCGCTTAAATTGGAACACATACCAGTGAAGTATGCGGTATGTTGTCCAGTAAATTCCGTAAGAATGTCCGGGGTCAGGTACTGAAGGGTGTATAACTGATAACTTGTCAGTATTCGAGACGAACAAGCTACCTCAACATACAATTGGAACTATTCTTATATCTCCGTAGCCGTAAAGTGCCAATGGATCAACTATCAATATGGGGAGTGCATAGAATCCATTTTTCGAGAACCACTCCACAGTTGAAACTGTCAACTCAGCCGGCACTCCCTTCTGTATTTCAAGCATCAGTACTCAATATGGTATTCCTGATTCCTCAATAGTGCTTACCTTGTAGCCGGGAACACTGATCGGCTCAAACACCTGCTGCCAGAGGGAAACATATCTTGGTAATTCTGCTGCCACGGCCTGAACAAACTGAATCGACACTGGAGGCACGGGCTCGATATTGCCTGTTGTCCAGTTGAACGTGAATTCCTCTCTACCACCCGCAAGCATAAATGGTACAGAAGGTACTCCTGAAGTATTAATGACCTTTAATGTTTTTGGGAAGGATGTATTTGAATAGAATGCAGCTCCTAGGGGGTGGAAAATGCCGCTGGCATGGGCTGTCAGTTGTGTCTTAGGTGCCATTGCCGGAACCAGTACTAAACACTTACTTCTCGTAATAAGCTTGACATTTCCCACCAACCTCAGGCTGCTTCTCGAATATCACAGTCTCATAACCCTTGCTTTCAAGTTTACTCGCTGCAGTCAACCCTGCAGGGCCCGCCCCGACAATACAAATCGGAGGTTTTGATTTTGCTGGCCATGCCGACGCTCCCTGAGAAAAAATTGGTGGCACAAGAAACCAAACAAAAGTGAGCCTCATTGCTGAATAGGAAATTTATGGGGATCAAATTACAGCACTCAAACGCCAATGCGAATGTGGTACAATTCATTCTTATACTTACTTTCCTTTTTCCATCTTATCGTCTTTGCGCAATGAATTTTCCGCCATCTGCATTATGCGCTGGCACGATTCGGCATGCTCAACTTCGGCAGGCCTGCCGTTGGCACGTCACCTCACAGTTCGGCTGTGCCTAGGCTGAAACGAACGACGATATCCCATCGAGGTTAGCATGGGCATCCTGGATCGCTTGCGTGCGTCTAGTCTGCAACCCAGGATTCAAGGGGGAATGAAGAAGGCTTGCAACGCTCGATCTGTATTTTTCTTTGGGGCGGACCCCGGGGACAGCAACAATGACGACATTAGTGTCGCTTCATGGATGCACAATAAGCATGTGCACGGGAGAGGCTGGAAGATTCCTCCTGGATCCTGGGAACGCGAATATGGAAAACATAAACAAGCTTGAGGGTGACAGCAGCAACGCTTATCTCTTTGGTAGGGTTCTACGATAGTTGGACCGTGCGCAAACACCGGAATCAAAAGTACGTGTATGATCACAGAGCCTTGATCCTATTTGATTCTAATAGCTGGGTCTTATCGATAACCGTAGGACCCATTTTACCAGGGGAAGGAATAGTTACGGTTAATTTCGAGTCTGAAGCTCGGCCAGTGTTGCCGAAAGCTCCGGGAGTGCTCGCCAAGGCACTAAAACCTCGGCTAGTGTTGATATTCTAACACTAACCCAGCTTCACTTAGTACACAATTTAAACTTTTATTAAATTACGTCTAGAGGCAATAACATAATTATATTTTAATTATAACGTTAATATAGCTGTTTTAAACCTTTAATTAAATACTTCCTACTATTTATCACAATTTTGAAAGATATTAGTGATAAAATGGACAATGTGAGTTTTGGGAGGTTATATTAAGGTTATATTAAGGTTTTATTAAGGATCTAATATGGCTATAGACCCTAAAGAACCAGCAGTCTAGAGAGGTATTTATTAATATTCTATCTATATTAT
>Ga0307507_10000214_pt1 | contig 110272 bp, 77 predicted proteins | sample 7_EM_MG_FD_207223 | JGI IMG/M metagenome (GOLD analysis project Ga0307507, IMG submission 207223) | Populus trichocarpa ectomycorrhiza microbial communities from riparian zone in the Pacific Northwest, United States - 7_EM | ecosystem: Host-associated > Plants > Roots > Unclassified | place... | reverse complement strand
TATGTATATTAGGGCTCTTAGAGCCACCTTGAATAAAACAGATCACTCGTACAATTCTGTGTCTCTACCTATCAGCTAGCTTATGTCATTTGTCTTGATACCTGCCTGGCTGAAACATACAAACAAAGTCGGATCGCTTAAGAAACGCTGGAAAAGTCTCTCACACCATAGAATCAACTTTTTGACCAAAAAGGTTAGCGATATCCGCTAATTGATTCTATGGTCTGAGCTTGCTGAGGTAATACTAGCTATCTATCCTCTCGAATCTGGGGATTAAAGATGTTCCGTTGCGTTAATATCCCCATCCCCAGAACCTCTTATGCTTCTCCCCGCACGTAGGACAATTTGTATTTCCCGGCCCCTGAATCGCCGCAATATTATAATACTGGCAATCAATCGTAGCTTCGCCACCCATCTTCTTATCCTCTGTATCCTTGTCGCCTACCCCACATATTAGCATATCTCCTCCCTCTCTCCGTTAATCCAAAAAACTTACACTCTTGCATAATACTATTGAGCGCTTTAATGCATTCGTCCGCATTGATATTAATACCGCCCTTATCCCGACACGCGTCATCCATGTACGCATAAATCCGAATCATAGGATCCTTGTCTACGTTGAAGTACTCGATAACCGCATTCGAAAAGCCACCCCCGACCGGTCTTAGTCGCAGGAAACCGTCGCCATCTTTGTGGTTGGTGCAGAACTGGTTTGCGAAATTGAGTCCGTCGTTCGAGCTCAACCACCTATCCTGCGGCTGGCTACACGTCACGGAAGGCGTCACGGAAGGCGTCGCCGAAGGTGCCGCTGTCGATTCGGACACGAAGGTGACGGTCGGGCCGTTGTCGGTCGTATATGGGCACGGATCGTACGGTGAGGTTGTCGATGTAGCGACGGAGTAGGTTAGTGTTTGCCGAAGGGGGTCGTCGCCGCAGTTGCAGTACTCTTTGGGGACGCGATCGCCGCGGGGATTGGCGCCGTAAACGCAGAAGGGGTGCTTGCTTCCCTCGTCGGTTAGGTCTTGGAGCAGCTTTTGTTGCTCGTCCATCCAGTTTTGGCCATTATCGTAGACGGTTGTGTCGCCGTCGATTGGGCCGACGACTTCGGCTGTGGCTAAGCAGTCGCAGCCTTTGTACTTGCCCTGTTGTACATAAGTACTTGCTAATCGGGTTGGTGATTGGCGGGGTGTACCTCTGCGCATTTCTGGTCGCGTTTCGTGTTGTCTCCTTTACATTCGTCGTCTATACATAAAGGCTACTAGCTGTTAGCCTCATGTACCTCAATTCTGACTGTGGACTTACAGCATTATCCCCTTTCGGCGCATCCGCCGGACACTTGTCATTGTCATCGTTGCCTCCACTACTAAGAAGTGAAGCACCGGCCAAGGTCCAGGCTTTAAGTTTTCCTAGCAGTTTCCAAGCAACGGCGACGGATACGAAGGCGGCTCCGACCCCCGCGGTGACCCCCGCGGTGTGCATGATAGCTGCGACATCGCTAGCAGCGACAGTGGGCAGCATAGATTGGATCCCGGCGTCGACGAAATCCAACAGACCGCCCGGCCTCGCTTCCTCAGCGACTCTTTGGGCGAATCTTTGGTTGGCGTCGCATGCTTGTCGCTTCCTGCGCCCCCCGCAGGCAGCTTCCGCCTCGCTGGCTAGCTTGTTCAAGACGTCAAGAAGCTTTGGGGAGAACGCGATGCTGACGTCGCCGGGTGCGATATCGTTCCCGCTGGCCGTTGCTGTGACGGCGACAATTGCTGCCGGGACGGTGGTAACAGACGGCTGGTTGTCGACGGTAGTTGTGTATGGGAGGTCGGTGAGGTACTCTGTATTTACTCCAATCCACTAATGTAGGAGTTAGATGAATAAACTCGGCTTTGTCTACTGCGTACCTTCGTGGTTCCGCCATCTGTTTGATACCACTGGGTATTCGGACCAATGTTTTGACTTTACGGAACTCGTCAGGCAAATGGGTCACTAACTCGGATTTTGCAGAGCAACTTACTATGACTCTGGAGGGATATCCGTCACAGGATTGACGCCGATTTGGCCCGATGAGGTTGGGATAATGGCCTTCTCCCCAGACACTTTAAGTGTAAGTGTAACGTCTTGACCGTGCGACCATTGGGCTTGCAGGGCCGCGAGAAGGAAAAGATAGATTCTTGTCATGAGTACGTGATATGTCAAAGAGGGTATGGTGCTGACGGCTACAGCCAGCGAACGGCTATGGAGAACGATTCGAATAAATCAGAGCCTTTGATCGGGCCGACCCCTCTCCTAAATTGAATCTGACACTGACACAGGCAGGCAGGTAGGTAAGTAGGTAGGTAGGTAGGTAGGCAGATAGATAGGTAGGCAGGCAGGGAGGTAGGTAGGTAGGTAGCTGTGAAGAAGAATGTGCGCTTCATCTTTATATTCGGTATCGGTCTTTCAAGCAAGGTATCGCATACGTGTTGTTAGATTGTAAGAGGAAAAGGACGAGGATGGAATTGGGGGAGAATCAGCAAACTGTCTTTTGCCGTATCGTCGCCCGGAATTTGCTGTGCAGTGAATGTTGCCTCGGAATCCAGTGGCGTGATTGCACTGTTGCGAGGCGTGATCCCTTCGTTAGAAGCATCTTCGTTCGCTTTGTTTCTGCAAGACTCCAATCTGATTTGACGAGCACTGAATCCATCCGGCTAGGGTGCCGACATGGCCATCGCACTGAGGCCAGATATCTTCTGTCATGCACGAGAATAGCACTCGTGTGTAGTGTAGGAACACCTTTCGGGGCGGATTCATTTCCAGAAGTAGATGAACATTGCGGTTTATCGAGAACTGCTAGATTTGCGGCGTGGTGCAAAAACGAGGCGTAACAGGACGTACAGGCGATTTTTGTTCCGCATCGCTTCGCACTGAGGCCAGATATCTCCTGTCGCGCACAAGAATAGAATTCGTGCGTAGTATCTAGGAACACCTTTTGGGGCGCGGATTCATTTCCAGGGGTAGATGAACATTGCGGTTTATCGAGAACTGCCAGATTAGCGGCGTGGTGCAGAAACGAGGCGTAACAGGGCGCACGGGCTCTCTAATCCGCACAAGCCTCACAAGGTCTCAACTTTGATCCGTTTATAGCCACAATACCCGCAGTTACTGTGGCTCGCCTAGCCCCCAACATCCGGTGCGAACGAGTGTCTTGTCAACGTGGAGATGGCTGTTTTGTGGCCTGGCAATTTGACCCTCCCTTAAGCCTCCCGCCAAGGCGGAGTCTAACCACATTACTATCGGCCGAGTCTTCCTCATCAGACGCCCGTAGAAGACATATCCCGGCGAATGTCCTAAGGGTTGTGGAAAGATAATGATACGTAGACCACAATGAATTGGAGCTCCTATATTTTGCCCGATGTATTTGGTGGCCTTCGCGTGTACGTGGCCTCGAGCTCGATGATACAGGCGGACTCTTTTCATTAAATAGATCTTGTCTTCTTCGACTAGAAGAGGGTTAATTCATATACGACTTTCCCCTCAATCACACCGTCTAAATTTCTTGCTTTATCGTTACTTTGACTACCTATCTCTCATAGTGCTCAAATTCGAACCCATAATGACGCGGCTCTGGATATGTCTTATAACGTTGCTGTTTAACCTTCTTACTGGTGTTCACGGTTACATGATCGACCAAGACTGCAGCGGTTCGTACCGGCTCCCCTTACCCACAGTCCCCCAACTCGCTAACTCTAGTTCCAACTTAGACGACATGCAATTCGTGCAAGCTAAAATCGACGCCGCCTTCCGCCTAATCGCAAACGCCGTAACCGAGCTCAACAGAAACCCCATCAACCAAGACGTCGACAACTGGTTTAACACGATTTTCGGACGGCCCGCAAGCCAGTTGCCGAACAGCAATGTGCTGGCTCGCATGAACGCTCTAGCAGCGATCAGCCGGCACAACCAAACCGACCAAACCACTGGCCAAAACTACCAAGGCCAAGGCCGGGGCATCACAGATGTCCGCTTCTACTGCACAACCAAGCGCATTACCAAGCACGACGACGGGCGCTACGTAAACAAAGACCGCAACAATCTCGCCTACGACACGCACGAGCTCGAGTCGCGCTTCGCGCACTGCTACGACCTTGTAGAACCCACTTTAATGATAACAATGCGCTTCATATATCAATATACTGAGATACAAATTTGTCCGTGGTTCTTGCGGAAATCACGGGGGCTTAAAGTGACGGATTTAGTTGATACGAATCAGCCGTTTTATGCGACGTTGAGTAAGGTGGTGATTCCGGTGGCGGCGAAGCTATTCTATACGCCGATTGATGTATTTATGTTGATGGATAAGGTTATCGTGCATGAGTTGATGCATACGCACCAAGCGTACCCGCTGGCTGCAGACCTCCAGCCCAACCCCTATGGTAAGAATACCCCCCTCTTCCTCCTCATGTACACCTTCCTTCCTCACAACACCTGTGCTAACACTCCTGTCTTCTATATTCAGGCTTCAAAAACGCAGTAAAGCTAGTCCGAGCCTGGCGGGCCAATCCGAACGCGCAAAACGATCCCCAAATCAATGCTGATTCGAATGCGCTATTTGTGTCTGGGACGTGGATCATTGTTGCGCCGGGCGGCTCGCCTATTGGGCCTGACGGTTCGTTTACGACGCCGCAGGCGACGCCGAAAGCTAGGCTTTAGGAAGGATAAGGAGGGATGGTTTTATATTGCTTGAGGGGCGAAGGGACGGTGCGGGTGGTTAACGAGGGAGGGCAATGGTTTCAGTTGGTGAATTGGTATTTTTATGCTAGAGGACTCGCGAATAGAACCTGCTAGGCGGTAACTCTGACGTCATTAAAATGCTCATACTGATACTTCAATCTTTGAATCCCGCTCCGTAAATACTCCAACCATCCATAGTGGCTACATACTTAGTTCTTCAACCCCCACAGTCTAGTCCTCATCTCACCAACTCTCAACCCTCCACCTCCTTAAATTTTACTACAACTTTCCAACCAACTCCCGGCTCACACCGCACCCAAGCCAAACTCTCCACCCCCCTCCTCAAAGTAAACGGCCACACCCTTCCCCTATCCTCCTCGTCCGCCTGATCATGCTCCTCCCAACTGACATACACCTCAATCTCCTCCACCCCTTGCACAGCCGCCAACGAGGAAAACAAGAGCTCCTCGTACCCGACCTCGACATACGGCGCGTTAATCACCATGTTGACCCTTACGTACTTCAACCCTTTCATCTTCGAAATCTCCTGCCAGGTTTGCTTCCAAGATGAGACATCGTAGGGAGGAATGCCGTCGAGGAAATTGAACATCTCGCGGGCTTCGGGGTGTGCCCAAGTTAGATGGACAGACTGGATAGCTTGGAAGAAGTAAGTGGGGAGGAGGCGTTGGAAGCAGAAATATGCTGTGATGTCGGGGATTAGGAATGAGTTGGAGGTGTAAATGAATTGCACTGCTTCCATGTATCTAGAGTTCAGTTAACTAACTAATTTTTAAAATTTTAAAGAAAAAGAGATAGGTATGTACATACACCATCTTGCACGATTTCGGAAAAGCCAAGAGCCGTTGTGCCGAAAGGCATTTCAGCCTGAAAGGCGCTCTCTTATACCTCTTTTGGTCAAGAATTTCGTCAACAAGTTCGAGCTGGAGCTGCTCTCCACCCAAAGCATACGTATAAATGAGTCGTCGGATTTCTAGAGGTAGCTTTGCGAAGAAGAGGGATTGCTGCTGGGTCGACACATCTACTCCCCCTCCTCTTCCTCCGACGTCGAGAGAGTCTTTTTCTGTAGAACGAGCAGGGGGGAGGCGCGCGTTCCAGGTTGCTCTGCCTTCGGCCTGCCATTTTTCCTTTCGTCGTTGTCGCTTGCCCACCTTGCGGTGGCACATGGCGGCGAGGAGGGAACACATGGCGGCGAGGAGGGAGCGCATGGCGATGGAATGAGATGTGCTGAAGGTATAATGAATCTGCCAAAAGAATATATCAGAAGCCGCGAGGAGTTTATATGTATAGTACGGTGGAAGGTGAAATTAGAAGCTACGTAGAGTTGTTCAGGCGGCGACCTATGGCTGCGGCGTAAGGCACGGTGGGGCGGTGCATGAACGTCGGTAATTCAGAACTTGCCTAACGTTCGCTTCCTCTTTCTCCCTCTTTTGCCCACGACTGTCTCTGCAGTGGCCGATGATGTTTGGCAATATCGTACGGGTGGAACCTCACGATATCACCTGGGCGCAGTTTGTGAGTTCAGTTAAGGCACCAAGGCAGAAATTATTAATTAGGCCTGCACCATTAAAACACAACCCAAATTAACTAAAAAAAGTCGTGAATATAATAGCAAAGACCTTACTTTAGCCCTGTAAAAATATAGATAATGATAAAAAAGGTCTTTGTTGTGGATATGTTGATGGTAATTCAAATTTGGTGGGTGTGGCAAGACCGCACTCACAAACTGCGCCCCGGTGATAATTTGACAAAGATTACCGTAATAACTCTATGTCCTGGGACCTTTGCCGCCGTTTTTGGAGGGTTTTACTGCCTTTTTTGGCGGCATTTGCACCCAGGGATCCTTTGCTTTGCACACGCTAAGAGAGGTTAAGCATCAAGCCTCTTAGGGCCCTGAATGAGAATATTCTAGAGAATCCTTGACCGAAGCCACGCTGACACTTGAGCTCGTAATTCCCATCCCGTTTAGGCTCTTTTAATGCCAAAAACGGCTCCATGCGTACCTCGTAATATTCCGCAGCTTAATACTCCCGTACCATTCCCTAGCTTTGAGCTGTGGAACGGTACGAGGTGCGGGATAGTATGAGCGGCGGAATGTTACGAGCTGGGGAATGGTACGGGAATGAACGATAATGTGACAATTTATCACACGTGAAGCATGGGATATATTCCGAATAAGATAATTTTATTGCTTTGGGTTATGACAGTTACTGATTCCAGACCGCGCTACCCAGACGCTTCTTCATTCTGCGTCGGATCCTACAGTTTAATGTTACCAACCAGGAGGCCAAGGATACCCACGCCATATTTTGTGTACCAGGTCTCAGACGAGAAATGGAGGACCCCAGATATATGCAGCTAGGCCATATTAACAATAGTTCAATCATAAAAGTGAGTAGACATACTGTTACCAATACTATCGCGTAACTGGTGTTTAGTAATCGGTTGGGTGTGTCGAAGGCTATGTAGAGCTGTCCCCTGGCTGAATGCAAGAACCTGATGCTTGTCTTAAAGACGTTGGGGATATCAATGCCAGCAATTTATTGGAAATCGAAGAGGGGAGGATATCACTCCCATTGACGGGAGGGAAAGTGCATTGTGGCAATTTTTTCCATGTAATTGACGGTAACGATTAATCCGGATAATAAACAAAAATCGGTGCCTAGCAGATTTACATGCTCGAAATGCGAGTTGGCGTTTGGCGGGTTTACCTCAATTTGTTCCCCGCCATTAATCCGAATGGGAAAACTGGCTGGAACCGGGTTGGTTCCAAACAGCTCGTTGCATGCCTAGAAAGCGTTATTAGTGGCTATAAAGTAAAGTGCTTAGGGACTCCATATACTTCTTGTGAGAGGAACGTATGGGGGCTTCCACTGTCATACAAGAAATGCATAATATATGAGTGTGACTTGCGGGGGAACCTGACGACTAGTGGAAAAAGTATACGGGCATGTCTGCCAAACATAATACCGTCCACGGTGGCGAGAGGGCTTGTCAGGTGTGGCGTTTTCGACAGGTAGGTCGACCCGAGTGCGGTTGAGATCTCGTTATGCAGGACCTTCTCATCAATATCGGACAACAGTATGTCGTAGAGGTCCGGCATATCGGTGGGAGCGACGTCAATGGGGCCCTGGTCCGCAAGAGAAAGGAAGTGGTTGTGATCTGAATCAGTGTGTGAAGGGCTGCCAGTGGGATCGTCCTTGAGTGGTCGAGGTTGAGAGAAGTAGAAAGCCCAAGGCCGGAGAAAGGAAGACATGTTTGTTTGCTGAATAACAATAGCAAAAGGGGAAAGAGAAGTAAGCAGTGGGAAGGTGCTGGTGGGAGCAAGAACGAGAGGTTATCACGGGCCTTGGCCAAACAGGGGCGCCCCAGGATCGGCGGTTCTTGCAGCCAAGCATACTGCTTCGCTACAATTACTATGTACAGTTGGTGGCGATTTAGCGAGCCCCGCGTACCGTAGGCACATCACTGTGAGCCTGTCGCCTCACATTATAATTTTAATTATTTATTTAAGTCACTATTTCTTATAATTGGGTATATAACGGGGCAAATCCTTGTAAGTCTTATTTAAGCACCTAATTTGCAAGAAAGTCCCGTGTAGGAGTCAATTGCTGTTCGTGCTAGTGAGCAATTCGTCGTGGCTGCTTGGCACCTATGTGATTGTGAAAAGTTGACGGAGGGACACTGTACGTTCGTGCAGCTTAGGTACCAGGTTTAAATTTGCCGGCATTAAAATCAGCAATAGCCATTTGTAGGTTCTGCTCCTTTTGACCCATATTAAACAATCGGCAGTGTAGAAAATAGGTGAGCAAGTGGGGGTTTAGATTTGTAATTAATGGTAGAGCATCTTAAAACACCCTTTACACGCCAGAGCACACTTCAGTGTTTGAAACTGAAGACAATCAGGGCTACTGATTTCTTTCACTAACCTAGAATTTTGCTAGCTCAGAAGCTACAACGGCTATTGTTCTGGAAGGGGCAAAAGCTTACAGATATCCCTTAAGAATGTATGAATGGAGGCACTAATGTAAGAAGCAAGCCAATCCTTCTACCCTTTTATTTTCTAAAATGAGCATTACCTTTCTCGTTGTTCAACTCTCTATATCGCTCACTCAGACGGAAGAATGTTGTTGGCTAGTTTTATACTCATGTGTTGAACGTACTATTTCCCATCCAACAAACATTGTTGTCACAAGCTTTATCTTGACTCATAAATTCTCTAGTGAAAATCTTGCCCCGACATATTATGCACCAGCCTAAACGCGCCTGTGATAGACTAGAAAGGTACTCATTAGTTGTTGCGTGGAGAATCTAAATGACTTCGTTTCCCATACCTCCCCTTACAGGGTGAACAATTCCCGTTAGGAAGTGCTCATGTCAGTGAAGCCACAACATTGATAACTAGTAAATTTCACGCCATCTCTCATTCTCGTCCACCAGCTTCAATCTCTACCTCTCATTTCTTCCTCCCCCCCACAACATCCGTTAGCCATGGAGTCAGATACTGAAACAGCCAGCGCGGCCAACACCATGGCAGAAACTCACTCGGCTAACGCAAGCAATAGCAAGCCCAAGAAGAAGACAGGTGTGAGACGCAAGAACCGCCGTGGTGGGAAGAAAAAGAGCGCGCAAACCGACACCCACACCCTCACAGCCAGCCCATCCGCAGACTTCGTCATCTTCAGCCACCAACCCCTCGAAGCTTCCTCTAGCACCATAAGTAACTTCGCTATCAACCACAACAATGGAAACAACGACAGCAACACGCCGCCCCTCTTCGAAATTAGACCCACCCCTCACGCCGGCCTCGGCCTCTTCGCAACATCCCCCATCCCCCGCGGCACGCGTATCCTCTCGGAACCACCCCTCCTAGCCTTCCGTCCCTCGGAAACCGACCCCTCATCCATCCACGCCGCTTTCCTCGCGCTGCCCGCCGCCGCCCAAGCCACCATCATCGGCCTCGACGCCGTCGAAGACGCCGACTCCGGCCCTTTCCGCGCGCACATCGCCGAGCTCGCCGCACAGCGCGAGGAGCACGACACGCCGGATCTGCAAGCCGCGCTGCTGGCCGCGCTGGAGGAGTTCAAGGTCATCAGCGTGTTCAGGACGAATGCGTTTAACATGGGGAGCGCAGGGGCAGAGCCAGAGGCTCAGCCAGAGGAGGAAGAGAGGGAGGGGAAGGAGGGTAGAGAGGGAGAGGGAGAAGGAGAGGGAGGGAGAGAAGCAGACGAAGAAGCAGAGGAGCCGGCCGTAGGCCTCTTCCCGATCGCCGCGCGCCTCAACCACTCCTGCCTCCCGAACGCACACGTCACGTTCAACCAGCGCATTGGACAGCTGACGGTGCACGCGATGCACGACGTGCTGCCGGCGGAGGAGATCACGTTTCCGTATCTAGGCGCGACGTCGTTCTACATGCCGCGGGAGCGGCGGCAGGAGGGGCTGCGGCGGTGGGGCTTCGAGTGTGCATGTGCGGCGTGCGGGGGTGGGGAGGAGGGCGAGCGGCATGAGCGGTGGAGGGCGATGCTGCTGCGGAACCAGCTGTTGTTGCAGGGGTTTCGGAAGGGGAGGGGGGAGGACGTGGGGAGGGCACTGGGGTGGGCGTTGGAGCTTGTGGTAGGGCTTGAGGAGGAGGGCGCGGGGAAGGAGGTCGCGAGGGCGTGAGTATTTTCCTGTATTCGAGAGGGTAGTAGAGGTGGTGGTAGGGCTGGGTTTGCTAACGTTAAGCAGGAGACGAGCTGCTGCGTCGCTTTGTCATATCCTAGGACGTAATAAGGCGGCAGTACTGCATGCGCAGAAGGGCCTCGATGTCGCGCAGTGCTGTCTTGGTAGTGATGACCCGGAGTTCGCGGATTATCAGCGGTTCGTACGGGGCCTGAAAGAAGCAGTGAAAGAGAGCGAGAGGAAGTAGGGAAGCGGACTAGACGAATGGAAGGTGAGTATGGACGAGATGGTGCGCACGGCTGGCGTATGAAGGTTCTCAAGCTGGAACTGGGATGAATTGTTATATTCAGGTTGAGCTTCTGACCCTTAAAGACTTAGAATATCTGCCTACAAAAACTTCAGTTCGCATACAACAGCTGTATAGGTCATTCCTGAGTTCAAAGCTATCCTCTTGCGTAAACCATAACGGATTCTCTCACCGTATTGTACCGAAAGGTGTATCTGCGTATCGCTAGAACCAGAGGACGTCGCATTTCATAAGCACAACCTCGAATCCGTGCTGATCGCATCATCGCTCGAAGCAAATTCTGTGCAGCCCCCGCTCACCATGTCTCTCATTTACCAACCATATTTGCTCCCAGCCTCTCTCTTGTTCCTCCTACCAGCTGCAAAATGCTCCTCCAGGGCATCTTTCTGCGTTGTGGCTACATTAACAAGTTGCTTTAAGCTGTTCTTGCCTGTGCCAGCAATTGATCTAAGAGGATTGTGTTGCGCCGTCTCACCAGCAGCCCGGAGTGCCTCGTTATGAGCATATTCCTGGTCGGTATTGAAGTTCACAACATTGATGGCTGATAGATCTTGCTGGCCTTTCTTGCCTCGTTGGCGCCCGAAAAGTTGACGGCGGTCAGCCTCAGAAAGATTCAGGTCTGCAGCAATGTCGTTGAGGCTTTGAGCGCCCTTGCTAGAAGTCGTAGGCGTTGGATGCGAAAATGTGAAAGTTGAGCTCCGCTGAGAGGGGTCCTGTATGTCCTCTTCTGAGGGTTGAACTACGGACTCGGATTCCTCATCTGCTCCATAAAGCAGTGGCTGGTACTCTTCTCTCGGTGCAGATGTTGGCGGTGCGCTCATTTCCTCCCTTGATATGGAGAATAGAGAAACCTTCGGTTTTGGCACAGGTTTTGGGTCTGAAATCTGGGATGCGACTGATGGTACGGCTTTTTCTGCCGAGGTATCTGATACCTGAGGAGGTATTGCTGGCCTCTTCTTTTTCTTCTTGTTGGCCACTGATAAAGGCTTGAACATCATAGGCTTCCCCACAAGCTTTGCCTCTTGCGCTTCACTATTTGGTGCTGTCGAAAGAAAAGAAAGGTCTGGCGATGATGGCGCAGGTGTCTTTTCTGTGGAATCCTCACTATAATTTGGCGTGTCCACGGGTTCTCTGCTGAATGCAGGTGCTGCTCCTGTCCTCAGACTTATTCCCACTCCCAATCCCCTACCAAGCCCTCTCTTCCCGCCCTCTGCTGTGCTGTTCGTAGCGAGCGCTGTTCTTTTTGGTGGAGGTAATAGAGCATTGAACCCGCTGAAAGCACCTCCCCCTGTACGCGCCTTCTTGGTTGGCGGGGCCTCTGCTTCGATATCATCTTTGCCTGCGCTGGCGGTCGAGGTTGTAGGAAGGTTGACTCTGATCTTATGTGGGTTGGTGCGGTCGACGACTTTTTGGAAAGCGGGCTTCGATGAGGTCACAGCGGGTTTTGCGGCGGGCTTTGGGGCCGATTTGAGGGCTGGCTGGGTTTCATTGTCTGAGCCCTCTGAATCTGAGTAGGCAACTAAATTCATATTGGATGGAGTATGGCCAGATGGGGATTTCGTGTTGTGGTGAAGTTGGCTGGTGTTTGGCTGGAGAGATCGTCGACTGGGATCTCCCCGTCTTTCACCACCAGTGCATCCAGAACATCGACATCCCCTCTCCACACCAAATATGCTCTGCGTACATGTTCTTCAGCTGGTCTGAAGACCCTTACGGTTACTAGAGTACATGCCCATCATGAGAAGATGTTTCTACTAAGCTAGCACTATGTCTCTCCTACAGAACGAAGAGTAAGCCCCGCGAACGCCTCCGCATTTGCGCCTGCTCAACTAGACTCCCACCAGTTTCGTGCTCTATCAACTTCGTTCCGCATACCTTTCATGCATCAAAGATGGCGTCGGTGAACGGCTGATCAATGTCAATTCTGCTGTACTCAATAACCCTGCGTTTCGCGCTGCAGGTTGGGTTCCCAACGCTGCTGACACCAAGCGAACCTATTCACCCCCCATTCCCACCGCTATAACCTCCGACTACTTCCAAGCGCCGAGATCAGCAGGTCTGTCAGGCCCTGGGTTTGGTGATGATGAGGACGAAGGAGGTATGGTTACTGGGGGGGGCGGGAGTAACGATACTGTTGGTCCGGCATTGAACACCAAAAGGAGAAGAAGGAAAGAACAGCTAGAGGAGGATGATAGCAGTGATCTCAGTGATGAGAGTGACGAAGATGGTGATGGCACGCAAAGGTATTATCTTTACCCTTTCCACACGCTATGCCAAGGCTAATATCGAGCGATGCGTAGAACTGCACAGCAAATCAAATTCACTAAGATGCCGTTACGCACGAGAGCTGGGTCCTCACCCCTCCGGAGCTCTAATCTCAATCATATGGAAGGGCCCTCATTGCTTGTAACATCACCTTCGCGACCTCTTGATAGTAGATTACGTAGGGGTTCTTTAGGGGCAGTTGAGGCCGTTAAAGAACGAGCTCGACGAGATACCGTTACCAGTAGCGAGATGTCTTCAGAGAACGAATTGGACCCCGTAATATTTCAAAGGAAGAAGCTAAACCCGCATCGTGCGGCGAAGGCGAGCCACCTACTTTCTCAGAGAATTCAGGAAGATGACAGAGAGGGTGAGGCTCATCTGGAAGATCCTGATCAGGGAGCCGAATCAGATGACAGCACGCTGTCCTCCGAATTTGCCGGAACTGCAGATAGCAACTCTCTACTAGGAGAGGTTGCGGATCCCTTGGACTCATCCCCTCCAACGGATCTGACGAACATACCCCCAGCCATTACTCCTTTCAACACGTCGCCAAAAAAGGCGAAGCAAGCCACTCCCGTTCTCCAAGCATTGCCTCCACCACGACCTATTAGCATTCTTCAACCCGTTAGTGCATTAACTCTAGCCTTGAAAGCCAAGGACAAGAAACCAGAGAACCCATTGCAGCGCTTTGTCACTTTATCTGGCAAAGGCGACCCTAATCCACTATACATCAAGATTTACACACCTCTCTCCTCTAAATCGACGAGACCGATTGAAGTGCTTCTACGGAAAACGACTGATGATAGCACTAAAGTAACCGTTGCTGAAGCCATCGGCCTTGCGCTGTGGAGGTATGTCGAAGAAGGCCTTGAGCCACCTATACCCGTTGAGAAAGTGAACATCAACCGCTGGGTCTTACGAATGTATGAGGATGGCGAGGTTGACTACGAGTTCCCGGCCTTGACGAGGGCAAAAGCTATCACCGATTTTGCCTCAAACAACAACCGCGGGATGCGTGCTCGATCACGCGAAAAGCCGTGGGACGAGTTTGCCCTCGTGGAAGCCTCTGAGCGAGAATTTGCAGAAAACGAGCAGCTCACTCCATCATACAGCCGTGAAGCAACCGCTGCCCAAGAATCCGCACCCACGCCCGCCTCTGTAACTCCAACCCCATCAGAGCCAGTTCCCAAACCGCCCCCAGCTCCAGCCCGCACTTTCCGCAACCCAATTATTGGGCCGTCATTTGCACCTTCAGCTCCCCGCAAGGACTCCACCAATCTTATGGATGCACCAGCCGTCCCAACTTCACATGCCACTCCACGTACTGGCGCTCCGAAGACAATCATGGTGCACTTCACAGACGACAACTTCAACACCAAGCACATCCCTGTCCCATGCACAACCGACACCTACATTGCCGAGATTTTCGACGGCGTATGCCGCGACATACAAGTCGACAAAGGGCTTTTCGTCCTCAAAGTGTCCGGCACCGCCACCGTGGCTCCCTCCGACCGAACAGTCGAAGCGCTAGGCACGCGCACCGACCTCGACCTCTCCCGCCGCCGTTTCATCGGCGACGGCGCCTTCGGGCTCTCAGGCTCTCCCGGCTCCAGCTCGCCCAACGCGCCCCTCCTCATCAGCACCGGCGGCACGCCCAAGAAAGTGAAAAAGGGCGCCGCGGGCGGCGCCGCGGGCACCGCCGCAGGGCTGCTGCACCCGCTCGCGCAGAAGCACGACGCCTTCCTCACGGCCAACACGTCGACGTACCGGCGCTACGCCGTCACGCGCAAGCAGCCCATGTCCTTTTCGTCCAGCAGCTCGCGCATCCTCGCGCTCGACGGCGAGTACATGCACATCATGCCGGGCGAGAACGCAGGCGGGACGAAGACGCTGTTCGAGGCGCCGCCCAAGACGACGACTGTGCATTTCAGCAGCGTCGTCGGGAGCAAGGTTAGCAGGAGGCATCCGCGCATGTTCCGCGTTGTCGTGTTCAAGGAGCGCGAGACGAAGCGGTATGACTTCGAGGCCGCGAGCCAGAGCGAGGCCATGGAGATTGTGCGGGAGATCAAGAAGGGCGTGGAGAGGTTTCAAGAGGGCGTTTTGTGAGGTCTACGGTGCATTCAACGGGTTTTGTGGGCTGTTGCTGTATTTGTGCGTTTTTCTTGAAGGGTGTCTCGAGGTACGGTTCTTGGTTGGTGAATTTGGGTTGGGATGGCGCGAGGACTGTTTTGTTTGACTTCGCTGCTATGTATTAAGGCGTTTATGGCGATGTAAGCCTCATTTTCCGGAATTTTTAGGTATCCGGGATCGCAATAGCGATACGCTGTTGAGCTGTGGCGGGTTTGCGGCTGGACTTGCTGGAACGAGTTGTAAGATAGGATCAATCAGCATTCTTAGAATCATCGAATACTCCTGTTTCCCTCTGTAGATGCCCTTGAATGCTGTTAGTCCTCGTTTGGGGGCTGCAGGCGGAGATGCTGCCCAGACAATCTCACGGCTTTTTCATTGTGCAGGGTGTGGTGTGGACGGAACCAAAGAAGACCACGGGGATGGTGAAAGAGGTATTATTTGGCGGAATCAGGGTAAGACAGAATCAAGGCGCAATTCACGATGAACTCCACCATCTCCATCTCCATCTCTGGCATCACAGGAGGAGTAAAACTACCAGGCACCTACCCAAACTCAATGCTTCACGGAGTCGATCCACGCCATGCGCAACGATACATTGACCTACACAACCCTCCCTCTCCTAAGATACAGTACCCCCCTGGTCGTTACCCCTCATGCTTCATTCCGAATAGGATGCCCTCATAGAATCTGTCTACCACACAGAGCTTCAAAGCGATTGTAAGAATTTCTGAGAAGAAGAAAAAAAGAGGTAGTCATATCCCACTCCTCCCTTCCTACCTTCCTCCCTACTTCACTCCGGCCATCATCACCATCATCATCGCGTCATCCATCAAACGCTTTATCCTGACTTTTGAAGAAAAGCTTTCATTCCATTTGCCGTTTTCAGCAGCATCAAAAGAAGAAAAGTAATATCCCTGGGGAACAAAAGCCCTTCGCCACGCTACGCCATTAAATGCCTACAGGAAGCGACTGTCTTGTTTTTCCCTTGGCACCGAAAAAAGCAAAATTCCCTAAACGCCCCCTTTAGTAGAAAGAGAGTGACCAAAAAACGCCAGAATACCGCTCCGCGGAATTGTCTACAACAAAGATCCAGGACCTCGCGGGCCGCCGGAAGCCAATACTGTGAGTAGTTGAAGGGTGGTGGGGTTTCAAGATTCAACTTCCGCAACGTCGTCGGAGTCGCTTGCGTACTGCGAGTCATCATACGCTTCTAGAATACGTTTAGTGTATTATACATCTGAAGGGATTGGAGATTACAAACCACCGCCGGAAAGAATGGTGTCATCCTCCAAAAGCCAGTTTCGTGTGCGGTTTTCAACCTCTGCTTATTGTTAGTTTGGCATTCTAAATTTTTCACTCCCACAACTCTAAGAGTCTCCAGAGTTCTGACTGACAGGGACAGAGCTTTACTTACCCAGAGTAAATGACTGAAGCAAAGCCGGATCCCCAGGACTCTTATAGATTTCCATCGCAGGGTCCTGATTTTGCATCAATGTTAAGAGCGCATGGGCAATATTGTTGCTTAATATAATCATTGGCTGCATGTATGAACGCATTGTGCCGGTCTCATGCTCGATGCGGATCTTCTTAATCATGTCTTTGAACAAGGCTCGCATGTACTCATATTTAACCCTCATCGAACGTTCCGAGACCATGACTGTAGGTGTCGCCCGTATAAAAAGATACTCCAAGAGTGCTACGGCATTTTTACGGAGGATTTCATCGTCGAACATAAGCAGTGCAATGCCCCATTGCCGCGAGAATAGGATAGCTTGGTCAAAAAACCAGTCGGGCCCCTTTTCCGCCGCGATTTCTTCGTTTTGGACCGAGGTTAGCTGGTGGTAAAAGTGTAGATGAGTCTCTCCACCTATATTGGTAAGCTGTTCTGTGGATCTCGAGACGCATTGAATGATTCTGAAGGCATCGTTTGCGGTTGGGCAAGCTGAACAATAGTAAATAGCAGATCGTACGTAGGGTTCAGCGTACGGTGCCGAAAGGCACGAGATGCCTTCTGAAATGGTTGTGTGCAATCCTCGAAGGATGTTTTCCTCGTCGGTATTCAGCATCAACTTTACTATTTCGCCAGGATACCAGCGGTCCGATTTTGTCAGCTCGAAACTTTCGATCATCTTGCCAAGAGCGGCGAATGCTTTATCCTCCTCATTCCATAGCATGAGAAGGCTCTTCTCATTTACCGTTAGTGGGAATTTCGACGTAGAACGATCAAATCTCTCCAACCGCTCCTCGCCGTCAGAGGCTGGTTCCATGCGTAGATCAATTTTGGACAGCAGACAGTAAACAAGTTCGATCAATCGGTTATAGATCGCCTTCTTCTTCTCAACGAGCCGCCACAAGTTCATGTAACGATGTTTGATGTAGGGAGTGGCGTGCATGCAGAGAACCTCAAGGCAGAAAACCAGAATTTCGTTATTCAGCACTGCTGCTGTCTCGTGCGGACCCATATTGCTTAATTGGCAGAGGGTCAGATAGTAGTCATCCCAGCCGCGGGTCCCGAGTGTTGTGTGTTGGCCTACGAGGCGCAAGCGTGTGGCGATAACGGCGAGAGCACCGTTATCGCTAGCGGCCAGTTCATTTTCAGGCTCTGAATCGAATACATCGACACCGTAGAGAGTAGGGTCCTTTTCTCGAAGAAAATTTAGACAATCAAGCAGGAAGGCGCGGATTTGTGCTCGGACTTTGATGTGAGGACATCGTAAGAGCAGACCCGCAAGGGCGTATTCACGGCTACACATCCAATCCACTGCAATCTTGCAGCATTTGGTGCAGGATTGAACGGTCTTCTTCAGCTGTATAATAATTTCGTCGAAATTCGCGATGTCTCTCAAACGGCTGATGACCTGGTTGACATGCTCGAGAGCTATGCCAAGAGCCAGCTTTTCTTGTTTGTGGTCCTCGGAGCATATTCCATTATTCACGGTTCGGAGAGTTGATAGCATTTGCCGTATGAAGCGTGAATGATTCGGATCGTACAGAGAGTAATCTCGAATGAAGATTTCGTTATCGGCGGCAATATCTGCTTCAAGCTCGGCTGGAACAGGGACCTTCGGCGGTCCTGCGTGTGGTGAGCTGATGTATTTCTGATAGTCTGCATCCATGGCTGATTTCCTTTGATAGAAGAGCATGTATGCGCTAAATTGTTTTTGCTGTCTTTGGAACTGATCATCATACCAACCCCCATAAGCCTGATGTGATATTTGGCTTGGGTCAAATTCGCTAACATCGCGATCGTTAAATTCAAGCCAGGTTGTTGAGCTGCCAGATGCAGATGGACGTTCACGAATGAACGAGTAATAGTGACCATTTTCTGAGTTGCCTTGGTGAACAAGGACACCAACAAGTTCAAAGATATCTTCCTGGCGAGGGTTTTCCGGGTTACTAAGACGGTCAACATTGTAAGGACTGACATCGATGCGGTTTGGGAATTCGAAATGGTCGTTGATCTTAGTTCTTCTCATATCTATCAAATCAAAATCAAATCTTTTAAGGTGAAAGATCAAATTATCGGGCACATCTTTCAAGCATGTGCTAGCAGAAAGTTAGCCCGAAACCGCCACCAAGATACCTTACTTACCGTTTTACCGCATTGACGAGTTTGCCACCGCATGACTCGCACTTGTACTTATTATCTGTTCAATGTTAGAGGCGGAAACTCAAGCGATGGAAAATTGAACACGACAAACCTCCTTCCATGACATCGCCTTCTACAAACGACTGAAGACTTTCTTGTAGCGTAGCTTTTCCCTGGACGTCGCATTGAATAACGAAGAATCCCTCCACTCTTTCAGAGACATGCTCGCACTCCTTGGATTTAATTTGATTAACGGTGTGGCCGCCGTAGAATGAACGAAAAAGCTGTTTTGTTTCTTGAGAAAGCATCTGGCCTTCCCATTGATCAAACAGAAGATTGTAAAACTCGTCAGCATCCATCTGGATATTGATATCTATTGGCTCGTTGTTAAGTCCTTTAACACAAGCAGCAAAATCCCGAGGGTCTGCAGCTTTGCGAAAAGTGTTTTGCATAATAGCGAAGAGTCGCTGTGTATCTGAAAGTAATCTCTGGGAGCCACCGGCATCGGCGACCTTGACATCGAGAACAAATCTACGGAAATTCAAGTTCATAAAAAGCTGGGTGAGAAGAGAGTTCATGTAGCAGATGGCTCGAGGGTTTGTCAGTCCTACATAGCCCGTAGACGATCGGATCTCGTTTGTGCGGTCGATAGAGTAGGATTTCACAGACATCGACTCTTCTTGGTTGTGTTGGTAAAAAGTATGGTGATACGGTGGTGCAAACGTACCGTCATCAACGAGCCCTTGTGTAAGTTCAAGGAGCATGTTATAACTATTTTTGTCCTCACACAAGCCTAGGATCAGGTCGTACAATTCCTTGCGCGTCGAACTCTCCAACACTGGAAGCTCGATATGATCGTTTGGATGTTCCTCCAGTGTAACATCAATGTATGGGGGAAATAGGAACTTGACAAAGATGTCTTCCATAAGGCGTCTAATAAAAGGTTAGTCATTATTCCCATATTGGATACTGACTGGTTACCCAACGTTCAAAGGTTTCTTGAACGATTTGAGTGATTGAATGCAGCAGAGAAGGAGCTTCGTAAATCCCATGACGACGGTATCGACATCATCTCGACCGACAAACTAATGAACACTGTTAGCATATGTTGCTCCATAAATAAGGAACAAACTAGCCTCTTCATGCTCATAATTCAATAGCAAACCGCTCCAGGTGGACAAGAAACCTCGAAGGGAGTTTTCGTCTCGGTCACTTTCGTCATTTCTCCTAAAGACCTGCTCTGCAATGCCGAAGAGCTGTGCAGACTGACTAGGTCGTTGCACAGTGTCTGGCAGAATTGAAGAGATGACCTTCCAATAGAAGGCGGCGAGTTCGCTTCCAGTCAAAGGTGATGTCCTATAGAGATAAAATTAGGGGTTTACGGTGACATAAAGCTGGAACCACCCAAATTCGACTTACGACGGCAAGTCACCTCCACAAACTGATGCAATTGACTGAACAATGCCATGGCGTAGAGTAATTCTCGGATCTACGAGAAGGAGAGTTTTGTGTAGCCCTCGAATATCCCCTCTACAGACAAAGGCTTCCCACACCTTTCTAGAGTGGAGAGAAGCCTCAAGTATTGTGGCATAACAGTCACATACTACGCGTATATTCTCGTATTCTGTCTCAAGAGCTTTGTACAAAACGGACAGCAGACGCTCTACCAGAAGTGATTCGTCGGAGAAATAGTGGGCCGAAAGGTCTTGGAGAGGACGCTCTGCCTGACGTTAGGTAATTATTTCAACAAGATGCGACATGGAAAAGATTAAAAATACCCTTTAGAAAGCCGAGAATCACAGTAATCAACAATGATGCAAGGGAAACGTCGTGTCTGCCTGTCAAAGAAGGACTTATCAAGTCGCTGTTAAGGATAGCCCCATCCAAGAGTTGAATCGTATTGGAGAGGAAAGTTTCATCGACAATACCCTAGCAGTTGTGAGTAGGTCTGATTTGCGGGTAACTAATTTGATGAACTTGATCTACCTTGTTTAGTTGGGTTCGGAGTCGGCTCTGAAGAGCAAGTGCGGCGTATTTTGCTTGGAAGACCTTGCCTGGCGGGAATATATCTCGGGCGGATGCGCTACCTGACGCAATGGCTTCAGCAATCCTCTCACGAGGTGCAAACAGGCAAAGGAAGTCAAAGATCTAGTGGTCTATCAGCCTCTTGGACTAGCCATCAGCCGGGAACAACGAACCGCCTCGCTTATATCATCTTCTGAATCCATGCACGTATACAACTCCTCAAAATGCTTTAGAATGCTGGTTTCGAAGGCAGAGCAATTAACATTGGGCCCATTTTCCGGCTGTATCGGTTCCGCGCCCGCTGCCTTGTTAACGAGTACCCAGGTGATACCTTCGATTTCCCCAATTCGCTTATTGGTCCACTCTTGAAGTGCGAGCTTTTTGCCTCCAACAATGAGCGTTAACTTGGAAAAGCCAGTCAAACGTCCGAGGCGTTCATGAAGTTCCTGGAAGGTATCATCTTTGCCCATGATGAGAGCTTGTCTTTCACTTGTTGCACCACCGAAGACCTGGAATCTAATCTCTATACGGTCTCCGCGGATGGTTTCTGGTTCGCATGGCTCACATTTTGAATCCGATCGTCGGGCACGAGTAAACTCGGGCTTTGTTCTGATTAGTTGCAGGAACAACTTTTCAAACAGCAAAGTTCGGGTAAAACGGCGTTCATGGTCACGAAGTTCGTCATCGGAAGGCACGACCGCCATGGACTCGCCTTCTCCCACCCCAGCCTCATTACTACCAGATCTGAGGGCGGGATACGACGATAGAAGCCGCTCAGTGCATTGCTCTACAAGTGCAACATGGGCATCTTCTAGTTCATCGAAGGAAACACCTTTACAGCGATAGACCTCTATGTACCGTGTGGCCAATAGGGTAGCGGAAAGATCTTCAATAGTTCCAGGAGGTGCTGTTAGTATCAAACGCCACAAAAGACTGGCCCCTGGAACCTCCAGGAGCTCGCGGCCGTTAGTCTTAGAAACCATCTTCTTCTTCATCAAAGGCAGAGTAATATGATGAATGAATTCGTAGAGACCAAATGTGAAGAAAACTGGCTCTAGTTTTGGAATATGATCGGAGATGAGGCGACTGCAAAAAACATTCGACGGTTTGAACTTCGCCGCATCAGTCAGCCTGGACCAAGCAATGTCGCGAATGGAGTTGTCCAAGGCATATTTTCCTACAAGATGGTCCCAGAGCGCCTCGTATAACTCCAGTGGTACAGATTTCGCATTCCAGGCAATAATGTAGGCTATTAGATCTAGACGGTATTGCATAGCAGGTATTTGAAACGGGCTGGGATCTTGGGTCCTCTCAGCTTGGACAAACGCGCAAAGCTCAGGGATCAAATATCGTGCCAAGTCAAATCGCTCTGTTAATAATATTGTATCCTCAGGAGATGATGTATAACAGAGAATATGAATAGCGTGTGCACTTCCTGTTGCCTTGTTCGTTTTATTTCTAATGTCTCGAACACAGGATTCATAAATTTTTTCGCGTTCATACAGGCCTACGGAAAGTGCAAGGGCACGTAGTTGGTCGGATGCTTCGGCGTGCAAAGCATTGATGAGCTTGGTGGAAGCCCTACTTGGTGCCGTGTCCTGGACCAGCCGTACGCAGAGTTGAGAAGGCCTCGACCTAGGATCTACGGTGGACCAATCTTTGAATCTTTGTTGAATCCTTGGGCTGACATCTCGACAGAACCTCAGTATTTCCAAAGTATAAGCCTCAATTGGCAGCTCGTAGAGCTTGGCACAAATGTAGAGAAGCTCTGGGGTATCCATGAGATTCACAATATTCCTGAGCATTACAATGGTGGCGGAAACTACCCGGGGATCTGGGCTGGTGGAAACAGTTTCCCAAATAGCATCAGTTTGTGCCTCTGTATACCGGTGAGTGACAACAAGGAAGCCAACAATGTTGCCACTGCGTGAGATGAGTTGTGGATGAGAGTCAACGCCAATGATATAATCAATGACCTTCTCTCGAAGTAAAAACTCAGCAAGGTACTGCATAACCGGATGGTTTGTCCCCTTGTCAGAAGCATTGTATTCCTTCCAAATCTCGACCAATTCCGAGTCCATAGTACCAATGCACATGACGCGCAGCTCCATTCGACCTTTCAAAATATATTTCTTGAGTAATTTGAACTTCCAAGCGTTGGATATTAAAGCAGGCAGAAATTGAGGTTCATGCCGGGCGGTATTGGCTCTGGCTTTTGTGTCAATGCTTTGAATAGCACCGGATTCCACTGATTGGCTTCGAGGTTTTTCCAGGAATTCCTCTGCGAGATCCCGGGCAGTCTGGTCGTCTATTGTAACAAGGCAGTGTAGAAGCTTCGCACATAGCAGTACCATGTCGCGGTTGAAGCCAACATCAAGAATCTTCCCGGCTACTTGAAGATCTTCATCAAATTTCCTAAAGACTCGGAGAGCAGTACGGGAGAATTTGGTTCGGTCGACGCCAGTATCCAGAGTGGGAATATCGATGATACTCCAACCTATACATTCCAGAAGCTGTAAGACGTTTGTTGCAATATGGTTCCTAGCAGCGCCTTGAACCTTAGCCCACGCCAGCTCTGCAAACTGAGCTAAGTAGTGCAAGCCGTTTGTTGTTGGCTTGATAAAGTCCCTCACAAGCGACAAACCCATGACTCGAATATCTACGTTGTAGTCTTTGGCCAGAAGACGGAAAAGCGCCGCTCCCTCTGCACGGAGAATGGCGTTCAGTGCCTTTAGGTGCTTGAGACATAGCAGGTGGTGGTCCACTAGAATTTCGCCGGGAAAGCGGCTTAGAATTTCGGCATCGATGTGCAGAAGCCGTGCACAAAGCCTCACGTAGCTTCGAAGAAGACTAAATATGATGCTTTCTTCAGTCTCACCTGGACCGCAAAACTCGTCGCCGAAAGGATACCTGTTCATGTAAGCGAGACTTGCAGATGAGTAAAGAAGATTTATCCGTACCGCCGTTGAAGTACTCTTGTGAATATAGATGACAGTTCATCCCAGATGTTCGGTTGATCGACGTAGACAGCTCGCCAGTGGGCATGACGATCGGGTGCGATATCAAGCCAATGGGTAACTCCGGGAAGAGCAGATGCCTCAATTGGATTTGCTAGATAGATGTTAGTGTTGGTTGGAGGTGGGAATGCTATAGAGGCAGAGTCTAAAAGTCTAAAATCGTACCTCCTTGAATATGCTCTGTAATGGCACGCATAGCATTCAGGATCGTGTATCGCGCGACGTAGGGAAATTGGTTAAAGTAGTCCGCCGGCGACTCATCCTCACCGTCAATCTGGATGACATGTTGTCCCATGTAGTCATCCATTCCCTCTTCGGTGTCATCATCCAGCTCAATCTCCACAACCGGTGGGCTCTCCGCCGATACGTTTTCAACACCAGCCGGATCTCCTTGGTTAACAATCAAGGGTGGCGAAGGGGTATCATTGCTGCTGGGAGCAAACTCTGGAGCAGCGTTGGGTGGGTCGCCAGAGCTGCCTGCTTCGGAAGAGGGAGGCTGCGATCGAACATTGATTGTAACTTCGACGGGTTCGGCGGTGGTGTTTCCGGGCTGCGGGCCGTTGGCTATCACATCTGCTGACATGCTTCGTGTAGCTCTACTGCCACTGTCAAGGCGTGGTCGTTTACGGGTCAGCGTAGAGTCAGCGTCTTCCATGGAGTCGCGGCGGGGAGGACTGGAGGTGCCGGAAGTTTGTGTGAGGTCAACAGACTCCATCAGATCATCCTCATTCATGAGTCAGCAGGTTAGTAGAGGAAAGTTTGATGAGTACGCGGAGCGCTCCAAGAGGGAGGCAGGCGAAGGCCTTCCACAGCTGGTGGATGAGGCAGGCAAGGCTGCGGTCTGGGAAGGAAAAAGTTAGGTGGGTATTGGGGTGGCAGCCTAGACAGGCAATGGCAATGGTAATGGCGGGAGGGAAGAATTGCAGCGCCACAGCAGCACCATGGAGCTTCCCGCAGGAGAGAAGAAGACGAACGAAAGAAAGTTTTTAGATAGAAGCCAATTTTGTGGTGATGGTGATTTGCAGCTACGCGTCGTGGGGCAGAATGGCACTTTCACAAGAGCTTGGGCTTGCCGGCGGGAGTCGATAACATTAGCGCCGCGCTAGGTTCAAAGAGGACGCTGCTTATTGGCCCACCTTGGCCCGTGCTGCGAAAAACTCAACACCAAGGCACCGATCACGAGCAGGTACAGCCACTATCACCAATGCTTCGATTGAGCTAGCTTTAGCTGCATCAGGAAATTCAATCCGGGCGCTCCGAACGCACTGGCCAGAGACCAAAGAGGCTATCTAAGAAATTCCTATCCTGTCCCGTCCAAACACACTCCTACCGTTCTACGCTGTTCCAACACAGCAAACAGGTTTGGAAAATCACAACTATATCTGGTATTAATTGTAGAAACGTACATATTTGCAGAGATACTAGGACAGTGTCAACATTTATCTACAATTAAGCTGCATCACCGTAATCGCCGCTCACCTTATCATAATGGCACCGGGCGGACCATCGAAGAAGGGCCTAAAACAGGTCTTCAAGGTCGATTCGCCGTTCACTGCAACTACATGGTAGGTTAGCCATTGATTATGCAGGCTTGCTAAACCGACATTACTCCCTGCTAGGCCGCAAGTCGCTCCAAAGGACCACGACATCATCTTAGATATGCTCTGCAAGTAAGGATTTTTCTCTCATATATGTAGAATACTTTCTTGTTTTGAATATTTCGTTTCATGGTTTGGGTCCATGAGCATCTCTTAGTCCAATACATCGCCTGATTCCGCATCATCCCGAATAACAGTTCATACATACCTCTCTACCTTTACAGTTCAACGTGGAAACTTCTTGAATTTCAATGCTACTGCTGTCCTTACTAAATTGCTTGAACATATCAAACTTCAAATCTCTTAAGGCACCTCATCTATATTCACCCATTGCTTTCCCATCACCCTCCAACTCCTCTTCACATCGTCGCATTACTATGGCTAACCCTACAGCCTCCTCGCGCCCCTCGGCCGTCACCGTGATACCCACATAGCCCGCTCCAAAGGCAAGAAGCGCAAACGCCCTCCTACCTCCTCAGAACCAGCACCAGGCCCTCCACCACCAGTCCCAGCTCTCTCCGCTTACCTCACCATCGGTCTCAACAGCACAACCCGCCACCTCGAATCACTTGCCGCGCTTTCCGCTCCGCGCTCCCTGCAACCAGAGTACAACCCTCAACAACCATCTTCTCCAACAGGTCCTACTAGCACAGGAGCCCTAACGCCTGCACATCTATCCCTCCTCGTTCTCCCGCACCCTTCCCCGTCATCCTCCCTCCCCCATGCACACTTTCCAATTCTGACGCACCTCGCTTCTCTCGCTCACCCAGCTCTTCCTGCAACCCGCATAGTTCTGCTCTCGCCTGCTTCAGAAACGCGGCTGGCTAGCTCGCTGCACCTACCGCGGGTAGGCGCGCTAGGGATTATGGAAGGGGCGCCGGGAGCGGACACGCTAGTGCAGTATGCACGGGACCAGCTCGGGGTGGTGGAGGTGCCGTGGGTGAGGGAAGGGATGTTGAGTGAGGTGGTGGGAAGTGGGTGGTTAGGAACGAAGATTTCGAGTGGGGGAGGTGGGGATGGGAAGGGAGATGAGGTTGATAGCAAGGAGTCGAAGGGAAAAAGGAAGAAAAAGGGCTATGCCGGATCGTAGAGTGATGTATAATTGTCCTTTTGCGATACTACAGCCATCGCTGCCCGATATATAATTAGATAAACTCCAATCAGGATAGCCCTTTGGCGGCAAATATTTTTGCATTCAAATCTTGTTCTTAGCATTCGTGCTTATACCATATTTCCACAACACCCATAACTATCACAGCTATGACGGGTCGAACTCTAGCCTACCACTTCCCACCTTTCCCTTTCCCTTTCTTCTTCTTCGCCGCCCCCCCTCCACCACCACTTGCCTTCGGTTCACTCACAGCCTTCTCCTTCTCCTCACCTACCGCGCCTCCCTGCGTGAGTCCGGCCAATTTCTGCTTCCCCTTCCGACCCTTAGGTTTATAATAACTACGATCGCGCATTGGCAACCACCTCTCCGGATCCATCTTCTTGTTGGGGTCGAAATCACTCGGCATGTGGCTCTTCCTAATCTTTTTCGCCTTCACCGGCTTGGTTTTCCCCGTCGCGCTCCGCTTCTTGCTCTCCGGCACTGGTGCCGCAGGCGGGACCGCAACGCCTGCCTCCTCGAGTGCCGCAGCGTCGATATCTGCCGCGAGACGCGAGATGGGCGGGAGCGAGCCGACGAGCTCTGGGTTGAGTTTTGATGGATCCGTGATTGCATGTGCGGCGACCAGACCAGCTATAGCAGCGCGGTCCGAGTGGTCCTGCTCGTATAACCCAGCGAAGATCTCGCCTGCGTTGGCTAGGTCCTCTGGGTTCTGGCTTTCTAATAGGGCAGTACCAGCTGCTCTCATCAGTGCCTTCGGAGGGTTTTTGGACTTATGTCGCCAGTAGCTCGCTGCCTTTGCGAGTTCGGATTTGCTTTGGGATTTCCGACCTTGCAGAGCATAGAGGGAGACTAGAGTACCGATGAGACCGGGAGCGAAGCGGGCGTTGAGGTCAGGGGGGGTGGCGGATTGTTCGAGGCGCTTGAAGAAGGTTTCGAGGAGGTTGACGGCAGCAGCGTGATTATTTGTTAGTATGTAGAGATTTGTGATTGTGAGTAAAAGGCCAACATCATTGGGTCGTTTCTCAAGGAGGGGAAGGATTTCTTTTAAGGCAGCTTTGCCAGTTGCATTGTGTGCGTGTGCGGCCGCATTAAGGACGGCAACGGAGTTAACATCCGGAGATGTGGTTGGAGATGGATGCTTAGAGATATAAGTCGCAGTGGAGTTGGCTACCCCAGCATATTTCTTTGATAGGAGATCCATTACGTACTCATCCTGGTGGAGAATGTTCGCTTGGAATTTAAAGTGCTGGTCGGTCTTATCGCGCTTTGGTGTAGAATGGAAAAGACGGTGTGATAGGTATGGGTTCGTATGAAGTTGCGACGCTGATAGGGAGTTAACCTGACCAATATGTCGAGTTGAGAGTTCGCGGATTCTATAGCACGTCAGTTACCAGGTAAAAATACTTTGTCCTCTAACAATACATACTCCGCAAATGGGATATTTATGCAGAGCTCTTCAGCTTCGTCGACCTTGCCCAGTTGAATAAGGATGTATACCTGTTGCACAATTATCGGCAACAGTTCTGCCTTTTTCTCGGCTTCTGTAAGGTCCTCCAAGGCATTACATAGGTCTAGGACTCGAGTCAGCTACTGTGTCGAAGCCCCAGAGCAGAGGTCACTGACCCTTTGCTCTCTTCAGCAGGATCTCCCCTTGGCCGAACTCCCCTCTAGATATGCTTCCACATGCTGCATTGTATGCCGTCTCAAAAGCCTCCATATCCTCCCTTGCTGGCTTCTTTTTCTGTGCTAGATGTCCGAGCCCTGTCCATTCTAATTGTGCATCCACAGCTCCGCTGTTGATCCCGAGATCATTTTCTTCGTCCTCCACAGCGGCCTGTCTGCCTGATAGCTGTCTGTAAACTTCCGCTGCTTGTTCAAAATTTTCCGTACGGTATGCCTGTATCAAACATCAATCGGATGTCCACATATCCAAAACCACTCAAACCTACTGCCTGGGCCAGAACGTGCTTCACCCCACGCCCACCATCTACAGCCTCCGCAATTTTCACCGCCTCAACCTGATGTCCAGCCCTATACAACGCATATGCATATTCCAACTTCGCCCTCTCTTTCAACCTATCTCCGCCGTCCTCAAAAACCTTGAGCACATCATCGTATCTTTCGAGGTTCAACAGTGCGACAGCCTTAACATGCTGCGCTTCTAAGTCCGATTTGGTTTTCTTGAGCGCGGCATTAGCGGCTTTCAGGACCTCTTCGTGGTCGTCAATGGTGGTTTGGCGGAGGAGGGTTAAAAGAGAGTTTGCGGCGGCAGATATTGGTGCGGCCATGGTTCGAGTTCGCGCTATAATTGCTCCATGTGGGAAAGATGTATCAGATCGCACTTGATAATCAGAAATCAAAGGATCTCTGACGCGTGCACAAGTCACTCGGAGTTTGTGTTGTTCGTGGTGGGGAAGTGAGTGATGCTCGCTAAATCAATTGTATGCCTCCATAGGACTGAATGGAAGAGCTAGCATTACTAGCATTTTGAACCAGATATTTATATTTATGACCTTTCCACGAGCTATTGATACAATTGTACGAGAGGCACCGCGCTTTCGAACTGCCTTTTCACTCTCTTGAGCTTATCTATTACGCCAATAAAAATGCCAATACCCACCGAGAGATATAAAACTCCAAAAATCACCGCAACTCCGTCGCTGTATGCAACCAAACTCAAATAGCATCTTCAAACTCATCCTCATCAGATTCCTCCCCTAGAGCTAGAGGAGATTGCACTCTAGCGGGAGAAGCTAGTTCCATCTTCTGGACAGGTGATTCTACCCTCACCCTTTTTGCATCTGGAGTCCCATTCGTTTCCAGAGCGACTACATCTTCAAACTCATCATCATCCTCATCTTCCTCCTCCTCCTCTTCTTCTTGAGCCTCCTTAGCTTGTCGTTCTTGCTCTGCTTTCAATTGCTCGAAGTAAGCATCCAGCGTTGGATCTCTAGTCTTCTTAACGTCATCTTCAGGCTCCAGCTTATAGGAAGGTGTATCGGCTCCGTTAACCGGAAGAGTTGAGCTAGTTACACCTGTAGTATACTCTTTGTTGTCTACAGTCGACCTGACATGCCACTCGGGAAGCTGATTCTGTTTGGCAATTTGAGCATTTCTCTGAGCCTCTGCGGCTCGTTCTGCCTCTGTGTACTCCTTGTCTGTAGCGATGGAAATTTCGATCTTCTCAGGATCGGTGGCAATCCCTTTCACGGCGGTAGGTCGAACTGTTTGCATTGCTACCGGCTCATGTTTCGCAGCTGGATTAATCTCACTGTCACGAGGAAGCTCAATCGCACGTTGTACGGCTTCTTCGCCTTCGATAGCCGGAATGGTAACTTGATCAATTTCTTGCATCAGTTTCAGAAGACTCGCAAACTGCCTGTTGAACTTCGCAGGTGTATCGTCATTCTCTGGCCCAGCATCTCGTGTATTGTGGATAGAATCAAGAGGATGGTCGCATTGCTTGCAAAGGAACCCGCTTTCTCGTCCTAGGGGATCTATCTTATCCAGAACCTCCATCGTCGTCCATTGTGACCTGCATTGTGGACAAAAAAACTCCTTCTTTTCTTGTGTCGGCTTACTGTGGTCCTTTATTCTCTCATCCAACATATGTATCCGATATTTGGTTGCATCGATGGCTCGGCGGTAGTCGACGTAGTAGTATTCTCGAGTAATCGCTTTCATGGCCCCATCACGAAGTTCAGGGCGAGCAAATCTAAGGAAGTCAGAGATAAGCCTCTCTTTGAGAGTGTTGCACACTTACACCGAAATAAGTCCACCTTCTTTCAGTTTACCACAGAGTTTCTGGGCTGTCTTGAGTTGCTTGCCATAATCCAAAACCATAGCAACGTCAGCAAGTGATAGCCTAGGACTCATCAGCTAGAGCCTTATGCAAAGAACGCACATCTAGACGCACGCTCCATGGAATACAAGCGCATCGATGACAACGACGTGCTCAGTCTCGTAAAACATGCGCACAACTGTCTTAACGAAGACTCGCGCAAGTTCCACAGGATCCATGGCTGCTCCTGAGAGGCTCAGCACTCCGAGGACACTAAATTGCTCATCCGATACAGATTTTTGACGTTCAACGATGAGGAGGTGGTGGGTGAGGTGAGATCCAAGGCAGAAGGAAATGCATCGCAAACGCGATTGATAACCAGCCCTATATATTGCGGTAAGTTTGGCGGTATATAATTCTGCCTGAGCGCCAAGGAAGCCTCCGACGAAAATCTGCCGATGAAACTTCGAGTGCTGATGTTCAACGCCAAATTCTTATACAGTACAAACTGCAGATGTTCCTGTGGCCAGCGCCTGGGAGGTTCCTGAAAAACCCCAAAGTACTTCTTCAACGGCTACAATGGACCTTAAACCTACAAAAAATGAAGCTCCTAAGTCTGCGCGCAACAAGTCACCTAGCGAAAATGTCCCAGACCAACAGCGTGGTGGCTCGGGCCGAAATGACAGAAAACGCAAATGGGAAGGTGAGGGAAGGTTGCAGCATGGCAGTCGCGGTGGAGATAAGAAAAAGAATCTGGGACGTCGGGATCACTTGTAATGAGCCAATTGCCCTATTGAAGCGCAAATCTAACTAAGCAAGCCGCGAGCAACTAGACAGAAGAGGCCGCAACGAGGCCGAGCAGTCAAAGCGGCGAAAAATAGAAGAGGATGGCAAGAAATTTAACTCAGCTCTACCGTCAGCATTCTCTAAGGATGAGATTGATGCAGAGGAGAGAAAGCCTAAACGTAAAGTTGCTGTTCTGCTTGGATACTCTGGAACTGGCTATAAGGGAATGCAAATGTAAACACTAAGATCGCCCTACCTGGAGCTAATTACGCTAACTCACTGAAAGAGACACTACTCAAAAGACGATTGAGGGTGACCTCTTCACAGCCTTCGTAGCCGCTGGAGCAATCTCCAAAGCCAATGCGGACGACCCCAAAAAATCCTCGCTTGTGCGCTGTGCAAGAACAGATAAAGGAGTTCACGCTGCTGGCAACGTAATTTCCCTAAAGTTGATTATCGAAGACTCAGATATTGTCGAGAAAATAAACAGCCACCTTTCCCCTCAAATCAGGATATGGGGTATTGAACGAACAACAGGTGCCTTCAGTTGCTACCAGGCATGTGACTCGCGGTGGTACGAATACCTGATACCAACATGTTCATTCCTTCCTCCACACCCTTCAAGCTTTTTGGGAAAGAAGCTCGTCGAATTAGCGGAAAAGGTCGGTGAGCTGGATGAATACAACAGACGGCAAGAAGAGGTCGCGAATTTCTGGCCTGAAGTGGAAGAAAAACACATCAAGCCTATACTCGAGACTTTGGATGGGTCTATACGACCTCTAATAGAGATGGCTCTGTACGAAGCTGATGGAATAGAGGAAGGTGGCCCACGTACTAGTGCCCAACTAGAAGCTGACAAGATACAACCGACTAAAGTCATTGATCATACTGATGGCGAAATCGCGCAGGGAGATTATATTTCAGAGGAAGTAAGAGGGGGGGAACCAAGCTTGCAGGCGCCACCGCAAACAACTCAGACCACCGAAATTGAGGAGGCTCAGCCCATCGTTGGAGGTGATGTCAAAGGGGCATTGAGTGCCCCTAATTTGGACACCGAAGTCATTTCTCACCATAAAATCGCCAATACTAGCGAAGCAGACTTCATAGTGAATAGCATCGACGACATCGTCCCCCTTCCTGATTCAACACCCGAAAAGAAAGCTCTTGAGGCCGCCATGAAACCTCTAAAGAAAGCATACATAAATGCCAGGAAAGCTTACCGTATCTCACCCGCTCGGATAGCGCGTCTTCAAGAAGTTCTTGACCAATACATAGGAACCAAAAACTATCACAACTACACAACATTAAAAAAGTTCAAGGATCCATCCGCGAAAAGACATATCAAGTCATTCAAGATCGGCGAGAAACCTATAATCATCAACGGTACCGAATGGCTAAGCTTAAAAGTTCATGGACAGAGCTTCATGATGCATCAAATTCGCAAGATGGTCGGCATGGCTGCGCTGGTGGTACGGTGCGGCTGTCCAACAAGCAGAATCACAGAATCATTTGAAGACGTAAATTTGAGCATTCCGAGAGTTCCCGGTCTCGGTCTCTTACTGGAACAGCCTGTTTTCGACAGCTACAACACTCATCAAGCAGAGAAACATGGAAGAAAGAAGATTGATTTTAGTAGGTATGAACAAGTTATCGACGAATTCAAACAGAGGGAGATCTACGAGAGAATTTTCCGAGAGGAAGAGGAAGGAAACCAGTAAGTAACCATAATTGAAGTACCTCCACAGCTTTGATTTTTACTGAAAGATCCAATAGTTTCAACACCTTTTTTACGCACATTGACAACTACAAAGAACCAACATTTCTCTACCTTACTTCTAGCGGCATCGCCGCTACTCAAGATCCAATCGGTAGCGGCAAGGGCAAGAGCAGACAGCAAGACAAGTGGAACGAAATAGAGTCCGAAGACGACGCTGATGGTGGCGAAGGATAAACTTATCATCATTGGTTCCTCTGAATTCTAGCATATTAATGCCCGAACATTAGTTCCAAGGTAAGCTTTTAGGCCTGCTTTTAGCGGGACACCAACCATGGACTAAGGATCCTGATGTAAAAGATCCTCAACTTTATCTTCCTACTAGACCAGGAATATAGCTTAAGAATTGCAAAGTAGGAACTGCAGCTTTTTTTATAAGATCGATTTATAATTGTGCGATCTGCGATGTTTATTATGAGCGGCTCTAAAACCCCAGATTGATCAGCAGAGCAACCCAGGGGTCTGGCTTGGCGACAGGAATGGCAGACCCTGAGCCAGGGTTCATTATCAACCTTCCCCGCTCAGCCCAGCGACCATCACCCACAAAGCTGAGCCTCATCGTGAAAAGGTTTCAATACACCCATGCGTATCCCCTCGTTATGTCTCTCACTCACCCTCAAGTTCAATATGAATCTGCCATTCGCGATTTCAAGACAAAGCTGGCACAATACACAATGCAGGCACAGTGTGGCCGGCTTTATGTCCTCGTCTGGCAACTCACGAATTGGCTCAAAAGCAAAAGACCAGAAACTGAAACAACCTGTCACACGGGGATGCAGGTGTATGGTGGTGTGAAGACTCCATACGGTGGAGTAGTCACGAAGGATGAGAATATACAACAAGCGAAGCTATCACGTGAGGAAGCTCCTGTGGATGCCCCCCTACCAACACAACCCAAGCAAATATCCTTCTATGGGCCGCATATTATCGCAACCAACCTAAAATTCTATTCTTACCCCCTGAAGCTCATCAAATACAGTCAGAGAAAAATTGTTGCCTTATTATTTTCAGCATCTTACTTAAGCTTGACCTAGATCACTTCCAGCGATGGGGCCAATTCGATGTGCATCTCCCAATCAACCCATCATTACTTCAGCAAAAATTCAAGAATGTTTCTGTATCCAACGCACTCAAACTGGCGATGAGATTTGATGAGATGCAGTGGCGCTTTTGCCCAGCAATTCTCGAGCTGGGCATGTCCCGGGAGTTTGGCAGAGATAGGGTCATGCCAATTTGCGGGAAAGAAGAGATCAATACCAAAGGAGGTACAGCAAAGCTGTGGCAGATAAAAGTTCAAGAGGAGTTCGTTGACCCTAAGCTAAGGAACGCAGCACTGAGCGCAAAGTTCCCGGACGAAAATTTTGGTAATGTAAGTCCTCGGCCAGCAAGCTCAACCCCATCCCAAATCTCTTTATCTCGCATCCTTCCTCATCATGGCATAGACACTGACATTCCCGATATACCCCAATAGTGCTATCAATTTGCTTTGAAGACTTTTGAAGCGATCAACACGAATTTGTACAAGAACGAGAGGGTAGCATTCTCTGGTTTGCGAGAGCATAACGGCATGGTGAGATACTTAGGTGATTACGAGCATCCAGAGATTACGACATCTTCAACCCGCTAGGAGCCAGGAATTGGAGCAGCAGAGGAACCAAAGGATTCTTGTAAGACCACACAAAATATCCTCCTCGAATATGGAGAATTCGATCTCGATGAGTTTTTTGCGGAACGACTGCCACCGGTACTTCGAAACGAAGTTGAAGATTTTTGGACGGCTTTGTTTCAGGTCGCAAATGCAGTTGATGGCATCCATAACCTAACAATCACTACAGGTGGGGTAGCTCAGGAATATCATGGGTATGGAGCCGTGCATACTTTCTGGCTATGTATCTAACAAATACAGGTGGCACGCCGACATCAAGCCGGACAATATTCTCAGCGTACAAGGGAAATTCAAATTGTGCGATCCTGGGTTTGCCAAATTCATAAAAAAAACAGACAAAGACCCAATAGTACATTTGGACGGAGGGACAGAGACGTTTGGTAACCCACCATGCTACTCTCCTATATCAGCACATAATTCAAGGTTGACTTATTCCTAATTAGGCGCCCCCGAACGCCACCCCGGGATAATAGAAACTAAGGTCGCTGTCCGTCAAACTATCGACATCCGGTCATTGGGCTGTGTATTCTCAATAGCTGCCACATGGGTAGTCCTAGGATATCAGGGCATACGTCAGTATCGTAGGATGCGAGAAATTGCAATCGAGAAAATCATTGCAAAGAATCAAACTCCTCCAGTTCTCACTCAAGGCGACTACTTCCATAATGGAAAAAGGGTTCTAGAGGATGTAATTGGCTGGCACAAGATGTTGCGTGGTTCTTTACGCATAACAGACACAATTACAAATCGGGTGCTTGACCTAGTTGATGAAAAGATGCTATTGGAAGACCCGCTGGAAAGAATAAACTCAAATAGTCTCTGCAACGAGCTAATAAGGATCTCAGATGATACTCGTGCTGGGGCAATATCTCACAGACCACTCTCGGAAAGCATCATGCAAGCGTTACTTGAAGTGGATGAGGAGGCTCCCTGGAAGGCTGAGGAAGCTCCTTGGAAAGCTCCGGAAACCAACTCACAAACGTTCGAGCGCAAGTCAATCATCCATTGCCACTCAGGGAGGTAAAAGCCGCAAATCAAAGCTCCTTAATCTTCCACTGATGAAGACAACTCATCGCTCTGAGTATCTTAAATCTGCACTGAAATCTACGGGCACTACCTGACAACGTGATTCTGCTATCAGTTTCACGCACCCTATACACAGGACACAAAGAAAAGCTGACATGCAGGACGTCTGGCAGGCACGCGAAGAAATTAGGAGGCGTGAGAAGGGTAACATACTGAAACGAACGAGGAAAGATAAACTACTCACTCAATATTTTTCCGATGGAAAAAGGGATCTTGTGAGTTCAGTGCTTCAAGCGATATGTTTGTGGTCTTACTAATCTGCTAAAGAAATTCCTCGTTGACAACGCCGAAACGATGAGACCCCATTGGTATCATGCAAGTTATCTTCTCAAGACTCTCGTAATGAAAGCTGCTGGCCAAGACGAGAACGGGATGGATCTTAGTTTTACCATTGGGCGATTAGAACTCAACAACAAAAAGACTGGCTCTGACTTTTGGCGTGCTATGGAGAACTCTGAAGTTCAACCTAAGGACGGCATGCATACTGATATGCAAAAACCACTTGACAGGATATTATCCACTCAGGTTGAAGAAATAAAGCGGAACCGGTCTAAGGGATCGCCTAAGAAGCTCACTATCATTGTTCTTACTGACGGTGTTTGGGCGGGAATGAAAAATAAGCATGACGTTGAGAAAACAATTGTGAAGTTCGGAAAAGATGTTCAAAAATTCCTCAGAAACAGCGAGCCTCGGCCAGTGAGCATCGAGTTCATCCAGTTCGGGTACAACGTAGATGCCACTTACAGACTCCGGCGATTGGACGATGAGTTAAAGTTTGAGGGTATCCCGTAAGCATCATCATTTACCTAATCTAATGACGCTCTTTAGTTAAGCAGAGATTATAGCGACATAGTCGATACCGAGCCAACATCTGGCAATGTCAACAAAATGTTGCTCGGCAGTTTCGTAGAAGAGTTCGACGAGTCCGAAGAAATCGACTATACCCGTTACTCTGGCCTTTCAGCGTCGTCAATGCATCCGACAGACTCTGCTGACACTCTTGTCGCTACTACTGTAAGGCAGAGTGCAGCTTCAGCCAGGGAGTAGCCTGCCATTATAGATGAACTGTTTGTCTGAACGAGCCATCGAGCCATGGTTCAATATCCACCAAGCAGGGCCCTAACAAGACAATGGCGTATCCCGTTCCCATCCAGACAATAAGAAGCGACCTTCTCTCGCCAAATACATCATACCATGGACAAAATCCGAGCGCTCGCTCCTCATCTCTGGGCACATAATCTTAATTTTAACGCGCAGATACTCTTGCTTAATCTATAAATTTCCTTTGGTGATTTTGGCAAGAGACTAAAGCCTTTTCGATGACCAACTTTTATCGATCGCGGGGTGGGAGTCTGTAGACACGTTGGGACGGGGTTACGGCTGCACGTTTCTGTGAGATACCAATGCATTTGCGCACAACATATGGGCTCTAATAGAGGCACAGTTAATATGCAGTGCAGCTGAGTGTATAAACTAGATGATGCAGACCAATCAGTTAGCCCTTACAGCTGCAATTTTCTAGGCACCGGTAAGCTTTGAGTCTTCAAGACTACTCTCTGGAATTGAGGGTATCGTGCTTCTCACAAAATTGACTAATTGTATCAAGCATGACCCTCTGGTTTTAAGATAGTAAGCTCGTGTGCATTGAGCCCTTCTCGCGGCTTGGGAATGGCGTGCTGGAGTCCCGCCGCGGACCGTGTAATGACAATAACTTACGCTTATCCCAACGCCATGACAAAGATGATCTCCAATATCTAATAACGATGATCACCAAGTTCTTGCTAATATTCCAAGGCATATAGCGGCGAACTAGCAGTGACAAAATCTTTCCAGGACGGGGCTATGCGGGCCTCTTGCTGCTTTATCACAGCGGGTGGAGGTTGACCGCTCAGAATTCTAGCATACTGTCAAGCCCTGAGAAGCCAGCTGGTCAGCTGAGTATATGAACCTGCTCAGGTCTTGAAATGACGACATACCAAAACCCAACATGAAAGGCTTGCAGCAGCGAGTGATGTGACGGGCTTGTGAGAACTTGCTAATGCAATGCCAAACTGCAGCAAACCACATTCACAACACCAAAACCCATTAAAATCCAGAAAATACAATTCAATTGAATTTTTCTCGAATTCCCAAAGAATCTAAACCTATCCTACCTTAATATCCTGCCCTTCACTCTCCGCCCTTCCCACTTGCCTAAATCCTCCAACCCGCTCCTGAAACCCTTCCCCCCAAATTTGCCCCTCCTAGCTCAAAAAGCGCGAAAGCAGACACAAAAGACGCAAAGGCAAATCCCATTTTGAAGTGATTCCAAATACCAACCACCCGTTATCCCGACCATCCAGAGGAGAAAAAGAGTGTGAGCAAATGTAGGATACAAGAAATGTAAGAAAGAACGGGCGCGCCGAACCATATCCAACCTTGCGCGTGTACGTGGAGAAAACGAGCGGAAAGAAGATGCCGTGGCAGCAAGAGAGAAAAGGAGAGAGGCGTATCGTAATGAAAAGGCAAACCTGCTCCCCTTCTTTCTCCCTGGTTCACAGTAACTCCGAAAGCTGGCAACGAATGACTGAACACATAAGCAAAAAATACAAAAGTGCAGTAGGTTTTAAAATTTTGCGGCAGTTGAAGGTGTGCAGGGACAACCAGTGCCCCTGCAACCTTTTTTTCGACGCCATACTCTGACGAGAGAAGACATTGGACGGTGAGAGTTAGATGCAGAGATACAAGCCATTTAGAACTAGCAAGGAAATGGGTTTGGTGCGATAGTGGTCCTCGAAGAGCCACAATGTTCGGTGCGAACAGCAGATAAGCAACCAGAGAGTATAGCAGCTCAGCAATCATTTACAACATTTGAAATAGTCTTGACCCCAGCACAAATCAGAAACGCCTTAGGAAAATGGTCTTTGTGATCGCTCAAAGTCGAACGAGGAAATTGTAGGTGTAAAGTCAAGAGTTTACAATAGAAGCGGGTGTAAATTCGTCGTTTCTAACATTTTCAGAGGATTTATCTCTATTTCTCGGTTAGCCCCGCTAAATTCTCGGCCGTCCACCTAACGTTAGATGTGGTAGTATGAAACACTGTACTGACCCTTCCTCTCCGTTGGCCCGCTGCTATCTGCTGTTGTTGTTGTGGCATATACATTCCATATGGATAAATTTGTGGGCTCATAACTGGCCCAATCCCTTGCCCGAAGCCAGCTTGTTGCAGCATCGGTGAGCCTGTCATGCCCGGCGCTGCTATGGGTGAGACGTTCCTGAACGCATCCAGACCCGGGGCTGGGTTTTGAAATCCGTTCATAAGTGGATAGAAATTGTTAGATCTCGATGCAGCAAGAGCAGCTTGGTGATACTGTAATTGAGCCTGCTGGGATGCCATTGCTGCTAGCGGCATGTTCGAGTTTTGCGGGAAAACAGGTTGGTTGACGCCATTGAGCGGATATTGGTCGAAGCCGTTAGAATCCATGCTGCCAGTACGCTGGAGAGCCATTGGATCGAAAGCAGGCGGTGGAATGCCTTGGTAGAATTGTCTATTAATCTGATTTTCCATATTGTTATGCGCTTGCTGACCGCTCGCTGGGCTTTGCTTTGATCCAGGCCGAGAACCTTCAGAAGGCTCGCGATGGTTCTCCCGCGCGACAGGTCCGCCGCCGCGGGTTGAAAGATTAACTTCATCCATTAGGCGTTTGTATCCCTGAGCTGGCTGGGCTTTGATGCGAAGCAACACATTTCTGACATTCTGAACGACATCGGCCCGGATCTTCTCATCGAAAAATGGAGTAGTCAGGACCTTGAAGATAAGGGTGGCTCCACAGCTCTGGTCGCTGAGGATGTCTTCGAGGACTTGGTCGTTAGGTGAGAAGAATAGAGCCTGTAGGATTTTGTCGCGTGCTTCTGGTTCATTTCGCTGATTAATGATTTTGAGAACGGTCAGGTATGCAACCTTATGCGTACACAAGTGGACTAGATGAGGAACAAGGCGAGGTGCCAAAACCGTGCGTCTACGCGGGAAAGTGCAGGTATCAAGGAACCAGGTGAGTAAGAGCGCACCGTTAGCATTAGTGGCTAGCTGGACACTGTGAAGAGCAATCGTTGCAGCAACCATGCGCTGCTGGTCTTTGGTAGCATAGTGACTCTCTAAGCAAGCTCGCATAGCTCTTGCACCGAATCTTCCTTGAGCAAGGTCCCAGAGACGACTAAGCATGACCTCGAAGATGAAGTTGTTCAGTGGAAATTGATATCTCAAACATCCTTGCATGACATAGTTCCCGAACTGGTCAAGGAACAGAGGCATGCCGTATGGTCGAAGACTATTAACAACCATGCTCATCAGGGCCGGCGACCTAGCAACGTCGATTATTTTCTGGGCGGCCCAAGTTCCGTTCTTGTGGATACCGATCTTGGCAAGGTGAGGAGCAATCTCCGCGAGCATGGCCTCCTTAACGCTCTCCGAGCAGTATTCGAACAGTTTCTGAACGACGGTATTTCCAAGGTAGTCCGAAGAAAGCTCGGCAATCTCTGGTAGCATGTTCATAGCAATGTCCTCAATTTCAGCCTGCGAGCAAGAATTGTTGTCAATCCTCTTACGGATTTCCCTCAATCTTGGTGCATCGTGGACACGGCTGTGGCTTGGTTCTTCGATGGAAGGAATCTCATCCTCATAGTTATCATTCTGAATAGCTTGCTCAACTTGCGTAGCAATTCTCATCTGCTCTTCGTCACTTGCACCAAGATCTTTGACAATCTGCACAATGTCTCCGCGGATGTCCGGGAGCTCGGGGGTCTTCAGTGGCGCAGTTGCTGTTTCTGCTCGCGCTCCGTTTGCTTGACGAGGATTACCGTTACTTAGACTTGCTGCACTTCCTTCAGTTTGGCCTTTGGCAAGAGGGTCAGGGCTTGGTGAGGGGAAAAGACCGTTATTTCCGGGAGTCGCTGACGCACTTGGTACCTTGGCATATCCTATCCGTACGGGGCCGGCTCCAGGAAAGATCTCCTTGCCGTTCAGCTGAGATTTTGCCTGAACGGCGCTGTCCAGGTTCTCAAAGTTGACAAATCCGCAGTTCTTATGAGTCAGAACTCGGGTAGACTCAATTGAACCGAAAGTGTTGAAAATAACATTTAGTGACGAGACTGTAGTAGACGAAGGAATGTTTCCAAGCCATAAAGCCCTTGTTGGGCCCTCCAAGTTGTTGTCATCACCTCCCATGTTGGCGCTGGGCTTTCCATTAAGTTGCATGCCTTGCACAGCCTCTGCAAGGCCATTGTATTCGGCCTCCTCATTCAGTGGCAACTCCGAAGCCGTAATACTGTTATCAAGTCTAGAAGAGGTAGGTAGGTAGTTTCGCATAAGTCTTGTTGATGGAGAGTCGAGGACTCCCGCTGTTCTAGCTCGAGGACGGCTGGCACTAGCAAAGTTTGCGAAAGCCTGAACCTCAAGGTTGTGCTGTCTGACTGCCTCATGGATAGCATACGCAGCGGCGTCAGCAGAAGGGGTCAAAGTTCCGCTATAATTGCCAGCATAGCCACCCATTTGGTCCAACTCATCGTCATCTTCAGCATACTTCTCTTTGGCGTTAACTGAATATGATCGGAATCGGTTGGCGTTTCGAGTCAAAGCGGCGAGATCGTTCTGATTAAAAGCATTTCTTTGACCTTCTAAAAGTAATTCAATATCGGAAGGTGCTAGGGTAGCCCGGGAGGGCTGAGGTGTGTCCACGAGACCAAGGTAATCAAGAGTTTTCACATCCGTGTCAGCAAGCGAATCCCGAGAAAATGAGGAATGGGCCGGAGAAGTCGGTCCATTGGACGATTGAATGCTGTGCAAAGTACCGGTCCGGTCTCGACTGCTTGCCCAGTTTGATGAGAAGATAGAGGAACCGAACGGAGACGATGTAGTAGGGAGGAGGGTTGCACGTTGTGGCATCGAGCCTGCCCTGAGCCGCGAAAGGAGAGCTGATTTTGCGGCTGCTGAATTGTTAGATCCGAATGCAGAGCTTTCGGTCGGAGTGCCGGGTCCTGGTTTGAATGGACTTGTAGATGGAGTGGGACGGGATGTCTTAGGAAGAAGCGAAGACTGCGGCATGAGTCCAGTAGGTGCTCCAGCAGGAGAGAATCGTGAAGGTAAGGTCCCAGCTCGAGCTCTCCGAGTGGAAGTTTGGGTGGTTGTGGGCTCGACAGGTTGATTAAAGTCAGGAAAGCTGTCGGCATTTGGCGACTCTGGGATGGTTTCGCGAAGGGGGGTGGAGTTGCCGCTTGTCGGAGGTCCCCAGAGTTGTGGACCAAGACCCTCTTGCGCTTGGATCTCTCGAGCGCTAATTTACAGTCAGTTATATCCTATCAAATTTCTGTTTCATCATGCGACGAACCGTTTTGAGTACAGTCTGCTCCCAAATTCATGCGAAGGTGAACCAGCTCCTAAACGTACACCTGCAGCGGCGTTTCCGAGTCCATTCGGGTTATTACCACTTCCTAAGGGAAATCGGATAGAGCTACTGGGAGGTGGCTCGATTGGTGATGTTGCAGCTGTTGAGGAGCCGGAACGAGGCGGCTGCGAGACAAGCTGAGGGAGGTAGTTGAGGTTGATGTGGTGATCAGGTCGCGATGGCGGACCCATTATGAATTATAGACCCTGTCTCTTTATCGTTTTAAGGTGTTCAAAGGCGAGAGAATATAGCTAGTAGCTGCTCTCTTTTACCAAAACCAGGGTAATAGCGGAAAAGTGGTTGGTACCGGCCAAAGGAATGTAAAGGCAGTAGAGTATTACCAGCAAGACCGGATTCAGCGAGGGCGTGAAGCCTTAGAATCTGAGTGATTTGTGTGCAATGTACAAGTTGATACCCCTATCTACCCAGGCCTGCTGACGAAGGGTCTTTCGCGAACCAGGCAAACGGAAGAATCGATGTGCGGTTACTCGTCCCAGTAGTCAGCGCAAGTCAAGCGCAGCCAGAGTATTTCGGGTGTGGTAGGCGCTGTTGAATCAGTGATCGTGGTGTTGTAATTTGTGTAGCCAGGGCTGTCCGGGTTTTTAGCTCGCAGGTGCGCAGAGAGATGTAGCGCAAAAGGGAAGCGGAGCAATGGACGGTGGGAATTGGGGTATCAAGGCGGTATGTGGTATGGAGCAAGGAGCGACGTTATTGCTAGGAAACTGGTTGACGCGGCGAGGGCTAAGAAAATTGTCGAGCGCTCGGGGGGGTTGATTATGATACAGACAGCAGCCGTTGTAATAGACAAGCCGGATGAGGCCTGGAGAAGAAACTAAACAAGATTACGACAATGCCGATTAGGAACCGACGCTCGAAGGAGAAGAGGCGGCCGTGGTGGTGGGAGGGAAGAGGGAAGGGATGAAGGAGTGAGGTTGTTGGTGGTGCAAGTGCAGGTTGTTCAAGCTCAGGCAGTCGGTTGTGGAGCCGGGGCCTCCAAAACGAGCAGCCAGGGCAGCCGCCTTAGTGATGGTCAAAGACAGGAGAGAGGCCTCGACGCTAACCCAGCGCCTTTCGCCAGGTTCGCCAGGTTCCCCAGGGCACTTGGGGGGCGTTGCGAGCACGACGGACACTGCGGGCTCTGCGAATGCCTGTACGAATGTCTCTACGGGTACGTAGCCTGCGCTTGAGTGAGCAGCACAGCAAATAACAAGGTCCATCACACAGCAGATCTGGCAGCGAATGCTCGCTCATGCCCGCTCTGCTCCCGCGGCTGGAATGCTGCTGCTGCAAAAGACCGCTGAAGGCAAGCCTGCGTCCTCGCCTTGTTACTGGCTCGCAGGTTGCAGAGGGTAAGCCGCAATCACCATGCTGAAACACGACTAGGCGCTTCAAGTTCGCCGAATTGTCGCCTGTTTCCGTCAAGCAAGGCTTGCTTACACGACTATCTGACGTGGACGTTTTTGGACACCCTAGCCTCCCGCACCTGTCGGTAGTCCTATACTTGGACCAGGAATTCATTTATTTCCTCGTAATTGCGGGAGGACATGCTTAACCCTTTTCAAGACACCTTAATGGCACTCTCAGATGTGATCAAGGCTTATTTCCTTTGGATGTCTAGTCTATGCACTTCCCACGTCTTCAGTGCCCTTCGCATGAGACGTGTTTGAGTGCAAGGTCGAGAGCAGTGATTGCACGGTAAAGGGACGAAGGCCCGCAACTGCGGCATCATGCCTTGCCTGGCGGATTATACTGACTCGTTATCGGTGCAGAATTATGTGAGCTTGATTTGCAGGATCGGCTTGGAATGGGGTGCTCTGGTTACTGTCTAGACTTCGTTTGAGCTCGGACTCCTAGAACACGGCCACCCCCTGAACTCGGGTCATTTTACATACAAATTAGTGATTTTCTACCCCTATTAAAATAATAAAAATAATAAATTATTAAATATATTAAATGTTGAAGTTATAGTTTATGTAACTCTAAGTTAATTTAAAAAAAAAATTTAATTAAAAAATAATCTCTATATACTTAGTTGTTAAAAATAAAAATAAAAATTGCTATTTTATATACCAATATACCCCCTGTAAAAACCTACTTTATTATAAATAATTTCTATTTTTTAAAAAATCAGTTATATCAGTGTACTTTCTATTTTAAAAAAAATCATCTATTATATATGTTTTTTCTAATAGGGGTAGAAATTCGCTAATTTGTATGTAAAATAGCCCCGGTTCAGGGGGTAGCTGAATTCAGAGGTCCGAGCTTATCGCGTGCGTCTTGCTATCCCGGATACCACACCAGAAGCACACCGAGCATCCATACGCTCTGTCCACCGGCTACTTTACATGTTCCACTACATGCTACCGTTGCCTCAAAGCATTTCTCTCGTTCACTAATTAAGTTCTCTGCACAGCATTGAGAAGCGCAATCTGCGCAGGCCTTCGCTCCCCATGCTGGCACGCAGCTGAACTCCGCCTAGTCGCCTCCACCTCCGTATTGACAATCCGTCCCTTTGGCATGGAACTCTTCTAGAATCACTCCAACAACCCTTGACGCCGTCTTCAGGCCTACTAGACGACGCTCGTGTTGCTTCAGCTCCCTCCCCATCGCCTCATCCTTCCTCTCTCGACTGATCCTTCCTCTACCACCTTCCTCACTCGCGTCCATCCATCCACCATGACCCCAGATCTAGACGATCGGACAGCCAAGGACCGCTTAGTGTCTGAAGATGAGGCCACTAGCGCCTCTGCCACTGATGACGATGAATCCGCCGGCCCGCTCATGGTCGTGTCGCGCGCCCGTCGACCAAACGCCGGCAACCGCATGAGCAACCTCCTAGCTCAAGAGGAGACCATTGATGAACAAGAAAAATGGGGAGAAGACTGGGAGGAGCTGCCAGATGAAGAGGAGTTTGTTGGCGAAGATGCAGAAGACCAGGGCGACTTTAACCTTGATTCCTCATCAACTGAAGATGAGGATGAAGGTGACGATGATGTGGGGGAAAAAGAGCTGAAAAAAGCGGAGCGACTGGAGCTGCGGGAGAAGAAGCGAAAGAAGGCAGTGAACCCATTTGCTGCCAGACTCGCCGCCGCTCGGAAGAGGGTTAAGCTTGACATACCATCGTCCGCGCCTACAGAAACCACACCTATTCCGCGGCCAAAAAAAAAGTCAGAGAGGGCATCATGGGTTCCTACACCGGAAGAAGGTCCCGCGCGACAATCTTCTCGCCGACAAACTATGATGAACAAAGAAGAGACAATGGAGCGGCTAAAGAAAAAGGATAAGAAGCGCGCAGATACTATCGCTATGATGAAGGCTGCTGAAGAGCGCAAGGAGAAAGCCAAACCTAAAGCTATGACACAAGCTGAGAGACTGGCTGAGGCAGCACTAGTTGAGAAACAGAATAGTAAAAGTCTACATAGGTGGGAAGAAGCCGAGGAGAAGAGAGCTGCAGAACGCCAGGCAAAACTTGACGCTCTAAAGAGCCGTGAACTGGAAGGACCCTTTATTCGGTACTACAGTGGACCAGCGATATGGGTTGACAATAAGCTTAAATTTACCGGAAAGGATGCACCCAAAATCGAAGAACTCGAGGACCAGCCCGTAGAGCAACCAGCAGACCCACCCAAAGATCGAACCTCTGACGATGCTACAGCTACCAAAGATGCTGCAACCACAAATGGGGTACCTCCATCAACCTCCCAGACCGCACCTGAGCCAACATCTGAGTCCGTTCCAGAACCCGCACCAGCAACAGCACCAGAGCCTGCTACAACTCCAGCTGAACCCGAACAACTACCTCCACCTCCCGCCTACCCCAACTCCATAATCTTCGCTCCACCCCAAAACCCCGACAGCTTCCTCTTCGGAATTGAGCACTGGGCCGCAATGCCCGAGCCCGTCGCCGCACCCCCATCCCTCCCACCCACTAACCCAGCTGTCAGCCCACCGGCCACTGAACCAGCACCACAGCCGGCACCACAACCCGAACCGCAACCTCCGCAACCCATACCACGCAAAATAATCGAACGCGCCGTCCGCAACCTCATAATCCTAACATCCTTCCCCTCGCTCCCCCCGCCCCTCAAAACCCGCGATAAAAGCGCCCTAATCTCCCTCTCCCAGCACCTCTTCTCCTGGCCCGTCTCCCACGCCACCCTCGCCGCGTCCGCGCACCCCACCTCCCGCACGCACAAGTCTGTGCTGCCGACGCCCCTGCGCCATACCTGCGCCATCACGGGGTTGCCGGCCCGCTACATCGACCCCCGCACTGGCCTGGCGTACCGGGACAAGTATGCGTATAAGTGCATCCAACGGCTTGTCGCAGGGCACTGTCGGTGGAGTAAGGGGCTTGGGTGCTATGTGGGGCCTGTGTATGAGAGGGAAGGCGTGGGTGGGAGGCCGGCGAGGGGCGTGCCGGCGAGGTTTTGGGGAATCAGGGAGGGAGTGGGTGCTGGGAAAGGGGGAGGGAGTGGGGAGGCGAAGGCGGAGGTGAAGTGAGTCGTGTGAGGGTGTTTGGGAATGATGTGTGGAAGATTTTGTTTGGAGCTGGCTTTGGTGATCCAGCTGCTGGAAGCTGAATCTTTAGATCGGGATTTGAATAGGCCGAGGTGTGACACTAGGTTCAGTCTGAGCATGCAATGCAAGGCATTTGGACAACGTGCGACGACTGCGATGGTTCAATATTAGGGAAATGCTGTAACACCATGGTTCTTCAAGAAAACAATTAAGAAGAGAAAAATGTTAAAACTATTAGAAATGTCTTCGAGGTGAAATTAGAAGGATGGCTGCAATGATGGAATGTCTCGTAGAAGAGGAGATTAAACTCTTATATGCTGTAGCGATGATGTGTGATAGATATCATCAAAGGTAGGCGATGTGAAGGTGGATATTACTAAACCATTTACAGTATTCATCAGAGACGAGAGTGAGGATTGGTAAATTTTAATTTTATGTTGTGGATGTACTTGTGATTAAATGCACTAGCATATAACTGTTTGACGAGGGTGGAAAGTGGTTTGGTAATTGTCCTGCCGGGCAACTTTTCCATTTAAGCGTATTGATGAGCTGCTGAACAGCTGCTTGCTTTTCACAGTACCCTTATGATTCCTCGTTCACTATATTAGGAGGCGCATGCAATTAGGAAAGTAAATGTCCATTGAATGCTATGCAAAGTTGGGACAGTAGACAAATGAGAGCTCAAACGCAATCCATCTTGCCTTCCCATTCGTGATATGCCACAAGAGTTTTCAGGCGTACGTAAATGTACACGATGCCCACTCCAAGCCTCTTCCTGCTATGACCAAGCTCCACACCACCCACAACTTTCCCAAAACCGTCCGCATCGGGAGGGAATCGTTTATTTCTTCTTGTCCTTCGAAGCACTTTTCGTCTTGGCCGTACCCCGGAACTCCTTCGACCTGTTCTTGCGTTGCTTGCCTGTTGATCAAATCCCAGTCAGTGTTCCAGACCCACCAAAAATTCACAATATCCAACCAATGTTATCCACGGATTGTACGTACGTTGTTGCCTGCTAGCCTTCTCGATCTTTGTCGCCATGCCGACGCGCACAAGTCTGTAGCGTGGCTCGAACTTCTTCATCGCCTCTGGTGACTCGTAGATGAGCGCGAAGCCGGTGCTCTTGCCACCACCATACTGTGTCCTGAAACCGAAGACGGAGATCTCGTCCTTCTTTGCCTTGTAGAGCTCAGCGAGCTTGGTGCGGAGCTCGTCTTTAGAGACGTTGGCGCGGTTGGGGTGTAGGACATCGCTGTCATGCGTCAGATTCCATTATGTTGCGAGTTTTCGTCTATACCTGATCTGTTCGAGACTTACACGACCATCTGGCGGCGACCCAGGAGGGGGTTTCGGATGAACTTGCGCGTACGCAGAGTAACCTGCGAATCAGCCATATTGGTGATAGGGCTGTAAGGACTGAGACGGACTGTGGAGCTGTTAGACTTCAATGGATATCGAGTTTTCTAGGCCGAGTAGTTGTAAAACGTACTGAAAGTCGATCAATCGGTATCCGGCGAAAGGATCCTGCTCTCTTTCGTGATGAAGATGGATTGTTGTCGCAGCAGGATGCCGTCGTCAGTAAAGAGTCGTTGGAGATGTGTCGTCGTCCAAAATTCCCACCTCAGTGCGTCTTGGCAGGCTAAAATCTCGCTAAAGGGGGGGCTCAGAAAATCATCTCCGCCTCACCACCATCCATCTTATCTGCTGATTGATTTCATCTTAATATCACAACAAAATGTGAACATGGAATTAACTCACACAACCCAAGGAAACTTAAGGGTACTGCGCCGACAATACTTTCAGATTGTTAACTTGGAAAGGTTGAAATGGCCAGATGCCAACATCCTCAAAACCTCCGCAGTGCAAACTTGGATTTATGAGAATCTCTTCGACCAGGACACCGTTAAATCACGACCACCGGAACGATACCAATTTAGGGTTTTAAAGAAGCTCGTTTCAATTATTGAAGGCGCATTTGATGACCCTGGGGAGGATGTATGCCGTTTCCCTTTCCTGCTTCTTTTTCACTCTACTTTCACTGCAATAGACCGGCATTTTGGTAAATATATGTATATACTGATGCCCTATTTCGCTTTGTGTGGACAGGAGATCTCAAATGACCTAATGTCTATATTATCTTCACTTCTTAGCTCCAATCTGCCCCCAGAGACCGTTTCAGCCCAACAAAAAGCATTTGTGACATATACCTACTCAACTCGTCCAATTGACGGACCAGCTTCTTCCAATGAACTACCCGTAACGCTACTTGAGTCTCGTGCTGTCATCTCCTCGTCCGGCACAACGGGTCTCCGGACATGGGAAGCTGCCCTTCACTTAGGAAACTTTCTTATGTCTGAAAGTGGCAGTGAGATCATTCGAGGTAAAAATGTGCTTGAATTAGGAGCTGGGACCGGATTGCTATCGATACTTTGCGCGAAATATTTGGAAGCAGGACGTGTAATAGCGACTGACGGTGACGAGGCTGTTGTCGATGCTATCAAAACGAATATCTTCATCAACGAACTAGATATCCCGGAGGGCCCCAGCACACGAGGCTCCATCGAATCTGCAGCTTTAAAATGGGGCTGGCCTTTGCAAGCAACGGCATTTGAAGAAGACTATGGAGTTGGAGCCCTTGACGTCGTTCTTGGAGCAGATGTCGTAAGCTTAACCCCGCAAACATGCACCGCCTCAAGCTCAGGGAAGTTTCTTCAGACTTACGACAACTCCGGTATCCCGCTGCTGGTATCGACCTTGCGGGAATTGTTTGACCTGAAGTCGTCTGTCCAAGTTGTAATTGCCGCATCCATCCGCAACGAGAAAACGTTCGAGACCTTTGTCAACGCATGCAGTGGGCCTCTCCGCATCTGCCCTATGAGTGACTAGTTTTTGTGCTGGCGTTGAGACGGTTGCTGATTTCTGTGGAGTAGGCCGAAACCACTTCGGCACGGAAGAAATAGACTTTCCGACAATACCGGAGGACCTCCAAGCCGGTCCTTTCTACCCAACAACTACTCCTATACACATGTTGCGTATCACCCGATCTGAAGGACCTCGAGATCCATTTTCGGTTTGACAGATTCATCAGGGTTCTTAGAACCCACGTGCTAGCGTCGGCCCTGGTTTACCTAAAATCTAACGCCTAGTTGCATCTTCGTTGTCGTCGACATGAGCTAATCTGAACAGACCTGGAAACACGGAGATGCCCCCTAACCTGGCAAAAGTGGCTGGACTGCCACTTGCATACGAATCAGAGAGAATGGAGAGCACGTTCTTCGTGCGTAGATTAGCCAACTGTTCCCAGACGCTGGATCAGGTCGGTGGGTCGGCCTACCTTGATCACATCCAGCATCTGTATTGTGTTACATAATTGAAAGAATGAGAGAATTGCACCCTGTTCGTGACCTTATGACGAGTCCAGTCAGAAACGGTACTCTAGAGCACGATAGTTCCCCCTCACGAGCCAAGCTCCTGCCAAAACGTGGACAGCCCGTGGGACAGGCTTGGCTACGACTCGTGCAGCACGACGAACCACGCGCAACACCATGATGGTCGGGCACCGGGATACCCAGGCGGGATATGCTCCGGCTTTGTTATGACTAGCAGCGGCCGCGGAAAAATTTAATATTGGTCAACTACGCCGCTGGCATATGGATGGCACAGACTTCCCTACCTCAGCAATGCCCAGTTGGTGCGGATTTTCAATCGGTCCGCAAACTGACTAACCACATTCGTGGTACTCCACCTGAATCACGTCTGAGGCACTTTCGCAGATATTGAAATAACTCAACACTAATATTTTATATTATTTCCTAAAGTTTATTATTTATATAACAAAACCTAGGCTTTTAGAATATATTATTTTTATTACTTAGGGATTTTCAGGTCTTATGCTTATTTTTACTAAAAACACGCGTTATTGAAGACAGTGGACCTTTATATAATTTTATTAAATGCCAGCTAATATATATAAAACCTGCATAGACCTACAATAAGTACCTTAAGGTGTCTATTACAGCCAGGTAGGTATACAGCATCCGCGTTATACTAAATAATCTCCCTCTAAATCTCATCACGCGCCGATTACTAAGCCATGGATATTTAAGCCAACCCAGAGCATACCGCCACAAAAACTTGTCAGACAGAGAGGTAGAAGGTTAAATAAGATACCACAACAGCCGCTACCGTGCCGTATACTTGAACTTAGAGAGGTTATGCAACAAAACGGGTGCGACAGCTATGGGACTTTTAAGATTAGGTTCCTACGGGAGGGGATGGATAAATATATTTATGGATTAATATAACTGTATTCTCAAGATAAGAGCTGTTATAGGGACGTAGATTAATTTTATTAAAAAAGGTAACTACTCTATATATAAAATAATAAGTTGCTATGCTTAACAAATCTTGCAAAAGTCCCTCAGACCATAGATTCGACTTTTTGACCAAAAAGGTTAGCGATATCCACCTGTTGTCCGCTAATTAATTCTATGCGTCTGAGCTTGCTGAGGTAACAGACTTTCTGTGGAGGGTTGGGTGGGGTGATGCTCTTATGTGAGTCCGCTATTCGGCGATGATGTGCTCGATGAGAGCAATGGTTCCATATCTTCGCAATATTTTCCCTAGAGCTTATCGTGAATAAGTTATATATGCTTAGAGGCCCCTCGTCTGTCTGCCAGTCTGCTTCTTGCACCCGTCCTCTGCGAACTTCATCCTGCTCCATCCCCGCAAACATCCTGTCGCTCGTCCTGCGTCTCACATCTCAGGAATTTTTGACAGCGGGGGAAAAAATACCGCTTGGCCTCAGCGAAGCGAGAAAAGCTTATCATCTGTGGAGCCGAATTTCTGGTGCGATCCCAAGGGCGGACTGTATTCCGTCATTGCACCCTTATCAATTGTAAACTCTCCCCGGACCCTTTCCTTCATCGCATGTGATCCAACGTGGAGTTGGTCATGGCTGTATAGGCCTTGTAAAGGGCCTGAGTGCCGCCGTTCCTGGCTAAATTAGTGGCTGCAGGGGATCGAGACAAGGAACGAAACAAAGCACGCCTCGGCATATCAGCACTCGGCCTTCTATCAGCGGCTGTGACACCGCTTCTCTACTGGCGTCGTCCTTGCTGGCAACATCATTCAGACGAGCCTGATACGGCGCGTCTGCTCTTTGCCCAACTGTCGAGTCAGGTTATAAACTTCTCACCGTCTTTGCCACCCCCTTCCAATGGCCGCTCATCAAAATCGCTCGTCCGCCCATCCTAAAAAGCCGTTGCCGGCCCATGCCCGCCCCTCTAAACCTGCCCCTCTCTCGAAGCGCGTCAATTCGCACAGCACCAACAAAGGCGGGCACAAAGCCGCCCAGCATACGGAGGAGGATCTTGAGGACGAGGAATCAATGGCAACGAGCTTCCTGCAGTACTGGTATGCAAAGAATATAATTATTCGATATCAGTGACGCATACTGACGTTTTTACAGCACGAGTTGCGAGAAACAAATCATCGCGCCGAACAATTCAGCGCTCTACTGCTCAGAAAGGTATGTCGCATGGTGCCCTTGTGAGCCCCTAAAGAACATTGATACTAATTCGCACTCAATCCAGCTGCCGAAAAAAGGACAATGAAAAGATTTTGTCCTACTCATCAGAACACTCTCCTCCTCCAACTCCATTTTCGAATTTCTCCTTTGAAGATCTGCCCGTCCGAGACATCGTGGCACCCCGCTCTCCTACTGCTGCACCGTCGCAGCGATCTTCCTGCGCATTCTCAGAAGCATCATTAGAGGACAATACCCTTTCTGGAGATGAAAGGCTCAGACGTGACTCAGAGGCGTCGAGGTACCTTCGCCAATTCCAGTCGGCCACCGCGATGGCCGAGACATCTGGCCGACAAACTCGACCTCGATATAATCGCTCACCGATGTCAATGGTCACTATGAGCGCTGCACCATCCCTATCTCATACACCTACATCGTCAGCTAGCATGTCGATGCCATACACTCCCTCCAACAGGCCTTTGCCACCTCGCAGCAACCCACATAGTTCGTCATACGGGTCGCGCTCGATTGACCTTGTGATGCCATTCACAGCAGCCACAACTGCCGCCCCGAGTCTCAGCCAATATTCTTTGAAGAGCGCCGCCAGCTCTAGGACGTCAATAGACGCGGTCGAGGGCGAGATCCTTTACGAGAAAAAGTCGACTATACCTACCGCATCACCGGCTAATGGTAGTCTGAAGCAGCTCTTTGCATCAACGCCACGTTAGCCTTTCACTTCACTTCATGCAATTTTCAGCACTAGTTATACTTTGAGGCGTTACTTAGATGGGTGTGATTGTATCTTGCTATGCGGGCGTAGCAGCTATGGTCGGAATAGAGGGTGAAGGACAGCATTATGTTCAAAAGTGGGCGTATTCTTTGGAATGACTTTTTCGTTTAATTACCTGTAATATACCAAAAAGCGAAAAGCCATTGCATAATGATATAGAGTTAGATAGCTGTCTGATACGAATTAAGAGAGATACTAGCAGTGACCTAATTTGGTGCTCGAATTTCCCAAAACACCCAACCTCGCCTGGCTCTCTCTCTATTCCTAACATTAAGCCTCGATTAATCCCACAATGAAAATGGACACGCAATGACAAGGTGTATAGGTACCACTACTAAATACATGCCCACTCAGATCGAAGATAATTTCTCATGCGTGACTGCGATGTTGTAGTTGCATGTTGCCTTGCGCAAAGAGGCTGTGCAACGCCTCATTTCAACGTCATATCTCATGTTGTCGATTTCTCATTTCCAGTTACATTCTCAAACTATCTAGCTTTGACACCGTCTTTTCTCTTATCTTTGGCTTTCTCAACAGTTTTACTGTCTCACAAGCGCTGACTGAATGCATTTGGCAGCGCCGCCAGCATTGTCCAATTCGCGGACGTAGCTTTGCGCTTCAGCCACGAGGCGTACAGCATCCTTCAGCCAGGGATGCGCCAAAGGAAATACGGCAGTTGAGAAACTGTGAACCAGCCATCTTTCAGTAAGCTTGTGGGCGTACTGACGTCTTCATTCTTATAGCTCTCCAAGATGTCCAATCAAACGTCCGGACGCTCCGTAACTATATCGATGAGTTCAGCAGTTCGAAGGACGCCATAGAGGAGTTTAAAATCCTTCCGGGAAATACTGCTGGAGCGATCAGGGGCTTCCGCGATGACGTCAATATGCTGCGAGAAATTCTTCGCAAAGTCTTCTCGACAAATTTGCCGCAAGGGATTAGATGGATAAAACACAAGAAGAGGGTAGAAGATATTACAAAAAGGTTCGATAGTCGTAATACTAGTCTAACGGTTGCATTGTCTTCTATCGGACGGTAAGCACCGCTTCCTAGTCTAAAGTGTATAAACTCTATAGCGTTTCGTTGCTAGGCTGACTATCACATAGTCAGCATAATTTATAGGGCCGAAGAGACAGAAAAAGCATATGGAGAGCCAAGCAATTATAAATTAAAATGGTCTCCATCACCAAAGCCTCTCTCAGGGCCTAGATACTGTTAAGCATGAAATCAGGCGCAGTCAACTCAACAAATCTTCTTCAGCGACATGACAAGGATAATACAGGACTTGGCAGGAAATAAAACAAGTTGTTAATGCTATTAGCACAAGACAGCGTGATGCCACTTCAACCACACTTATTTCCCTGTTACAACACGCACTGGAACCGATTAAGAAAGAGATTTTAGCCAAATCTCGGACCCGTGATGAAGCTCCCATTCGCCGAATCGATGCCATGGTTGATCGAATTAGTTCCTACCTATCACGAGATGCGACTTCTTCCGGGACCTCCTCCTGTCCTGCCACAGAAAATAATTCATTCAAATCAGATGGTTGCCCAGAAAGCCCGTCTGGGCAAGCCATGAGAATCCCACCGGATAAGAATAAAGCAACAACACATGCGTCAACCGGAATCTTTCGGACAGGATCCGGACAGTAACTCTTCGCAGTAACTTTACGGTCCGAATCTTCTGCCAAGCTAGCGGCCTAGCAGGCGGTAAGGGACGCTAAGGCCTACTTTCACCGTCTCGGCGCATCCGGTTGAAAGCGCAATGTACGCATTTTGGTTAGCGTGATCAACACCCGCTTTCAACCAGATGCGCCGAGACGGTGTAGAACCTATTTTAGCCTCCCCCACCTATCTCTTATCTATGGGTAGTTAAATTCAGCCCTATTACTTCTATTTTTACCCTTATCTCTGCTCCCCCTTATCCTCTACACGTCTCTCTCTACGTATTCCTATGCAGGAGAGACACAAGCAGAGACACGGGCAGAGACGCGGGTAGAGACACAGGCAGAAATACAGGCAGAGACCGAGCAGAGATATACGTAGAGACGCAGGCAGAGACGGACAGAGTTAAGAGAGAAGCAGGAGGTGGAGAAGCAGTAGAAAGGGTGGCCTAGGTAGGAAGGTGGGTCTAGGTGAACAGTGCTTAAGCTTTGACATTCTCCATTTAGCCACCCCTTTTCTACTGCTTCTCCTCCTCCACCTCCTATTTCACTCTTAACTCTACCTGCGTCTCTGCCTGCGTCTCTACCTATATCTCCGCTCATGTCTCTCTTACATAGGAATACGAAGGGAGAGGTGTATAGAGGATAGGAAGAAGTAGAAGCGTAGAAATAAAGAGGTGTACAGAGGTGTATATAAAGATAAACTGTGCTTAATTAGTCTATAACTCTAAAAAATAAGCTTTAAGCCACCAATTTTATACCGGCGGAATTAAACTTGGCAAACGATTCGGACAGTAAAGGTTACTGCCAAGAGTTACTCTCCGGATCCTGACCGGGAATCTTTGAGCTACTACATACTAAGTATCAAGGATACCCCGGATCATCCCTTCGTGCCTACAACCCGTTCAAATGTCCATGGAACTTTGAATAGCGCACCGGGAACGCGTTCATAGAGGTGATAACAACGGATCGGAGGATGATATATTCTACTAGAGATGGCATTGGCTTTGCTCGTATTCAATTTTGGTCCTCCTAGACTTATTTTCGTCCACCGGGCCTCTCAATATTGTATTCATCAATGCCAAATCAGCAAAAATACTATCAACTTGCTCTGCTTTTTATCACGTTCCCTATTATTCCTGATGATACTCCGGTATGAGGAGCCGTCGTTAACGGTAACATAAACGTGGTTCAAAGCCCATTCGAATAGGGATTAGCAAGCCCGAAGTACCAGGACTCTGACGGCTACACTTCGCTTCATGTATGTATTACTTCAGTTATCGTCTAATTAAAATATAAGGTCCTTGGTGTTATCTCAATTAAATTCCGAGACAGCTCGCTCCACCAAGCCGTGGCTGTATGTTCTATAATGCCAGGATATTTTTGTTTTTATGGTCCAGAACACTTTGCTCGTGATGAGTTATTCTGTCATAGTTTGCCAATTTTTATTTTATTTTAGGAAGTAGCAGTTAATGGTTAAGTCGGTCTGGGCCGGCAAACCAACTCAACGCCTCACCTGTTTGAGAATACAACCTGACCGGTTGGATTACATTGGTATAGACTAATATAGTCCTAATTTAGGCTAATTAAACATCCTTACCATCTTGTGATGATTTTTAATGGTATATCTCACCAGATCGCCTACTTACTAGTCAACAGATAAATCCCATGACTAGAATTGCTGTTCGACACCGCAAATCTCATAACCGAATCGCCGTAACTCCATGGCAGAAACTGCTAGGCATCCCTGATCTCCTCTCATCTTGAATCGGAATAACCCTACAACCATTCCCTGTTCGTCAAGAATCGGACCGCCACAGCTGCCATCGACCGGCTCACTCCCGTTCTCAAAGATATTCCAGGTGTGATAGACGTAGTCAGTTTCTCCCTCCCCAGCGACTTTGAAGCCTGAAGCGAGTACAGTCCCTTCTGCGTACCCCGAGTACGGATTATCCATGCTAAGGATATCGTACCTTTGAAGGTGAGGAGGATAACCTGGCGAGATACCAGAAGTTTTGATGCCATCTGGATTTATCTCTGATCCAAAGGTATGATTGGTATAGCGTAATCCAGAATTCAGTTTCACAATGGAAATGTCAGTGCCAGGCAGGTGTTTAACAATTCGACCTATTACAGATCCCGTTATAGGATTCGGGTGATACACAAGCCCATCGGCCTCAAAACCATGCGTCGCGACAGTGATGAACGGCTCACCGTCTTTATTTACGACTAGGATACCAGAAGTCGTCTTCTTATACATATCGACTGATTGTTCGTTGTCTATGGCTGTCCAAACTGATGAGGTAACCATGATACCGGGACGGAGGAGAGCATCAGGTGTTGTTACATAGTTTGTGTCGTCAAAGTCAAACCCCTTGGGGACTTTCGCTCGGAGAGCTGCTTGATCGGAATCAAGTATCTCGGATTCGAATCTGTAACAGCATGCTTGACCCGCGAGAACCCTAGGGACGCGCTTCAGGTCTGTATTATCCGGGATGACGATGCTCCAGTAGCCGTCAAAGCAGAAGATTTCATAAACTTTTATCCCCTGAGCTTGGATGACGGCTAGCGCCTGCTTAAAAACAGGTTCAGATAACTTATCTCCCCACCTCAAATCAATTGTTTGCAGCTCCTTCTTCCCTTTTCCAAGCACTCCTGGGTTGAAATGTCCTCCGTGTTCACTATCGGTAAAGCGTAAAGGAAGACCACCAGCAGTGAAGGGCCATGGAGAAGGGGGCAACTCCGCAAACCGAACGATCAGGTATGGCGTACTTAGTTCTACGGCGAGGACCGTGGGAAAAGCCCTCTTGAATATTCCAGCAACTTCCGACCAGTCACCTTCTGGAGGCCCAAGGGCGTTCCCGTCATCACCTACAAGCCGATAAGTGAGCTCAATTCGTTTTGATGTAGCTACGACGCGTGCTAGATCCGGACTCGGTTCATGTAGAGCAAGCTGGATTTCAAATTGAGTGTCCGCTTGGCTGTGATCGAGCATTCCTTCCGCTCCGATTCGCTTCTTGATAGGCGATCCGCTATCGGTTGCAGTGCTGGTGCGCTTTTTAGACAGAACGATTGTAGATGGGAGGCATTTCTTTTCCGGCGTAGGTTGCTTCTTTCGGATTGGAGTAGAGGGTACGGGAGGCATGAGATTCGTGAGCTTCTCTGGGGAGAACCGAAGCATCTTGTTAAGCTTCGCTGGGGAGAACTGAAGCACGTTGTGAGTTGGACTCGCCATATTGGTGACGCAGAGCTAGTGGGTGGTGTGAGGAGAGTGGTCTAAAGAGATGAAAGGTAATGGTCCTGGAGGTTAAGTAGAGCAAGAAAAAGGCTATCGGCGGAAATCAGCGGTCAAGATCCAGGCAGTAACTCTTGGCAGTAACTTTACTGCCCGAATCTTTTGATCAGCGGCGGCTTAGCAGGCGGTCAGGGTAGCCAAGGCACTACTCGGGCACCTATTTTACTATCCGCCCCACGGACTATTCGCTTACGCTCACAGTCCTACACAGCTCAATGGAACACCGAGCTCAACGGAACGTGTACCCAAGATCAAGCCTCACCTATTTCCTTATACAATTAAATCGCCACAACCATACCTACAAAATCCGAAATTATTGAGATACATATGCAAGATACACTTCGTAAGTTATCACGCATAGAAACACCCAATATTTAATTAGCAGCCCGCCTACACAATGCGCCATTTAAACGTGTCTATAACCGCGTTAATGGCATTAAGAGCAAGATATAGAGGCCTGGCACTAATAAGATGCTTAATTAACACCAGAAGGCCATGCTCCTATCCTATATTAATTAAATAGACCACCTTAGAGTTGGCGCGCTGTTCCACTAAGTCTATAATTACGCGTAGCGTGTTACGGCACTGGCAAAACGTTACTGTACTGGCAAATTGCCGTCAGATTGCCGCAACTTGCCATCACGTGACCAGAGAATTGTATATAACTTCAAGCGGTGCTTCCATTCTTCCCTTCCCTTTCTCTAGCTTTAGATCCTTGTTTATAGATAATCCAATTATATAGGCTTGCGCATCCCCTTGCCGTGCTTATGTCTTAATTAACTAAGTTACTAATATTATCTAAAGCTCCTTACTACCCTTTCTTCCTAAAAAGGAACTTAAAAAATATCTATAGACTATAAAAAGGACAGGATAAGGACATAGAAATGGACCTAAAGAATATTATTAGAATAGAATAGGACCCTAAAGATAGGATAGAACTAAAAGAATATAAATAGAATATAAAACTAAGAAATAGGATATGCATAGACTAGAATCCTTAGGAAATAAATAAATACCAGAAATTACCTAATACCCCTATTACTATGCCAAGAAATATAGTAGCTGGCAAAGCCGCTATAGGACCTATAAATACCTCTAATAGTAAAACAGTCGCCATATTAACCCCCTAGGAAGAGCTCGCAGCAGCTAATACTAAAATTAAATAGCTTTAAGAGCTACTTAAAACTAGAGACACCCCTATACCTAATAAGGATTTATTAAATACCTAGAGACTTACTATAGTTCTTAAGGCCCTAGCCTAATGTATAGTATTAGTATTATTATAGTCTATAAAGGTTATAGACCTCTTATTGCTTATAGACGGAACTAACTCTATATTTAATAATTAGAATCTTTAACTGCAAAACAAGCTTATTAGCGACTTAGTTAATCGAGGCACGAGCACGGTAAGAGGGTCGCGCAAGCCTATACGATTGGATTGTCTATAAACGAGGGTCTAAAGCTAAAGAAAGGAAATAAGAAGAACGGAAGCACCGCTTAAAGTTATATATAATCTTCTAGTCACGTGACGGCAGTTTGCGGCAATCTAATAGCAATTTGCCAGTGCTGTAACATTACCCCCCCCTCTAAAAAAGCCTGCCCTTAGGCTTTATATATCCATATTACCCCTATAAGGCATTCTTATCTTTATACTCTACTAGTAATTTATTATCTTTGCTATACTAGCACTCTATCTACTTATTTAAGTACTTTAGCGGTCTAGGTTTATTAGAATAACGGCTATAGAACTCTTATAACTTATAGGGGCTACCTATAAAATTCTATATAGGGTACTAGGTAGGGTCTAGATTATATCCTTTCTAACTTATATAGTACTTTAGTGTTCCTTATACAAGTTTATAGGCCAGTATTTTTTTAATTTCCTATTTATTGTCGCTATTAACTTAAATTGGCAGGGGCGGTTTATTCTTTTATCTAGGTAATAGGTTATTTATAGCTTTCTATAGCTTATCTAGTAAGAATTTAGGGTAGACCTTAATTAAATCCAGGAGCTTTACTTTATATAAGTTGCCTCTCTTCTTAAGAACTTTATATAGTCCTACTATTTAATAGTTTAGCTTATAGCTAGGCCGCTCTATCTTCTAGTTCTTTATTATAACCTAGACCTTATCGCCTATAGTAAAGTTAGGCTTACGCCTATACTTATTTACCTACTATTCTATTAATTTCTAGGCCTTTCTTAGGGTTATATAGGCTACTTTCTAGGCTACTTTTAAGCGTTTAGTATAATGCTGGGCTTCTTTATAAAATAGTTTTTTATATATGGTCCGTAGCCCCTCCGTTCTTTCCTAGTTAAAGCTTATATAGGGTAAATACCCTATTTCTAGCTAAATAGGTGCAAATCCTATAAAGTTATAGGGTAGGGTGGCCTGGGCGTAGTCTATTAAAGGTAGTAGTTCGGCCTAATTGTCCTAAAAGTAGTTAATAAAGGGTTAGAGTCTTTAGTCTAAATACTGGTTTATAATCTCCGTCTAGCCGTTTGTCTAGGGGTAGTATACTATAGAAAGCTTTAGCCTAATACCTAGGATCTAGGTAAACTTGTTCTAAAAAGCTAATATAAACTATAGGCTATAGTTAGACATAATAGTATCTAGTAGTCCATAAATTTAGTAGACGTAGTGGACGTATAGTTAGGCTGCCTCTTTTGCATTAATATTCTTATAATAAGGGATTAAAAACAGGCACTTGCCAAAGCGGTTAACTATAACCATAGCTATATTATATCTATTACAGTCTATAGGTAGCTTATAGAAATCTATAAAGATATACTGCTAGGGGCGCTTTAGTATTAGGAGTAGTTTTAACAGTCTTAGGGTCTTACCTTATAGAATTATAGACCTACGGCAGTTGTTATAGTTCCGTATATAGCAATTAATATCTATAACCATTCTAGGCTAGTAATAACAGTTGCTAATAATCTTATAGGTCATATTTTTTTTAGGGTAGGCCGTAGAGATCTAAGTATATGCTTTAGCAATAAGCCAAGTCCGTAAGTTTTATTTTTTTACTACTACTAGCCGTGCCTAGTGCTTAAGTAATCCATTTTTAAGGGACTATAGGCTATTAACATCCTTTATCTTTTTATAGTACTCCTATAGAGAGGGGGCTGTACAGTTTGCCTATAGTAGTTTATTAATAAGGTTAAGTTCCATAGGGTTAATAGGATATATCTTAATGTCTAAAAAGTCTATATTTAGTTCTACCTATATCTAGGGGTTAAGATACTCTAGTTGTAATAATATCTAGGTATTACGGAGTGAGTACAAGTGGTGATAATATATAGCGAAGTAGATATTATTAAGCTATATACATAAACTGTGTAATAAGATTAAGACGTTGTATAAGGAGAGAAGGTAAGGAAACGGGAAGAAAGGGGTATATATTGTTAACTTGGTTGCTTGGTTAATATATACACAGGGCAGAATAGGCTTTGGGTTATAGTCCTAGCAGAACTTGGCAAAATTTAGTAGACTTAGCAGAATATAGCGGAATATAGTAGAGGACGGCAGATTGCCGTAGGTTGCCGTCACATAATAGCAAATTGCCTTAGATTGCCGTAGATTGCCATTAGGTTGCTATTTCACAGTTAGTCTCTTCTTACTATGTTAGTGGAAATAGGTGGACATATATAAGGTATTACAGAGGTGTCCTATAATAGTACCCCCCCTTTAAACTCAAGCTTCTATGAAATAGGGCTATAGTAGTTCTAGGTAGAGTTTATAAAAGTCTTTTATGGCTTATATAAGTCCTATAGAGTTAATGGGTTCCTATATAGGTTTATAAAAGCCTCTCCATTTTATAAGGTATATATATTAGCGTTTTCGTTTGTTATACTTAATGTTATTAATTCTTTTAATAAGGTACTTATCCTTACCATCTACTTTAACTGGTGGGGGAGGGTCCTAAATCTATCTAGGTAGGGCGTCTAATATAGGGGCAGTAGGGCAGAGGACTAACGTATAGAATATGGGGTGGATTTTAACCATATTAGGGAGCTTTAATTGGTAGGCATAAGGAGAGACAACCCTCTTAACCTTATAAGGGCCGGCGTTCTTCTAATCAAGTTTCTTAGTAGGTTATTTTATGTTTAGATTTCTTGTATCTAGCCAGATAAAATCACCAATTTAGTAAGCTGGTGCTAGGGTTTAGTTCTTATTTACTACGGCTTTATAGATAAATTAGGCCTATATTATTTTATTAGTAAGGAACTCTTATAGTTCTTCCATCTTTTTTATAAATTTATTTACTTCTGTAACCTATAAGGTATAATAAGTGGGGCAAGGGATATTACTAAAGGGTTTAAAACCTATTCGCGGGTGCTAGCTATAGTTAGCCAGGAATAGGGAGACCTTTATAGTTTCTAAGATAGAGTTATTTGCGGTAAACTTGGCAAATACAAGCCAGTCTATCTAATTGTCCTGTAAATATAACGTGTATATCCAAATATACTATTCCATTATAGCGTTTACATATTCTATTTAACTGTCTATTTCTGGGTGGTATACTATAAACAACAGTGCTTTAATGCGCAGTTAGGTAGTTAGTTCTTTCTAAAATATAGAGATAAACTATCTACCTCTATCGGAGACAATTGTTTTAGGAAGTCTGTAGAGTTTCTATATATAATCTAGGAACAATTAGGTAATAGTAGGTGCTAACATATTAGGGTAGGCGATTAAGTGTTTTATCTTAGATAGTTGGTCTATAACTACTATAATGTTTATATACCCTTCACTCATAGAGAGCTTAACAACAAAGTTAATTAAGATGTCCTTCTATCTTTGGTCTAGAATAGGTAGTGGCTTTAAAAAGCCGTTATACATCTTATATAAGGCTTTGGCTTATTAGCAGGTATAGCAGCTAGAGACATACCTTCTTATTATATTATGCATATTTGGCTAATAGTACTCTTATTAGAGGAGCTCCAGGGTTTTTCCTTAGCCTAGGTGGCCAGTTACTAGTAGATTATATGCATGTTTAAGGAGCTTAAGCTTAAGTTTATTATAGTTAGGTATAACTAGACGGTTTTAGTAGTACAAGCAGTCTCTATAAGCTTTATATTTACTTAAAGAAATCCTTTTAGAGTGTCTAACGCTGTCTTAAATTAGCTTAAGCATTTCTTAAATAAACTTGTTATTTAAGTATTTGTTAACTATTATCTGTTCAATTAATTAATCAGTTATTTTAAGGATGTGTATTATAACGTCTTTAATAGGAGGGTTAAATAGCTTAGGGTGAAGTAGAGTTTGGTTATAATAGGTACATACTTCTTCTTATGCTGGTATATCTTATAAACATTAGGTTAGGGTATTAGGTTTCTAACCTTAAACGCCTAGGTAGTATATAATTAAGAATTAAAAACGGGATAGATATTCTAACTAGTGAGCTTAATAATAACTTAGCTGTTTTATAGTTGTAAAATACTATAGATTCTTATAATTACTAAGGACCTTAATTAGAAATCCAGCGCCTTTTAGTTTGGGTCGCTATTATTTAAAACATCTAATAATGGCCAATAATTCCTTATTATAGATCTTATAGTTATATTTGGCTAAACTTAGTTATTTTAAGAAGTATGCTATAGGGTACAGTACTCCTTCCTTATTATACTAAGACAGAATGCCTCTAGTAACATAGTTAGATAAATCAGCTTCTATAACACTCTTTTAGTTTAGGTTAAAGTATTAAAGTATAGGTGCGGTAGTAAATATAACTTTTAAATAGGTAAAGGCCTTCTTATATTTCTTATTAAAGATAAAGGCCTTATCCTTTTAGGTTAGAGCTATAAGGGGTAAAACTAGAGCAGAGAAGTTGTTAATAAGCCGTTAGTAGAAGTTAGCAAATCCTATAAAGGCTCTTATATCCTTAACATTCTTAGGTTTTTACCAGTTTACAATTACTTTAATCTTCTTTAGGTCTATTTATATACTATCTATAGAAATAATAAGTTCAAGGTATAGGACTTCCGTTTTATAGAATTTATATTTATCTATATTTAACTATAGGCTAGCTCTACGCAAAGCTTCTAAGATAAGGTTAATATATTTCTTATATTTAGTTAGGTTATTGCTATATACCAGGATGTTATTAATATAAGCAGTATAGAAAACGTCTAGGTAAGGTTATAGGGTATTATTTATAAAGTGTTAAAATAAACTTGGGGCATTTATAAGGCTAAACGGGGTTACTAAGTATTTAAATAGTCCGTATCTAGTATGGAATGCGGTAAGCTATTTATCTCCTTTTGCAATACAGAGGCGGTTAAATGCGTGGATAAGGTTAAGTTTTGTATAATAGCAAGCCTTACTTAATTAGTTTAGTGTCTCTTAAATTAATAGAAGCAGGTACTAATTTTTAATAGTAATAGCGTTAAGAGCTTAGTAGTCTATATAGAAGCACAGACCGCTACCGGGTTTCTTAATAAAGATTATAGGTGCAGCTATAGGCGAGGAGCTTACTCTAATAAATTCTTTACTTAGGTGCTCGTCTAAGTACTTTTACAGTACTTTAAGTTTGTTTTAGGACATTCTATATAGGGGTCTAAATCCTGGCTGTTTTCCTTCTTTAAGTATAATCTTATAGTTATATAGTTAGTGTTTTACTAACTTATTAGCTTCCTTTTGTAAGAATACCTTTAGGTGCTTATAGTGGTATACTGGTACTTTTGTGGCAGGGTTAGTGTGCTTCTTTAGTGCTAAGGCCTTCTTAATATCGGCTATTATAATAGCAAAAATTATATATTCTAGTTTTTTAGCGAGTCGTACTAATAGGGTAGCTCTAATTATATAGATATCTAAGGTGTTAAGCAAGCTTAGATTATCCTTAGTTTCTTATACAGTTTCTTATTTAGGTTTAGGTTTAGTATTAAGTATAAAGTCAGTATTAGGTTTAGGTTTAGGTTCTTTAAGTATCCTTTTTATAGCAGAATACTAGTTCTTCTAGTACCTTTATATATTAAGCTTAGACTTCTACTTAGTTTAGGGTGGTATAGTAGTTAGGATTAGTTTATATAGTTTAGTATAGTTTTTAGGTTCTTAGTAGACGTTAGTGGAAATCTCCTATTAATGGAATTTAGTGGAATTCTCGGGTTGGTAGAATTTGGTAGAATTCTTATATAGGTAGAATTGGGTGGACTTTTTAGGTATAGGGTGGACGTTAGTAGAAATTTTAGACTAATAAATTCTAGTGGATTTTTTAGATTTTAGTTTAGGGTCTAAGCAGCAAGTTATAAGGCACTTCTGCTTACAACAGAAGGCGGTAAATAAAAGCTTAAGGTTGTCCTAATTAATAGTTACCTTATATAGCTTTATCTAGGGTTATCTAAGGATTACTAAGTAACCTAGGGTAGTTATAAAGAGCTTAACTAATTCTTTATAGTTTAGGTATTAGAGTTTTAGGGCCGCTATATAAGTAATATGGCCTAAGACAGTGTGTTTATTATTAAATCCAAATATATTAATATACTGGTTAAGGGGTATTAGGGTAAACCTATTATCTTATATAAAGATCTTATTAATAAATACTATGCCGCTAGCTCCTATGTTAATTAGGACTTAAGCGTTAGCCTATTAACCTTTCTGCTAAAGATAGCAGTTAATGGTTATACTATAATCCTAAGAGTTAGGGTTTACTATATCTAATACATTTAACAAGATCCTGTAATATAGCTATCCTAAAGAGCAACTTAACTCTAGGACGTGCCTTTTAGTGGCAAATAGGAAGGGGTTCCTCTAAAACATTAGTTATAACTTTATCCTTATAAGTGGTACTTATTAGATATAGAGCTGGAACTAGGTAAAGATTAGGGGCGGTGGCTAGAAGATTAGTACGGTAAACAGCTGTTAGCATTAACTATTTATAGATCTTTTTAGAAGGGTAGAGTAGTAGTTAAAGAAATAGGAGCTATTTCCATATTTAAAGCAGAGGCCTAGCTTGGTGTGTTATTTCCATTTAAAGGATCCTAGTAGGGCGTATCCTAAGGTCCCAGTATTAATATCTATAGTATTAGGGTGCTTAGGCTAGGATAATAACTTAGTGAACATTTATAGGGTTGTTATATTATATTAAGGAGCGGGCTTTAGTATTAGGCGTAGTATATCATTATACCATTTATTAATAACGTTTGCATAGGCATTAAGGGCTCCTAGTAGGTCTATACCAATTAGGGAGGTTTTTAGTTTAGGGCTTAGAAATTTAATAAAGCTATTAATTAGTGTAGAGTTATTTTAGCCTATTTTTTTTACATAACAATTAAATTTAGAGAAGTATACTGGGAAGCCTTTCTTTTCTTAAGTTATATGGTTTATCTTCCTTTAAGAGGTAGCTTAGCAGTTTAGGTTACTATATATAGCTTCTAGAAGTATAACTAGGCTTTATACTAAGTTTAGCTAGAGAGGTTTAATAAGGTTAGCTATATCTCCTCCTAGTTAACTTAGGGCGTAGTAGAGTTAGTTGGCTTTAGTTAGGTAACAGTTAGTATTACCAGTCAGCTTATTTTTAAGCCGGCTTAAAAATAACCAAAGCTCTTATTATTTGCCAGTAAATACTGGAGGGTTTAGTAGTTTTTTAGATTGTTATAACGCAGTAGTTAGTTCTACTAGTGGGATAACTATTACTAGTTCAGGGCTCGCGTTCCGTGTATTAGCTTCTAGTAATAGTAATTAGTCTTAAGGGCTTAGTATAGACGTCTTAAGGGTGCGGATTTTTTCTTAGAGGGCCTTAATTATTTTCTAGTGCCGTACTTCTTATTTGGCTTACTATTAAGCTATAGCAGCTTAGTTTTATACAAGGGTGTCTATAAAGGACTTTTATATATCTGCTAATTATTCCTAGAGTATAGATATAATATTAGCGGCCGTTATAGGGGCTTTAAGGTTGTTCTGCATTTTAAACAGGGCGGGGCGGAGTATAGGTTTTTAAGGGTTTAACGTAATATAGTGTCACAGAGTAAGTATAAGTGGTAATAATATATAGCGAAGTAGATATTATTAAGCTATATATATAAACTGTGTAATAAAATCAAGACATTGCATAAGGAGAGAAGGTAAGGAAATTTAAAGAAAGGGGTATATATTATTAACTTAGTTGCTTAATTAACACATACATAGGATAGAATAGGCTTTGGGTTATAGTCTTAGCAGAACTTGGCAGAATTTAGTAGACTTAGCAGAATATAGCAGAATATAGTAAAGGACGGCAGATTGCCGTAGGTTGCCGTTACGTAATGGCAAATTGCCTTAGATTGCCGTAGATTGCCATCAGGTTGCCATTTCGCGGTCGGTCTCTTCTTACTACGTCGGTGGAAACAGGTGGACGTGTATAAGGTGTCACGGAGGTGTCCCATAACACTAGGTCTATAATAAGATCTTTATAGCTATTTAGTTATCTAGGTCCTATCTACGCCTTATAAGGGCGTTTGTATAATTTATAGCGCCTAGCTAGTATATAATTAGGAAGTTAAACTAGGATAGAATATCTATCTAGCATACCTGCCAGGCCGTAAGGGCCTTTATTATTATAAAATACTCTAAGGCCTTATAATTGGAGACTACCTAAATAGGCTTAAGGGTCCCTTTTAGCTATATACGCTAGTGCTAGAAGCTAGAGATAATAGCTAGCATTTCTTTATTATAGATATAGTAGTTTAGCTTAGTATCTACTATAGTCTTTAAATAGTAAGCAATAGGGTGCTATTCTCTATCTAGCTGTTTCTGGGAATAGATAGCAGCTATTATACTATCTAAAGCATCCGTTTCTAGTATTAAGGGCCATTTTAGGTAGAAATAAGCTAGTAGTGGAGTAAAAACTAGCCGCTTTTTAAGTTTATTAAAAGCCTTTTTATATATATCATTTGTCACGGAACCCCACCGCAGGGGCCTCCATAAGAGAGTCCCGTGCTCCCGCGTACACCTCGCGTACAGCTTACGTCAGCTACGCGTAGGTATATCACCTCCTTACGCCCTCAACCCTTACGATCGATCGCGCAACGTCTTGTAGACTCCTCGAATACATACGCTCTGTAGCCATTGCCCCTATCCCGTAACATTACGTTGCGCCTTTTTTATCACTAACGCTTAGCCTATAACCAATTCTACATCTCTATAATACCATAGGCGCTGCCAGAAGCAGCGTGTCTCCTACTTTATACCTTTAAAGAACTAATAATAGTAAGACGAAATTCCTTACTAGCTATTATACTAAACTTAAAGAATAATCCAATACCTATATTAAACCCACAACGCCAATTAATCCTAAAAGGATTTAATTTATTAGCCCTAGCCTTAACCCCTAAAGGGAAGCCTAGTGGCTTAAAAGACTACAATAACCTTAATAAGGTAGATATTAATAATGTCTTATCTTTTATTAACTATATAATTATGGACAAATAAGCTAAAGGGCTACCACCCATTAAAATTAAGATACAAGACGCCGAGATATTTATAAAAATGGTAATATAAGAATCTAATAAATACTACCGCCTTCTATAGAACTATTATCTAAAGCTTATATAAGCTAAGATGCATATTGCCTAAAATTACGATATTATCTAAAACCTACAAGCTTATAAGGCGCTCGCTAATAATATACACTAAGAGATTAAAAATAACTTCTATAAGTCTAAACGCAACGTCCAACAATTAAAAAAGGCTAAGATTATACTTATTACTACAGTTGCTAAAAGAGAGGGTATAATTAAATACCTACAATCTTAGCTTAATAAGCACATTTATAACAATACTAGACACCCCTCTACTATATATAACGCCACCTATATCTCTACGCCCCCGGCAACCTCACCTACTTAACGCTTAACGAAGGGTTAGCGCTAAGTAGCTTCGCCTAACGGGAACCTCTACTACAGCAATAATAAAAGCCATAACAACTAAACCTAAACTACTACTATAGGGTCTAATATATGCTACCCTAATCCCCTAATCTTTAAGGGTAACCGCAAGGAATATAGCCACTAGAAGATATAAATCCGTAAAAAACTAATCTAGAGCGCCTACCTTTTCCCCACAGAAGATGCTAAGATTAGCTACATTATTAGGCGAATAAAGGGCATCCCATTTAATAGGCTCTTCGCTTAATAGGAGACTAGTAGTCCCTAAAAGTGGCAGTCCTACTAGGAAGTCCTTAACGACCTTAATTAAATATACCGCGACTATAACCTAGTAGCCACTAGTTAAGCTAAACTATATACCCTAAAGATAAGTTTTACTAAATTATTTAACAAGTTCTATATTAAATTCCAAGAATATACTAGAGTCCTTGCCTAAGACAATACTAAAGACTAGGAAGACTTTCTTAAAAAAGTTACTTATTGCCTTAGTTACGCAGCTGCCAGCTACAATTATAACAACGTTTATAATATAGTAGCAGCCCTATAGAAGATTAAATGACGGCTAAATTAGATCGCTACTATAAACCCCTACCTAAAGACCTCCCTATAGAAGCCCTCCGGACCTACTAAACCACTAACACCTACTACCATAAGCAATACTACTGGTCCTAATATTAACCTCTCTATACTAACCTTCCCGCAGAAGTTACTAGATAGAGAACGCGAGCTACTTTAAAAGCTAAGGCGTTGCTATAAATGCCATTAAGAAGGCTATTATAGCTATAGCCTAAACTGCCTAATAGCTAGGTTTAGTAGCTACCGCCTAATACCTAACCTAGTACCTCAAACACCAAATACATTATTATATATTACTACCATACAAGACAAAGACGCAGTAACAGCAGTAGAGTTAGATATAGAAATGGAAAACGCTAAGTCCTAGCCCTAAGTTGCAGGTTAGGATACCCTAATAATAAGGGGATCTATATATCGGCCTACTTAATAGATAACTCAGTAAAGATAAATAGACAGAAACAGATAGTTTTACCTATAATAGGAATTACTGCTAAAAAACAATATAAAAGCCGTTCTATAATTAATTGCGGAGCTACTAATAAATTTATAAATACCTAATTTATATACACTTATAACCTACCCACCTTACCCCTTACCAAAGCCCGCGCCCTATAACTCGCTAACAGCAGTTATACCGTATAGAAGATCACCTATATAGCACAACTCCACCTAGATATAAACGGGCACCAGGAAGAGCTCTAGGCCTATATTATACTACTTACTAACTACCCTATTATCCTTAAAATAAACTAGCTTAAACAACACAACCCCACTATTAACTAGAAAAAGAGAGAAGTAACCTTTAACTCTAAATACTATAGAGAGACTTGCCTAGGATATAGCCTAGCCGCCTCTATTTACTCCCTAGGATACCAACCTAAGGAACCCCTTATTACCCTACCTATAACCAACTGCTACTATATAAGTGCCGCGGCCTTCTACCGCATAGCACGTAAGAAAGGCTAGACTATTACCACAGCCTCCCAATTACAACTATATAAGCTTAATAAAAAACAGGACCACGCCCTCTATAGTAATAAGATAGATATAGTCAACCTCCTAGAAAACAATGCCCCCACAGAACTCTACGGACTTTTACCTTTAGACTTTAAGAAGTTTATAAAGCTTAAAAAAGGACTTACTAATAAAAAACTCCGCAAGCTCCTCCCTAAGAGTGTAAGGGCGCGAAGAGGCTTTGGGGAAGATTTGAAGGAATAATATAAATTCTATCTAAATCTAAGGGTATATAGCTCTTGAAGAGAACAAGACGTTGTGTAAGAAAGAGAAAGGAATAACCAGAGAATCTTGTAATTAAATAGTCAGGGGTCTTGGTCAATGCGTGCACACGTGCGCACGCGGACGGACTTTGGTAGAATTTAATTAATCTGGCAGAACTTGGCAGAAGTCAATCAAGGCGTCAAGTTTATCTATTAAGTGTTTTACCGAGACATTCCTACTATAACTAGGCTAGTCCTGTTATAGTACCCCCCCTTTTAACCAAAGGTTTAAAATAATTCAATTTAGTTAAGAGTTTATAATTTTTTATCACGTGTTATATTTTTGCGTTAGGTGGCGGTCTTGGCAAGGCAGATCTGACCAATTAGACAACTTTAACTGCTGGTCGAAGTTCCTTAATATCTTATATATCACGTAATCGCGTCACAAATGTTATAACTTATTTTGAGTTCTTTTTAAATTCAAGTTTTATATATTCGTGTTGGGTGGCAGTTGTTTACCTTTATATCATATCCATCCAGCTAAAGTAGGCCGCGAAGGATGGTCCTTATAGAATTCTTTTACCAAGGAAGGCGCGTCGGCCTTAATCTAATCATAGGTTTCCTAGGTTCGTGTTTTATATCCTTCCCACTTAATAAGAAGTTTAAATCGTTTAAATCGTTTTTTCTATCACATATTATCAATTAAGTTAATAAAGTAAGAACTGTTACCGTTGTTAATAATTACGGGAGGTAGCAGCGGCACTTCGCAAGTCAAAGGTTTACTTTTTAAAGGTTACAGTAAGCTTACGTAAAATATTAGGTATATTTTCATCTTAGTTAGCAGTTTAAGCTTATAGGTGTACGGGCTTAGTTTCTTTTTAATTTAGTATAGGCCTATAAACTTCCAATTAAGTTTCTTTAAGGGCCGTTAAGTCTTTATATTTTGTGTATTTAGGTAAGCTATATTACCTTCTTTAAAGTCCCACACGGGAGCTTATCCTTTATTTGCATGCCATTCCTATACCGTTTAAGCGTACGTTAATTTACTTTGTAGTAGTTCCGTTAACTACTTTATTTAATTAGTAAAGTTATGCACATTAATTAACTGAATCCGTTTAATCATGGGTCCTATTATATTAATTTTAGGTTGTGGTTTAAATCTAAGTTAAGGGTCTTGTCCGTAGGTTGCGTAGAACGGCGTCATACCTATTAATTTGTTTATTATATTATTCGCAGTAAACTCAGCTAAAGGCAGCTACTTTTCCCAGTTGTCTTACAGGTAGGAGCAGTATATTTATAGGTATTATTCCATAATCGCGTTTACAATTTCAGTTTAACCGTCTGTCTCTAAATAAAATGCAGTTAAGAGTCGTGTTTGTATACTTAATTATTTATATAGAGCTTGCCAGAAGTCTAAAACGAATTAGCTTTTATAGTTGGATATTATTAAGTTAGGGAGTCCATACAGCTTAAAAACGTGTTTAATAAAATATTTAGCTACTAAGATAACATTAATTGAGTCCATAGGAATTATGTGTTGCATTTTTATAAGGCGGTTAACTACTACTATAATATTTATAAATCTGTTGCTGCTAGGTAAATCTACTACAAAGTTAATTAAGATATCACGCCATCTTTGTATTAGAATTAACAATGGTTAAAGTACTCCTTATTTCTTTATATAAGAAGTCTTTCCATAAACACACGTTCTGCATACTTAAACATATTTTCGCATATAGTTGTGTATTATAGGCCAGTAATATACTCATTAGACTATCTTATACGTTTTCGCATAGCTAGGATGTCCTACTATAGGAGAGTTGTATATAAATTCAAGTATCTTAAATCGCAAAGATTTGGAATTCGGGACTACCATATTCTATTAATAGTATAGTCAATTGTTACAAATTTCGCATTTGGCAAGTGTAATATCTTTATACTATTATTTTCCTATTTAAATTACTTCCATTACATCTACTATCTATACGTTGTTTTTGTATTTGTATTCTATTAGCTTATTAATTTCTAATTCATTTCTATTGAGTTCAATATCTAGGAACATAAGACGTAGTTTCTTAAAACGTTTAGGGGGCAATAGGATCCGTAATTAATTTATAATCCGTTTATCTAAAGCGTTCGTAGGTAGGTCTTATAATTGTTATGTTAATATATTAGGCTTCTAATTAAGTTTGCCTGGTTGGTACGTAATCTTAAAGTTAAATTATAAGAGGTATTCAGCCTAACGAATTTAGCGTTGCGTTAATTGCTTTATAGTTATAAAATACTGCAGGTTCTTATGGTCTATTAATACGCGTATTAGGAATAACAATCCTTTAAGTTTTGGACGCCATTGTTTAAAGCATCTAATAATTGCAAGTAGTTCCTTATTATATATCTTATAGTTTAATTTAGTAGGGGCGAGCTTTTAGGAGAGAAAGGCTACTAGACACAGCTTACCGTTCTTATTATACTGCGATAACACTCCCCCTAAGGCATGATTAGATAAGTCTGTTTTAATAATACATTTAAGGTTAGGGTTGAAGTAAGCAAGAATTAGGGCGGTTGTAAAGCGTTATTTTAAATTATTAAAAGCTTGTTCACATCTAGCAGTCTATTTAAATTTTATATTCTTCCTTATTAAGTTTACTAACGGTTAGGCAATTTTTAAGAAGTGGTTAATAAATTAACGGTAGAAATTTGCAAATCCTAGAAATCCTTAAATGTCTTATATATTACTAGGGCTTCCCTAGTTTATAATAGCAGCGACCTTTTTAGGGTCTATTTTAATTCCGTTATGGGATATAATTAGGCCTAGGTACATAACTTTGGACGCATAGAACTTGCATTTCTTAATATTGCATTGTAAACCCATATCTCGCAAATATTTAAGGACCATTTAGATGTGTTTTCAATGCTTAGAAAGTAAAGATAAGTAGATTAAAATATTATTGATATACGCAGTAATAAATACATTAAGGAATTTACAAAGCGTATTATTAACGTATTGCTAAAATATACTAGGACCGTTCTTTACACCAAATAGCATTACTAGGTATTTAAAGAGTCCCTATTATATACAAAAGGCTGTATACTTCTCGTCTCCTTCTCGGACGCGAATTTGATTAAAGGTAGCGACTATATCAAGCTTTATAAAATATTATGCCTTTGCTAGGCGGTCAAGCGTCTCTTAAATTAAGGGGATTGGATATCAGTTTTAAATTATAATTGCGTTTAGAGCTTAATAATCAACATAGAATCTCAAGCCTCCTCCTAGCTTTTTAATAAATAGTATGGGTAAGGCGAATGGAGATTAACTAGGGCAAATAAATCCTTTTTCTAGATGCTTATTAAGGTATTATCGTATTATAAGTAGTTCTTCCCATAACATACCATATAGCGGTCTAAACTTTAGTGTTATATTAGGTTTAAGTTTTATCTTAAAATCGTATATATCCCAATACGGGGGTAGTTGGTCTGCAAATCTTTTCTTAAACTCATTAATTAGATTATAGTACTCTTTAGGCATAAGAGGTTAAGGGTTAATATATTGCTTTAGTTCTAGTGCTTTCTTAATGTCTTCTATAGTTATAGTAAAGATTTTATAGTCTCGTTTTCGCGCTAACAAAATAAAAGGTGCGGCTTGTATTATACGAATTTTAAGAGGTTTTAGCGTAACATCTTTGCATTCTTTACTACTATTAGTAGTTATAGCCGTATCATTTTGGTTTAGGGTCTATAGCAGGGGCAGTTTATATTATATCAAATTTGAATAATCTTATGCATATTTATAGGGTTAGTGGTGTTTTAAGCAATAACTTCAGCAGTAAGTCGTGCGGAATTTTAGTATTTCTTTAACCCAGCTAATTAAAGGGTTATATCGTTTTAGCTATCTATGTCTAAGTATTATCTTATATTGCTTTAGGGGTGTTATAAATAAGAAAACGTATTTAAGGTGTTCGCCCATCTATATTTTCACAAGAGCGTAGTACATTAATTCGCCATATATTAAGGGTTTGCCGTTAAAGCCTTATAGGCCTTAGGGCTTATTAAGTTTCTTTAAATTTAGGCGTTAGGTTTTCACGTAGTTTATATTAATAAAGCCTATACTAGTGGCTCCGCTATCTATAAGAATTTATACCTCCTTCCATTTTCTGAGTATTTGAATTTCGCCAAGTACATTAAGGGAGTTATATTATGTATCAGCGCTGGAAGAGCCTAGACACTTATGCTCTTCCACTTCTTATCCTAAGGCATAACTTGGCCCTAGGATGATTTGTTTTCCAAGTTAGCCAAGGGTAAGATGCTTTGTGACGACTAGGTATAATTTATAGAACAAGTATAGGTTAAGGAGCGAGTATGGCTTAAAGAATAAGTGCGATTTAAGGGGCGGGTGCAATTTAAAGACCGGGAGGAACTACGGCGGACTTTTTTAAAAGGGTGAGTTTAGCAATTCCTTTAAATATGTCCTTTTTTACTATATCCGAAACATTCTCCGTTTATGGCTTAAGTTCTTTATTCGTTGGTTCCCAAGGGTGCATAAAATTAAGTGGTATTAAGGTCCATAGGGTCATATATAGGACTTTTTAGGTTCGGAGAGGGATCGCATTTTAGGGTATATATTGGTTTCGTAGAGTTTTAAACGTAAGGCGTGGTTGGCTTTAGAGAATAGGTTTATTTATTATATTAAAGGTCCTCGTTAATTTGTTAACATATTATAGCGAATTTAGGTAGGTTTTTTAGCAGTTCCCTACCTACTAACTGGGCTTTAATCTTATCCAAAATAGCTTATCAAAGAGCAGTAACTTTAGCGGCTTCATTCCAATCCAGTTTGCCAATAAGGCCTAAAAATTCCGAAAAGAAGCTGGTAAATTCTCGGTTCCGTTGTTATAGGTTTTTAAGTTTAGTGACAGCTATATGTTCGCGGCTGGCGTTATTATACGTTCATTCTAGTAGGGAGACAAAGATTTTAAAACTAATAAAGGTGCCATTACGGAAGAATAGATCTATAGTTTATGCAGCGTCCTTACTTAAACAAGACATTCTATAGCTAATTTTGCTAGCTTTAGTGGGGTATCAGTTATAGTTTGTTAAGAGTTTAAGACGGAGCTTGGTTACAAAGGGACGTAGGTCGTTTTAATTTCTATTAAATATTAGAGGATTAGAGAGCTTTTCAGATTTTATAATAGGTATTGAATTTATTATAGATATGGGTTAAGTTACTATTACTGGTTCAAAGTTTGCGTTTAAGGGGCCAGGTTTGAATACAGTTATGTTAATTTTGTTTATAGGCGGTGTCGGGGTCTCTAATATAAATGCTTAGACATTACGGAGTTCTTTACAGAGTGCTTCCATTAATTACTAATACTGGGCTTCTAGTGCAGCCCACTACTGAGCTAAGGCATCCATAAAGGACTGTTATATTATGGTTAACTGTTCCCTGACTAGGGATATAATACTTATAGTTATCAAAGAGGATTTGGGTTCGTTTGCCATTTTAATAATAGTTTTTTTTTTTTAATATAACGTAATGTAAGGGCGCGAAGAGGCTTTGGGGAAGATTTGAAGGAATAATATAAATTCTATCTAAATCTAAGGGTATATAGCTCTTGAAGAGAACAAGACGTTGTGTAAAGAAGAGAAAGGAATAACCAGAGAATCTTGTAATTAAATAGTTAGGGGTCTTAGTCGATGCGTGCGCACGTGCGCACGCGGACGGACTTTGGTAGAATTCGATTAATCTGGCAGAACTTGGCAGAAGTCGATTAAGGCGTCAAGTTTATCTGTCGAGTGTTTTACTGAGACATTCCTACTATAACTAGGCTAGTCCTGTTACAAACAGGTACTATAACTTTATTAATATATGCTTATAAAAGAGCGTAGATACACTCCCCTCATATTAATCTAATAACTACGCCATTAATATTAAATAAGGAAAAACGCTACCCTATAAAAGACCTTACCTAATATTAAAAGACAAACTTCTAGTTATTAAAAGGTATATCAACAAACACCTTAATAAAGGATTTATTCGTCCTAGTATATCCCTAGTAACCGCCCCTATTCTCCTTACTAAGAAGCCAGAAGGAGGTATCTAATTCTACGTTAACTATAGAGGACTTAACGCTATTACAATTAAGAACCAATACGCTATACCGCTTATATGTAAGACTCTTAAGTGGCTTAGTTAAGCTAAAATCTATACCAAGCTTAATATTATTGCCGCCTTTAACTGCCTTTAAATACGGGAAGGTAACAAATAGAAAACCGCATTTATATCACGCTTTAGCCAATTTAAATATACCGTTATGCCCTTTAGCATATATAATGGCCCAGGCAGCTTCTAAAGCTATATTAATAACGCCTTACAGGACTACCTTAATAACTTCTACTCTGCGTACCTAGACAATATACTTATTTATAGCAACAATCCCTCTAAGTATATTAAGCACGTTTAAAAGGTCCTATAGCGCCTTAGGGACATAGGACTTTATATTAATTTAAAGAAGTGCAAATTCTTAGTTATAGAAGTAAAATACCTTAAACTAATTATTACTATTAAAGGTGTCCGTATGGACCCTAAAAAGGTATGTATAATTACTAAATAGCAAACCCCTAACTACATTAAGGACGTATAAGCTTTCCTTAGTTTCGCCAACTTTTATTAAAAATTCATATACAACTTCTTAGGTATTATAGTACTACTTATAGCAATAATGCAAATAAAGGGCCTATCTATAAAAAGAAGAAAAATATATTTACGTTTTATCTAGACGCCTAAATATAAAAAGGCGTTCTAAGACCTTAAAGATACTTCTACTAAAGCACCTATCCTAGCCCACTTTATACCAGGACAACAACTCTATCTTAAGACTAACTCCTTAGACTATATTAACGCAGGCGTCCTCTCCTAGATGGGTAATAACGGCCTCCTCTACTTATCTAAGCTTACACTATAAGAATATAACTATAAGATTTATAATAAGGAACTTCTCGCAATTATATAAGCGTTTAAGGAATTCTAACTAAAACTCTCCTTAGCAGAACCTAACCAGCCAACTAAAGTCCTTACAGATCATCGCAATTTTAAGTACCTTATAACTATAAAACAGCTAAATTAATGCTAAGTACGCTGGAACGAGTTCCTCTCTAGTTTTAACTTTAAAATTGTATATAGGCTAGAAGTACAAGGTACTAAGCCTAATAGCCTAATACGCCACTTATAAGACCTTCCTTAGTCTAAAGATAACCCCTATAACTAGTTCTAATAATAGACAATCCTAAAAGCACGAAATTTAGCCCTAGGTATGCTACCTATAATAAAGCCAACTATACCTTAGCTCCACACCACAGAACTAAAATTACCTCCTAAAATTAACAAGCTTATTACTACGGCATATAACACCTCTGTTAACCTATTACTGCATTAACTTATTACCGCAAAGACCGCTAGCGCCTATACGCTGCCAACTAACCTCCAAAGCTTAGGCCAGATTAATATAGCAGCCTTAGAAGTAAAAGAGAATAGGCTCTATTATAGAGGCCGTCTATTTATCCCTAACTTAGAAAATCTATAATGGTAACTAATCTAAATAGCCCATGACCTCTAATTAAGCAGCTATTTAGGTAGAGGAGGATCCTATAAGCTTCTTAGCCAATACTACTTCTAGCCTAAAATAATAGACTTAGTTAAACGCTTTATAGGCGCCTATTACAGTTATAAGCGCGCTAAGGCCTTTAATATAAAGTACTAAGGACTACTGCACCCTCTACCAGTACCTATACAACGATGGGTAGATATCGCTATAGATTTCGTTATTAACCTACCACCCTATAAACAACACGGCTGTACCTACAAGAACATCCTTATAATAATATACCGACTTATAAAAGAGTGCCACTACGTCTTAACCAAAGGCGTAGCCGTTAGCGACATTACTAACGCCTTCCTCCGCAAAATTTACTAATTACATAGGTTACCTAACTCAATTACGTCTAACTAAGGCACATAGTTTGGCTCTAATATATAGAGACAAATCTGCTAACACCTTAGCATCTCTATTAAGATGTCTACATCCTTCTACTACAAAACTGCTGGGTAACTGGAAAACGCTAATGCTTGCATAAAAGCATACCTATAATAGGTAGTCGCCTATAGTTAAAATAACTAGGTAGATCACCTCCCACTAGGTAAATTTACAGCGAATAACTATATTTTAACTACTATAGGACTTACCCCATTCTTTACAAACAAGGGATATCACCCCCAATCTAGTATAGAGCCACTAGAACCTGTTAATAAGAAGCTGCTATATAAAAAATGCCTTAAGATGCTACTTACCAACCAGTATACAGACTGTATAAAAAATCTACTCAACTACTATAAGGAGAAATGGCCTGGGCTTAAGCAAAGTAGGCCTACTTCGCTAACTGTTATAGAACGCCACTACTGGAGATATGTGTTGGTGACTGGGTATGGCTAGACGCACGCAACATCTCTACACAAAGGCCTATAAAGTTACTTAATTATAAGAACCTTAGCCCCTATCTAATTAAATAAGTCATTAATAGGGGAGTCGTATATAAGCTAGAGCTCCCGCCTGCCCTAGTTACCTATGGGATATAGCCCATATTCTACCTATAGCTACTACACCTTTACTAGCCTAATCCCTTACTAGAATAGACACAGCCTAAACCCCCACTAGTACTAATCTAAGACAAGAACAAAGACGAGAACTATAAAGAGTAGACCATTAAACGAATTATTAACTCTAAATACTTTAGTAAAGGCAAAGGACGGCGGCTCTACTATAGAGCTATCTACGCAGGATTCGATATAGATTAGCTAGAATGGCAACTATAGGAAAACTTCAAAAATATAAAGGACCTAATTAGTGACTTCTACTACGTGAACCTACAGAAACTGGGCCTAAGTAGAGATTTTATACCTAATTCTCTATAGGAGCCCTTATAGAGTTAAACCGTTATATATTGCTATATAAGGGCAAATTGCCGTCAGATTGCCACAGATTGCTATTATATAATAGCAAAGCGCGATTACATAACCGGAATATTATTAAGATATCCAGAAACTTTAACCAGCGGTTAAAGTTATCTAATTAGTTGGATTCTTAGGTGCCAAGCCTTATTATATAACATTATTGCAAACCTTTAGCAATACCCCCTTTTCCTTTCTCTTCTCTATACCCTAAGTGTCCCTTCTACCTTAAGTGCCCCTTCTATATATACATAGTAACCACAGCGTCGCCGGAGCTCCGCCTCTATAGAAGGGGGGGTAGTGTCACGGAACCCCACCGTAGGGGCCTCTATAAGAGAGCTCCGTGCTCCTATATACACCTCGCGTACAGCTTACGTTAGCTACGCGTAGGTATATTACCTCCTTACGCCCTCGACCCTTATAATCGATCGCGCAACGTCTTATAGACTCCTTAAATACATACGCTCTATAGCCATTGCCCCTGTCCCGTGACATCATTAAAATAAAAAGGTTAGTTTTTTCTAGTAAGGTGGTTAAGGGGCTAGGAAATCCTGCTATAGTCTTTAATAAAGTATTAGTAGAAGTTACAGAAACCTAGGAATAACTATACCCCCTTTATAGTCTTTAGGGGTTCCTATTAGTTAATTATAGCTATTTTTTCTAGATCTGCCTTAATTATATCTATACTAATAATAAACCCTAGGTACTTAGTGCGCTTAATACTAAATTCTAACTTCCTAATATTAGCCTAAAGACTAGCTTTATAAAGCCATTATAAGACTTTATAGATATGCTCTTTATATTCCAGTTTATTCTTAGAGTAAATTATAATATTATCCAGGTAGGCTATGTAGAAGTTATTAAGGTAGTCAAAGAGTACATTATTTATGTACTATTAGTATATAGCTAGTCCGTTAGTTAGTCTAAAAGGTAGTACTTTATATTTATATAATCTATAGCGGGTCTAAAATATAGTAAGATCCTTAGATCTAGGGTCTATCCTAATTTAGTAAAAGGCTTAGTGTCACGGAGTGAGCATAAGCGATGATAATATATAGCGAAGTAGATATTATTAAGCTATGTACATAAACTGTGTAATAAAGTCAAGACGTTGCGTAAGGAAAGAAGGTAAGGAAACGGGAGGAAAGGGGTATATATCATTAACTTAGTTGCTTGGTTAACACGTGCACGGGGTAGAATAGGCTTCGGGTTATAGTCCTAGCGGATCTTAGCGGAATATGGCGGAATATAGTAGAGGACGGCAAATTGCCATAGATTACCGTTATGTGATGGCAAATTGCCTCAGATTGCTGTTATGTGTCTTAATTAACTAAGTCATTAATATGGAGGTCAAGACGGTGGAAACAGGTAAACGTATATAAGGTATTACGGAGGTATCCCATAATAGTACCCCCCCTTTAAACTCGAGCTTCTGCGAGATGGGGCTGTGGTAGTTCTAGGTAGAGTTCATAAAAGTCTTCTACGGCTTATATAAGTCCTACGGAGTCAATAGGTTCCCATAAGGGTTCAGTAAAGCCTCTCCACTTTATAAGGTATATATACTGGCGTTTCCGTTTGTTATACTTAATGTTGTTAATTCTTTTAACAAAGTACTCATCCTCACCATCCACCTTAACTGGTGGGGGAGGGTCCTGGATTTGTCCAGGCAGGGCGTCCAATATAGGGGCAGCAGGGTGGAGGACTGACGTATAGAATATAGGGTGGATTTTAACCGTATCAGGGAGCTTCAGTCGGTAGGCATAAGAAGAGACAACTTTTTCAACCTTATAAGGGCCGGCGTTCTTCCAATTAAGTTTCTTAGTAGGTCGTTTCGTGTTTAGATTTCTTATATCTAGCCAAACAAAGTCACCAATTTAGTAAGCTGGTGCTAGGGTTCGGTTCTTATTTGCTGCGGCTTTATAGATAGACTGGGCCCATGTCATTTCATTAGTAAGGAACTCCTATAGTTCTTCCATATTCTTTACGAATTCGTTTACTTCTGTAACTTATAAGGCCTAATAAGCTGGACAAGGAACATTACTAAAGGGTTTAAAACCCATTCGCAGGTGCTAGCCGTAATTAGCTAGAAACGGGGAAACCTTTATAGTTTCTGAGACGGAGTTATTTGCAGTAAACTCGGCAAATACAAGCCAGTCCATCCAGTCGTCCTATAGATATAACGTGTATATCCGAATATACTATTCCATTATAGAATTTGCACGTTCCGTTTAACTATCCGTTTCTGGGTAATATACCGTAGACAATAGTGCTTTAATGTAGAGTTAGGTAGTTAGTTCTTTCTAAAACGCCAAGATAAACTAGCGGCCTCTATTAGAGACGATTGTTTTAGGGAGTCTGTAGAGTTTCTATACATAATCCAGGAACAGTTAGGCAACGGCAGGTACTAATATATTAGGGCAGGCAATTAAGTATCTTATCTTAGATAGTCGGTCTATAACTACTATAATATTCGTGCAGCCTTTACTTTTAGGGAGATCAATAACAAAGTTAATTAAGATATCCTTCTATCTTCGGTCCGGAACAGGCAGTGGCTTTAGAAAGCCATTATACGTCTTATACAAAGCTTTGGCTCGTCAGTAGGTATGGCAGCTAGAGACATACCTTTATATTATATTATATATGTTCGGCTAGTAGTACTCCCGTTAGAGTAGTTCTAGGGTTTTTCCTTAGCCTGGGTGGCCAGCTACTAGTAGGTTATATACGTATTTAAGGAGCTTAAGCTTAAGCTTATTATAATTAGGGACAACTAGGCGGTTCTAGTAGTACAAGCGGTCTCCGCGAACTTTATATTTATTTAGAGAGATCTTTTTAAAGCGTCTAACGCCATCTTAAATTAGCTTAAGTGTCTCTTGGATAAACTCGTTATTTGGGTATTTGTTAATTATAATCTATTTAATCAATCAATTAGTCATTTTAAGGACGTGTACTGTAAGGTCTTTAGCTAGGAGATCAAATAATTCGGGACAAAGTAGGGTTTAATTATAGTAGGCGCGCGCTTCTTCCTATACTGTTATATCTTATAAACGTTGAGTTAGGGTATTAGGTTTTTAACCTTAAACGCCTAGGCGGTATGTAATTAAGAATTAGAAACAAGACAGATATTCTAACTAGCGGGCTTAACAATAACTCAGCTATTTTATGGTTGTAAAGTACTGTAGATTCTTATAGTCGCTAAGAACCTTAATTGGAAATCCAGCGCCTTCTAGTTTGGGTTACCATTGTTCAAAACATCTAATAATAGCCAATAATTCTTTATTGTAGATCTCGTAGTTACATTCGGCTGGACCTAGTCGTTTTAAGAAGTATACTACAGGGTACAGTACCCCTTCTTTATTATACTAAGACAGAATGCCTCTAGTGACGTAGTTAGATAAGTTAGCTTCTATAACACTCTTTCGGTTCGGGTCAAAGTGTTAGAGTACGGGTGCGGTAGTAAATATAACTTTTAGATAGGCAAAGGCCTTCTTACATTCCTTATTAAAGATAAAGGCTTTGTCCTTTCGGGTTAGAGCTATAAGAGGTAAAACCAAGGCGGAGAAGTTATTAATAAACCGTTAATAGAAATTAGCAAATCCTATAAAGGCTCTTACGTCCTTAACATTCTTAGGTTCTTGCCAGTTTATAATTACTTTAATCTTCTTTAGGTCCATTTATATGCCGTTTATAGAGATAATAAGTCCAAGGTATAGAACTTCCGTTTTATAGAACTCGCATTTATCTATATCTAATTATAGTCTAGCTCCACGTAGGGCTTCTAAGACAAGGTCAACGTGTTTCTTATATTCAGCTAGGTTATTGCTATATACCAGGATATCATTAATATAAGCAGTACAGAAAACGTCCAGGTAAGGTCATAAGGTATTATTCACGAAGTGTTAGAATAAACTCGGGGCATTTATAAGGCCAAATGGCGTTACTAAGTATTTAAATAGTCCATATCTAGTACGGAATGCGGTAAGCCATTTATCTCCTTTTACGATACAGAGGCGGTTAAATATATAGATAAGGTCGAGTTTTATATAGTAGTAAGCCTTACTTAATCAGTTTAGTGTCTCTTAAATTAACAGGAGCGGGTACCAATTCTTAATAGTAATAGCGTTAAGAGCTTAGTAGTCCATACAGAAGCGTAAACTGCCGCCAGGTTTCTTAACAAAGATTATAGGTACAGCTATAGGCGAAGAGCTTACTCTAATAAATCCTTTACTTAGGTATTCGTCCAAGTACTTCCGCAATACTTAGAGTTTATTTTGGGACATTCTGTACAAGGGTCCAAATTCTAGCTGTTTTCCTTCTTTAAGTATGATCTTATGGTTGTATAGTTAGTGTTCTACTAGCTTATTGGCTTCCTTTTATAAAAATACTTCCAGGTTATTATGGTAGCATACTAGTACTTTTATGGTAGGGTTGGTGTGTTTCTTTAGTACTAAGGCCTTTTTAATATCGGCCATTATAACAGCAAAGATTGTATATTCAGGTTTCTTAGTAAGTTGTGCTAATAGGGTAGCTCCAATTATATAGATATCTAAGGTGTTAAGCAAGCTTAGATTATCTTTAGTTTCTTATATAGTTTCTTGTTCGGGTTCAAGCTCAGTGTTAGGTATAGAGTCGGTATTAGATTTAGGTTTGGGTTCTTTAAGTATCCTTTTTATAGTAGAATACTAGTTCTTCTGGTACTTTTGTATATTAAGCTTAAGCTTCTGCTTGGTTTGGGGTGTAGCAGTCGGAGTTAGTTTGTGTGGTCCGGTGTAATTTCCGGGTTCTTGGTGGATGTTGGTAGAATTCTTAGGTAGGTGGAATCGGGTGGACTTTTTAGGTATAGGGTGGACGTCGGTGGAAATTTTAGACTAGTGGATCTTAGTGGATTTTCCAGATTTCGGTTTGGGGTCTAAGCAGTGAGTTATAAGACACTTCTACTTGCAACAGGAGGCGGTAAATAGAAGCTTAAGGTTGTCCCAATTAATGGTTACCTTATATAGCTTTATCTAGGGTTGTCTAAGGATTACTAAATAACCTAGAGTGGTAACAAAAAGCTTAATCAGTTCTTTATGGTTTAGGTATTGGAGTCTTAGGAATACTACATAGGTAATACAGCCTAAGATAGTGCGTTTGCTATTAAATCTAAATACGTCAATATGCCGGTTAAGGGGGGTTAGAGTAAAACCATTATCTTATATAAAGATCTTATTAATAAATCCTATGCCACTAGCTCCTATATTAATTAGAACTCAAGCATTAACCTATTAATTATTCTGCCAAAGACGACAGTTAACGGTTATGCTGCAATCCTAAGAGTTAGAGTTTATAACATCCAAAGCATTTAACAAGATCCTGAGGCAGCGCCGTCCTAGAGAGCGACTTAGCTCCAGAACCTTCCTTTTAGAGGCGATCGGGGTGGAGTTTTCATAGCGTGTCGGTTATAGCTTCGTCCTCGTAAGTAGTGCTTACTAGATACGGGGCTGGAACTAGGTAGAGATTGGGGACGGTAACTAGAGGATCAATACGGTAAACGGCTACTGGTATTAGCCGTTCATAATTCGCGTTAGGGCATAGGGACGGAGTAGTAGTTAGAGAGATAGGAGCTACTTCTATACTTAAAACAGAGGCCTAGCTTAGTGCGTTGTTCTTATTTAAAGGACCCTAGTAGGGCATATCCTAGGGTTCCAGTGTTAATATCTATGGCGTCGGGGTGCTTAGGCTAAGACAATAACTTAATAGACATTTATAGGTTTGTTATATTATATTAAGGAGCGGACTTTAGTGTTAGGCGTAGTATATCATTATATTGTTTATTAATAATGTTTGCGTAGGCATTAAGAGCTCCTAGTAGGTCTATACCTATTAGGGAGGTTTTTAGTTTAGGGCTTAAGGATTTAATAAGGCTGTTAATTAGTGCGGAGTTGTTCCAGCCTATTTCTTTTACGTAACGGTTAAATTTGGAGAAGTATACTAGAAAGCTTTATATTCCTTAAGTTATATAGTTTATCTTTCTCTAAATAGTAGCTTAGCGGTTTAGGTCACTATACGTAGCTTCAAGAAGTATAATTAGGCTTAGTACTAAGTTTAGTTAAAGAGGTTTAATAAGGTCAGCTACATCTCCTCCTAATTAACTTAGGGCGTAGCAAAGTTGGTTAGCTTTAGTTAGGTAGCGGTTAACGTTACCAATTAGCTTATTTTTAAGCCGGCTTAGAAATAATTGAAGTTTTTATTATTTACTAGTGAATATCAGAGGGTCTAGTAGTTGTTTAGATCGTTGCGGTGTAGTAGTTAGTTTGGGGTAAGTAACTACTGTAGGTTTAGGGCTCTCGTTCCGCGTGTTTATCTCTAGAGATGGTGTTCGGTCTTAGGGCCCTAATATAGGCATCTTAAGGGTGCGGATTTCTTCTTAGAGGTCTTTAATTAATTGCTAATATTGTGCTTCTTGTTTAGCTTGTTATTAAGTTAAAGTGGCTTGGTTTTATGCAAGGGCGTCTATAAAGGACTTCTATATTTCTGCTAATTGTTCTTAGAGTGCGGATATAATACCGACGGCTATTATAGGGGCTTTGGGGTCGTTCTATATTTCAGAGGGTGGTATATAGGGTTAACGCAACGTAGTGTCACGGAGTAAGCATAAGCAATGATAATATATAGCGAAGTAGATATTATTAAGCTATGTACATAAACTGTGTAATAAAGTCAAAACGTTGCGTAAGGAAAGAAGGTAAGGAAACGGGAGGAAAGAGGTATATATCGTTAACTTAGTTGCTTGGTTAACACGTACATGGGGTAGAATAGGCTTTGGGTTATGGTCCTAGCGGATCTTAGCGGAATGTGGCAGAATATAGTGGAGGACGGCAAATTACCGTAGATTGCTGTCACGTAATGGCAAATTGCCTCAGATTGCCGTCATGTGTCTTAATTAACTGAGTCGTTAACATGGAGGTCGAGACGGTAGAAACAGGTAGACGTGTGTAAGGTGTCACGGAGGTGTCCCGTGACACTTAGCGGATATTAAGCTTAGTAAAAATCTTAGCCTTACTTATATAGGCTAGTGTTTCTTTAAATAAGGGTAGCAGATATTAGTCTTTACAGGTTATATAGTTTAGTTTATAGTAGTTAATATAGAAATAGAGTCCGCTATTTAGCTTTTTTATAAAGAGAATAGGTAAAGTAAAGGGGACTTAGCTAGGCTTAATAAAGCCCTTATTAAGGTTATTAATAAGGTACTGCTTAGTAGCCTATAGCTTATTAGTAGATTACTAGCAAAGGGGGCTATAGCTAAGGGTGTTTTCTTTATTAGGTTTAATCTTAATCTTATAGTTATATAGTTAGTGGGGCGGGAGTATATTAAATACTGCTTTAGAGAATATGTTTTAAAATTCCTAGTATTAGTAAAGTAGTTTCTATTCTACCAGCTCCTTATCTATAAGCTTACTTTCCGTACTAAGCTAGTTATAAAGGTAATAGTATTAGGCCGTTTTAAGTTCTGGTAGAACCCTATAGCACTAATACAGCAGATATTAACTAGTGGGAGGTTTATAGGTTTCTTTACGGGCGTTCCTTAGGCCATATTTTATAGAGGAGGGTTTATAACCCTCTTTAGCTCCTATTCTATCTTCTATAAGTTATCTTTCTAGTTTATATATTTAGTATAGCGCCTAATGTTCCTTACTGTTCTTTATAGCTATATAGGGCCTAAGCCAGCTAGCTTATTACTAACTTCCTAGGTTTCTAGTAGTAGTAGTGCAACATTAGTAGTCTGGGGGCGGCGTAGTATATAGACCCGTTATAGATTAAGCTATATATCTTTCTTAAAGGCCTGGTCCCTACGTATAGTATTAGCCTAGTAAATAGTGTCTATCTATAGCCGTATAAAGTTTTCTATTATAATGCTAATTTTCTTTATAAAAGAAAGTGTTAGGGGTAGGGTTTTAGGCCAGATAAGCCGTCTACTCCATATATTAAGCTGTAAGCCTAAATAGGCTAGCCATTTTCTTTTTAAGATTATATTATGGCTTTCTAGGTCCGTAATAAAAAATGGGATATTATACTACCTTTATCTATCTACACGGAGGTAAATCTATAAGATAGCTATAATAGGTGGTTCTATCCATCTATTATACCCATAAATAGGAATTTGTTTAGGCAGTTCCTTAAGGGGTATATTTAAAAAGTTAGCTAGCTTTATAATATACTGTATATCTATTAAGGCAAAGGTATTTACTTTAGAGTCAGCTAAAGCAGAGGTTAAAACTTAATATCTATTACGGAATAAAGTATAAGGGATAGTATAGCTTCTTCTACCAACTAGCTAACCTAGATTAATATATAATATATTAATTCCTTTTAATCCTAGAGAGGAGTCTTACTTTAGGGTTTCTCTTTTTCTAACTTTATACTATTCTCCTAAATTAGCAGGACCTTATTTATCTTTACCGCTATTAGGCAGTCCTTTATAAAGTGGTCTTTCTAGCTATATAAGAAGTAGGCTCCTTAATTGCTAAAGGCCTATCTATAAAGGTTGCTATATATAGGTCAAGTCTATACTAGGCCTATAGTAGGACTAGCTATATAACTAGCTGCTAGATTAACGGTAGGCTAAATAGTTAGTACTATAGGAGTTACGGCCCGTACTAGGGCACTATTAGCTGTTCTTATTTTGCCTATAGTCTGGCTTAAAGGGTTCCTAGCTTTATACCACCTAGTATATACCTTAATTTAATAGAGGCCTTAATTAATAGCTAAGCACTAGTTTATTAGTTCCTTTAGCGTCTGCACAGTAGTAAAGACTAGCAGTATAGCTCGTATAGGTCTAGGGTAAGCTTATTAAAGAGGTCTAGCATTAAATCTTCTTAGGGGATTTAAGCCTATTTGGCTAGGTGTAGAAAGCAGGTCTAAAAGACCAAGAAAGTCTCTATTATTTTTATATTAAGGGCTTTATAATTAAGGCGGGCGTTCTATATCTTAAAGGGGTCCTTATAAATAGAAGATAGGTAGTTAATTATCTCTTCTTTAGAGAGGAAGGAGTCTGCTAAGTCCTAGGTATATTATAGATGTAGATATATCTATACGTCCCCGCCAGTACAGCCAAAGATATAGGCCATTTTGGCTTAGGTAGTAGGAAAGTAGTCCATATTAACTTTAAGCTTGTCTTATAGTTAAAGCTTCCGATTATTAAATATAGGGTTAGTTCCATCTATAAGCAATAGGGGGTCCGCAACCTTCGCGGACCGTAACAATGCTAATACTATATATTAGGCTAGGGCCTTAAGGACTATAGCAAGTCTCTAGGTGTTTAATAACTCCTTACTAGGTGTAGAAGTGTCTCTAGTTTTAAGCAGCTCTTAAAGCTGTTTAATTTTAGTATTAGTTGCTATAAGCTCTTCCTAGGGGGTTAAGACGGCGACTATTTTACTATTAAAGGTATTTACGGGTCTTACAGCGGCTTTGCCAGCTACTGTATTTCTTGGCATAGTAATAGGGATATTAGGTAATTTCCGGTGTTTGTTTATTTCCTAGGGGTTCTGGTCCATATATATTCTATTCTTAGGTTTTACGTTCTATTTATATTCTTTTAGTTCTTAGGGGTCTGTCCTTAGGGTCCTATTCTATATCCTTGTCCTATTTATAGCCTTATAGATATATTTAAGTTCCTTCTTAGGAAAGAAGAGTAGTAACAAGCTTTAGATAATATTAGCGACTTAGTTAATTAAGGCACAAGCACGGTAAGAGGGTCGCGCAAGCCTATATAATTGGATTGTCTATAAACAAGGATCTAAAGCTAAAGAAAGGAAATAAGAAGAACGGAAGCACCGCTTAAAGTTATATACAATCTTCTAGTCACGTAACGGCAGTTTGCGGCAATCTAATAGCAATTTACCAGTGCCGTAATAAAGCTTAAAGTTAATATAGACTACTTCCCTACTACCTAAGCTAAAATAGCCTATATCTTTAGCCGTACTAGCGGGGATATATAGACGCATCTATACCCGCAATATACTTAGGACTTAGTAGACCCCTTCCTCTCTAAAAAAGAGATAATTAACTACCTATCTTCTATTTATAAGGACCCCTTTAAGATATAGAACGCCTACCTTAATTATAAAGCCCTTAATATAAAGATAATAGAGACCTTCTTAGCCTTTTAGACCCGCTTTCTATACCTAGCTAGATAGGCTTAAATCCCCTAAAAAGATTTAATGCTAGACCTCTTTAATAAGCTTACCCTAGACCTACAGCACGCTATACTGCTAGTCTATACTACTATATAGACGCTAAAGGAACTTATAGATTAGTGACTAGCTATTAATTAGGGCCTCTATTAAATTAAGGCTTATACTAAGCGGTATAAAACTAGAAGCTCTGCTAACTAGAATATAAGTACTATAAAAATAGGCCATAGCGCCCTAGTAAGATATACAATCCCTATAGCACTAACTATACCACCTACTATTAACCTAGTAGCTAGTTATATAGCTAGCCCTACTATAGGACTAGCGTATACTTAACCTATATATAGCAATCCCTATAGATAGACCCTTAGTAATTAAGGAGCCTACTTCTTATATAGCTAAAAAGAACACTTTATAAAAGACTACTTAATAGTAATAAAGATAAACAAGGTCCTATTAATTTAGAAAAATAGCTTAAAGTTAGAAAAAAAGAAATCTTAGAGTAAGACTTCTCTCTAGGGTTAAAAGAAATTAGCATATTATATATTAATCTGGGTCAGCTAGTCAGTAGAAAAAGCTATACTATCCCTTATACTTTATTCTATAATAGATATTAAGTTTTAACCTCTGCTTTAGCTAACTTTAAAGTAAATGCCTTTGCCTTAATAGATACCTAGTATACTATAAAGCTAGCTAACTTCTTAAATACACCCTTTAAAGAACTGCCTAAACCTATTTCTATTTATAGATATAATAGACAGATAGAGCTACCTATTATAACTATCTTGCGGATTTACCTTCGCGTAGATAGATAAAGGTAGTATAATATCCCCTTTCTTATTATGGACTTAGGAAGCCATAATATAATATTAGAAAGAAAATAGCTAGCCTATTTAGGCTTATGGCTTAATATATAGAGTAGACGGCTTATCTAGCCTAAAACTCTACCCCTAACCCCCTCTTTTATAAAGGAAATTAGTATTATAATAGAAAACTTTATATGGCTATAGATAGACACCATTTATTAGGCCGATACTATATATAGGGACTAGGCATTTAAGAAAGATATATCGCTTAATCCGTAATAGATCCGTATACTATAACGCTTCCAGACTACTAATATTATACCACTAGTACTAGTGTCACGGAACCCAACCGCAGGGGCCTCTATAGGAGAGCCCCGTGCTCTCGCGTACACCTTACGTATAGCTTATATTAGCTACGCGAGGGTATATTACCTCCTTACGCCCTCAACCCTTACGATCGATCGCGCAACGTCTTATAGACTCCCCGGATACATACGTTTAGCTGCCCATTGACCTTGTTCCATGACATTACGTTGCGCCTTTTTTTTTTTACCGACACTTAGCCTACGACCAATTCTACGTTTTTACGATACTGCAGGCGCTGCCAGAAGTAGCGTGTCCACAAGTTACCTCACTTTGTACTTCTAAAGAATTAACAATAGTAAGATAAAATTCCTTACTAGCTACTATATTAAACTTAAAGAATAACCCATTACCTATATTGAAACCATAACACCAATTAATCCCAGGAGAATTTAATTTAATAGCCCTAGCCTTAATCCCTAAAGGGAAGCCTAGTGGCTTAAAAGACTACAATAACTACGAGGTAGACATTAACAATGTCTTATCTTTTATTAACTATATAACCACGGATAAGTAAACCAAAGGGCTACTACCTATTAAGATCGAGATATAAGACGCCAAGATATTTGTAAAAATGGTAGCACGAGAACCTAATAAATACTACCACCTTCTACAGAACTACTATCTAAAGCTTATATAAGCTGAGATGCGTACTACCTAAGATTATAATATTATCTAAGACCTATAAGCTTATAAGGCGCTTACTAATAATATATGTAACAGTGCAGTGTGGGAATTAAATGAGCAACTTTATTCTAAATCTATGGAAATCAAGTGAACTAAATACATAAAAGTAGACCCGGAACTCCGTAGTCTATGACTTAATATTTAACCGTATCCGAGACATACGAGGGTAGCGTTGATTATGTCTCGGAGCCTCTTAGGCGACGGTCTCGTGTCTCAGCGTAGTGCTGATGAACTGTTATAATATACGCTAAGAGATTAAAGATAACCTTTGCGTGTCTAAACGCGACGTCTAATAGTTAAAGAAGGCCAAGATTATACTTATTGCTATAGTTACTAAAAGAGAGGGTATAATTAAATACATATAATCTTAGCTTAATAAGCATATTTATAACAATACTAGATACCTCTTTACTATATATAACGCCACCTAAGTCTTTATATCCCTAGCAACCTTACCTACTTAATACTTAACAGAGGGTTAGCGCTAAGTAGCTTTACCTAACGGGAACCCCTACTATAGCGGCGACGATAATAAAAGCCATAACAATTAAACCTAAACTGCTACTATAGGGTCTAATATACGCTACCCTAATCCCCTAATCTTTAAGGGTAACTGTAAGGAATATAGCTACTAGAAGATGTAAATCCGCAAGAAACTAACCTAGAGCGTCTGCCTTTTCCCTATAGAAGATACTAAAATTAGCTATATTATTAGATAAATAAGGGGCATCCCGTTTAATAGGCTTTTCGCTTACTAGGAGACTAGCAGTTCTTAAAAGCGGTAGTTCCACTAGGAAGTTCTTAATAACCTTAACTAAATATACCGCGACTATAACCTAGTGGCCACTAGTTAAGCTAAACTACGTGCCCTAAAGATAAGTTCTACTAAATTATTTAACGAGTTCTATGTTAAATTCTAGGAATATACTGGAGTTCTTGCCTAAGACAACGCTAAAGACTAGGAAGATCTCCTTAAAAAAGTTATTTATCGCCTTAGTTACGCAGCCGCTAGCTACAACTATAACGACGTTTATAATATAGTAGCAGCCCTATAGAAGATTAAATAACGGCTAAACCAGATTGCTACTATAAACCCCTACCTAAAGACCTTCCTATAGAAGCCTTCCGGACCTACTAAACTACTAATACCTACTACCCTAAGCAATACTATTAGTCCTAATATCAACCTCTCTATACCAGCCTTTCTAAAGAAGCTACTAGATAGAAAGCGCGAGCTACTCCAGAAGCTAAGGCGTTGCTATAGATGCCGTTAAAAAGGCTATTATAGCTATAGCCCAAACTACCTAATAGCTAGGTTTAGCAGCTACCATTAAATACCTAACCCTATACCCCGGATACTAAATACGTTACTATATGCCGCTACTATATAAGACAAAGATATAGTAACGGTAGTAGAATCGGACACAGAAGTGGAAAATAAAAAGTCCTAGCCCTAAGTCGCGGGTTAGAACACTCTAATAATAGAGGGATTTATATATTGGCTTGCTTAATAGATAGCTTAATAAGAATAGAAGAATGGAAGTAAATAGTCTTACCTATAGAGGGAACTACCGCTAAGAAATAATATAAAACCCGTTCTATAATTAACTGCAGAGCTACTAATAAATTTATAAATACCTAGTTTGTGCGTACTTATAACCTACCTATCTTACCCCTTGCTAAAGCCCGCGCCCTATAACTTGCTAATAGTAGTTATACTATATAGAAGATTACCTATATAGTATAACTCTACCTAAATATAAATAGACACCAGGAAGAGCTCTAGGCTTATATTATACCACTTATAAACTACCCTATTATCCTTAGAATGAACTAGCTTAAGTAATATAACCCTACTATTAATTGGAAAAAGAAAGAAGTAACTTTTAACTTTAAATACTGCAGAGAGACCTACCTAGGATATAGCCTAGCCGTTTTTATCTACTCCCTAGGATATTAACCTAAGGAACCCCTTATCTCCCTACCTATAACTAACCGCCACTATATAAGCGCTGTAGCCTTCTACCGTATAGTATATAGGAAAGGCTAGATTGTTGCCGTAGCCTCCCAACTACAACTATATAAACTTAATAAAGAATAGAACTACGTCCTTTATAGTAACAAGATAGACATAGTTAACTTTTTAAAAGATAACGCCCCTATAAAACTCTATGGACTTTTACCCTTAGACTTTAAGAAGTTTATAAGGCCTAAAAAAGAACTTACTAATAAGGAACTCCGCCAACTCCTCCCTAAAATATACTATTATTATATTAACCTCTACTCGCAAAAGAGCGCTAATATACTTGCCCTATATTAACCCTGCAACTATACTATTAACCTTAAATAAGGAAAAACGCTATCTTATAAAAGACCCTACCTAATATTAAAAAAAGAGCTTTTAGTTGTAAAAAAGTATATTAATAAGCACCTTAAAAAAGGGTTTATTCGTCCTAGTATGTCCCTATTAGCCGCCCCTATCCTCCTTACTAAAAAGCTAGAAGGAGGCATTTAGTTCTGCGTTGACTATAAAGGACTTAATACTATTATAATTAAAAACTAATACCCCGTACCACTTATACGTAAGACCCTTAAACGGCTTAGTTAAGCTAAAATTTATACTAAGCTTAATATTATTACCGAATTTAACCGCCTCTAAATATAGGAAGGTAATAAATAGAAGACCGCATTTGTATTGCACTTTAGTTAATTTAAATACACCATTATACCCTTTGGGGTATATAACGGTCTAGGCAGTTTTTAAAGCTATATTAATAACACCTTATAAGACTACCTTAACGACTTCTGCTCCGCATACCTAGACGATATACTTATCTATAATAACAACCGCTTTAAGTATACTAAGTACATTTAAAAGGTTCTATAACGCCTTAAAGATATAGAACTATATATTAATATAAAGAAGTGCGAATTCTTAGTTATAGAAGTAAAATACCTTAGACTAATTATTACTACTAAGGGTGTCCATATAGACCCTAAGAAGGTATAAATAATTACCAAATGGTAAACTCTTGACTATATTAAGGACGTATAAGCCTTCCTTAGTCTCGCCAACTTTTATTGGAAATTTATATATAACTTCTTAGGCGTTATAGCACTATTTATAGCAATAATGCAAACAAAGGGCCTTTCTATAAAAGAAAGAAAAATATATCTATATTTTACCTAGATGCCTAAATACAAGAAAGCGTTGTAAAACCTTAAAGATGCTTTTACTAGAGCACCTATCCTAGCTCACTTTATACTAAGACGGCAACTCTACCTCAAAACTAACTCCTTAGACCATGTTAACATAGGCGTTCTTTCCTAAATAGGCGATAACGACCTCCTCTACCTAGTTACATTCTACTCGTCCAAGCTTATACTATAAGAGTGTAACTATAAGATCTATAATAAAGAACTCCTCGCAATTATAAGAGCATTTAAAGAATTTTAACTAGAACTCTCTTTAATAGAACCTAACTAGCCAACCAAAGTCCTTATGGATTATTATAACCTTAAGTACTTTATAACTATAAAGTAACTAAATTAACGCTAAGTATGCTGGAACGAATTCCTCTCTGGTTTTAACTTTAAAATTATATATAGGTTAGAAGTATAAGGTACTAAGCCTAATAGTCTAACACGCCGTTTATAAGACCTTTTTTAGTTAAAAGATAACCCCTATAATTAATTCTAATAATAGACGATCCTAAAAGTACGGAACTTAGCCCTAGGTATACTACCTAAGACAGAACTAACCGCATCTTAGCTTTATACTATAGAACTAAAGTTACCCCCTAAAATTAACGAGCTTATTACCGCAGTATATAACACCTCTATTAACCTATTACTGCATTAACTAATTACTATAAAGACCGCCGGTACCTATACGCTGCCTATTAATCTCCGAAGCTTAGGCCAGATTAATATAGCAGCCTTAAAAGTAAAAGAGAATAAGCTCTATTATAGAGGCCGTCTATTTATTCCTAACTTAAAAGACCTATAACAGTAACTAATTTAAATGGCCTATAACCTCCGGTTAAGCGGCCACTTAGGTAAAGAAGGAACCTATAAGCTCCTAAGTAGATACTACTTCTAGCCCAAAATAATAGACTTAGTTAAACGCTTTATAGGCGCCTGCTATAGTTATAAGTATACTAAAGTATTTTATATAAAGTACCAAGGACTACTATACCCTCTACTAGTACCTATACGCCAATGGGCAGATATTGCTATAGATTTCGCTGTTAACCTGCCGTCTTATAAATAATATAGCCGAACCTATAAGAATATCCTTATAATAATATATCAACTTATAAAAGAACGCTACTACGTTCTAACTAAAGGCGTAGCCGTTAGTAACGTTGCTAATACTTTCCTCTATAAAGTCTACTAATTATATAGGTTACCTAACTCTATTATATCTAACTAAGGTATATAATTTAACTCTAATGTATAGAGGCGGATCTGCTAACGTCTTAGTATCTTTATTAAGATATCTATATCCTTTTACTATAAAACTGCTAGATAACCGGAAAACGCTAACGCTAGTATAAAGGCGTACTTATAATAGGTAGTTGCCTATAGTTAAGACAACTAGGTAGACTACCTTCCGCTAGGTAAATTTATAGTAAATAACTACGTCTTAGCCACTATAGGATTTACTCCATTCTTCGCGAATAAAGGTTATTACCTATAATATAGTATAGAGCTACTAAAGCCCATTAATAAGAAACTGCTATACAGAAAACGCCTTAAAATACTACTTGCCGATTAGTATATAGACTGTATAAAAGATCTACTTAACTACTGTAAAGGAGAGATAGCCTAGGCCCAAGTAAAGTAGGCTTACTTCGCCAACTGTTATAGAATACCACCACCTAAGATACGTGTTGGCGACTAGGTATAGTTAGATATACGCAATATCTCTATATAGAGGCCTATAAAGTCACTTAATTATAAGAACCTTAGCTCCTACTAGATTAAATAAGTTATTGATAGAGGAGCTGTATATAAACTAGAGCTTTTGCCCGCCTTAGCTACCCGTGGGATATAGCCCATGTTTTACCTATGGCTACTATACCTTTACTAGCCTAACCCTCTACTAGGATAAATATAGCCTAAACCCCTACTAGTACTAATCTAAGATAAGAACGAAGATAAGAACTATAAGGAGTGGACTATTAAACAAATTATTAACTCTAAATACTTTAGCAAAGGCAGAGGACGGCGGCTCTACTATAAAGCTACCTATATAGGATTTAATATAGATTAGCCAGAATAGTAACTATGGGAAGATTTTAAAAACATAAAAGATCTAATTAGCGATTTCTACTACGCAAACCCATAGAAACTAGGCCTAAGCAGAGATTTCGTACCTAACCCCCTATAGGAGCCGTCACAGCTAAATTATTATATACTACCGTCATATAATAACTTTAATAAGATGTTAAGCAACTTTAACCGCCGGTCGAAGTTATCTAATTGGTTAGATTCTAGACGCTAAGGAGAAGCTAGCTAATTAGGATTTTCTATCCCTGGGATAGAAAATTACTATTAGCTCGCTTACTACTAGCGCCTTAGCGACACCCTCGCATCTCCTCCATAGCCTAGTACCTTTGTATAGTAACAACCTATAAGCTTTAAGGTAGAAGCATTTATATAGGCCCGTTACACCTATAACGATATTTCCTCTTCTTTTCTATATTCTAAGCGTTTCCCCCTATATGTATATAGTAACTACAGCGTCGCCGGAGCTCCGCCTTAATAGGAGGGGGGGGTAGTGTTACGGAACCCGACCGTAGGGGCCTCCATAGGAGAGCCCCGTGCTCTTACATATACCTTACGTATAGCTTATATCAGCTACGCGAGGGTATATTACCTCCTTACGCCCTCGACCCTTATAATCAATCGCGCAACGTCTTATAGACTCCCCAAATATATATGTTTAGCTGCCTATTAACCTTGTTCCGTAATAACTAGGGACCTAGGAAGCTAGTAATAAGCTAGTTAGACTAGGCCCTATATAGCTATAAAGAACAGTAAGGAATATTAGATGCTGTACTAAATATATAGACTAGAAAGATAACTTATAGAAAATAGAATAGGAGCTAAGGAGGGCTATAAACCCTTAACTATAAAATATCCGCAAAGAAACCTATAAACCTCCTACTAGTTAATATCTGCTGTATTAGCGCTATAGAATTCTGCTAGAACTTAGTCTAACCTAATACTATTACCTTTACCACTAGCTTATATAAAATTAATTAATTAATTAAGGAAAAGAAAAGCGAGCTTAGTAGATAGGAAAGTGAGCTTATAGATAAGGAGCTGGTAGAATAGAAACTACCCTATTAACACTGGAAATTTAAGGATATATTCTCTAAGGCAGCGTCTAATATACTCCTACTTTACTAACTATATAACTATAAGATTAAGATTAAGCCAGATAAGGAAAACACACTTAGCTATAGCCCCCTTTATTAGCAGTCTACTACTAAGTTATAGGCTATAAAGCAGTACCTTATTAATAACCTAAATAAGGGCTTTATTAAGCCTAGTTAAGCCACTTTTAACTTGTCTATTTTCTTTACTAAAAAGCTAAATAGAGGACTTTATTTCTATATAGACTACCGTAAACTTAATAATATAACCCGCAAAGACCACTACCTACTACCCTTACTTAATAAGACTTTGACCTAAATAAGTAGAGCTAAGATCTTTATTAAGCTTAATATCTATTAGGCCTTTTACCAGATTAGAATAAATCCTAAATTAAAAGATCTTACTATATTTTAGACCTGTTACGGAACATATAAATATAAAGTACTTCCTTTTAAACTAACTAACGGACTAGCTACGTACTAGCGATATATAAATAATATACTCTTTAACTACCTTAATAACTTCTATACGGCCTACCTAGATAATATTATAATCTACTCTAAGAATAAGTTAAAATACAAGGAGTATGTCTATAAAGTCCTATAATAGCTCCATAAGGCTGGTCTCCAGGCCAATATTAGAAAATTAGAATTTAGTGTTAAGTGTATAAAGTACCTAGGGTTTATTATTAGTATAGATAGAATTAAGGCAGACCTAGAAAAGACGGCTGTAATTAACTAATAGGTACCCCTAAGAACTATAAAGGGGGTATAGTTATTCCTAGGGTTCTATAACTTCTACTAACGCTTTATTAAGAACTATAGTAGGATTACCTAGCCCCTAAGCCTACTTACCTATAAGGACCGGCCCTTTTACTTTAACACTATATATAGGTAGGCCTTTAATAAGCTTAAGAAACAACTAGTCTCTACTTCCTTACTTGCCCACTTTAACCTAGAATGGCCCTTAATGCTAGAGACTAATGCCTTAAATAGTATTATAGCTAGCGTTTACCCCTAAAAGCAGATAGATAGAGAATAGTACTCTATTACTTACTATTTAAAGACTATAGTAGATACTAAGCTAAACTACTACATCCATAATAAAGAAATGCTAGCTATTATCTCTGGCTTCTAGTACTAGCATATATAGCTAGAAGGGACCCCTAAGCCTATCTAGGTAATCTCTAATTATAAGGCCTTAGAATATTTTATAATAATAAAGGCCCTTATAGCCTAGCAGGCACACTAGGCGGATATCCTATTCTAGTTTAACTTCCTAATTATATACTAGATAGGCGCTATAAATTATATAAATGCCCTTATAAGGCGTAAACAAGACCTAGACAACTAAATAGCTATAAAGATCTTATTACAGACCCATATATTATTATAACCAGAGCACCTTAACCCCTAAATATAGGTAGAACTAAATACAGACCCTATAAAGGCTAAGATGTACCCTATTAATACTATAGAACTTAACCTTATTAATAGGCTACTACAAGTAAATTATACAGCCCCTTCTCTATAGGAGTACCATAAAAAGGCAAAGGATATTACCAGCCTATAGTCCCTTAAAAATGGATTATTTAAGTATTAGAAATAGCTAGTAGTAGTAGAGGAACAGAACTTATAGACTTAGCTTATTGCCAAAGCATATACCTAGGTCTCTATGGCCTACCCTATAAAAAATAAGACCTATAAGATTATTAGCAACCGTTATTACTGGCCTAAAATAGTTATAGATATTAATTGCTATATACGGAACTGTAATAACTATTATAGGTATATAATTCTACAAGATAAAACTTTAGGACTACTAAAACCACTCCTAATACTAGAGCGCCCCTAATAGTATATCTCTATAGATTTCTATAAGCTACCTATAGACCGTAACGGATATGATATAGCTATAGTTATAGTTAACCACTTTAGCAAGCACCCGTTCTTAATCCCCTATTATAAGAATATTAATACTAAAGAGGCGGCCTAATTATATATCTACTACGTCTACCAAATTTATAGACTACTAGATACTATTATATCTAATTATAGGCCGCAATTTATATTAGCTTTCTAGAATAAGTTTACCTAAATCTTAGGTATTAAGCTAAAGCTTTCTATAGCATACTACTTCCAGACAGACAGTTAGACGGAGATTATAAATTAATACTTGGACTAAAGACTTCGGCCCTTTATTAACTACTTCTAAAATAACTGGGCTAGACTGCTACCCCTAATAGACTATGCTTAGGTAACTCTACCCTATAATTTTATAGGGTTTATACCTATCTAGCTAGAAATAGGTTACTTACCCTATATAAGCTTTAACTAGGAAAGACTAGAAAAACCCCAGACTATACGCGAAAAACTATCTTATAAGGAAGCCTAGTAGTACGCTAAGCGCTTAGAAGAAGCCTAGATAGTAGCCCGTATAAATCTAGAAAAGGCCTAGAAATTAATATAATAGTAGGCAAATAAGTATAGATAAGAGCCTAACTTTACTATAGGTAATAAGGTCTAGGTTATAATAAAGAACTAAAAAATGGAACGGCCTAGCCATAAGCTAGACTATTAGATGGCAGGACTATATAAGGTCCTTAAGAAGAGAGGTAACTTATATAAGGTAAAGCTCCCAGATTTAATTAAGGTCTACCCTATCTTCTTACTAAATAAGCTATAGAAAGCTATAAATAACCTATTACTAGGATAAAAGAATAAACCGCCCCTACTAATTTAAGTTAATAGTAACAATAAATAGGAAATTAAAAAAATACTAGTCTATAAACTTGTATAAAGAACACTAAAATATCATATAAGTTAGAAAGGATATAATCCAAACCCTACCTAGTACCCTATATGGAATTTTATAGGTAGCCCCTATCAGTTATAAGAGTTCTATAGCTGTTACCCTAAGAAACCTAGACTACCAAAGTACTTAGATTAATAGATGGAGTACTAGTATAGCGAAAACGATAAATTACTAAAAGAGTATAAAGATAAGAATGCCCTATAGGAGTAATACGGACATATAAAGCCTAAAGGCAGGCTTTTTTAGAGGAGGGGGTAATGTTACGGCACTGGCAAAACGTTACTGTACTAGCAAATTGCCGTTAGATTGCCGCAACTTGCCATTATATGATTAGAGAATTGTATATAACTTTAAGCGGTGCTTCTGTTCTTCCCTTCCCTTTCTCTAGCTTTAGATTCTCGTTTATAGACAATCCAATTATATAGGCTTGCGCGTCCCTCTTGCCGTGCTCGTGCCTTAATTGACTAAGTTGCTAATATAGCGTATCCTTAAGCTCTATGCGCCTAACGGCACTAAATTACCTACTCTTAGACGTAACTAGACTAAGAGATTCCTTATATAAAACCTAACAGTGTATAAAGTTAAGCAGAAGCCTATAAAGATTAATTAAGCTGCTGTAAACGATTCTGCCGCAATATAGAAATAGTATACTTTATATAGAAATATAAAGGAGCAATAGGGTATTCTACTATATAATAAATACAACTTTAACAAATCTAGATTTTATATTAGAATTAGTGGCAGCTAGTAGATAATTATGCGTGTATTAGACACTAAGAGAATATACTTAGCTAGTAAGATAAATTGTAATTTCGCGTTGGTGTTAGAGGCTATATTTAGTAATAGAGTTATACTTACCTTAGCAGTTATTATTAAGAGCCAATAAATTATGCATTAATACCTTAATAATATAAGTATACCTAGCAACTATATGCTAGGCGCTTAAACTAAAGGTTATTTAAATAACAACCTTGCGTTTAATTGGACTTAGCACTTTAATAGGCAAAGTGCTACTTAATAGATAGGTGCGCATCAGCTGCTATTACTAGATGGCTATAGTTTGCACCTTATAAAGGAATTTATAGAATATTATAAGGAGAAGAATATCTATTTATTAGCTATTCCGCCCTATATAAACTACTTTCTATAACCACTTAATATTATTCTCTTCTAGCCGTTTAAGCACTACTATAAACTAGCTGTTAAGATAACTGTGCAAATAGGCTGTATAAACTTTAACGCTATTAAATTCCTCTACGCTCTACACCAAATTTATATAGCTATATTTAAATCCTTATCTATCCTATTAGGATGGGTAAAGACTAGCCTTATTCCATATAATCCTAAGGTTATATTAACTAGATTGCGATATTAAACAACTATAGTATATCTATCTATGCTACTACCTATAATACTATAACTACTGCGGCTATAACCTATAGTGCTATAAATACCTAATACACCGCGCAGCTTGTAGATAAAAATAAACCAGGTTTATAGCTTTATTATTAAGCAGCCTAATAGGGTAAGGAATAGGCTAAGCACAGTACATTGCATTATCCAGGATCGTTAATTCCACATAGGGTTTATGCTTCCAGAGGTCACGCCTACTATACACAGCAGTTGTCCGGCCAACTATGATATATAGATCCAGTGTTTGGGCCATTAGAGAAACTGAGAAGGGCCCCCCTAAATTACTCCTTAAACCACTCTAAAAGGTCCAAACAGCCTGCCTTTGGAGCATAATAGGCGGGTATAAGCGAACGGCTATAGTACTTCTTAGGAAGGAAGCCAATATTCCCCCCCTATAACTATATATTAAAGCCGCTGTAATATAAAGGGCGTAAAGTAAACGCAACTCTAATGTTATAAAGTATATTAAGACATACCTAAATAAACTATGAAGGGACCCTAGGGCGCCTTATAGGAGAACAAACCAATAACCCTAAAGTAGGGAAGAGATATTAGAGAAACAGATAAAGAAAGTAGAAGAAAAATAGTACTGCGTTAGGGCCCAGGCCTATATAGAGGAGGAAGGGAGACGCGTAAGAGGCTAGTAAAGATAATAGTAAAAAAGAGAAAGGAGCTAAAGTAGAGCATAAAAGAACGCTAGGAAACTATTTTCCGTAATATAATACTAGTTAGACTAACGCTGGAGAGGCATATAGGAGTTAAAGGTATAGAGGCTAACTTAGGCAAGAGAAACCTAAGCTATAGCATAGTTAACGCTATAGGGGGTAAACACTTAAGAGCTCTAAGAAGGCCTAATAAAGGTAGAAAATATAATAGCAACACTCTTAAGAATAGGGATAATAGGACTAAAAGATTGGCTCTACTAGGTAGGTGTTCTAGTAGGCAGCCCAAGATATAAATATGGCTGGTTAAGACAGACACTAAAATATATAATACTGTTATGCCCCCTACGCACCAACTAAGAAGCTATACTCTTAGTAGCTGGTATAGAAAACTATAACACACTACTCTTAATATAAAAAGGTTTTAAGGCGGTTACCTAGTAGCTTATTAGCCAAAATATACTAGACCAGTTTTAGGTTACAAAGGAAATAGTAATAGAAGGCAAAGGGGTAAGTAATAGGCGCCCCCTAATAACTCTACAGTAGTAGAGCAAAGTTTGCGATACTAGCGCGTCCGTAGGCTTATTATAGCAGCAGTGGTTCCCAAGGAGGTTAAAAAGTAAGGTAGTAGAGCACCACAGGTGACTTATAGGCGCCTCGCAGGCGAGTCCTAAAAGGCGGGGAGATGGATTATGGGGTTTTCTCAAAAGAGTTTTCTCCCCATATGTATATAAGGAGTAGTCCGCGTGGGCCCAATAGGGATCCGAATCGGACGTTAAGCAATGAGTAATAATAATAATAATAGGGTAAGGAATCCTTTATTAATGCTTTATAAGAGCGCTAAGAAGAATACTATACTTTACTTATTAGCAGAGGAGGACCTGTATTTAATATAGGTAGCAGTACGCGCCCGTGTAAAATGTTAAAGGACTGACCAACGGGTTATTTAAAAGGGAGGCTTAATATCTGCAGTAGATGGATGGCTTAAAGTATTATAATAAGTTTAAAAGGAACCAGAGAAGGTAGGTAGGGCGGCTGTATATGTAGTAAAGAAGTAGGCAAAGGAGGACGCTACACAATATATAGAGGCCTCAGACTTGTAATATTTGGTAGGATTGTAGCTAGGCTATTACTTAAGGTGCTCCACCAAGGATTTCTGTATATATATAGCCTACGTAAAAATCTACAGCTTTAAAATCATGTGGTGGGGCTGGGAGCTTTGGGAGCTTTGGAGTGGATTTAGGGGTTAAATCCACTCCACTCTAATCCAACAAGATCACTGCGTGAATGGCGTGAAGCACTTTAGGACCCCGACGAAGTTTACACAGAAGACGCAAGACGCAGATTTCAGTATTTCCGCCTCCATGGAGCTAAATGCACCGCTGTGGATATTGAAGAGCTTGATATTCCTTCGACTAAAGGCCTGAGAAAGCGAATTAGCCTAATGAGTTGCGGATCTACGGAGTAAGGCGAGGTAGAATCGACGCATGAAGGCGCTGCATTGCTAAATATCATTCAGGGCCTCAAACTCCATAGCTTCTCACAACATCTCACACATCCCATGATGCCATTGAAGGGTGTTAGGCGCTGCTCACAAAAGCCAGCTGTGGCTGCTAAGGCTTGTCGGAGAATTCCCAGCTGCATTGTCAGATACTATAGCTTGAGTTCTATTGGCTATTTTTACTCGGTATGTCCTTCCACACTTCCGCGGCACCTCTAGCTCTACGACTTTGAACTAGGATCCCAAATAATAGCCGATTATCGTTATTCTTATTACTACAACTCTTGCCACTGTGGTAGTTCTTATTTGCCTCAATTTCGATACCTTGAACGCTCACTTGAGGCCCATTGCCAACTCTTTTCTACCATGTATTCCACCCCCATCTCCGTCTCTTCGGCTCTCAAAATCCGATCCGCTTGCTTCCTCTTCTAGAGTCTACGATACGTCAGAAAACTGTGCTCGCTGCCCACGCTGGTGGTCAATTCGCCTCCGCCAGGGCTTGTAGAGCAGCACGCTTAAGCCACCGAATAGGACAAAGGAGCCGCATATTGCACCACCTGAAATAGTATATATCAGTCTCATCTTATTCATATTAGAATAATAAGCCTAGCTCCGCAACATACCAACAGCATCCCAGTGCTTACCAGCTCTTTCTACACCATTCCAAAATGCTCCCTTCGGATTAGCGACATTCACCACCAAACTCAACATCTGGATGACACCAATTACCATCGCAACTATGACGGTGATGACCGTCAGCACAATACTATAGTACAAAATCGCGATCTGATCCCTGGCCAGCGCGGTGCTGGTATATAAGGTCATCATCAGGGCGCCATCGGCAGTATCAAGCAGGCACATGCCCACAGTGAAGAGAACGGGAAAAAGTAGGATGAGCCAGATAGAAGTGCCCTTGGTTGCTTGAATGGAGGAAATGCCTAGCAGTGCGATTTCAGAGGAAGTATCGAAGCCGAGACCAAACAGGATGCCTAGAGGGTACATTTTCCACGGTCTTCAGAAAAGACATCAGATTAGCCGGTATTCTCCATCCCGCTTCACTCGGTCATCTCCCCTGCCGATATTGAACTCAGGACACTGGAATATGAGACACCTACCGATCAATCAGCTTGAACATCTTCTTAAAAAGATGAAACAAACACCCAGCGCCTCGTATCTCGAACCCCTTTTCTTCCCCCGGCCGCGTCGCGATCAGCATCCGCATCTGCTGTACTAGCTTATACAGGATGTAGAGATTCATGATTCCGAGCAGGATCAGGAAGCCGGCGGAGACGGAGGTGCCGATTATGGCGCCGACGCGCGAGAAGGAGGAGAATTTGGAGGAGACGGCGGACGCGGTGGCGGCCACGACGAGGGAGGTTATCACGACGATGCTATGGTATGGCGGGGTCAACAGGGATTTTTTGGGTTAGTGTGGTATGAAAGGAGGGTGAAGTACGTCGAATGGCCAAGTGAGAAGAACATCCCGACTGTCACGGGGCGCTGGCCGGCGGCGATAAGACGGCGTGTCATGAGGTCGATGGCCTAGCGTTGTTAGTACCTTGTTTCTTGAAGCTGTTTAATATGCCTGACGCACCGAAATGTGGTCTGCGTCTAGTGCATGCCGTAAACCCAGCGTGTATGATAGTATAGCTGTTGATATGAGGGCACTATACAGCATTGGACATCAGTTTCATATTTCGAGTGTTGATATTAATAGGAAGAGAGGTGCATACCCATGGAAATTCTGCTTATGACTCTTAGTTAGCGTTTGCTCTTCGAATTTCTACTAGCTCGACTTCCAATGCAGTTGACGTACGAGGGCAATCCCGACCGCAGCCCACACCAGTACATTAACTACAGCAACGACTATAATTATTGCAACAGCCGGAAAAGGCAATTTGCTAATATATGGAACGCGACCATGATATACGGCAGCCTTGGAAGAGAAGCTCTTCAGAAAAGAAGGCTTATCATCGGCAGAGCAGGGCAAGGGGAGAGGTGATGGCTCCGCCATATTGGCGGCAGAAAAGGATTCAAGGGCGCTCAATTGCGGACATTGAGCACCAGGCCCAGTGCAGTTCACAAGTCAAGGAAAGAGGAAAGGACGGAAGTATCCTTATAATTCATAGCGGAGATAGTGAAGGAGGTTCAATATGTAGTGGGGGTTGCATTGCGCTAAAGGCGTTATCGCGTGGGGTAGCCTTTGATTATGACAGGGATCACGTATAGGCTCAAAGTGGACGTCATTTAGTGTAAACACTAGGTGATGTATTGTGTCTATTTGTACTTGCTGAAGCAGAGGCTAGCGTTCGTGCCGCCGAAACCGAAGCTGTTGGATAAGGCAACGTTAATGTGCTTGTCTTGTGGAGTCTTGGCGACGTAGTTGCAGTTGAATTCTTCAGGCGGATCGCCGGGATTCTCAAGATTTAGAGTAGGTGGGAGGGTGTCCTGAATCGTTGTGAGACTTTGGACGAGATATGGAGATGTTTAACAGACTTACATGGTAGACAGAGAGAATCGTGAAGATTGCCTCAACCGATCCAGCTGCACCCAGTAGATGCCCGATAGCACCTTTAGTGCTACTCACATTAATTTCGGAAGCACTCTCTTTCCCCAGTTCTCCCAAGAGCAGTGCCTTGATTGCACGGTTCTCTGCTGCATCTCCAAGGGTTGTAGAGGTGGCATGAGCGTTGATGTAGTCAACGGTTCCGGGATGGATCCCGGCGTGCTTCAATGCATGCTTCATAGCTAAGAATGGGCCTTCACCACCCTCCTGTGGCGCAGTCATGCGATACGCATCTGAAGAGAGGCCATATCCTTTTAGCTCTACATAGATGCGAGCACCTCGTGATCTTGCATGTTCCAGTTCCTGTATCAAGCAGTCAGTATTTGTAAAGAGAGATTTCGACTCGGCAGCAGCGTACCTCTAAAACAGCGACTCCAGCGCCCTCTCCAATGACGAATCCTGCTCGGTCTCTATCAAACGGCCTGGAAGCTAGACTAGGTTGGTCGTTCCATTCGGTAGCCAAACTTCTCGCCCGAGCAAACCCAGCGATTGCAAGTGGGTGAACGCATGATTCTGCGCCCCCAGCAACCATGACGTCTGCATCTCCAAACATAATAAGGCGGGCTGCATCGCCGATGCTGTGAGCCCCCGTCGTACAAGCCGTTGTCGCCGCGTGATTTGGCCCCTGCACGATCCGTCAGCGACCGTAGTATTTTGGCTTTACTAGCTAAGATTAAGGTACACACCTTGAATCCATATCTCATTGATATATGGCCAGCGGCTAGGTTGATTAGCAGACGAGGCACGAAGAGCGGTGAAACTTTCTTGTATCCCTATCTATATCATCAGTAAAACTAGCAAAACTAGACGAGACAGATCTTGGGATACTGACTCCCTTTTCAAATGAAACTGTAGTGTCATAGACATCGTCGAGGCTTCCAATGCCGGACCCTATATACACCCCCTGATTCAGTCAGTGTCGTGATCATGGGAGTTCTTTTTTAAATGGAAAACATTACAGTGGCTTCAAGATCCTCGGCTTTCTTCGGATGCCATTCTGCATCGTTTAGTGCCTCCTGGGATGCCACCATAGCATACTGTGCAAATCTAGCCATCCTCCGTTCATCCTAAAGACCTATTAGCCTGAAACAGTTCTCTCTAGCCCATGGTACATACACTGGGGCTCAGCAACTCTTTTGGATTCCATTCTCCTTCATCTCTGTGCCCTTTCGGAACCAATCCTGCTATCCTGCTAGGAAGGGCAGCGAATTGAGGGCTTTTGTCCGTAATGGAGACGATTCCGCAGTGACCATCAAGGAGGCGTTTCCATGTGCGGCGCACGCCTATACATGTCAAATTGAGCCCCTAAGATGGTGATTCTTGGCTATTTACCAAGTCCAAGAGGTGTGACAGCGCCGAGGCCAGTTATTACCACCCTTCGCATTGCATTTTTTGATGGATGAGGCCGCTTTAGAAAATTAGAAGAGGCGTATGTTTCGATGAGGTGGGCCTTGCAAGCCACCACCGAAGCGAGAGCGAGACCCTAACGCAGATCACTTCGGCCCTACGCCTACAATGATCTTTGATGCTACGATATTGCCAACAGGCATAGAATTTTACTTTATTTGACTCTTGGATAGCCTCTGTACCGCATTTATCAAGACATCGAGGCTTTATTTGAAAGCCAGAAGTAATTCTCAGGTGATATCGAAAGACTGACCTATATAAAATACATGACCCCAGGAAAACAAAAGTATCACCATCTGAACGCAGAAACAGGGGTGAGTAGCCGCCTTTCAAATAACACACAACGTCTCCCTCCGAAATTACCTCTCCGACGTAAGTTCTCCCGACTAGACCAGTGTTAGTGACAAAATGGACGCTGCCGATTGACACTATCAAGCGCACGCCCAGCAAAAGATTGTAATTCTGGGTCTCCATTGTCAGGCTCACTTGACGGCTGTGAAAAGCCAAGAAGTTCATCATAGAGCACAAAGCTATCTTCTGTCTCTTTTTCAGAGAGGCCATATAAGAATACTTCACGACACATGTCGTGGAAGACCTTACCAGTCCCTTTAACCGAACCAGGGTCTAATATTTCCCGTTCCCAACTCTGGACGGCTGGTGTGAGGGGGGGTGCGGCGGTACGAACGTTGAGGTTTTTGGCGGAGCATTTACTATCCACTGTGTGGGTGCGATCAACTTCTATGCTACGGACGTGAAGTATGTTATCTGCAGATATGCTGATCTCTGGATGGGGACCTGGAGGCTGTATCTTTGTGGTGCCGTTAAGTATATTGGGTGACGCACTTCAGTCCACGAAAGTACCCCGGAAGGTAGGTCATCATCAATTCCATCCACAGCACAGAGAGTTGATAGACAGCGTGTGCCTTCAATTAAGTATCGGGCTAGTCCAACAAAGACCTCAGAGGAGCTTTTACAGTAATCCGGCGTCAATAACGGATCTGTGAGATCTGTTGTGCCTTGGATGATCCCAATGATAGAGGCTATGTAATTAACCACAATTTATATCAAAGCGTGCCGTTATCCGGCTGCTATAGCATGTCTCCATTGTCCGGCCATCTGAAGCTTCAATATATCGGCGTGTCTAAAGATTGTGATCCAGAAATCGCGAAGAGGTATAGCAAGCGTTGCAAGGTTTTCATAGACACACTCTGAAAATAAGTCGCGCAAGGCTCCGAACGCGATTTCTAATACTGACCAAGATATAGACGCGTTCCCACAAACGACTTCAGCCGCAGATGCAGCGGCAAGCTCTTGCAAGACCCATACGCGAGTAAACCATTTTCGATAGAGAACCTGGGAGAGAACCTTCCTACCCGTGTAGAACACCTCACCGACTCCTCCTCACGTAGACCCCGCCATCTGGGTTGCTAGTTCAAAGACCTCCGAGATAGGAACGTCATAGACTTTTATATCTCACTAGGTTCATTTTCCTCTCCAAGCCAGATCACAACGTTGAACGCTTGCTGGTAGATATTCTTCATGCGAGACACCTGCTTGCTTCGCTCGTCCAAATCCGCCTGGTTGATACACACGACATCGACCCAGATTCTGCGTGGTTGGGTTTGGCGCCACAGATAACGTAAGGCGTATTCTAAATTCTGCGTTACGGGGACTTTGAACCCATCGAGATTGATCGGGACGGTCTTGGAGGAAAAGCCCCAAACATAACTCAAAGCCTCATACTCAAGCTCCGCTTGTGGAATAATTAGGCTGCACTGGATTTCATCTTCAAAGGAGCTTGGTTGGAGCACAAGCAAGCGGAACCTATCTTTTGCAATAGGCGAATAGGGATAAGGCGCAGGTTGAGGCTTCACAGCTGCTGTATCTTGCAGGGTAGAGCAATGGTGTTGTTGGTCTGTTTGGAGTTGTTTGGCCTGAGGCCAAAGATGAACAGCAGTAAGCAATTACGTGATCAAATAAATTGCTACACAGGGGGTGCATTATTCGATGTCGGTCAAGGCGTTAAGGCAATCAGGCTCACCAACCACCAAATGAATTAAATTATCTACCATAACTTTGACTTAAATGGGAAGCCATTACTAGCAACAATAG
>Ga0307507_10000213_pt1 | contig 110384 bp, 20 predicted proteins | sample 7_EM_MG_FD_207223 | JGI IMG/M metagenome (GOLD analysis project Ga0307507, IMG submission 207223) | Populus trichocarpa ectomycorrhiza microbial communities from riparian zone in the Pacific Northwest, United States - 7_EM | ecosystem: Host-associated > Plants > Roots > Unclassified | place... | reverse complement strand
GCACGAAGCTCTACACGAAGCTTTGCACGAGGCTCTACACGAAGCTCTGCGTATAGAGGCTCTGCACGAGGCTCTGCACGAAGCTCTACACGAAGCTCTACACGAAGCTTTGTACGAGGCTCTGCACGAAGCTCTACACGAAGCTTTGTACGAGGCTCTGCACGAAGCTCTACACGAAGCTTTGTACGAGGCTCTGCACGAAGCTCTACACGAAGCTCTGCACAAGGCTCTGCACGAAGCTCTACACGAAGCTCTACACGAAGCTCTACGTACAGAGGCTCCGCACGAGGCTCTGCGCGAAGCTCTGCATCGGGTCCCCGCTATATTCCCGATAGCCTCTACACGTGCCTCTGCCAAGTATCCCCCCTATATACACCTAGGTAGCCACCTTATTTTTTACCCTTCCTTCCTTACATCCTCCCTACCTAGGGAGGCACCAGAACGGCAGCCAGCAGACGACCGTCGCCAGAGCCAGACGACTGTCGCCAGAGCCAGACGACCGTCGCCAGAGCTAGACGACCGTCGCCAGAGCTAGACGACCATCGCTAGACCTAGACGACCGTCGCTAGACCTAGATGACCGTCGCCAGAGCTAGATAACCGTCGCCGTCGCCAGACGACCGTTACTAGACCTAGACAACCGTCGCTAGGCCTAGACAACCGTCGCCAGAGCTAGACGACCGCCAACCGTTTGAACGACCCAGCCAGCGAACACTAAATGATTTGATCGATTAATCGAATCAAACCAGAGCCTTATTATTAGTCCATTACCGAATCAAATTGAATTAAGGCCTCCTGGGGAGGCACCCCGGATGACCACCGTTCAAAGGTAGTATAGACAGGTAGGCACAGACAGGTAGGCACAGACAGGTAGGCACAGACAGGTAGGAACAGATAGGTAGGTACAGACAGGTAGGTACAGGTAGGTAGGCAGGTAGGTAGGTAGGCAAGTAGGCGGGTAGGCAGGTAGGCAGGTAGGCAAGTAGGTGGGTAGGCAGGTAGGCAGGCAGGCAGGTAGGCAGGTAGGCAGGTAGGTAGGCAGGCAGGCAGGCAGGCAGGTAGGCAGGCACTAGGCCTAGCTTAGAAATTAGTACATAGTTAGCAGATTATTATAATTTAGTATAATAGCTGTAGCAGCTATTTTATATAGTTTTAATATAAATATATTAAAAGTACCTTATAGCAATCTGTGATATAATTTATATAATTTATACAATTTGTATAATTTATACGATTCGCATAATTTGTACAGTTTGGTTTTAGGGTGCTGGTGCTAGTTTAGTGTTTGGGCATTTTACTGCGTTTTGCTTGCGAATGCTGCGGGTTTGCTACAAAACGTGCGGTTTGTGCGAATCGCTAACCACCATATACTACTGCCGCGAACTGCAACAACACACCCAAAAAAAAATCCTGATGTCACAAACTTCATCATTGTTATTTTATCTATTATCCCTTAGCATTCTACTATCTATAATGCCTTTATTTACACCTATAAACAATATTAATGCAAATAACAGCAGCTAGGCAGTTAAGGAACTTAATATATGCAAAATAAACAAGGATGATGTTAAGCACGCTATAGCTGCTTTTACTAAGCCTTTAGACCCTATTCCTAAAGAGTAAGCTTTCTAATACTAAATTATGCCTATAGCCAATATAATTTTAGAAAATATATACTAAAGCGCTCTTTATAGGATTTAGTAGATAATAAGAATATAGATAGAGCGAAATCCGCCAAAAATCCGTGTACCTTTTCGCTGCCTACCTTTCCGTTGCCTATATCTTTACCATGGACCACTTTGCCGTCAGTTTCTTTGCCGTCCACTTCTTCGCCACCCGCCTCTCTGCTACCGCTACCTAATACTTTTTAAAAAAAGGCTTAATAAGGCTTATTTATCATCTTTTCTTAGAAAGTAGGCTAAAAAGGCTGCTAATATAAATTTAAAGACCAAGATAGCCATTAAATTATATATATTAGTTATACTGTTTTAATATCTTGTCTGCTAATTTACCTCTTATAGTAACCTAAATATTATTTATAAGGTTTCTTTAGATAGCGAATCTTTAGACAGCGGCAAAGATAAAGATCTTAATAACGCCGACTCTTACAATCTCCGCAGCCCTTATAATCTCCGCAGTACCACAAATATAAATAAGCGCCTTTCTGTCCAGGTGCTATTAGCGAATAAATAGTATACTCTAAAAGCTAGTATTTAGGAGAATATAAAGGAAAGTCGCTAGCGGATATTAATACACGTCTAGAATATTAAGGGTAGCTTTAGTAAGCCGTGTAACCCACCATATACTTTATGCAAGAAGTATAGCCATAAATATCGCGTTTATAAGACTCTAGGCCTTATTTTAGAGGTGTATGCTTAAGATATTATATAGGTGGCAGGTTGTGCGGAAAGGTATATACTAATAGTATACTATTATTTTATCAGCTAATACATATATAGGAAAGTTTACTAAATCTAGAGCTGGTTATACCTTAGGGTAAAAAATATGCAAAGTCAGCTTCTGCCAATAGTCTAGCTAAAACGCCTACTAAGAAGGTATGATATCTATATATTAATAATACAGATATTGCTGATATCTATATAGCTTTATTCTTGCACTATCTCCGTCCACACTACTATGCCTCCCCCCCCATTAAGACTCCCACTTATAGTAGTACGCGCAGCTATAGAGGTACCTACTCTACCGCTGCTCCTTTAACTCTTTTACTAATTGCTAGCACGCTGGATACTACTATTGCTACTACCGCTTCCACTAGCACGGAATCTATTAGGGTGTATTTAGTAATTGCTGTTTCTATATGCATTAATATAGTTTATAAATGGGTGACTAATATAGTAAAAGATATTTAAGCTATGGACCGCCGGTTAAATAAGTTTGAAGGTTTTTTAAGTAAGATAAAGAATAAGCTTGCGTTCCTAAGGCGTGGTATTATTGCACTTATACGTAATACTAGGCTACTAGAAATTAAATAAGTAGATATAAGTTAGCTGTTGCTGTAAGTTAGCTATTATTATAGGTTTATAATAATAAAATAGTAGCTCTTACCTTTTTGCTACTATATATATAGGAATCAACTCTTCGCCTTATATTTAATAGATATACTTAATTAATATTATAATATCCGCACCATAAAACAGCTAACCGCTATATTATATACTACGCATTAAGAAGATTATATGCTAGCTAGAATTAATATTAATAAGAACTTACTTAATATATTAAGACAGAAACGTACTATGAGCCTAAGTATTTAAAAGTCCTTTAGTATATTATCTATAGCCTTATTAAATCTGTCCTTATAAGGGTTGTATAGTAAACCGCTAATATAAGACATCCTCATATTAAAATTAGTAATACCATCCTATAAGAGCCGCTTTAATCTAAGTTAAAGAATAGTAGGTGCCTTAAACCTAACGTTTTATATCCCATGCGCTGTCAAGGCGTCCAATAGATATGGCCCGTGCGCGAACACCAAAACATAAATTAGTCTCCACCATAGAATCTACATAGCTTCGCACCGCTCTGTAAAGAAGGACCTTATTAGTAGGAATACCTTAAATTAATCTAATTACGATTAATTTAATAATATGGCATATTTAACATTTATTATAACAATTTGGGGCCTTATATTGATGGAATCCGAACTTTAAGTTTGCTATATTTTGGTGTTCGCGCACGGGCCACATCTATTGGACGCCTATCTTGACAGCGTATGGGATACGCTAACGCACAATAGAAGTATATCCACAATTAAAACAATATATTACTATTACTCTTAGTATTTATTAAGTAACTTATATACTAACTATTATATATATTAGCAGAGGTATAGGTGTAATATTAGGACAATAAACCATGTAAATATATTCAGCAACTTCTCCTAGTACCTCTATATTCTTATTAGCGTCACCAAAGTTATATATAAGGGGATTAAATAGCAAACCGGCTGCAGTTAATAGAAAGGCGTTAAATATATTTATGCCGTCCTTTATAAGTTTCTTATACCCGCGCTATAGAAGCAAAGGAGCTTTAAAATCCACTAAGCGCTATATATATTGCATAATTAAATCCTTCCTAATCTAATCTGCAAGATAGCGGATATCTAGCACTAGAGACTTAGTTGTATATTTACTGTTTATATACTTACCAAATATACGCTTAAAAATATCGCGGAGCGAGCTAGTATAACTTATTATAAAAACACTCCACTTAAACAGCTTATCTATACTAAACGTCGAATTCCTACATATCTAGATTAATTCCTTAAGTTAAAGATTAAGCAGTTTATTAAGGCGATTTATCTTAAAGAAGCTATCTGGCCGCCCTTAGAGGTTAACTAAACTATTAATAAGGATAGCCTATTAAAGCACTAGATTATAAGTACTTATTCTAAAAAGTCGCTATAGGATTAGCATATTATATACATAGTTCTTTAATAAGCTTCTAGCAAAGTATAAGTAAAGGTAGGGGATTATACGCTTTAGTAGTCCAATATCCGCATACTTAATGGCGTATTTTAGAAGCTTATAAGTATTAATAACCTATAGGAACCGGATATGATTAAAGAACTCTATATTATAGTTATTAGCGGTAAAGCTTAATATATTCACAGAGGACGACGTCGCTGCTAGCTAACATGCGTTGGCAGATAGCTCTAAATAATTAGACGTACGCTAATTTGCATTACGGCATACATCTCTTAAAAAAGCCGCTGTGCGGATATCTTTAATATACCCCAGAAATTGCTGCGGAGATAGGTTTCGTATATATCGCTCGGCTTTACCGTCTGCCTTAATATTATACTTATTGCAGATATAGAGTAGAAATAATGCAATAATATAAGCGTTAAAGCTTTGGAGGATTAGCTCTTCTATATAATAAAACAGGGCCTTTTCCCTAGGAATATTGCGCCGTCCTAGGTGGTTTATATAGGTGTAAAGCGCTAAAAACTACTACGCGGCTTCCTTACCCTATAAAATGTACACATTATTATATATAGGAAGTTCAATCGCATATACCATAACCCTGGAATAGGCAATACCTACTTATAACTATTATACGCACCTTCCGCCTTAACCTACCCCTCTTTATATAATTAGATAAGCTTTACAGTTTTCTAACCTCTATATACTAGGAAAAACTAGTTATTAAAAGCAGTTTCGTAATTATACTACAGTTGTTCTAGGAATATATTCTCTATTATGCAATAGTTGCCGTTAATAAAAGCCTTACTATCTAAAATAGGTCCTAAAGTTATATGCTCTGTCCTTCCATAAGGGAGAATATTAACCGCTAGTATACGCGGATATTTAATATCCGCGTTAGAGTTAAATATACCATTAACCGCAGTAGGATATATATATTAGATGGCGTCTGTAATAAAACCTATAGACATCTACTTCTGGAGGTTATTAAACCTATTCCCAGCTGCATTAATAACCTTATCTAGCTAAAGTTAACGGGTGTTATTTAATATTAACTGCTTAAAGCCCCCTTTAGGCATACATACTCCGCGTAAAATCTTTTCTATAGTATATAAAGTGAACTTACTAATCTCGCCAATAACCTAATATTAAGTCTTTTAGTAATAGTTAAAGTTATTATAAATAATGTAAATATCATCATAAATAGATAAAGACTTAATTAGTTTCTTAAGGGTTATTAGCGCTAAAAGGGCTAGTAGAATTAATAGTGTAGTGGTGTAGATTGGACGTCGCCTACTGTCTTGGCATTTTCCTGTATTTATAAAGCCTTCGGCTTCCCTCCTTCTTAATTATCACAACCTTACCAGTTCACGGAATACATTCTTTTCTTTCTTTCTTATAGACAGACAGACAGACTAACTAACTGCACCGTGACTTCCTATTGGAGAGACACCGTACCCTCCCATATATTATTTGGCATTCCATGTAGGGACGACGGCAAGCTCTTTAGATTAGAAGTCTGGTACTCTATACACAACTATATACACAAAAGACACGCAGGAATATACTACAACTATAGAAGAACGACTAGCTGTAAAAGAACAACCAGTAAAAGAACCGCCAGCTAAATAGACGAGAGGGTAGAATTAGAGAACTAGGCAGTATCAGATAGCAAGGGGAACCAAGCAGACCCTAAATAGAAAGACTACGGAAAAGACAGGACGGCTAGACTTAACGTATAGGCTAAAAGAGTGGCAATAAGAGGCAAAATAGTGTAGGTTAAAAGGTCTTAGGAGTTAGGTTCAGTGCCTATACTTAGAAATTTAGCGTTAAGCAAACTAGCGAGCCTATTAGACGTTAACCGGCAGTTAGAGTTACCCAATATCTTACCCCTACACGTGCACGAGTATGGCTAGAACGTTATTAAAGATGCAGAGACAATATACTAAGGGCTAATTAGTTAGATAGAAACGAGATCTAAGGCATCTAGCGGCGAAGGCTGTCCTTTAAGAATAGCAGAGACAATACCAAGGCCGTAAGCATATAAGATTGGATCTATCCTTAAAAGCTTCCTATTCTGGCTTAGCTTTATCCTCTTTTAAGTTATCTAGATTATATTAGCAGCGGCCTTAGAGGCACTCTGTAAGGACCTACTACACAGAACGACAGTAGGCTAAAATAGACGGACGTATCGAGACCCAGCAGTGGTAGAAGATAGAGATTCCGTGCTCTCTTAAAGAGGCCCCCTCTTAGTTATTAAGAAGCAGGTGCCTTCCGTTAGGGACATAGCTATATAAGTAAATTAGCCAAAGCATATACCTATTAAGGTCCCGCTAGGACAGTTATCTAGAACACCCTCTATTAAGACTATAGCTATGCAAGTAGACCTACCATAGCGTTTACCTGTAATACCCAGGACCGATAACCCCCAGTAAACAAAGGGTAAGAGCTGTAAGGATCACCTATAAGCTCCTAAAGATACATTACCTTATAACTAGTAGTTAACGGCTTAAGACAAGATCTACGTTATAGTCCAGCCTATACCAGCCCTAGAAACTATTGGAACTCCCCATTTTATAAAATAGAATATATTACAGTTTATTAAGTAGTACAAACAGCTATACACCCAATATTATATAATGAGTAAGGAGAAGTGCTAGGGCCTTCTAAAGTACTACGATTACTAAATAGGGATATAGATCTAAAGCCTGCCTAAGTTTATAATTAGTAACTAGACGGAGCTTATACGAAAGCTTAGGACTAAATATTAAACTAAGGACTACTACTAACGCATGGAGATAAAAGACTTTGTGGAAGCTTTTGTTTAAATATCTGCGGAACAACTAGGCAACTTGCGTCACTATATATAGGACTTTACTACTATTTTAGCTAAGGCAGTAGCCATAGAAAACCTTACTAAGCAAGAGAAGGGGTGGTAGTTTATATAAGAACTCCCTATTAAATACCGCAGTTACGCAATAGAAAAGACAGGAGCTATAGTAGACGAGCCCAGTACCCTTATATTTAAAAGACTAAAGGAGGCCATAGAGTTAAGAATAATAGCTATAGAGAACATTAAGCAAATAGCTGTTCTTCCAGAAAAAGATGTCCTAAATTTCCAGCTTATATAAGAGCTACGGCAGTAAAGGAATAAGCTTAACCGCTAAAGGGAAGAAAGACTTCTAGACCTAAAAAAGCACACAATGCTATTAAATTAGGCTGTAGTTTAAAGCCCGGTATAAGGATACAGCTTAGCACTAAAATATAAAGACTGGCAGAATAGCACCTAAGCTCCCTTTATTCCGCAAGGCTGTTAATCTCCGCAAGACTATTAACCTCTATAAGACTATTAACCTCCGCAGGACTGTTAACCTCCGTAGGGTTCGCGATCTCCGTAAGACTCTTAATATCTGCAGGATTCTTAGTATCCGCAAGGTTCTTAATATCCGCAAGGTCCCCAATATCCGCGAGATTCTACTGCCTTTAGACGGCCGTAATAGGATATATAGGGTTAGCAAGGCACGCGAAGACAAGGCCAGTAGACCTGTTCTAGATGCGGAGGAAGTTACCGTTTTACTAAGCATAAATACTAAGGGCTAGAGGATCTTATTTAGTAAGGATTTATACATCTATCTAATAAAGGAAGACTAGTAGCTAGGACGTGCGGTTAACCTAGACCAGTACTACCATAGCTCGGCAATAAAGGACGATTAAAGGGCATTAAGAACTAGCTCTATACGTACTAAGGAACAGACCTAGGTAGGCTAAAGGAAGAACAGACATAGTAATAGGCCCCTATAGGACGAACGGATTTTACTACTTTCCATAATAGAGTAGTGCTAAAGAACAGTAACAAAACACATACAAACTAGGAGGACTACTATTAAGTATAGCCCATGGACTTAGTAGTAGTACCTAGTTAGTAATATCCGCAGACTCGCCCAACCCCTAGAGACAGCTGTATAACTAAAATAGCTATTAAGCCGTAGGCTCCACTATAGGAGAAGAATATATAACTAGGAGACGTATAACTAGGAGATTGCATCCAGATTAGGTTATGGCCTATAGATAAGACAGCTAAGGCTAAAAAGAGAAATAAATTATCCGATCCTTAGAGACGGTTATAGAGATAGACGCTTAAGGCCAGCCATTAACCCGCAGGCTCTATAGTAGGTGTAGGATGTTCAACTAGGGGACAGTTAAGTTTTAAGGTAGGGGAGGGGACGTAGGTAATGTATAAAAGATTTCTATTTATCTGCTTAATTACTATATTTCCTAAAGCTCCTTTCTTATTTACTTTCTTAATCGCAACGAGACGCGTTAGTTGCGGCAACCTACTACAAAGATGTTAGTTTAGCTTACCGCCTGTTAATAAGCTAATAGCGATTTTCCATTCTAGGGACGGAAAATCCTAATTGGTCTATTTAGTAATAGAACCGGCAGAACTCCATACCACCCCTAGATTTTAATAATGCGCTAGCTATATAATAAGAACAGCACTAAGAGCCTTAATTAATTGCATAAATGCAGAGCTAATTGCATGGATGTAGAGCTAATTGCACGGATGTAGAGCCGATTATACAATGCAGAGCTAGATATAGAGTTATACGCAGAACCTTAACCGAACGACTATACGGAAGCCTTGATTAAACGAATACACAAAAGCTACGGTTAGTTAAAGAACCGAATTAAGCCAGAGCCTTAATGTTAGCACATTACTGTTACTAAATTAAGTTAGTTAAATGTTGTTAAATTAGAGCCTTTAACTAGGCTAACCTTATTCCTTATTTAAATAACAAATAATCGCAGTATAACTGTCACTACTATCCGAATTCAGTACTGCGTTAGCTATACAACGAGAACAGACGCCGCGGCAAGAAAGGGACCTATATAAGGACAGCAGTATAATATTAGAAAACAAGCGCCGCGGAAACAGATAAAGATACTCTATAAGAGACCGTATATAGGGCATAGCTAACTATATTAAGCCTAAGCTATCCTTATACGACTAAAGACGGAACCAGGCCGTATTTGGCTAGGCTAGTAAAGGACCTTATTAAGGATTACAAGGGGAATAGGAATTAGATATATAGGAGCCGATACTTCTTAGAGATTGTCTTTATAAAGGACTATATTATAAACACAAGGGTAAGGGATATATAACGGAAGTAGTTATAATAACCAAGAAGCCACTACTAGATAACTTTAAAGATATTAAGGACAGCTTAGGCGAAGCGTAGAACTAGCAGGATAGTAGTTAGGAGACTAAAAGCAGAAGATAATCCTAAAAAGGCTCTTAAGCTAGAAGAAGATTAAGGATACATAAGCGTACTGCTAATAGCTAGGGTAAAGAAGCAGCCATAAAAGCCTAAGGATACGCCAAAGAAGCCAAGAGTAAAGGCGACTCTAAAAGGAAAGAAAGTAGCTATTAAAGGCGTCTTATAAAAGCACCAGGCCCATAGAAATGGTCTACTAGAAACTGCCGTTTATGCTTATAAGAAAGGAAGTCTTAAAATAGGTCTCTAGATTAGACGTCTAGTAGACACTAAAAGCTTTAATTAACTACAAATACAGAGCTTTAACCAAATAACAGCACAGCTAGAGTCTTAATTAACTATCCATAGATACAGAGCCTATAGATACAGAGCCTTAATAGAATGTTAATGGATTTAAAGCCTTAACCAATCATATATCTATATAGGAGCTTAACCGGACACCTACGGGTATAGAGCCTAGGTTATATATATAGCAGAAGACTCCTTAAGTTAAGCTAAAGCCATAGTTAAGTCTTAATTAATTAGATACCGCCTCTATAGTTAAGTTAGATTAGCTATAGCTTTGACTAGGCTAACCTAATACCTTATTTAAACGTTAGTTAATTATACATTATCACAGCCAAATTAAATTAGTCACTATCACCATTAGACGTCTTTAATTAACGGTTAAAGATTCTATAATAGCAGATAGACAGACACTAGGCCTGATTAGAAAACCAGTATACGGCTAGAGGATTATTAGAAGCACTAACAGTTAATGTTTTAGAGCCTCTATAGAAACCTCTCCCTTTAACCCTCCTTTATTAATTAATTACCGCCCGTCTTAATGCCTACGGACTGGTTAACCAGAACGGTCTTTCCTATAGATATAGATACAGATCTCTACACGGAGTCTTACACAAAGTTATACGCAGAGTCTACGGATATAGAGCATATAGGTGTAGAGCCTTAATTAGACAATAGTACGGTAGCTTGACTGGACACCTATATATGCGAAACCTTAATTAAACGGCAGATGCGAAGCCTTAACCAATTCTACGTCTACATAGAGGTTTTAATCAATTATCTACGGATATAAAGCTATAGTTATATATATAACAGAAAACACCTTAAGTTAAGCCAGAGCCTTATTAAATCTTAATTAGTTAAACGCCGTCTCTATATTTAAATTAGGACAGTTAGAGCCTTTAACTGGGCCAACTTTCTACCTTAATTAAACGACCAAATAATTAGTTGTAGCACGTCATTGCCGACCAATTAGATAGTCCTCAGCCAGCAGTTAAAGTAGGCATATAGGCACGTACGCAGACACGGACGCAGACATAGACGCAGAATATACAATACAAAGCTACTAATGCACAGCCAGATGTATAGCCAGATGCATAGCTAGACGCAGAGCTAGATGCAGAGTTTTAATATTAAACGACTAACTAAACGATTAAACTAAGCTAGAGCCCCTGCTATCTTAATTAACTGCCCTACCGTTACCGCTGCTACTGCCACTGTTCCGTCCAGCTGTTTCGTCTCTGCTGTCTCGACTAACTGCTCCGTCTCTACTGTTCTATCTTACTGCAGGATCTGTACCGCTCCGAGATCTGCTAGATAACTGTTCCGACTGCTGTTCTAACTACCATTTCTGCCGATTGTTCCATTCCACTATTCTAATTGTTCTGTTACTGCTGTTTTGACTAACTGCTACTAACCGACTGCTATCTACCGTCTACCGCTACCGAGATTTCTGCTACTAAAAGCTTTGCTACTGGATGTCCTACTGCTTACTTACTATTACTGAGTTTTTCTACCAAGTGTTTTACCATTGACTGTTCTATTCTGTTTTATTTTACTGCGCTAAATGTCTGCTTTTATTACTATTTCTACTACCATTACTATTACTGCTGTTACTGCTATTACTGTTACTACTGCCGTTATTATTTCTGGTTTACTATTCTAGTTACTAGTAGGAAGATCGGATCTTAGCTATGGATAACGGAAGGATATCGTGGAATAGTTTTGCAGGGCTGTAAGGTACAGACGGCTGCAGAATTACACTTTTGACTAGTACCGCTAGTAGGTGTAGTACATAGGCGATTAGGGCGGCTAGTGCGTACATTTATGCTTTCGACCAGTGACGCTGGTGGGTATAGTGCATAGGCAACTAGTACGGCTAATGGGTGTATTTATTTAGCACGTGTCTAATAGGTATCTTACTAGGAGAAAGAGGTTTCCTGCGTTCTTTTAGGGATATGCTTTCCTTTATCTATTCTGCTTTTGCTATACTTTTGTTTAGCTATTCTTCTATGGTATAGAACGTTAGGGGACAACGCTCTTGGTAGGGGAGGTATGTGGTGGTGTAGATTAGACGTCGCCTACTATCTTGGCATTTTCCTGTATTTATAAAGCCTTCGGCTTCCCTCCTTCTTGATTATCACAACCTTACCAGTTCACGGAATACATTCTTTTCTTTCTTTCTTACAGACAGACAGACAGACAGACTAACTGCACCGTGACTTCCCATCGGAGAGACACCGTACCCTCCCACAATAGGACCTTCCTTAGAACATTCAGCTAGCCTAAGCTTTTTAGCGTTAAAAGTTTCATAACTATTAATTAGACTAAAGCTATACAGAAAAGATAGTATATAACGCTTCATACTAAGCGCCTCAAGATATAAACTAAGTAGACGGGCAAAACTATTTACAGAGTTCTGGGCGAACCCTAGGAGGAATATAGAGGCAACTATAACTATATATCCGCCATGCGGATCCCAACTACGTTCCTCTCTATTTAGTGCGGATATCCCCTTAATAAGTTGGAATAATAGTAGACCGTACTACTAAATAAACTTAGCTGCATTCTTAAGGTTAATATCCTTAAACTCTATATCTGGAGTCCATATGTTAAAGGGACTATATTATAACTATAGTTGGCAGAGCTCTTTCTGGATATAGTGGATAGTGTAGGTTACTAGCGTCGTATAAGTATTAGGCGTGTTAATAAGTTCTTCTTATATTTCCTTATCCTCTAGCAAAGCAATAAGCAGGTCCCTTACTTTTTTCTTTTTTTTATTGCCTTTGTGCCTATTTCTGCTTTCTAAGTACTTAAAGACTAGCCTTTAAAAAGACCAACTCTATTTTTGTAAAAGGTCTTTAATAATATTAACTTTCTCTTCCTTTAATATATTTGTCTAACTAGTAGATAGAATATCCACTATCTAACTAGTAGATGGAATATCCGCTGTCTAACTAGCAGATGGAATATCTGCTGTTTAACTGGTAGATGGAATATCCGCTATCTGACTGGTAAATGGAATATCTGCTATCTAACTAGCGAATAGAATATCTGCTAGTTATAGAGAGGGTAGGCGGCGTAGGCGTAAGCATTTAGTATTGGTGGTTACTACGCGGCTTAGTGGTGCAGAGGTAGAATTATAGCCTCTACCACAACGACTTCCTCTTAATATCGCGCGGTTATAAGGAGCTGAGGATCTTATAGCTTATAGAGTAGGCTTTTCTCTATAATTTGGTGTAATTTTAATGTTAATAGGTATTGTGGGAGGGTAGATCAATTTCGTCAAAGTTAATAAAGTCTTCTTATATAAATAGTGTTTAGGTTTTCTATAAATCTCGCCAAAGGGCCTTCGACTAAAGAAAACGATTGCCGTCCTAAATCAGCTTAGTGGACGGTGCGGATATTCCTATATCTGTACAATCGATTTCTTGGTCTAAGCTTCTAAAGTAATTTATTAACTATATAACTACGGATAAGTAAGCAGAAGGACTACTATCTATTAAAATTAAAATATAAGACGCTAAGACGTTTATAAAAATGGTAGCATAAGAACCTAATAAATACTACCGCCTTTTACAGAACTACTACCTAAAGCTTATATAAGCTAAGATGCGTACTACCTAAGACTACAATATTATCTAAGACCTATAAGCTTATAAGGCGCTTGCCAATAATACACACCAGGAAACTAAAAATGACCTCCATATATTTAAACGTGATATCCAACGGTTAAAAAAAGCTAAGATTATACTTATTACTACGGTCACTAAAAAAGAAGGTATAATTAAATACCTATAATCCTAGCTTAATAAGCATATCCATAATAACACTAGATACCTCTTTACTATATACAACGCCACTTAAGCCTCTATACCCCTAGCGATCTTACCTATTTAATGCTTAACAAAGGGTTAATACTAAGCAGTTTTACTTAATAGAAATCCCTACTAAAGCAGCAATAATAAAAGCTATAATAATTAAACCTAAGCCGCTACTGTAGAGTCTAATATATATTACCCTAATCCCTTAGTCTTTTGGGGGGACCGTAAGGAATATAGCTACTAAAAGATATAAATCCGCAAGAAACTAACTTAGAGCGCCTACCTTTTTCCTATAAAAGATACTAAGATTGGCTATATTATTAGGCAAATAAAGGGTATACCATTTAATAGACTCTTCGCCTAGTAGAAGACTAATAGCCCTTAGAAGTAGCAATCCTATTAAGAAGTCCTTAATAATCTTAACCTAATATACTGTAACTATAACCTACTGGCCACTAATTAAGCTAAACTATATACCCTAAAGATGAGCCCTACTAAATTATTTAACAAATTCTATATTAAATTCTAAAAATATACTAGAGCCCTTACCTAAAATAATACTAAAGACCAGGAAAATCTCCTTAAAAAAGTCACTTATCGCCTAAGTTACGCAGCCGCTAGCTATAACTACAATAATATTTATAATATGGTAGCAGCTCTATAGAAGATTAAACGACGACTAAATTAGATTGTTATTGCTAACTCTTACCCAAAGACCTCCCTATAGAAGCCCCTTAGGCCTACTAAATCTATATATACTAAGCTACCAACACCCACTACCTTAAATACCACTAGAGCTAATATTAACCTCTCTATACCAACCTTCCTATAAAAACTCCTAGATGGAAAGCGTAAGCTACTCTAAAAACTAGGACGCTACTATAAATGCCATTAAAAAGGCTGTTATCGCAATAGCCTAAACTGCCTAATAGCTAGGTTTAGTAGCTATCGCCTAATACCTAACCTAATACCCTAAACACTAAATATATTACTATATACCGCTACTATATAAGATAAAGATATAGTAATAGCGGTAGAGTCGGATACAAAAGCAAAAAACACTAAGTCTTAGCCCTAAGTCGCGGGTTAGGATGTCCTAAGAATAGAGATATCTATATATTAGCCTACTTAATAGATAACTTAGTAAAGATAAATACATAGAAATAGATAGTTTTACCTATAATAGAAACTACTGCTAAAAAATAATATAAAAGCCGTTCTATAATTAATTGCAGAGCCACTAATAAATTTATAGATACCTAATTTATGTGTACTTATATCCTACCTACCTTACCCCTTACTAAAGCCCACGCCCTATAACTTACTAATAGTAGTTATACCGCACAGAAGATTACCTATATAGTATAACTCCACCTAGATATAAACGGGCACTAGGAAAAGCTCTAGGCCTATATTATACTACTTACCAACTACCCTATTATCCTTAAAATAGACTAGCTTAAATAATATAACCCCACCATTAACTAGAAAAAGAGAGAAGTAACCTTTAACTCTAAATACTATAGAGAGACTTGCCTAGGGTATAGCCTAGCCACCTCTATTTACTCCCTAGGATATTAACTTAAAAAACCCCTTATTACCCTACCTATAACTAACTACTACTATATAAGTGCCGCGGCCTTCTACTGCACAGTAATATAGGAAAGGCTGGACCGTTGCTATAGCTTCCTAATTATAACTATATAAGCTTAATAAAGAATAAAACTACGTCCTCTATAGTAATAGGATAGATATAGTTAACCTTTTAAAAGATAATGCCCCCATGGAACTCTACGGACTTTTACCTTTAAACTTTAAGAAATTTATAAGGCTTAAAAAAGGATTTACTAACAAGGAACTCCGCAAGCTCCTCCCTAAGAAATACTATAACTTTATTAATATATGCTTACAAAAGGGCGCAGATACACTTCCCCTATATTAACTCAATTCCTTAAACCACTCCAAAAGGTCCAAACAGCCTGCCTCCAGAGCATAACAGGCGGGTATAAGCGAACGGCCACAGCACTGCTTAAGAAGGAAGCTAATATCCCCCCCCCTACAATTATATATTGAAGCTGCGGCAATGCAAAGGGTGCAAAAGGAGCGCAACTCCAATGTTACAAAGTATATCAAGACACGCCTAAATAAACTATGGAGGGACCCCAGGGTGCCCCGCAGGAGAGCAAACCAAATACCCTAAAGTAGGGAAGAGATATTAGAGAAACAGGTAGAGAAAGCAGAAGAAAAATAGTACCGCGTTAGGGCCCAGGCCTATATAGAGGAGGAAGAAAGACGCGCAAGAGGCCAGCAAAGACAATAGCAAGAGAGAGAAAGGAGCTAGAGTAAAGCATAAAAGAGTACTGGGAAACCATCTACCGTAACACAATACTGGTTGGACCAACACTGGAGAGGCGCATAGGAGTTAAAGGTATAAAGGCTAACCCAGGCAAGAGAAACCCAAGCTATAGCATAGTTAACGCTATAGGGGGTAAATACCCAAGGGCTCCAAAAAGGCCTAATAAAGGCAGAAAACATAATGGCAATACTCTTAAGAACAGGAATAATAGGACTAAAAGATTGGCTCTACTAGGTGGGCGTCCTAGTAGGTAACCCAAAATGCGAATATAGCTGGCTAAGACAGATACCAAAATATGTAATACTGTTATGCCCCTTACGCACCAGCCAAGAAGCAATACTCTTAGCAGCTGGCATAGAGAACTATAATACACTGCTCTTAATATAAAAAGGTCTTAAAGCGGTTACCTAGTGGCTTATTAGCCAAAATGTACTAGACCAGTTCCGGGTTGCAAAGGAAATAGTAATAGAAGGCAAAGGGGCGAGTAGTAGGCGTCCCTTGATGACTCTACAGTAGCAGAGTAAAGTTTGCGATACTAGCGCGTCCGTAGGCTTGTTACGGCAGCAGTGGTTCCCAAGGAGGTCAAAAAGTAAGGTAGTAGAGCACCACTGGTAACTTGTAGGCGCTAAGTAGGCGAGTCCCAAAAGGCGGGGAGATGGATCACGGGGTTTTCTTAAGTTGAGTCTTTCTTAAGTTGAGTTTTCTCCCTATATGTAAATAAGGAGTAGTCCGCGTGGGCCCAATAGGGATCCGAATCGGACGTTAAGCAATGAATTATTATTATTATATTAACTCAATAACTATACCATTAATATTAAATAAGGAAAAACGCCACCCTATAAGAGACCCTACCTAATATTAAAAGACAAACTTCTAGTTATTAAAAAGTATATTAATAAGCACCTTAATAAAGGATTTATTTATTCTAGTATATCCCTAGTAGCTGCCCCTATCCTCCTTACCAAGAAGCTAAAAGGAGGTATTTAATTCTATATTAACTATAGAGGACTTAATACTATTATAATTAAGAACTGATATCCCATACCGCTTATATATAAGAGTCTTAAGCGGCTTAGCTAAACCAAAATCTATACTAAGCTTAATATTATTACCGCCTTTAACCGCCTTTAAATATAGGAAGGTAACAAATAGAAAACCGTATTTATATTACACTTCAGCCAATTTAAATATACTATTATACCCTTTAGCATATATAATGGCCTAGGCAGCTTCTAAAGCTATATTAATAACATCTTATAGGACTACCTTAATAACTTCTACTCTATATACCTAGATAATATACTTATTTATAGCGATAACCCCTTTAAGCATACTAAGTATATTTAAAAAGATCCTATAGCGCCTTAGGGACATAGGACTTTATATTAATTTAAAGAAGTGCAAATTCTTAGTTATAGAAGTAAAATACCTTAGACTAATTATTACTACTAAGGATGTCTATATGGACCCTAAGAAGGTATATATAATTACTAAATAGCAAACCCCTAACTGCATTAAGGACGTATAAGCCTTCCTTAATTTTACTAACTTCTATTAAAAATTTATATATAACTTCTTAGGTATTATAGTACTACTTATAGCAATAATATAAATAAAAGGCCTTTTCATAAAAGGAAGAAAAACATATCTATATTTTATCTGGACGCCTAAATATAAGAGAGCGTTCCAAGACCTTAAAGATACTTTTACTAAAGCACATATTCTAGCTTACTTTATACTAGGATAATAACTCTATCTTAAGACTAACTCCTTAGACTACGTTAATGCAGGCGTCCTTTTCTAGATAGGTAATAACAGTCTCCTCTACCTAGTCGCATTTTACTTATCTAAGCTTATACCATAAGAATATAACTATAAGATCTATAATAAGGAACTTCTTATAATTATATAAGCGTTTAAGAAATTCTAACTAGAACTCTCTTTAGCAGATCCTAACTAGCCAACTAAAGTCCTTATAGATTATTGTAACTTTAAGTACTTTATAACTATAAAACAGCTAAACTAACGCTAAGTACACTAGAACAAGTTCCTCTTTAGTTTTAACTTTAAAATTATATATAGGCCAGAAGTATAAGGTACTAAACCTAATAGCCTAATACGCCGCTTATAAAACCTTCCTTAGTCTAAAGATAACCCCTATAACTAGTTCCAATAATAAACAATTCTAAAAGCACGGAATTTGGCCCTAGGTATGCTACCTATAATAAAGCCAACTGTACCTTAGCTTTATACTATAGAACTAAAGTTACCCCCTAAAATTAATAAGCTTATTACTACGGTATATAATACCTTTATTAACTTATTACTATAAAGACCGCTAGCGCCTATACACTACCTACTAACCTCTAAAGCCTAGGCTATATTAATATAGCAGCCTTAGAAGTAAAAGAAAATAGGCTCTATTATAGAGGCTGTCTATTTATCCCTAACTTAGAAAATCTACAACAACAACTAATCTAAATGGCCTATAACCTCTAATTAAGCGGCCACCTAGGTAAAGAAGGAACCTATAAGCTTCTTAGCTGATACTACTTCTAGCCTAAAATAATAGACTTAGTTAAACGCTTTATAGGCGCCTACTATGGTTATAAGCGCGCTAAGGCCTTTAATATAAAGTACTAAGGACTACTGCACCCTCTACTAGTACCTATATAATAATAGGCAGATATTGCTATAGATTTTATTATTAACCTACCACCCTATAAATAACACGGCCGTACCTATAAGAATATTCTTATAATAATATACCAACTTATAAAAGAGCGCCACTATATCCTAACTAAAGGCGTAGTCGTTAGTAACATTACTAACACCTTTCTCCGCGAAATCTACTAATTATATGGGTTACTTAACTTAATTACGTTCAACTAAGGCATATAGTTTAACTCTAACATATAGAGACAAATCTGCTAACGCCTTAGCATCTTTATTAAGATGTCTATACCCTTCTACTATAAAACTACTAGGTAACTGGAAAACGCTAATGCTAGTATAAAAGCGTACCTATAATAGGTAGTCGCCTATAATTAAGATAACTAGGTAAATTCATAGCAAATAACTACGTCTTAACTACTATAGGACTTGCCCTATTCTTTACAAATAAGGGTTATTACCCCTAATCTAGTATAGAGCCACTAGAACCTATTAATAAGAAACTACCATATAGAAAACGCTTTAAGATGCTACTTGCTAACTAGCATATAGACTATATAAAAAATCTACTTAACTACTATAAGGGAGAAATGGCCTAGGCTTAAGCAAAGTAGACCTACTTTACTAACTATTATAGAACGCCACCACCGGAGATGCGTATTGGCGACTAGGTATAGCTAAATATATATAATATCTCTACGCAGAGGCCTATAAAGCTACTTAATTATAAGAACCTTGGCCCCTATTTAATTAAATAAGTTATTAATAGGGGAGCTATCACTTGCACTGCTACGGTAAGTCCAATAACTTGTGGCCCGTGCGAGCCAATTAGGAAGCTGCGGTAAGACTTTCTACCGCATTAAATAATGTTTCGCAGGAGGCTATACAAAGGCTTAAAATATAGATATAACATATATACGGGCTTACTGCTTGGTGTTAAGGCGTTATATCAAATCTACAGCCATAAGTTATTCTTGATGTTCCTAAGCTCTGCGCACGGGCCACAAAATATTGCACCTTAGTAGTGCAAGGGATATATAAGCTAGAGCTCCCACCTATTCTAGCCACTTATAGGATATAGCCTATATTTTACCTATAGCTACTATACCTTTACTAGCCTAACTCTTTACCAGAATAGATATAGCCTAAACCCCCACTAGTACTAATCCAAGACGAGAATAAAGATAAAAACTATAAGGAGTAGACCGTTAAACGAATTATTAACTCTAAATACTTTAGTAAAGGCAGAGGACAGCGGCTCTACTACAGAGCTATCTATATAAGATTTAATATAGATTAGCTATAATAGTAACTATAAGAAGACTTTAAAAATGTAAAGGATCTAATTAGCAACTTCTATTACGCGAACCTACAGAAACTGGGCCTAAGCAGAGATTTTATACCTAATTCTCTATAGGAGCCCTTATAGAGTTAAACCGTTATATATTGCTATATAAGGGCAAATTGCCATTAAATTGCCGCAGGTTGCCATTATATAATAGCGAAGTGCGATTATATAACTAGAATATTATTAAGATGTCCAGGAACTTTAACCGGCAGTTAAAGTTATCTAATTAGTTGGATTCTTAAGTACCAAGCCTTATTATATAACGTTGTTTTAAGCCTTTAGCAATACTCCCTTTTTTCTTCTCTATACCTTAAGTGTCCCTTTTATATATATATAGTAACTATAGCGTCGCTAGAGCTCCGCCTCTATAAGAGGGGGGGGTAGTATTACGGAACCTTACTATAGGGGCCTCCATAGGAGAGCCCCGTACTCTTGCGTACACCTTACGTACAGCTTACATTAGTTATGCGTAGGTATATTACTTGCTTACGCCCTCAATCCTTATAATTAATCGCGTAACGTCTTATAGACTCCTTAAATATATACGCTCTATAGTCACGGCCCCTATTCCATAATATTAGTAATAGTAGCTTTATAAAGATTTGTAAGGGATATTATTGCAGTCACCTTAGGTTGCCCTTAGGATAACCCATAGACACCCCTTAGATAGCCGTTGGTTATATACTAAAGGTACATACCCATAGTATATAGTCTCTTTAATCCTAAAGGCCTTAGCTCCTTAAGGATTTATCTCCTCTATAATCTATCCTGTTTTTATAGTTATACCTTATAGCCACCTGTCTACTAAGTCCCCTTATATTTAAATCCTTCCTATTCCTTTTTAGAAGGGCAGCTAGCTTTAAGGACTAGATTATTTATTTACATCTACTATTCCTCCCTTAAAATCTTATAATAACCTAATGGAAACTCTATAGATACCCTATAAAAAGCCGTCGCCTTAAGGTAAGAAGGTCCCTTTAATAGTAAGAGATTACAATAATATAAACCTCTAGGTAAGACGGCTAAATAAGCCTTAATACCTAAATACGCCAGGAGCTTGAAAACTCTTATATACCTACGGTTATTAGCAACGCTAAGAAAAACATAGATACCCTTTATAATAGCTATAATACTGCTAGAAAGTAGCCGGAACCCCTTTAGCCCTACTTGGGCTAATTAAAAGATTAAGCGCTAGACACAACCCTAAGATCTTTCCCTAAGCTAGAAATGCCAGAGAAATATACTAATATGTTTAATTAGGGACCTAACCGGAACCCCTTTAGCCCTACTTGGGCTAATTAAAAGATTAAGCGCTAGACACAACCCTAAGATCTTTCCCTAAGCTAGAAATGCCAGAGAAATATACTAATATGTTTAATTAGGGACCTAACCGGAACCCTTACGGAAGACTACTGGCCTATAATTAGTATAGTAGTAGTATATAGACTGCTTATAAGCCAAGTAGGCCTATCCCTTTAGGTAACTTAGCTTAAATACTAACTTAAGACTAGAGCCTTATTGGGAAGCCCATATTAGCTACTAGTATTAATACTACCTTTATAGCTAGAGCTTCCCTAGGCCCAAATTTAGGAGTCCTATACTAATTTTCTGTAAAAAAAGATATTGGGAAGCTGCTATAAGACTTTTGGAGGCTATATAGGAAGGAGCCACTAATAAATATATTAGAAACCTCTAGGAGGAAGTTTAGATCTAGTAGAGCTTAATCTAGGCTAGATACAATCTTTTATAACCAGCTAAGGCTAAGGGCTTTTTCGGGGCTATATAGTACCTACCTAAGGAGGTGTAAAAGACCTAAAGAGGTATTTACGTAGTAAATAGAAAAAGGATATAGACTAACTGGCTAAGGCCTTTAGTAGTTTAAAGCTCCGCTATAGACCTAACGCCTAATAGTTGGATAATTAAGTTTATAAAGTAGATAACTTCTTTAAGATGTTAATAATATAAGATAATACTAAAGAGCGTACTTAATAGATTATTAGCAAGATTAAAGATCAATCCCTAAACTAGATTATACTAAACTAGCTTAATAAAGAGTAAATTATTATATGGCTATAGCTGTAACCCTTTTTAAAGAAATGGACTTAAGATCTGTACGTTATATAATATAATAATGTAAAATTATTCTAGAATAGGATATAGTTTAACCGCTATAATTTCCGCCAGTTTATAAACTTTAGGGAAACTTATACTTAACTAATAGATTTAGAGCCCTTTAAAATAAGGATGGTAGCATCTATAAAAAGGAGAAGATTGGATTTATCTAGGCTAGAATTAAGCTAGTAATTTATAACAAAATAAAGTGTATATACTATTTAATTAGTCCCTTTTTAGTTTTCTTCCTTTCTACCTTTAAGCTTTTTACTCCTTAAACCATGTCTTAAAAAGCTTTAGCAATAGAGTTAAATAGATATTAGGTAACGTCTAAGTAATTATAAATAAAGCGCCTATAGAAATTGGTAAAGTTTAGGAATACTTAAATATCCCAGTAGCTCTCTGGCTCCGGCCACTTTTAAATTATTTACACCTATACTAGGTCCATAACTATACCTAGGAACATTATAATATAACCTAGGAACTTAACCTACTTAGTATTAAAAATATACTTTAGCGCCTTAGCATAGAGGCCCTAATTATCCAAACATTCCAGTACTTTGCAGATATATTGCTTATACTAATTCTTATCTTTTAAGTAGATTAGAATATTATCTAAATAGATAATGTATATATAGTTAACTAGTCCCCCTAAGGCTCTGTAAATATACAATTAAAATATTATAGGCGTATTGGCTAGCCTATAAGTCATTACTATATACTTAAAGTGGCCATATTAGGTCTTAAAAGCGGTCTTTTACTTATCCCCTTTTTTAATATAGAGCCTATAATAGGCGTCTTATAGATCCGGCTTTATAAAGATCTTTGCCCTAGATAGTTAATCCAGCATTTTAGATAGAACTATAAGGCTATATATAAACTATTATGGTTTTAATAAGATCATAATTAAGAACCGTTACCTACTACTACTGGTTATTAGGTTCCAAACTTATATTAGGGACGTTCTATCTATATATATTTAAACCCTTATTAGCCATAGACAAGGTACTGGCTAAAATATTAATAGAAGCCAATAGGGTTTATACTACCTAAGACTTAGTATATAGAGCTATGGGTACTTAAGCATCCTATACCTAGAGCTTATTCTATAATATAGGGAGTAAGATATCTATTATCTATTTTCCTTCTCCCGTTTTAAAGCCTTTAGTATAGTTTAGCTGCCATAACAGTCTATTAGCAAAGTTATTTTCCTCTAGCTTATATTTAATCTTAAAGCTAAATTGCGTAAGCTTCTCTACCTATCTAGCTTATTAAAGTATAAGCTCCTTTATAGTTATAAAGTAGCGTAGATTATAATAATCTAAGAGTATATAAGTAGTAAGGCTTGCGTACTTAAGGTAGTATTACCACTATTTAAAGCAGTTAACTATAGCTAGTAGTTTCTTATTATGGGTATAATACCTAACTTTAGGTCCCTAGAATTTTCTATTATAGAATATTACCAGTCTTTAGTAGAGCTAGGCGTTACTATTAGGGACTAGACTTAATAGGCCTACTATATAGATACGGTAAGGTTTAGGTGCTATAAAAAGCAAATTTATAATAGAAGATCCTTATAAGGATTATAATAATGCTTTAGGTAGCTACTATAGTTAAGCTAAAATAGTAAAATTACGTTAATATAAATACTACTGGCTAAGGCTTAAGTAGGAAGTAAAGGAGTATATTAGCCACTATAAGAAGTGTTAAGTATATAAAATTTAAAGGCACAAGCTATAGGGTTTACTTAAATTAGTCCCCCCCCCCACTAGTAAGCTATAGCAATATTATGCTATAGACTGTATTATAGATCCTCCGCCCTTAAAAGATAAGCAAGGATAAATATATAATCCGGTCCTTGTACTTATTAATAGGGTTTTAAAATACATCTAATACCTTCCTGTTAATAAGACGATTAATATATAAGTACTTACTAACCTAATTAAAGAGAAATGCTTTTTTAAAGTAGACTAGCTGTACTCTATTATTACTAATAGGGGTAGTGTTTTTATAAGCCAGTACTAATTAAATCTATACTTCCATTTAAAAATAGACTACTATTATAATATAGCTTTCTATTTATAGATGGACGGGTAAATAGAACGCCAAAATTAGGAACTAGAGTTTTACCTATAAATGTATTTAAACTACTAGTAAGATAATTGGTATGAGCTACTTCTATATACGGAGTACGCTTATAACTTAAAGCAATATTTATTGTATTAGTTTGTATCAATTTAGATTACCTATAGTGTTTAATTATTGGGATTTAATGGTATACCTAATAATTACTGGCTAAGGCCGTAGGATTAATTATAGGATCCTACTAGGAAGTTTAAGGATATTTACTAAAGGGTATAAGGGTACTTTAAGGAATGGGAGGAGTAATGGAAGTATGCGAAGTAGAGCCTATAAGATACTTAAAAGTAGTAGAGACTTTAGTATAACCGTAAATACTAGAATAAGCATTTTGGAGTAAGCGATAAGGTTCTACTATGTTTAATAAATATTAAGACCCGTTAACTATTAAAGAAGCTTAATATAAGATACCTAGGTCCCTTTTAAGTTAAGAAATAAATGGTAAGCTAGCCTACTGTTTTTAGCTACCTCTATTTATAGCCCGTATATATTTAGTATTTTATATAAACCTACTAGAGCTATAATATAGACTACCGCTAGAAAAGAACTTCTATCTAGGCCTAATTAAATACCCTAAAGTAGTAGGTAAGTGGTACGAGGTTAAAGCTATACTATGCTATAAGTCTATTAAGAATAAGCTTTAATATATAGTTAAATAGCTAGGCCAGCCTATTAAGGACTCTATATAGGAACTAGAGGATTACCTTGATTATTATAAAGATATTTTAAAAGAATATTGGGACTAAGGTCTGCAATCTACAAATCGCAGAAAGCGCTCTAATACTATAATATTATTATAACTTTTAAAGAAAGCTTGCGTAAAGAGTAAATAGGTTAAATTAAATATAGAATAAATAGGCTCTAGAAACTATAAGGATTAGGGCTACCGCCTAAGGTAGAATAGGTCCTTAGCCTTTTTATATATATAGTATATAATTAATAGGGTATTTGGCTAGAATTATATTTCTATTTATTAGTTTATATTAAAACTAGTATTCTTATACCTTTTTTAATGCCTTATAAGGCCTTCCTAAGCACCAGTTAAGATCCTTAATTACTACTATATATAAGAATAATCCTAAATGCCTAAATTAAAAACTACTATGCCTTATCCTTAGGTACAGAATTAGTATCTATTGGCCTACTAAGTAATGGCTAACAAGAATAAGATCTATATCCCTTTATAGGGATATAGGTAGATATAAAAATAGGAACAGGCTAATAAGGTATAAAAGGAGCAAAGACTCTTAAACGCTTAGCACTAATATTAAGTCTAAACTAGTACTAATAAAGTTCCTAAGGCGTAAGCTTATAGTTAATAAAGATATGCTTAAGCCTAGAATAAACGGAGATATTAGCTAGCTGGTAAAGTTTAGAACTACTAAACCTTTGCTATAGCAACCATTAATTACCTATCTGCTAGGTACCTAAAAGGTAACCTACCTAATACCGCATTATATTATGCTCTTTTAAAACTTAACGCGTATGCATAAACTCTTTTTTATAGTAGACAGTAACCTTCTTCTTATTACCCCTCTTTTTTACCTTATCCTTAGTATACTAACCTTGCTCCTTTATTAGGCGTTACTAGCTAGCTTATTAGGAATTATAGGCGGTGTAAATAGCTGTGGTATAGTTTTAAATCTAACCTAAATATTTAGTATTGGCACTGGAATAAGAGAGAGCCCGGGTAATATAGTAGTTAAGAATATTAAAGAAACGTTGCTACTTAGGCCTAGGCTATTAAAGCTTAAAGTTAGTAATAGAAATCTATTAAGGATAGAAAAGCTTACCTTAACATAACTACCGCTTTTAGTACGTATGTATTAATTATAAGGACTAAAGGTATTAGACCTTATATAGTAAGTCTTGTTATAAGTATCTAGAATCTTCTTATTAGATTTCTGGTCTTTTAAAGATATATAGGCAAAATTATTTAGGTAGGACTAGTACTAGTTGTGGGTTAATGGAGGTTAGGGTTTTATATATAATAGTAGGGCTAAAATACGCCAAGGAATTGGCTCAAAAGAGTAGTTAGTAAGAGAATAAAGAGGTATATTAAATTAATAACAGAAAAAAAAAGAAAATCTTAATAATATATTAAATATACATCTAAAATTGAATAAAGTTTAATAATGGGAAATAAGGTGTTAAGGGAAAGGAGCAGCTTAATAAGTAAGGTATCTCTATACTTTACCTTCTAATACCCTTTTAGTAAATAGCCGTAGCCTTACTAATATAACTCTGTTATAATAGCGCAATTTAAAAGGAAGGAAACACGCGTATAAGCTATTTAGTTATTACTTTTTTTATAAAAACTGATTATATAGCTAGGAAAGGTAATCAAGACGTTAATTAAAAATATATATAGGTTAAATTATACCTAAAAGATACTATAGTATTAAAGAATAATGTTATAGACGTTTTTAATAATCGCATAATAGCTAGAGGCCCTATTATAAAGTGTTTCTCCTATTTACTAGATAGTAAAGCTACGCTAATTATATAGTATAGGACCACTAGATTTAAAAGTATATATACTAAATCTTAGGAGATAAGTCTCCTTAATTAACTAATTAATACCTTAACTATACCTAATAAGTCTAAGGACAAATATGGGAATAATGCGCTAGTGACGTAGGGGATTACAAGAAAAGATTATAGATTAATATCTTAGTAGTTAAAGGATGGCGATAAGCTAAGGCTCTATATATTAAATTCTATACTATGGAACCATACTAGAAGCACTAAATTACCTATAATACTTGTAATTGATTATAAACTAGCATAAAGGCTTGGATAAGAGGTTGTATAAAAATCCTTAGGTTAGCCTAGGTAGTTACTAATATACTTCTAGTATGCTTCCGGTAGGCTTTTAATAGGTTTTTTAGCAATTCTTATATCTTTTCTCTAGTTATGTTTTTTTCTTATTAATGTTTTTTAGAAGTTTAAAGCAGGGGCTAAATAGCTAGATTATATATAATGGCATACTAATATCTCTCTAAACCCCTTCTAGAACGAGCCCTTATAATCTCCCTACTATAAAGTAATGGCGATTAGGGGATGACTATAAGAAGGGGGGGCAATATAAGGGATATTATTGCGGTTACCTTAGGTTGCCCTTAAGATAACCTATAGATACCCTTTAAATGGCTATTGGTTACGTGCTAGAGGCACGTGCCTATAGTATATAGTCTCTCTAATCCTAAAGGCCTTACCTTTTTAAGAAATTGTCTCCTTTACAATCTATCCTGTTCCTATAATTATGCCTTATAGCCACCTGTCTACTAAGTCCCCTAATAAGATTAAACTACTCTTTAATAATCTCTAGATCCTTAGTAGTCTTTTACTTTTAATTAAGGCCTTAGGCGAATTAAACTTTAAGCTCTAGGTATTAGGTAAGGAAGTTTTTATATTAGTATTAGCTAAGCTCTAAAGGACGCTTCTTTATGATAAGGATACTTTTAGTTATAGATTTAAGGTATTAAATTTAAGGTAGCCAACCCTAGGCTCCTATTATATTAACCTATTTAACTGGGGGATCCTCCTTAATAACTAAGAGCTTTTAAAGCTTTTAATGATACTCCTTGCTTAATTGGTAGCCGTTACGATAATAGTAAACAGAAGAAGGTAATAGACTGTATATTCGGGCAAGTAAACGGCTAGATTAATTAGGATTAGCTTCTAATAATTAAATAATAATTTACATTTAATCTTCTTGGTTAAGCGATAGCAATTAGGGGGTAGTAGAGGACATAGTGATAGTATAGTACAGGAGTATTTTAATGTTTTGATTTTAATTTTCGTAGGTAGCCTATGCACTGTCTTAGGTAGGTAGCTGTCTTATCTAAGTAGCTAAGACATTAACATAGAGGAAAAAGCTCTAGATTGATCTAACGCCAAGAGCTTAAATTTAACTACTATATACGGTAAAGCGTGCGAATTTAACGCAGTTGCCAATTAAGAGAAGCTCTAGATTAGAAAGTCGTTAGATTGACCAAACAGATACCTCTAGATTAGATTAATGCTCCAGATCAACTTGGTTCTAAAGCCTCTAGATTTAATCTAGAGCTGTAACCAAACGCTCCCTAATACTTGGGATTTTGACCAAGCGGTACGCTATAGAAGGCAATCTTTATTATCCGGTCATTGTGCTTAATATGCTAACGGATGGCCTCCTAGCCGTATTCTTTCTCCCAATGGTCTGGAAATTGCAAATAGATTGAGGTGATCGATTGACAGTTATAGTACTATTTGTGTCCCGCGTTTTATAAGTGTTTAAATCGTGTGTCTAAAAAGAGAATTCTAATTTTCGCTTATTAGTATTTATCGCTTTTATTTCGATAATTCCTTAATATACCCTACCTACTATTATGGAGTGGTATAAGCGGCGATAATATATAGCGAAGTAGATATTATTAAGCTATATACGTAAACTATATAATAAAGTTAAGGGCGCGTTTATTTGCAATCTAAAGGCCTTAGATTTAGTTTAGAATCGGTTAATTCGGAGTGATTTTATCTGCATAGCCTTAAATTTTTAATGTTCCTTTTACTGCTTACAAAACGCCAGAAGAGTACGCTAAAATATTAGCAACTTTATTGTATACAGCTTCTAAAATAAAGCTCTTAGCGTTATTTTAATATAGAGTTTAAAGCTTCAGGTTTAGATTCCATTTCAATATAAAGCCTTTAGATTGTATACGCCCGTGCTTTTGCAAAGCCATAAACGCATACCAAATTAGAAAAGAATGCGCCTTTTTCTACTAGACTTTTAGTCCAGATCTAATCTAAAGTTTTGCAACCAAACACGCCCTAAGACGTTATATAAGGAAAGAAAGCAGAAAATAGGAGAAAGGAGTATATATTGTTAGGAAAACTAGAGGTAGCACTAAAATTTTTTTTTGCAAAAATTACTAAAATGGCGCAGAGCCAACTAAAAGCGTTTTTAGCCACTTTGTTACTATTTTAGTAATATAATTATAAAAAGACTAGTATTTAAGGTTTAATTAGTCTTACTTAATTTCGCTTAATACTTAAAAGACAGAAATAGAGCTATAATAGTAACGCCGCTAAAATTTTAATAGTAAAATAATTTCTTTTATAAAAAGTTTACTTAGGACTAGTTTACTAGCTTCTTTTTACCTATTTATACTTACCTATTTAACGCCGCTAGGTAGATTAAATTAAGGCCTAATAGGTGGATTGTAAGCGTTATTAGCAAGCGCTAATATAGGGGTATAGATCGAATAAGTAAAAGTGGTTTGTTTACTAAAGGTAGTCGCCAAGATTATAGGTAGTGTTATAGACCTTATATTAGTAGTAGTACGGCTACTTAGGGAAGATATAAATAAGCTAGTGGTATTGGCGTAAGAGGTGTTAGAATTAGTCAAACTATAAGATAAGGGGTAACTAAGTTATATAATAGATTATGTTACTAGTTTAGTATATAGGATCTATAGAATTTATAAAAAACGTTATATACTAAACGTACCTTATATACCTTACGTACTTAAAGTTTCTTAGGCGCAGTATTATGTATTTAAAGGACTATAGTCCCTACCTAAATAGTTCTTCTCTTTATAATAAATTTTAGAATATAATTAGAGTTAATCTATTATGTAACTACTCTACTAGTTATTATTATATTATTAACTTGCCCGCAAAGCCCTACTATACGCGTCTATATCGCTATAGATGGAAACATTATCGGGAAATCGTTCCTTATAATGGCTAAGTATAAAGGCGATAGTAAGGAGCTATCGTAGCGTGTGCAGCGCGCTGTTATCGCGACTCCGTAGTATTAAGCCTATAACGCGTATAAAGCATTGCCCTTAACAATACTAGGAGTCCTACTACCCCCACTTAGGGCTTCTATTTTACTATCTAGAGGGGTAATTAATTAGGGGAAACTGGGATATAAAAACTACCCAATATATAACTACCTAGTTTATAGCTAGGTGTTACAGGACTCCTCTGTAACACCTTACACATGTCCACCTGTTTCCACCTACGCAGCAAGAAGAGACCGACCACGAGACGGCAATCTGACGGTAATCTACGGCAATCTGACGGCAATCTGCCGCATTCTGCCATATTCTGCCAAGTCCACTAAATCCTGCCAAGTTCTGCCAGGACCGCTACTTGAATCCTATTCTGCTCCGTGTACGTGTTGACTAAGCAACTAAACTAGCGATATATACCCTTTCTTCCCGTTTCCTTACCTTCTCTCCTTATATAACGTCTTAACTTTATTACACAGTTTATATATATAGCTTAATAATATCTACTTCGCTATATATTATTACCACTTATACTCACTCCGTAATACTATATTACGTTAAAACCTATACTCCGCCCCACCTTATTTAAAATATAGAACAACCTCAAAGCCCCTATAACGGCCGCCGACATTATGTCCGCACTTTGGGAACAATTGGCAAATATATAAAAGTCCTTTATAAATGCCCTTACACAAAACCAAGCTGCTATAGCTTAATAGCAAGCCAAATAAGAAGTATAGCACTAGAAAATAATTAAGGCCCTCTAAGAAGAAATCCGCACCCTTAAGATATCTATACTAAGCCCTTAAGACTGGTTACTATTACTAGAAGCCAATACGCGGAACGCGAGCCCTAAACTAGCAATAGTCATCCTACCAGTAAAACTAACTACTGCACCATAACAATCTAAACAATTATTAGACCCTCCAATATTTACTAGTAAACAATAAGAACTCTAATTATTCCTAAGCTGGCTTAAAAATAAGCTAACTGGTAACGCTAACCGCTACCTAACTAAAGCTAACCGACTCTGTTATGCCCTAAGTTGACTAGGAGGAGATGTAGCTGACCTTATTAAACCTCTTTAACCGAACTTAGTACTAAGCCTAATTATACTTCTTAAAGCTATATATGGTAACCCAAACCACTAAGCTACTGCTTAGAGAAAGATAAACTATATAACTTAAGGAATAAAAAGCTTTCTAGTATACTTCTCCAAATTTAACTGTTACGTAAAAGAAATAGGCTGGAACGACTCCGCACTAATTAATAGCCTTATTGAATCCCTAAGTCCTAAACTAAAAACCTCCCTAATAGGTATAGACCTACTAGGAGCCCTTAACGCCTACGCAAACGTTATTAATAAACGGTATAATAATATACTACGTCTAACACCGAAGTCCGCTCCTTAATATAATATAACAACCCCACGAACGTCTACTAAGCTATTGTCTTAGCCTAAGCACCCTAACGCCATGGATATTGACACTAGAACCCTAGGATACGCCCTGCTAGGGTTCTTTAAATAAGAATAACGCACTAAGCTAGGCCTCTGTTTTAAGTATAGAAGTAGCTTCTATCTCTCTAACTACTACTCCGTCCCCCTACCCTAACGCGAATTATAAACGGCTAATACTAGCAGCTGTTTACCGCATTAATCCTCTAGTTACCGTCCCTAATCTCTACCTAGTTCCAGCCCCGCATCTAATAAGCACCACTTATAAGGACGAAGCTATAACTAATATGCTATAAGAACTCCACCCTGATCACCTCTAAAAGGAAGGTCTTGGAGCTAAGTCGCTCTCCAGGACGGCGCTACCTTAGGATTTTATTAAATGCTTTAGATGTTATAAACTCTGACTCTTAGGATTGCAGTATAACTGTTAACTATTATCTTTAGTAGAATAATTAATAGGTTAATGCTCGAGTCCTAATTAATATAGGAGCTAGCGGCACAGGATTTATTAACAAGATTTTTATATAAGATAATGGTTTTACTCTAACCCCCCTTGACCGGTATATTAATATATTTGGATTTAATGGTAAACGCACTATCTTAGGCCGTATTACCTATGTAGTATTCCTAAGACTCTAATACCTAAACCATAAAGAACTAATTAGGCTTTTTATTACCACCCTAGGTTACTTAGTGATCCTTAAACAACCCTAGATAAAGCTATATAAGGTAACTATTAATTAGGACAATCTTAAGCTTCTATTTACCGCCTCCTGTTGTAAGCAGAAGTGTTTTATAACCTACTACTTAGACCCCAAACCAAAATCTGGAAAATCTACTAAGATCTACCAGTCTAAGATTTCCACTAATATCCACTAAGAACCCGGAAATAATATATGACTATATAAACTGACTCTGACTGCTATACCCCGAACTAAGCAGAAGCTTAAGCTTAATATATAAAAGTACTAGAAGAACTAGTACTCTACTATAAAAAGAATACTTAAAGAACCTGAACCTGAATCTAATACTAACTCTATACCTAACACTAAACTTAAACCTGAATAAGAAATTATATAAGAAACTAAGGATAATCCAAGTTCGCTTAATACCTTAGATATCCACATGATTAGAGCTACCCCGTTAGCATAACTTGCTAAGAAACCTAAATATACAATCTTCGCTGTTATAATAGCCGATATTAAAAAGGCCTTAGCACTAAAGAAACACACTGACCCTGCTATAAAAGTACTAGTATGCCACTATAACAACCTGGAAGTATTTTTATGAAAGGAAGCTGATAAACTAGCAGAACACTGACTATATGACCATAAGATCGTACTTGAAGAAGGAAAACAGCTAGGATTTGGACCCTTGTATGGAATGTCCTAAAACGAACTCTAAGTGCTGCGGAAGTACTTGGATGAATACCTAAATAAAGAATTTATTAGAGTAAGCTCTTTGCCTATAACTACACCTATAATCTTTGTTAAGAAACCTAGCAGCGGTTTACGCTTCTATGTGGACTACCAAGCTCTTAACGCTATTACTATTAAGAATCGGTACCCGCTCCTATTAATTTAAGAGACACTAAACTAATTAAGTAAGGCTTGCTACTATACAAAACTTAACCTTATCCACGCATTTAACCGCCTCCGTATTGTAAAAGGAGATAAATAGCTTACTGTATTCCGTACTAGATATGGACTGTTTGAATACTTAGTAATGCTATTTGGCCTCGCAAATACCCTAAGTTTATTTTAATACTTTGTGAATAATACCTTACGACCTTACCTGGACGTTTTCTGTACTGCTTATATTAACAATATCCTAGTATATAGCAATAACCTAGCTGAATATAAGAAACACGTTAACCTTATCTTAGAAGCCCTACGTGGAGCTAGACTATAATTAGATATAGATAAATATAAGTTCTATAAAACGGAAGTTCTATACCTTGGACTTATTATCTCTATAGACAGTATATAAATGGACCTAAAGAAGATTAAAGTAATTGTAAACTGGCAAGAACTTAAGAATGCTAAGGATATAAGAGCCTTTATAGGATTTGCTAATTTCTACTAATAGTTTATTAATAACTTCTCCGCCCTAGTTTTACCTCTTGTGGCTCTAATATGAAAGGATAAAGCCTTTATCTTTAATAAGGAATGTAAGAAGGCCTTTGCCTATCTAAAAGTTATATTCACTACCGCACCTATACTCCAACACTTTAACCCAAACCGAAAGAGTGTTGTAGAAGCTGATTTATCTAACTATATCACTAGAGGCATTCTATCTTAGTATAATAAGAAAGGAGTACTGTATCTAGTAGTATACTTCTTAAAACGATTAAGTTTAGCCGAATATAACTACGAGATCTATAATAAGGAATTATTGGCTATTATTAGATGTTTTAAATAATGGTAACCCAAACTGGAAGGCGCCGGATTTCTGATTAAGGTTTTTAGCAACTATAAGAATCTATAGTACTTCACAACCATGAAATAGCTAAGTTATTATTAAGCCCGCTAGTTAGAATATCTGTCTTGTTTCTAATTCTTAATTATATACCGCCTAGGCGTTTAAGGTCAAAAGCCTAATACCCTAACTCGACGTTTATAAGATATAATAGTATAGGAAGAAGCGCGCGCCTACTATAATTAAACGCTGCTTCGCCCTAAATTATTTAATCCCCTAGCTAAAGACCTTATAGTATACGTCCTTAAAATAACTGATTAATTAATTAAGCAGATTATAGTTAATAAATACCCAAATAACGAGTTTATTTAAAAGACACTTAAGTTAATTTAAGATGGCGTTAGATGCTCTAAAAAGATCTCTTTAAGTAAATATAAAGCTTGTAGAGAACGCTTGTACTACTAGAACCGCCTAGTTATACCTAACCATAATGAACTTAAGCTTAAGCTTCTTAAATACGTACACGATCTACCAGTAGCCGGCCACTTAGGCCGAGAAAAAACCCTAGAGCTGCTCTAACGGGAGTACTACTGGCCAAACATATATGATATAATATAAAGGTACATCTCCAGCTGTTACACCTGCCGACGAGCTAAAGCCTTATATAAGAAGTATAACGGCTTTCTAAAGCCACTGCCTGTTCCGGACCGAAGATGGAAGGATATCTTAATTAACTTTATTATTAATCTCCCTGTAAGTAAAGGCTGTGCGAATATTATAGTAGTTATAGGCTGACTATCTAAAATGAGACACTTGATTGCCTGCCCTAATATATTAATACCTGCCGTCGCCTAACTGTTCCTGGATTATGTATGGAAACTCTATAGACTTTCTAAAATAATTGTCTCTAATAGAGGCCGCTAGTTTGTCTTAGCGTTCTAGGAAGAACTAACTACCCAACTCTATATTAAAGCGCTATTGTCTATGGCATATTACCTAGAAATGGATGGTTAAACGGAATATGTAAATGCTATAATAGAATAGTATATTTAGATATACACGTCGTATTTATAGGATAACTAGATAAACTAGCTTGCATTTGCTAAGTTTACTGTAAATAACTCCGTTTTAGAAACTATAAAGGTCTTCTTATTTCTGGCTAATTACGGCTAGTACCCGCGAATGGGTTTTAAACCCTTTAGTAATGTTTCTTACCTAGCTTATTAGGCCTTATAAGTTGCAGAAGTAAATGAATTTGTAAAGAAGATGGAAGAACTATAAGAGTTTCTTACTAATAAAATAACATAGGCCTAGTCTGTTTATAAAGCTATAGCAAATAAGAACCAAACCCTAGCACCAGCTTACTAAATTGGTAACTTTGTCTGGCTAAACGCAAGAAATCTAAACACGAAATAACCTACTAAGAAACTTAACTGGAAGAACGCCGGCCCTTATAAGGTTAAAAAAGTTGTCTCTCCTTATGCCTACTAACTGAAGCTCCCTAATACGGTTAAAATCCACCCTATATTCTATACGTTAGTCCTCCGCCCTACCGCCCCTATATTAGACGCCCTACCTAGATAGATCCAAGACCCTCCCCCACCAGTTAAAGTGGATGGTAAGAATGAATACCTTATTAAAAGAGTTAACAACATTAAGTATAATAAATGGAAACGCAAATATATATATCTTATAAAATGGAAAGGCTTTACTAAGCCCTTATAGGAACCCGTTAACTCTATAGGACTTACACAAGCCGCAGAAGACTTTCATGAACTCTACCTAGAACTACCTCAGCCCTATCTCGCAGAAGCTCAAGTTTAAAGGGGGGGTACTGTCACGGGACTCCTCTGTAATACCTTACACACGTCCACCTGTTTCCACCTATGTAGCAAGAAGAGACTGACCATAAGATAGCAATCTAATGGTAATCTACGGCAATCTAACGGCAATCTGCCGCATTCTACTATATTCTGCCAAGTCCACCAAATCCTGCCAAGTTCTGCCAGGACCGCTACTCAAATCCTATTCTGCTCCGTGCACGTGTCGACCAAGCAACCAAACTAGCGATATATACCCTTTCTTCCCGTTTCCTTACCTTCTCTCCTTACGCAACGTCTTGACTTCATCACACAGTTTATGTACATAGCTTAATAATATCTACTTCGCTATATATTATCACCACTTATACTCACTCCGTGACACTAGGGCCGAAACTAGCCTTATTAAGCCTACGGATATAGACGCGTCCTAGGTATATAATAAGATACCCTTAGTCTTGTACTAGCTCTAAGACTAAGAAGATATAGCGAGGGCGTAGGGAATCTCCTTTTATAAGAACTTATTAAGGTTAACGCATTACAGATACCTCGTATAAAACTTATTAAGGCCTTAAGGCCACCGCGAAGAACTTATTAAGGCCCTATCTAGAGAGCTTATTAAGGCCCCTTTAAGGGCCTATCTAGTATCTAGTATACCTAGGTACTTAAAAGAGGGTCTTAATAGGCATAGTGCGCGCGACCTAGTTAATAGCAATAGCGATATAATAGTGACGCGACAGTAACGCGACGGCGATGCGATGGCGATGTAATGGTGACGCGACGGCGACTAGATAGCTTGATGAGGTGGAAATACAGGTAAAGCTCTAAGTAGCGGAAATATAGGCTAGCTTTAACGGCCCCATAGCGTTTAACTTATAGTTAACTTATAGGCGACTTATAGGAGGGTCTTAATAGGCGAAGTATATGTAACCTAATATATATATATATAAGGCGACTTACAGGAGGGTCTTAATAGGCGTAGTATATATATATAGGGAAGGCTATAAGGGAAATATAGGCTAGTTAGGCGAGGATTTAATAGTTAAAGATATAGGCTAACTTATAAAAGGGGGGAATATAAGCTTAGTTAGTAGTAGGGTAAAATAGGTTATCTAGTAGGATCTAGTCTATAACTTATTCTATAAAATACGATTAGCCTATTATAGGGAGACCCTTATAGGTAACGCAAAATGGGAACTAGCAGTATATAGAGTGTTACGCCCCTATATTACTACTAGCCTTTTATATAAAGGCCGCCGGTTTTAAAAACCGGCCAATTTTTAAGCGGGTATTTTGCGCATTCTAGGCCCGCAATAATAGATAAATAGTAATTGCGCCTTGAATTTAACTATCGCAAAATTCTAAAGAATAACTAATCTGCTTCTTCTCTATCGCATAGTACTTTAATTAAGAGTTTTAGGTATTGGGTTGAAATTGCATACAAATTCCAAAAGGTAGAGATTTTGGCGTTCCTTGCGTTTTAGCAAATAGACGGTTTTCACAACCGTTGGCCATCGTAGGGCGTAGTACGTAGTAGCCACTGCTAGCTTTAAGGACCTTATCCCTTAGCTAGGCTTTAACCCTTAGTATAGCAAGTAGGTAGGTAGGATTATTTCTTGGCTAGAAAGACTATTACATAGCTTAAGAGAACGGATATATATATTAGTATAGTGTCAAGATATTAGTTTATGTATATACGAATTCTTATAAAAATTGACACGACTTTAAATAGTCGTATAACGCCATAACGTAGTCGGTAAGCATATGGGCCATATAAGCATATAGGCTACATTAAAACTCACCAAAAATTATAAAATTTATACTTTAATATCTTAACAACCACTTAATAATAAATTCTAATAATTTAGATTTAGACTTTTATATACGTTTTACAGCTTCTATTAAAGTTACATTGTAATTAGTTTAGTAGTTTTTAAGATATAGTAATTTGGCCTTAATTTAGCCTCTAAAAACCCCTAAATTTTAATATCTTAAAAACCACTAAACCAATTACAATGTAACTTTAATAGAAGCTGTAGAGTATATATAAAGGTCTAAATCTAAATTATTAGAATTTATTATTAAGTGGTTGTTAAGATATTAAAGTATAAATTTGGTGAGTTTTAATATGGCCCATATACTTGTGTAGCCTATATACTTACCAACTATATTAGTAATTAAATACAGCCAAATTAGTATAAGATTATTTAATTATAGTTAATACTTTATCTGCCAGCTATATGCTTTTTTTACTACCTCTAGCCTTCGGTCTATACTGTTGATTAACCGTCGCATAAGGCCTTAATTAATAGCCAACCACGCCTCTTTATACGCCTTAATTAAACGCTCCAAATTCTCCTTACTTTGTCCCATCTATTTAAGCTCTGGATAAAGCTTAAGGATTTTTCTTTTTAGTGCTAGCCAAAGGTGCTTAATTAGGTTAAGATTGGGCGAGTATAGAGGAAAATCTAGTGTCTAAATACCGTGCGTTTCTAACCACTTCTTTATAAGATTTAATATATAGATTAGAGCGTTATCCATTTAGTAGATATCTAAAGGCTTATAGACTAGTATAAGACCTTTTTTTAAGGCCCAAATATAGCTTTAGGCGCTATAGCCTTCCTTCCGCACTAAAATATCCCTTTCTATAGCAATTAACTCTAAACGGCTATCGTACTAAAAAGCGGCATAGATTATCTGTGTAAGATCCTTTCCGTTAAACACCTCTATAATAAAGTCATAATTCCACTTTTGTAAAGACGTTTAGAAGACCTAAACAGGCTTCTTTCCTAAGCCTTATTTATATAAACATTTATTAAAAAACTTAACGCGTCTTTAAGAAAATCCCTTATACTTTTAAGCCCAAAGATACCTTAATTAAGCTACCACTGCCGTTAGCTTTGGTCTCTTTTTAGTAAGCCACTTCGTAATATAGTGTTTTTTAAATAGATATTATAAAGTTCTATACTTAACGGTAACCGCTATAGCCTAACACTTAAGAGCTATATAGTCAATTTAAGGATTCCTGCGTATAATTTAAAGAAGTAAACACTTCTGGCGTTAAGTAAGCTTCTTAGGCTGTCTGGGTCTTGGTAGAGATTTAAGCGTATAGTAGTTGTTCCATTAATTAATTGTTTTATAAATAACGCGATAACTAACGCTATATCTCGCCGCAATTTCAGTCTTGTCCTCCCCTGCCTCCACTACACTAAGGATTCTAGCTCTTTATACCTCTAAAAGCTCTGCCCCAGGCCTTTAATTTCTACTAATTTCCCTCCCAAACGAACGTTGCATTGTAGTGTAGTGGGTAATTAAATTTGGTGACAATATTGCGATTATATGGTGTTGGCTTGTATGTGCACAGACTAATATCTTAGTACTGTATATTAATAGACGGAACTGTTCGCCTCTAGAGCGGTATGCCGGTAAGATATACTTAAGGAGTAAATAGGAGTTACCTAAGTAGAAGAGGTTTGGCTGGCCTTAACTGTAAAAAGTCTAATATCTAAAGGTGTAAATAAAAACTATTAAAAAACCGGGGTAGAGGCCTGGATAAGTAGGTATGTTTAACTCTACTATATTACTAGCACTACTACCGCCGCTAATAATAACAATAATAACAACAATAACAATAACGACAACAACGATAAAGAGGAGGCCCCGCCTGCCCGTGCCTGTCCCCGCCCTATATAGCGCCAGTAGGTTACAAGGCTGCTCCGCTATTTAGCGGATATAGTTAAGTAGTAGAAGGGGGGGTGGAAAAGGGGGGGGGAGAAGGGAGGGAAAAGGGGGTATTTACTAGACCCTATAGGGTATTTACAGAGCTTTTACTAGCCCTATAAGACAGTTATAGAAGTAGTTATTTAATAAAATAACATACCTTATTATAAAAGTAATATCTCTAGATATAATATTAGTCCAAAACTAAGTGCTATCCTATTACTGCCCTACTGCTATTACTACTACTACTACTATACTATCCCCCTATATCTTAGCCCATAACGGCTAGTAATATACTAAGACTATAGCAACACCTCCAGATATATAATATTAGTTATTATAGCATCCCTATTCTATGGCAGTAATAGCAAAAGCCTAGCTATATCTATTACTCTTAACAGCGTAATATATAGCTGCCTATAGATAAAGACCGGTATATATAAGTTAATGCCAATAAAGTTAAAAGACTGCCCCTATAACTTATTTATGGTTATAGTAAAGCATAGCTGGATTGGAAACTGCCTTCTACTAATAATAAGCGGTAGTTCTCCTTCTATAGAGGTAAGCTTAATATAAGGGATTAACCATAGCTAGTTATAAAAGCTGCCGCTAAGTATCTGAGTTTTAATATAGCGGCAGCCTACGCGCGTAATAACTATACGGGTGCCATTATAGAGCCCTTTATTATGGTAGAGATTCCATAAAAGAAGTATAGGCGCGCCTACCTTTAGGGAAAGCTTTAACGGAGGTAAGCTACTAGGGTTAAATATCTATAGAAGTTCCACCGGTGGTAGTTCTATATAATTTTCTTCTTCCCTATTTTACTCTATAGAGTCTATAAAATAAAAGGTGCTTAGGGAGTTGTAAAGCTGCAGAAGGATAGCGTTGTTAATTTTAGCCACAGTATTATTATAAATAGTTAGGATAGTGTGATCGCAGAAGGCATTAGGGGTAGTATATGCCTAAGTAAGCAGTTATGGAGGGTATATATACCTATAAAAGGGTTTCTGGGACTATAATAGGGCTATATTAGGCGGGATAGTAACGCTACTAAATAGGGACGTATTATAGGATAAGCTCTATACCTAAGCTGTAAACTACTAATTAACCTTACCCTAGTAAACACGTATATTTAACTACAGGAATAGTATATAGAAGATAGGCTAGAGGAACAACCGCTACAGGTAGGCACCTATAATAGCTGCGTGGTTCCCCTATAGGACAATAAGCAGTATCTAAATAAGGTTACCGCCTAAGATAGTAGGGAGTCTGCTAAAGGTAGAGTTATTAGAATGGATATTAGTAAGCATATAATGCACAGCCTTAAAGCAGTAGTGGTGCTATATTAGCACCTTATCTTAGATAAGCAGAGAAGTATAGCGTAAAAGCTTAGCTAGATTTAAGCTTTTAAAGATATTGCAAGTAGACTCTTTATATAGATTAAGAGGTATCTAAAAATAGGAGTAGGTAGTACGGCTACCAAACAGTAAAAGGGCCGTAATGCTAGAAGAAGCTATATAAAGAATAATCTTACCATATAAGCGGTAGTAGTAGTAGAGGTAGTAATAAAGAAACATTTTACTAATACCTATAGAGCCCTAGAGAAAGAAGCAGGCCGTCTACAGATCCGTATCTATAGCGGCAACAATAGTATTAAAGCACGCTACCTAATTGGCATTTAGCTACTGGCGTAGCTTAGTAAACTAGCGACCTTCCTCTATAGGGTTATACTATAGTAGCTCCGCTATAAGAAGTAGGTTACTTCCCTTAGCAATAACGGCCCACTAGTGCCGAAACTGGGGTAGGCTATAGTCTATAAGTGTCTTCTAGTGATCTATAAGCATCTAATGGATAAGGTATAAGCCATAATTAAGATAGATATCGTTATCCTTACTAACTATAGAAGGAGCATTAGGTTAGTAGGCTAGAAAGCAAGGCAGATTATTATAGATAGACTATTTAAAGCGGTCCTATAAAGCAACTAGCTCCGTAATAGGGCTATAAACTAAAGCGGTTATAAATAAGGAGCATAGCTAGGCGCTAGTAGCAAAAACAGCGGCCTCTATTAAGCAATTAATCCACTTATGGTTATCTTTTAGTAGCCCTAGGGCCACGTAGACGGTCTAGAAGGTTAAATAGACTATACTAGCAATAGTACGGAGGTCCTTAAAGGAGGTAGGGCCAGGAACAGATATTAGTAGTAGCCGTAAGTAGAACCTCTTACCTATAGTAGGGCTGCAGTAATATATACAGCCTATTGCGGTGCCTTGCTGGCGAAGACGTCACTCCCAATACTTTAGATAAAAGATATACTGCTTAGGAAAGTCTTAATATAGGCGGTTATAGGCATCCTTATACTCCGCGTTATACTTAAAGAAGGCCGTTAATATAAAGTAGGAGAGCTTAAGGCGCTCCTAGATCTCCTCTACAGACTAGTTTAGTTAAAAGTATACAGGCTGCTTACCTAGAAGGTGCACCATAAGCTAGGTTATAGGGGGGAACTCCTTATAAATAGGAAACTTAAATAGCCGCTAGATGGCCTTAGAGGGGCTAATATAACAGCCCTATAAATACTAGCTTACCTTATCACCGTCTATAAGCCATAAAGTAGTACGGTCGCTCCCCTTATATATATACTTATAGATATACTTAATGGACTTTACAGAGGCGCAGACCTTAATATTTATATACATATAATACTTTGCGGTTAGATATGGGTTATATAGAATAATCTAGCGGTTATTTAATTTAACTGTAGCTCCAGTAGGCCCTAGTAAGCAAATAGTAAATATCCGCAAATTATTATAACGGCAGTATTCTGGATATCTATCCATATAAATAACGGTAGTAGGGTTAAAAGGCCTAGGGTACTACTTTAAACAGGTTAGTGAAAGGCCTAGCCCTTACGCAATTATATAGGGAGCTTGTGGATTATAGGAGCCGCAAGGGCTATAGACCATTATTAACTTTATAATCTTAGTAAGACGGCTAGTAGGGTTATCCTTTAGCTATAGAAGCTCTGTAGATATAAAATGGTTAATAATAGCTGGGTCTAGCAGCCTATTACGGTTATATAGATATAGGAAGAGTAGTAGGTGTAGATAAGGCAGGCCCCATTTCTAGTACTTAATAGTCTGGATATAGCCATGGTACTAGCTAAAGATATACTTTTATTTTAGGTTATACAGGAGGTAGTTTAGCTTTATATAGAAGATATAGACGACTAAATTAGGCCTATCTATAGCAGTTTGCCTAGGCAGTAGCTTGCAGGTAACCTCGTCCCACTTAGGGTTAGCAGTAAATATAATTAATATGCTTAGACGGCTGTACTTACGGATAATAGCCATTAAATCCTAATAGCACCGCCTAATAAAGCGAGCTCCGCTAAGAAAGCTTAATAGAAGGACTATATAGCGGCCTAATAAATAAGAGTCCAGATTAGCGCAGGTAAGAGTATCTATAACGCCATTATATAGCTCCATATAGAGGGTAGGTTAGTAAAAGCGGATTTAGTTAAGCTTATTTTAATTACATAGCGCCTATGCATCTATAACGTACTACTAAAATAGCCGGTAGTAGGCAAAAGGGACCAACCTAGAGTAGATATAGACGTATAGGTAGAACTAAAAGTATACCCGCTATATTAAACGGTCCTGCTAGCGAGCTTAATTAGAGTTATATAGCTAAAGACCCTAGTGCCAGCTAGTATTACCGCAGGGGAAGAGCAGCATATAGTGGAGCGGTATATATACAGTATGCACTAAGTTAATACAGTAGTATCGCAGGGGTTTATTAGGCATGCAACGCTCCGTAAGTATAATATTGCGGAAGCTAGCATTACTATACTTATCTAGTATAATAACGGCCACCTTATTACTTATTGGGAGATTTTTATAGCGCTAATTAGCACCAGCCTCTAAGATAAGCCGCATCTATAGGTTTAAGATAATCCATAATAGGGTTATTGTAGGCTAAGCCTAAAGCCGTTTCCTTATGGTTTAATAGAGGGCGATAAAAAGGTTCCGCATTTTAGATAGCATAGCAGTAAGGCACTATAGGATAGCCGCATCTAGCTAGGTGTTAGGATGGGCCTATAGCTATATATACCGCAGAGTAATATTAGCAGGAGTCTCTAGCGGGCCTTATAGATAGTAAAGCTTACTATATATCTAAAAGCAATTCGGGCCACCCCGGGCTATACCACAGTTAGTAATAGTATAGTTTACGGACGTAAAAGCTAACGCTATATTACATAGGCGGAGCCACTCCCTAAACTACCTAGCAGAAGTACTATAGGACTCTAAAAGGTTGCGTAGATATTCTAGTGGAGGCTAGAATAGAGGGAGATTTATATTACTGTATTTATAGTAGGTTTTAAACCGTAGATTACTGGGCGGCAATATACTAATATGTTTATCTATCTAATATAGGGCGGCGTAGAAGTTATAGGCAATGTCTATAGGACTAAGATCTAGCTGCTCTATAATAGGGCAGGCGGTAGTAATTAGACTATAATCTAGCCGCTCCGCAATAGGGCGGGCTATAGTAATAGGCCTAATATCTAACTGGCCTATAATAGGGCGGGCCGTGGTAGGTTACGGCTAGATTAATACGGGCGGTATAAGGGGAGAAGCAGCAGCGGAGGTAGCAGTGGAGGTAGCGGCGGAAGCAGTAGCGACTATAGTTTAGGGTATAGACTGCGGAAGGTCCGCTAAAGGTTATTAAGACTGTCTATTTCTTTTTCTCCTATATAGAGTTAGAAAGGTAGTAAGTTAAAAAAGAGTAAATAAAGAATTAACTCTATAATGGTTACAGGTCTTATACAGAGCTCTATAACAGTTTATTGCGAAGTCAGTAGAAGAGCGATACTGCTTATAGGTAGTGCAAAATATACAATTAGAAGGCATTTAGGCAATAGATAGGGAGTAGTAGTAACTGTGGTAGAAGGTAGAGAGCAGTAAGGGGTAGGATTTGAGGTCGCGAGGTCAGGAATTTGATGGGGTAGCATAGTCCCTTAGTACGGTCCCTTATCACATAACCTAATACACAACAACCAATTAAAAAAGGTTAATACAGTACATTAAAAGAAGAAGATATAAGGCGTAAAGTATACAATAATAAATATAGAGTTAAGAACTATAAAATAGCGGACTAGAGCTAATAGACCTAAGTAGTACTAAAGAATTTAAGAAGTAGAATAAGTGTCACGGGACACCTCCGTAACACCTTACACACGTCCACCTGTTTCCACTGACGCAGCAAGAAGAGACCAACCGTGAGACGGCAATCTGCCGGCAATCTATAGCAATCTGATGGCAATCTGCCGCATTCTGCCATATTCTGCCAAGTCCAACGAATCCTGCCAAGTTCTGCTAGGACCGCTCCTTAAATCCTATCCTGCTCCGTGCACGTGTCGACCAAGTAATGAAACTAACAATATATACCCTTTCTCCCCGTTTCCTTACCTTCTCTCCTCACGCAACGTCTTAACTTCATTACGCAGTTTATGTATATAGCTTAATAATATCTACTTTGCTATATATTACCATCACTTATACTCGCTCTGTGACACTACGTTGCGTTAACCTTACATACTACCCTCCGAAATGCAGAACGACCCTAAAGCCCCTATAACAGCCGCCGGCATTATATCCGCACTCTAAGAACAATTAGTAGAGATATAGAAGTCCTTTATAGACGCCCTTATACAAAACTAAGCCACTTTAACTTAACGACAAGCCGAATAAGAGGTATGACACCTGCAAATAATTAAGGACCTTTAAGAAGAAGTTCGCACCCTTAGGATGCCCATACTAGGGCCCTAAGACCAAACGCCTTCTCTAGAAACGAATATGCGGGACGAGAGTCCCAAACCTATAGTAACTATTTATCCCAAACCAACTACTACACCGCAACAATCTAAACAACTACTAGACCCTCTAATATTTACTAGTAAACAATAAGAACTCTAATCATTCCTAAGCTAGCTTAAAAATAAGCTAACTAGTAATATTAACCGCTACCTAACTAAAGCCAACCGACTCTGCTACGCCCTAAGTTGACTAGGAGGAGACGCAGCTGACCTTATTAAACCCCTTTAACCGAACTTAGTACAAAGTCTAGTTGTACTACTTAAAGCTACGTATAGTAACCCGAACTGTTAAGCTACCGCTTAGAGGAAGATAAACCACATAACTTAAGGAATAAAAAGTTTCCTAGTATACTTCTTTGAATTCAACTGTTACGTAAAGGAAACAGGCTGGAATGACTCTATACTAGTTAATAGCCTTATTAAGTCCTTAAGCCCTAAACTAAAAACCTCCCTAATAGATATAGACCTACCGGGAGCTCTTAACGCCTGCGTAAACGTCATTAATAAACGGTACAATAATATACTACGCCTAATACCGAAGTCCACTTCTTAATACAATATAACAGCCCTATAAATGTCTACTAAGTTATTATCTCAGCCTAAGCACTCCGACGCCATGGATATTAACACAGGGACCCTAGGATATGCTCCACTAGGGTCCCCTAAATAAGAATAACGCATTAAGCTAGGCCTTTGCTTTAAATACGGAAGCAAGGAACATATCTTAAGATACTGCTCTGTCCCTATGCCCTAACACAACTTACAAACGGCCAATACTAACAACCGTTTACTATATTGATCCTCTAGTTACCGTCCCCAATCTTTACCTAGCTCCAGCCCCGCGTCTAGTAAGCACCACTTATAAGGATAAAGTTATAACCGACATTCTATAGGAACCCCTTCCCGCTCACCACCAAAAGGTATATTCTAGAGTTAAGTCGCTCTCTGGGACAGCTATGTCACAGGATCTCGTTAAATGCATTAGATGTTGCAAAACCTGACTCTTAGGATTATAGTATAACCGTTAACTGCTATCTTTGGTAGAAAGGTTAATAGGCTAATACTTAAGTCCTAATTAACACAGAAGCTAGTGGTATAGGATTTATCAATAAGATCTTTATATAAGATAATAGGTTTACCCTAACACCCCTTAACCGGCATATTTGTCACAGTGCTGTAATGCAAGTAGGCTAAATAACTACATTGTGGTATGAAGAGGAGAAGAAGATGGAAAGGGGGTATTGTACACAAATAGTAGGGCCAGCCCGCCAAGGCGCTAATGGTGGGCCAGCTAACAGTAGGAAACAGTACGAGACAGTGTACGACAGGTCAGTGCCGTGACAATATTAACGTATTTGGATTTAATAGCAAACGCACTATCTCAGGCCGTATTACTTACATAGCAGCCCTAAGACTCCAATACCTAAACCACAAAGAATTAATTAAGCTCTTTATAACTACCCTAGGTTACCTAGTAATCCTTAAACAACCCTGGATAAAGCTATATAAGGTAACCATTAATTGGGACAACCTTAAGCTTCTATTTACCGCCTCCCACTGCAAGCAGAAGTGCCTTATGACTTGCTACTCAGACCCCAAACCAAAATCTAGAAAATCCATTAAAATCCACCAGTCTAAAATTTCTACCGACGTCCACCCTACACCTAAAAAGTCCACCCAATTCCACCTACCAGAGAATTCCACTGAATTCCACCAACGTAAGACTCCCACTGACAACCACCAAGAACCCAAAAATAACGCATAACTATATAAACCGACTCTAACTACTGCACCTAGAACCAAGCAGAAGCTTAAGCTTAATATACAAAAGTACTAGAAGAACTGGTATTCTACTATAAAAAGGATACTTAAAGAACCCAAACCTAAATCTAATACTAACTCTATAACTAATACTGAACCCAAACCTAAACAAGAAACTATATAAGAAACTAAGAATAATCTAAGCTCGCTTAATACCTTAGACATCTATATAATTGGAGCTACTCCGCTAGTATAACTCGCTAGGAAACCAGAACACATAATCTTCGCTGTTATAATAGCCGATATTAAGAAGGCCTTAGCACCAAAGAAGCACACTAACCCTGCCACAAAGGTACCAGTAGAGTACTATAATTATTTAGATGTATTCTTATAAAAGGAAGCTAATAAGCTACTAGAACGCCGTCCATATAATCATAAGATTGTAGTTAAAGAAGAAAAACATCCTAAATTTGGACCCTTATACGGAATATCCTAAAACAAACTCTAAGTACTACAGAAGTACTTAAACAAACATCTAGATAAGGGTTTTATTAGAATAAGTTCATTACCCATAGCCGCACTAGTAATCTTTATTAAGAAACCTGGCGGCGGTCTACGCTTCTATATAGACTACTAAGCTCTTAACGCTGTCACTGTTAAGAACTAATACCTAATTCCGTTAATCCAAGAGACACTAAACTGATTAAGTAAGGCTCGCTTCTATATAAAGCTTGATATTATCCACGCATTTAACCGCCTCTGTATCGCAAAAGGAGATAAATAGCTTACTGCATTTCGTACTTAATACGGATTATTTAAATACTTAATAATGCCATTTAGCCTTACAAATACCCCGAGTTTATTCTAACACTTTATAAATAATACCCTACGCCCATACCTAGACGTCTTTTGTACTGCTTATATCAATAACATCTTAATATATAGCAATAATCTAGCTAAACACCAAAAATATGTTAAACTGATCCTGCAAGCCTTGCGCGGAGCCGGTCTATAATTAGATATAGATAAATGCGAGTTCCATAAAACGGAAGTCCTATACCTTGGACTTGTTATTTCTATAGACGGCATATAAATGGACCCTAAGAAGGTCGAAGTAATTATAAACTGGTAAGAACCTAAGAACATCAAGGACGTAAGGGCCTTTATAGGCTTCGCCAACTTCTACTAATAGTTTATTAATAACTTCTCCGCCTTAGTTTTACCCCTTATGGCCTTAACCCAAAAGGACAAAGCCTTTATCTTTAATAAGGAATATAAGAAGGCCTTTGCTTATCTAAAGGTTATATTTACCACTGCACCTATACTTTAACACTTCGACCCAGACTAAATAAGTATTATAGAAGCTAACTCATCTAATTACATTACTAGAGGCATTCTATCTTAATATAACAAGGAAGGAGTATTGCACCCCATAGCATACTTCTTAAAACGACTAAGCCTAGCCAAATGCAATTACAAGATCTATAACAAGGAATTACTGGCAATTATTAGATGCTTTAAGCAATAGCAACCAGAACTAGAAGGAACTAGATTCCTAATTAAAGTTCTTAGCGACTATAAGAACCTACAGTACTTCATAACCACGAAATAGCTGAGCCACTATTAAGCCCGCTGGTTAGAATATTTGTCCCAATTCCAATTCTTAATCACGTACTGCCTAGGCGTTCAAGGCTAGAAGCCTAATGCCCTAACCCGACGTTCATAGGACGCACCAGCTTAAGAAGAAGCGCGCTCTTACTGTAATTAGACTCTACTCCGCCCTAAGCTATTTAATCCCCCTATTAAAGATCTTATAATACACGCCCTTAAAATAACCAATCGAACTATTAAACAGATTATAGTTAATGAATATCCAAACAATAAATTTATCTAAGAGACGCTTAAGCTAATTTAAGACGGCGTTAGACGCTCTAAAAAGGTTTCTCTAAGCGAATATAAAGTCCGCGGAAACTACTTATACTACTAGAACCGCCTAGTTGTCCCTAATTATAATAAACTTAAGCTTAAGCTCCTTAAACACGTACACGACCTACCAGTAGCCGGCCACCCAGGCCAAAGAAAAACCCTAGAACTACTCTAATAAGAATACTACTAGCCGAATATGCATAATATAATATAAAGGTACGTCTCTAGCTGCCATACCTGCCGACGAGCTAAAGCTTTATATAAGATATATAACGGCTTTCTAAAGCCACTGCCTATTCCAGACCAAAGATGGAAGGACATCTTAATTAACTTCGTTATTAATCTCCCCATAAGTAAAGGATGTATAAATATTATGGTAGTTATAGATTAACTATTTAAGATAAGATACTTAATCACCTACCCTAATATATTAACACCTGCCGTTGCCCGACTGTTCCTAAATTATATATAAAAACTCCATAGACTCCCCAAAACAATCGTCTCTAATAGAGGCCGCCAGTTTGTCTTAGTATTTTAGGAAGAACTAACTACCTAACTCTATATTAAAGCACTATTATCTACAGCATATTACCTAGAAATGGATGGTCAAACGGAACATGCAAATGCTATAATGGAACAGTATATTCGGATATACACGTCATATTTACAGGACGACTGGATGGACTGGCTTATATTTACCAAATTTACTGCAAATAACTCCATCTTAGAAACCACAAAGGTCTCCCTATTCCTGGCTAATTACGGCTAGCACCCGCGAATGGGTTTTAAACCCTTTAGTAATATTCCTCGCCTAGCTTATCAGGCCTTATAAGTTGCAGAAGCAAACAAATTTATAAAGAAGATGGAAGAACTATAAGAGTTCCTTACTAATAAAATAACATAGGCCCAGTCTATCTATAAAGCTATAGTAAATAAGAACCGAACCCTAGCACCAGCTTACTAAATTAGTAACTTTGTCTAGCTAGACGCAAGAAATCTGAATACAAAACGACCTACTAAGAAACTTAACTGGAAGAACGCCGGCCCTTATAAGGTTAGAAAAGTTGTCTCTCCTTATGCCTACCAACTAAAGCTCCCTAATACGGTTAAAATCTACCCCGTATTCTATACGTCAGTCCTCTACCCTGCTACCCCTATATTAGACGCCCTACCTGGACAGATCCAAGACCCTCCCCCACCAGTTAAAGTGGATAGTAAGGATAAGTACCTTGTTAAAAGAGTTAACGACATTAAGTACGACAAACAGAAACGTAAATATATGTACCTTACAAAATGGAGAGGCTTTACTGAGCCCTTATAGGAACCTGTTAACTCTATAGGACTTATATAAGCCGCAGAAGACTTTTACAAACTCTACCTAGAACTACCACAGCCCCATCTCGCAGAAGCTTGAGTTTAAAGGGGGGGTACTGTTATGGGACACCTCCGTGACACCTTATACACGTCCACCTATTTCTACTAATGCAGCAAGAAGAGACCAACCATGAGATGGCAATCTGCTGGTAATCTATAGCAATCTAATGGTAATCTGCCGCATTCTGCTATATTCTGCCAAGTCTAATAAATCCTGCCAAGTTCTGCTAGGACCGCTCCTCAAATCCTATCCTGCTCCGTGCATGTATTAACTAAGCAACAAAACTAACAATATATACCCTTTCTCCCCGTTTCCTTACCTTCTCTCCTTACGCAACGTCTTGACTTTATCACGCAGTTTATGTACATAGCTTAATAATATCTACTTTGCTATATATTACCATCGCTTGTGCTCGCTCCGTGACAATAAGAAACTATAGAAACCTAAAGATTAAGAATTAAGTAATTATAGAATTAAGAAGTAGAGGCTAAACTAGGGATCTTAATAGCAGAAGACATTTAGGCGGACTCTATAGTAAGAAAAATAGTTTAAAAAAAGGAGCTTATATAAATTATAAAAAATAGGGTTATTTTACTAGAGACTATAAAAGTAGTTAGAATAACCACGCAGTAAAGGGCACTAGGTTATTAGAGTATAATAATATGGATATAAGTGTATTACGTGGGACTAAGGAGTATGTTCTGCTCCATACCGGCATATAGCTTATTCCGGATTATTTCTACTTTATACCAAAACAGATTGTCTTAATTCCAGAACAATTGTTTATTCTAGAAAAGATTTAATACTATATTGAACTTTTAAAAGCTATATAAAGCCTTTTAGCGAAGCTTTTTGGCCGTTTCTACAAGCAGATTTAGAAAATATGGTATAGTAAATAGTTGTAAATAATAGTGAATATATAATTGAGTTAATTTTAGGCGTAAAAATAAGTAGTAATATATCTTGTATATTATAATTAAACATCTAGTAGAGTATAATCGCGATATTTGGCATAAAATATAAGATCTTGATTTTCTACTGAGATTTTGTAAGGCTTTAGAGATTAAATTTTACTATCCCCCCCCTAACCACTACAACACTATTAAATTCTATCTAAACTAGATTACGCTGTGATTAATAAGTATACTTAAAGGCTTTTCCGCGTTATAGATATAGCCTACAAGTAGTAGAAGCCAATTAGGTAGGAGGTAATCAATTGCGTTCCCTAACACTAAAATTTTGCAAAGCTCTAATCTTACTAAGATCTGTTAAAAATCGGGCCCTCCAAGGTTCTAAAGGCCGTAGATTGATTGCCTAGTTAGGTTTAGCGCAATTGCGATTTAGATGTCCCTTAGCTGTGTATAAGCTTCTTAGCCAATACTACTTCTAGCCTAAAATATTAGACTTAGTTAAACGCTTTATAGGTGCCTATTACGGTAATAAGCGCGTTAAGGCCTTTAATATAAAGTACTAAGGACTACTATGCCCTCTATTAGTACCTATATAATAATAGACAGATTTTACTATAGATTTTATTATTAACCTACTACCTTATAAATAACACGGCTATACTTATAAGAATATCCTTATATTAATATACCGACTTATAAAAGAGCGATATTATGTTCTAATTAAAGGCGTAGCTATTAGCAACGTTACTAACGCCTTTTTTTGCAAAGTTTACTAATTATATAAGTTACCTAACTTAATTACGTCCGACTAAGATATATAGTTTAACTTTAATATATAGAAATAAATCTGCTAAGGCCTTAGCATCTCCGTTAAGATATCTATATCCTTCTACTATAAAATTGCTAAGTAACTAGAAAATGCTAATATTAGTATAAAAGCGTACCTATAATAGGTAGTCGCCTATAGTTAAGATAACTAGGTAGATTATCTTTTACTAAGTAAATTCGCAGTAAATAACTATGTCTTAACTACTAACGTATTCCATAAGCGAGCGGGCCATCTAAGTAAGTGGGCCACCTCAAAACTCACCAAAAATTGGAAAAATCGTATATTAATATCTTAACGACCACTTAATAATAAATTCTAAAATTTAGATTTAAGCTTTTATATATACTTTAAAGCTTTTATTAAAGTTATATAATAAATAGTCTAGTGGTTTTTAAGATATTAAAATTTGGGGGCTAAACTAAGGCTAAATCACTTTGTCTTAAAAACTACTAGACTATTTATTATATAACTTTAATAGAAGCTTTAAAGTTTATATAAAAGCTTAAATCTAAATTTTTAGAATTTATTATTAAGTGGTTGTTAAGATATCAATATACGATTTTTCTAATTTTTGGTAAGTTTTAAGGTGGCCCACTTGCTTAGATGGCCTGCTCGCTCGTGGAATACGTTATAGGACTTACCCTATTCTTTATAAATAAGGGTTATTACCCCTAATTTAGTATAGAACTACCAAAACCTATTAATAAGAAACTACTATATAGAAAACGCCTTAAGATACTACTTGCTAACTAGTATATAAACCGTATAAAAAATCTACTTAATTACTATAAGGAGAAATAGCCTAGGCTTAAGTAAAGTAGGCCTACTTCGCCGACTATTATAGAACGCCACTACTAGAGATACGTGTTGGTGACTAGGTATGGCTAGATATATATAATATCTCTATATAAAAGCCTATAAAGTTACTTAATTATAAAAACCTTAGCCCTTACCTAATTAAATAAGTTATTAATAGGGGAGCCGTATATAAGCTAGAGCTTCTATCTATTTTAGCCACCCATGGGATATAGCCTATATTTTACCTATAGCTACTATACCTTTATTAGCCTAACCCCTTACTAAAATAGATATAGCTTAAACCCCTACTAGTACTAATCTAAAATAAGAACAAAGATAAGAACTATAAGGAGTAGACTATTAAATAAATTATTAACTCTAAATACCTTAGCAAAGGCAGAGGACGGCGGCTTTACTATAGAGCTATCTACACAGGATTTAATATAGATTAGCTAGAATGGCAACTATAGGAAGATTTTAAAAATATAAAGGATCTAATTAGTAATTTTTATTACGCGAACCTATAGAAACTGGGCCTAAGCAGAGATTTTATGCCTAATTTTCTATGGGAGCCCTTATAGAGTTAAACCGTTATACATTACCACGTAAGGGTAAATTATTATTAAATTACTATTAGATTGCCGTAGATTACTATTACGTAATAGTAAAGTGCGATAACGTAACTAGAAAGTCGTTAAGATATCTAGGAACTTTAACCGACAGTTAAAATTATCTAATTAGTTAGATTTTTAGGTGCCAAGCCTTATTGTATAACGTTATTGCAAGCCTTTAGCAATATTTCTTTTTCTTCTCTATACCTTAAGTGTCCCTTTTATATATATATAGTAACTATAGCGTTGCTAAAGCTCCTCCTTTATAGAAGGGAGAGTAGTATTATAAAACTTTACCATAGGGGCCTCTATAGGAAAGCTCCATACTCTTATATATACCTTATATATAGCTTACGTCAACTACGCGTAGGTATATTACCTCTTTACGCCCTTAATCCTTATAACTAATCGCGCAACATTTTATAGACTCCTTAAATATATATAATCTATAGCCACTACCCCCGTTCTATAATAGAAACCTATAATTAAATTAAGGCCAATACGCCTTTCCTAGTAAAAAAATCTATAAAACTATCCTTTATAGCCTCCTTTAGCTAAATAGACATAATATAAAGGCAAATAATTGCCACCTAATATAAATATACGAAAAATAATAGTAGGAAGCTTAAAGTAAAAGGAACTTAAATATATTATAACGCTTATAATATAGTTATATAATATGCAAAATATTAAAAAACTTTAACTAGCGGTTAAAGTTATCTAATTAGTTAGATTTGCCTTACTAAGACCTATTATAGAAATATTAGTTCTGCTTATAGCCTTAACTAAGCTAATAGTAATTTTTTATCCTAAGGTATTATAGTACTATTATAGACCCTAGTTAGGGGCTTAACTAGGGGCTTAGTACTATATATATAGACATGTCCTCTCCTTAACCTTCTTTTAGTCCTTATTTTAAAAAATTTGTTTATAAGGACGTAAAGAGGCTTTAGGGAAGATTTAAAGGAATAATATAAAGTCTATCTAAATTTAAGGGTATATAGCTCTTATAAAGAATAAGATATTATATAAAGAAGAGAAAGGAATAATAAAAAAATTAAATAACTAAATAGTTAGGGGTCTTGGTAGTTAATATATATATATACGCAGTCTTTAACAGACTTTAGTATTATAGCGCTAGTAGAAAATAGTAGATTATAGCAAATAATTATAAATAGTTATAAATAGTTGCAGATAGTTATAGACAGTTTTAGATAGTTTTAGATAGCTATTTATTAAGTGTTTTACTAAGACATTCCTACTATAACTAGGCTAGTCCTATTATAGTACCCCCCCCCCCCCCTTTATCCAAAGGTCTAAAACAATTTAATTTAGTTAAGAATTTATAACTTATTACGTTATAATTATAATATATTTTAAGTACTTTTTAATTTTAAGTTTCTTACTATTATATTTTATATATTTATATTAGGTGGTAGTTATTTACCTTTATATTATATCTATTTAGCTAAAGTAGGCTGCAAAGGATAGTCCTTATAGAATTCTTTTACTAGGGAAGGCGTATTAGCCTTAATCTAGTTATAGGTTTCCTAGGTTTATATTTTATATCCTTTTTATTTAATAAAAAGTTTAAATTATTTAGATTGTGTTTTCTATTATATATTATTAATTAAGTTAATAAAGTAAGAACTGTTACTATTATTAATAATTATAAGAGGTAGTAGCGGTACTTTATAAGTTATAGAATTATCTTTTAAAGATTGCAATAAGCTTATATAAAATATTAAGTATATTTTTATCTTAGTTAGTAGTTTAAGCTTATAGGTATATAGGCTTAGTTTCTTTTTAATTTAGTACAGGCCTATAAACTTCTAATTAAGTTTCTTTAAGGGCTATTAAGTCTATAGGTTTTATATATTTAGGTAAACTATATTACCTTCCTTAAAGTCCTATACGGGAGCTCGTCCTTTATTTATATACTATTCCTATACTATTTAAGCGTATATTAATTTACTTTATAATAGTTCCATTAACTACTTTATTTAATTAGTAAAGTTATATGCATTAATTAACTAGATCTATTTAATTGTGGGTCCTATTATATTAATTTTAGGTTATAGTTTAAATCTAAGTTAAGGGTCTTATCTATAGGTTATATAGAATGGCGTTACGCCTATTAATACATTTATTATATTATTTGCAGTAAACTTAGCTAAAGGCAGCTTTTTTTTCTAGTTGTCTTATAGGTAAGAGCAGTATATTTATAGGTATTATCCTATAATTATATTCGCAATTTTAGTTTAAACTATTTAACTCTAGATAAAATATAACGTGGGTGATAAGGTTATAAAGGTGACCCTAGTTATAAAGGTTTGCAGGTTTTGTAAACAAATTTGATCTATGCACTTGTTTTAATATTCGCGCATAGACCAAATTTGTTTGCAAAACCTGCAAACCTTTATAATTAGGGTCACCTTTATAACCCCATTACCCACGTTAGTTAAGAGTCGTGTTTAAATACTTAATTGTTTATATAGAGCTTACTAAAAGTCTAAAATAAACTAGCTTTTATAGTTAAATATTATTAAATTAGGAAGTCCGTGTAGCTTAAAGACATACTTAATAAAATACCGAGATGCGAATGTGGCTGGCCAAGACAGACACCAAAACACGTAATACTGTTATGCCCCCTACGCATCAACCAAGAAGCTATGCTCTCAGTAGCTGGCACAGAGAACTATAACACACTACTCTCAACACAAAAAGGTCTTAAGGCGGTTACCCAGTGGCTTATTAGCCAAAATGTGCTAGACCAGTTTCGGGTTGCAAAGGAAATGGTAATAGAAGGCAAAGGGGCGAGCAATAGGCGCCCCCTAATGACTCTACAGTAGTAGAGCAAAGTTTGCGATACTAGCGCGTCCGTAGGCTTGTTACGGCAGCAGTGGTTCCCAAGGAGGTCAAAAAGTAAGGTAGTAGAGCACTATAGGTGACTTGCAGGCGCCTTGTAGGCGAGTCCTAAAAGGCAGGGAGACGGATCACGGGGTTTTCTCAAAAGAGTTTTCTCCCTATATGTATATAAGGAGTAGTCCGCGTGGGCCTAATAGGGATCCGAATCGGACGTTAAGCAATGAATAATAATACTTAATAAAATATTTAGCTACTAATATTACATTAATTAAGTCCATAGGAATTATATATCGTATTTTTATAAGGCGGTTAATAACTACTATAATATTTATAAGGCAGTTAATAACTACTATAATATTTATAAACCTACTACTACTAGGTAAGTTAACTATAAAGTTAATTAAGATATTGCGCCATCTTTATATTAGAATTAGTAGCGGTTAAAGTACTTCTTATTTCTTTATATAAGAGGTCTTTCTATATACATATATCCTATATACTTAAACATATTTATATATATAGTTGTGCATTATAGGCTAGTAGTATACTTATTAAATAATTTTATAGGTTTTTATATAGCCAGGATACCCTATTATAGGAAAGTTATAACGTATTTCACGGGTAAGCTGGTCAAACGGGTGAGCTGATCACTTCAAAAACATACCAAAAAATGGAAAAATCACACTTTAATATCTTAACAACCACTTAATAATAAATTTTAATAATTTAAATTTGGACTTTTATATATACTCTCTAGCTCCTATTAAAGTTATATAATAAATTGTATAATTATAGCACCTATCGTACCAACCGCGTGCCTACGCGTTCGGTACGCCAGGTACGCGTTTACGCGTTCAGTGCACCAACCACTCGCTTACGCGTCTGGTGCACTTATAAAGCACTAACTAATTAGGGGGAGGACGCATCAGTATATAGACCACATAGTCTGCTTTATATAATCGGCAGTCACCACCATCCCAAAGAGTATACAATACTATACGTATTTCGTGCCCCGGGATACAACTCACTCGTGCTATTAAGTTAGTACGAACACTGATTAGTGAGCGTGTATAGATTAGTAATCACTTAATACCTCCCACTAAGCGATATATACGACAGCGACTACCCATTTAGACTCCTAGTACGACCTGCTAGAAGGTTAGAAGTTAGGGATTACAGACTATTACTAACTCTGTATACTTATTCAAGTCTTAGTACGGTTTACCGGAAGTTATAGACGCGAATATAGACCTTTATAGAACCCCCTATCCTCAACCCTCTTTAAACCTTAAACCCCTATTCCTACTACACCCTCCCTTAATACCCCCAACCTCTTTTCGGACCCCTTACGGAGACCCCTACCCTTCTACGAACCGTTACGGACCCGTTAATCACCTTTACGGACCACTATAAGACCCCTTAAACTGTTACGGACCCACTAATTGATTTTACGGACCGTTACAAGACCTCCCCTACCCACTATAAGCTACTACGACCCGCTATAGCTTATATAGACATACAACGCTATATAATATGGCAGATACAAGCAAGCAAATTAGTGAAGGTTAAAAGAAGTGGAGCTAAGGAGTCGACCTCACGTCTATAGACAACGTTAACGACTACATCAATTTCAAAATTCTTAAATACGGATACTATAAGCTTCTAAATAACAACCTATAGGAGCAATATAAGGAAGACTTTGCGGACTTTATGGAAGCTATTCTTAAGGCTTATAACCCTACTGCCATCCGTAACCTACGAACCCTTTTACGTCACTAAGGTATATGGGTTGAAAAGGATAAACAAGTTACTATTGCACGGTCCTTATACAACACAATATAGGAGGAGGACCAAATGGAATAGACTAAAGAGAAAATCCTAGACTAGGTTAAAGCTATAAATAATCTCTCTGCTTCTCCTAAACTTAATGGCATCGCTAGCCTTATACCTAACCTACTTAACTAAATTCGTCCTACAAACCTAAGCGATTTCGGAATTGATTTTATAGGCCAAAGCACACCTAGTACCCAAGTTACGGACTATCCGCAACCTGCCTAAGTCACAGATCTGCAAGCTATATATCCGCAAACTATATATCCGCAAGCCATATATCCGCAAGCCACAGATCCACAAGTTACAGATCCGTAACGCACCTAAGTAAAGACCTATAGCAAGGAGCTAGCTAACCTAGCTAAGCTCTACACCAACAAATCCAAGTATAGCGGTGAAAACGACAACTTTAACTTTAAACTAACCATCTTTACGGACCTCTGTTAGAAGGCCGATATTCCTAAACAGGAGTTTAGCTAAGCCTACTCTACTATGCTGCGCGGCCTAGCACTTAACTACTACTATACCAACCTTAAGAGTAACCCCCTTGGTGTTCCCTTTAATAAGCTATATAAAGCTACCCGTAACTACTTTAAAGGACCGGAATATAAGCGTAATATCCTTACCTAATAGAATGCGACTAAGCTACGGACCGTAATTAACAAGAACACTAAAAAATCGACTATAGAGTGCCTGTAAATTCTTATTAAAGACCTCTAGCACCTACAACACGGCCTTGACGCTAAGCTTCGAATAGACGACTTCCTGTATAATAAACTTATTACGGCCTGCCAGGAAGTAGAGCCCTATAAGTACGCCTACTATAAGCCTATAGATACCTTAGCTGGCCTTATTAATAATCTACGCTCCTCTATTATAATATATAAAGTCTTAAACCTACCAGGCAGCACGTAAGCCTTTGTTATAGATATTTAATATCCGCAAACAGACTTAGACGTCTACTTTACAGACCGCCGCTACTGCTAGCAGCACCCGTACCAACTAAGTCCTACCCGTAACCCCCGCAGCAACCCCCGTACAAAAATATACCCCCGCAGACAAACCAGCCAGAAGTGCTTTGTGTGCGGTAAGGAAGGATGTTGGTCTATAAGGTATACCTAGGAAGAATATAACAAGTCTAGGAAGAGACTTAATAGCCGTATTAGCCAGTTTATTTTGGAATATAAAGGAGAGGAAGCAGAAGAGCCCCCTAATAAGTTAATAGAAGCCCTTATAATTGACTTTAACTTAAATGCTTAGGAATAAAAGACCTTAGAGACATTCCTAACCACTTTTAGACCTTTTATGGACAGCTAAGCCTTTAATATCACGACTATATTAGCCAACTGTTCCTTTATATACTTAGTTGCGCCTAAAAACCATTCCGCAAGCACCCCCGTTACGGACGTTATAGATTATAAGCAGGACCTATTTGCATATATTACCACAGAACGCTATACCCCCAAGGAATTCTACGGTGTTATAATTAACATAGGCGCCTCTAAGAAGTCTACTATAGGTTACGGACAATACCTTGCATATAGGACCACCGCAAATAATAATACGGATATTGACACTATGTAAACTGGGGCCATAAACGTCCAATTTAGCATTGGCTTAACTGTATTAATTGGATCAGTTGTAGTTAAGACCCTAATTGGCCTAGTTAACTTCCATATAGTAAAAGCAGACACCCCTTTCTTACTTTGCCTTGCGGACATAGATAGGTTATAGGTTTACTATAACAATATTATAGATACCTTGATCGGCCCTGTAACTGCCCTAGGAAGCAAGTATATTACCCTACCAATTATATAATAATTTAGACACCCGTTCCTTATATAGGGAGAGACTTTATAAACCTATATTTAGGAATCTTTTAACTATAACCCATACTACCTTACCAGTACGGAGATCCACCGTTTGTATTATCGTTTTGGCCACCCGTCAGCCGAAAAGCTATATAGAGTCCTTAAACGCTCTGGACACAACAACGTTAATAGAAAGGCAGTTAATTACCTAACTAAATACTACTCCTACTGCCAGAAATATGGACGTTCCCTAGGCCAATTTAAGTTTACCCTTTATAAGGATCTTAACTTCAACTATTTAGTATACGTAGATATTATGTACATTAACGGCAGCCTAGTATTATATATAATTGACAAGGCAACCCGCTATTAAGCCGCCCGTTAGTTGCAAAATATATCCATAAAGTATACTTAGGATATTTTACGGACCTACTAGATTGATACGTACGTTAGACCTCCTAAGTATATTACCTATAACACCAGTAGGAACTTCATCAGCAAGGAATTCCAGCAGTATGCTATAGCCATAGCTATATTAACAAAAGCCGTTCTAGTTAAGGTGTATTAGTCCATTGGGCTTATTAAGCAAGCTTACCCAGCCCTATAGAGAGCTTACTAGATTATTATGGACGAGTGTAAGGACATCTAAAAGGAACTAGCTCTACAGATGGCCGTAAAAGCCGTTAATAATACTGCTAGCCTAGATAGACTAGTACCTACCCTCTTGGTCTATGGAGCCTACCCAAGGATAAGTAACCTAAATCCTCCTACCCTGTCTATTACGGAACGAGCAGCTGCAATACGGAAGGCGATAGCTAAGATAGTTAAGCTACGGGCCAAACAAGCTGTTAATAACGCCCTGTACCACTGTAACGGACCTAATATAACCCTAGTACACGACCTCCCGCTTAACTCTGAAGTCCTTATATGGTATAAAAGCGGCAAGTGGACCGGACCCTACCGTTTACTAGCTGTAGAAAATGAGACGTGCTGTATATAACTTCCTAGCGGCCTAACTAGCTTTAGGAGCACGTCCGTAAAACCCTACTTTCGGCCTAAAGACACCTATGACGTTAAGCTAGATAAACTAGAAGCAACTACTAAGCTAGATAAACCAGAGGTAACCACCAAACTAGACGAGCTAGAAGCACCCTTGCCTACCCTAGAAGTCCTCTAGAAACCCACTAAACCTACTATACCTACTATAAAGCGCGGTTAAGGACGCCCCTAAAAGCACCCTATAACTAAGAACACTATAATGGAGACTTACCTAACCTCCGCAGGAATATCCGCAAGGCAATCTCCGCCTGCGGATATATTAGTTCTAGTATAGGAAACCCCCTTTATAGACTTATAATATAAAGAGATTAACGGACTACTTAAAAAGGGCGTCTTTGCGGTTATAATAGAGAAAGACGTTCTGTAAGGCGTCCGTATATTTAACTTATGCTTTATTAACAAAATTAAGCACCTAGGTACTAATAAAGCTTTTAAAAAATCAAGGCTTGTTATATAAGCCTATAATGACTAAGGGAAGGGCTTAGTCCTTACACAATCGCCTATAATTTAATAAGTTAGCTAACGGATTATACTTGCACTTACGCCTAGACTACAGCAAAGTAAACCCGTAGCTCTTTACCTACGGGACATCTCGCAAGCCTATATACAGTCTAATACCTACCTAAGTAGGGACATTTTTATACGGCTACCCCCCGAGCTTAACCTACAACCAGAAATAATCCTACGGGTTATAAAACCTCTATACGGAGTACTAAAAGCTAGAAACTATTGGTTTAAGACATACCACTAACACCATATTAGTAAACTTAAAATGGAACAGTTAACCTATAACCCCTACCTCCTATATAGCCTATTAAACGGCCTTGGTATTGTTGGACTCTAAATAGACAATACCCTATTCCTAGTAGACCAGACCTTTGCGGATGCTAAAGAAACTAAACTACAAAAGGCTAAGTTCTTAGCAAAGCTGTAAGAGTAGCTAACTAAGTAGAATCTAATTAAGTTTAATAGAGGCCTAATTACATAAAAGGGCAACCTAATTAAGCTAACTTAGGAACGCCAAGCCCAAAACCTAAAGCCTGTTATAGCAAAGCCTACGGACCTTACTAGTTCCCACGGAGAGACCCGTAAGACCATAAATACAAAGGACCAATACGCTGCACAGCGTGCAAGAGGCGCCTATATAGCTATAGTCTGCTAACCCGAATCTGCCTATGACTTATCCTTTGCGGCCCAGGCAGTAGATCCGCAAGAAGAAAATGTTAAGCAGCTTAATAAGCGCATTTAATGGCAAATTAATAACGCAATAAGAGGACTTACTTTTATACCACTAGACCTAAATTCCCTTAGTATAATGGCATTTATGGATGCCTCCTTTGCTAATAACAAAGACCTATCATCATAAATCGGCTTTGTAATTGTACTTACGGACCATAATTAGGACATAAATATACTGTACTGGTCTTTAATTAAGTGCAAACAAGTAACCCGCAGTGTACTAGCTTCTAAGCTATATGCACTAGCCTATAGCTTTAATATAGCAGCCGCAATCAAATCAACGGTCTAGAAGATTCTATAACTAGAGCAGTTACCCCTGGTTCTATACACCAATTTAAAGTCCCTCTACAACTGCCTAGTCAAACTAGGTATAACATAAGAGAAGAGGCTTATGGTCGACCTTATATGCTTACATTAGGCCTACAAACGGCGCGAGATTACGGAGGTTAAATAAATTAGCAGCGGAGATAACCCAGTAGACGCTATAACTAAGGCAAAGCCATATCAAGCTCTTAAAACCCTAATTAACACAAATAAGCTTAACCTAGAAGTTATAGAATGGGTAGAATAGGACTAACGGAGCACCTACGGTACGTCTACGGCCCGTTGGAAGGCCGTACGGCTCGTTATATAGTACAGGTGGAAAATAGTAGAAAGCTACGGTAGAACTTAGTGGACTTACGTAACCCGCCGAATTTTACAGGGTAGTTAAATTAACCAATCACAATTTTCCATCCCCGGGATGGAAAATCGCCATTAGCTCGCTTAGCACTAGCGCCTTGGCGGCCCTTATAATCCGACTTATAGCTCGTCTACTACCCGTTAAAAGGCCGTATGGTTCATTCTACGGACCGTAAGCAGAACTTACGGCCAGCTTAGGGCACCGTTTAGAAGGCAGCCTAGACGGCACCTTAGGGGAGATTTCCTATATATTTTCTTTTATGTTTTATGGTTCTATTAAAGCAATTACAGAGGCTATACACAAGTGGTTTCATTTTTTAAGTACCGCCAGTATATAATTACAGCACCTATCGTACCAACCGCGTGCCTACGCGTTTGGTACGCCAGGTACGCGTTTACGCGTTTGGTGCACTAACCACTCGCTTACGCGTCTGGTGCACTTATGAAGCACTGACTAATTAGGGGGAGGACGCATTAGTATATAGACCATGTAGTCTGCTTTATATAATCGGCAGTCACCACCATCCCAAAGAGTATATAATACTATACGTATTTCGTGCCCCGGGATACGACTCACTCGTGCTATTAAGTTAGTACGAACATAAATAGTCGGGTGGTTTTTAAAATAGTAAAATTTAGGGGCCAAAATGAGGCAAATCACTATATCTTAAAAACTACTGAACCATTTACTATGCAACTTTAATAGAGGCTGTAGAGCATATATAAAAGTCTAAATTTAAATTATTAAAATTTATTATTAAGTGGTTGTTAAGATATTAAAGTGTGATTTTTCCATTTTTTGGTATATTTTTGAAGTGATTAGCTCACCCGTTTGACCAGCTCACCCGTGAAATACGTTATATAAATTTAAGTATTTTAAATCTTAAAGGTTTGAAATTCGGAACTACTATCTTCTATTAATAGTATAATTAATTATTTTATATTTTATATTTAGCGAGTATAATATCCTTATACTAATGTTTTCCTTTTTAAATTACCTTTATTATATCTATTATCCATATATTATTTTTATATTTATATTTTATTAGCTTATTAATTTCCATTTTCCATTTATTAATGTCTGTACGAGTAGAGGTTATAAATAACGTTACGCGTAGAGCGTATGCGGTAGGGGCTGTATGGCGTAGCGTAGGTTACCTGACTACCTACGGCCCGATAGATAGCCCGACCTTTATTACCCCTTTCTTTCTCTTTGGGTAGACTGAGAAAAGACATGAATGAATTAAGAACCAGTTACCTTATATTACAATTGCAGTACCCCCCCGGGTGATACCGACACTGATCAGTGATATCACAGATCAGAATCCGGTGTTATTACGAAGAGAGACAATACGCGATCGCTCCTACTAAGGCCCGTCAATTACGTCGCGTTTGCTAAGGAGAACCCTTCCTACTAAGGCCCTGGGAACTTAAAGAACCGACTCCTACTAAGGCTTTGTTTGGTTCGCGTCCACCACGCAAATTAACACCCAGTATGACCTCTTTACTGAGCGCCAGTACCCCTAGTAGTGTTAGCAGCACCTAATACCCAATAACCATTAACTACTTGATATATAAGATTACGACCTATACCCCTACCTATACCCCTACCTACACCACGATCTACGCTAGTTAATTATGTCCGACATAGGAATTTAACGTCCGGACTGGGGCAATAGGATTACCCTAACTAATAAGACCACCGCAGAAGATCTTACCAACTACATTAACTTTAAAATTAATAAGTATATTAAGCGCAACTTTAAGGATAAAAGCTTATGGGAATTATACCAAGAGGACTTTAATAATTTTGAGGTATAGACATTCAAAGACGCTAATAGGTCTGCAATTAAAAGACTTAAATAACTGCTCCGACGTAATGGAGTATGGGTCTTTGATAAGAAGAGCAAGTCAGTACCACAAGCACTGTACGACGTTGCCTACGAGGACGACCCTACGGAATGGTCAGATGCAGAAATTAAGCTATTTATTGACAACGAAGGACCCTTTAATTCGTATGTTATCAACCGTCGCCTTAAATCACGCTTATTAACTCCAACGTCATCTACCCCAACCCCAGCTGTCTCAAATGACCCCCCTACAGCCGAGCCTTCCTCGCCTACGAACGTCACGGCTCCCTCTACAAACGTCACAGCTCCCCCTACGAACGTCGCGGCTCCGCCTATGAACGTCACAGCTCCGCCCATGAACGTAACGGCCCCGCCTACAAACGTTACGGCTCCCTCTGCGAACGTCACGGTTCCCTCCACGAATGTCACAGCTCCCTCTACGAATACCCCTGTGACACCTCAAACACCTGTTGCATTTGTACCCCAACAACCTGCCCAGCAACAGTACAATTTTCAGCAGCCTGCCCAGCAGCAGTAGTACGACCCTCGGCAACCTGGCCGACAACAGTATACCCTATTGCAATTTACCCGACAACAGCAACCAGACCCAGGAGGAGGAGGAACAACGTTATACAATACTTGGTTGTTAGCCCTTCTATCTATTTTCCCCTATGGTCTGCAACAGCTCTACAACCCTTATACCTTCCGAAGCCGCCATACCTTTGGTTCTGACTTCAACTACGCTCTGTTATGGGACATCTCAGTAACACCTTGTACGCGCCTACCTGTTTCCACCACAATATCCGCAATGTTTACGATATCCGCAATATCCGTAATATCCACAGCAATATCCGCAATATCCGTAATATTCGCAATACCCGAAATATCCGCGATTACGCCCCGAGTACCTATTGACCTATATACTTCCCCTTTGTACTTTCTTACCTTCTTTCCTTACATAACATCTTGATTCTATCACACAGTTTATGCAAGGGAAATGGATTAATGGTCTTTCCACTACCCACGCTTTTTCTATGGATTATCTGATGATTTGGTATAAAGCCTGTCATCCTTTCTTTTTGTAAATGTCGCCAGTGTCTGTACGAGTAGAGGTTATAAATAACGTTACGCGTAGAGCGTATGCGGCAGGGGCCGTATGGCGTAGCGTAGGTCACCTAACTACCTACGGCCCGATAGATAGCCCGACCTTTATTACCCCTTTCTTTCTCTTTGGGTAGACTGAGAAAAGACACAAATAAATTAAGAACCAGTTACCTTATATTGCAATTGCAGTACCCCCCCGGGTGATACCGACAATTAACTTCTAATTTATTTTTATTAAGTTCCGTATCTAGAAATATAGGATATAGTTTTTTAAACCATTTAGGGGGCAATAAAATCTATAATTAATTTATAACCCGTTTATCTAAAGCATTTATAGGTAGGTCCTATAATTATTATATTAATATATTAGGCTTCTAGTTAAGTTTACCCAGTTAGTATATAATTTTAAAATTAAATTATAAGAGGTATTTGGCCTAATAAATTTAGTATTATATTAATTGCTTTATAGTTATAAAGTACTATAGGTTCTTATAGTCTATTAATATATATATTAAAAACAATAATCCTTTAAGCTTAAGACGCCATTATTTAAAGTATTTAATAATTATAAGTAGTTTTTTATTATTTATCTTATAGTTTAATTTAGTAAGGGTAAGTTTTTAGAAGAGAAATGCTACTAGATATAGCTCGCTGTTCTTATTATATTGCGATAATACTTTACCTAGCGCATAATTTAATAAGTCTGTTTTAATAATATATTTAAGGTTAAGGTTAAAGTTAGTAAAAATTAGAGTAGTTATAAAGCAATATTTTAAGTTTTTAAAAGCTTATTTATATCTAGCGGTCTATTTAAATTTTATATTCTTTTTTATTAGGTTTACTAATAGTCAGGCAATTTCTAAGAAGTAGTTAATAAATTAATAATAGAAGTTTATAAATCTTAAAAATCCTTAAATATCTTATATATTATTAGGGCTTTCCTAGTTTATAATTATAGCGACTTTCTTAGGGTCTATTTTAATTCCGTTATAGGATATAATTAAGCTTAAGTATATAACCTTAGACGCATAGAACTTATATTTCTTAATATTGCACTATAAACCCGTATCTTATAAGTATTTAAGAACTATTTTAATATATTTCTAATATTTAGAGAGCAAAGATAAGTAGATTAAAATATTATTAATATATATGGTAATAAATATATTAAGAAATTCATAAAGCGTATTATTAATATATTACTAAAACGTACTAGGACTATTCTTTATACTAAATAGCATTACTAGGTATTTAAAGAGTCCCTATTATATATAAAAAGCTATATACTTCTTGTCTCCTTTATATATACGGATTTTATTAAAGGTAGTAACTATATTAAGCTTTATAAAGTACTATATCTTTACTAAATAGTTAAGCGTCTCTTAAATTAGGGGAATTAGATATTAGTTTTAAATTATAATTATATTTAGAGCTTAATAATTAATATAGAATTTTAAGCCTCCTCCTAGCTTTTTAATAAATAGTATAGGTAAGGTAAATAGAGATTAACTAAGATAAATAAATCCTTTTTCTAGATGCTTGCTAAGGTATTATTGCATTATAAGCAGTTCTTCTTATAATATACTATATAGCGGACCAAATTTTAGTATTATACTAGGCTTAAGTTCTATTTTAAAATTATACTTATCTTAGTATGGGGCTAGTTAGTCTATAAATCATTTTTTAAACTTATTAATTAGATTATAGTACTCTTTAGGTATAGGGGGTTAACGATTAGTATATTATTTTAGTTCTAGTGCTTTTTTAATATCTTCTATAGTTATAGTAAAGATTTTATAATTTTATCTTTTTGCTAATAAGATAAAAGGTACAGCTTATATTATATAAATTTTAAGAGGTTTTGGCGTAATATTTTTATATTCTTTACCATAATTAGTAGTTATAGCTTTATTATTTTGGTTTAAGGCTTATAGTAAGGGTAATTTATATTATATTAAATTTAAATAGTTATATGCATATTTATAGGGTAAATAGTTTTTTAAGTAATAACTTTAGTATTCTTCAACCTAACTAATTAAGGGGTTATGTTGCTTTAGCTATCTATATCTAAATATAACCTTATATTACTTTAAGGGTGTTATAAATAAGGAAATATATTTAAAGTATTTACCTATTTATATTTTTACTAGAGTATAGTGCGTTAGTTTGCTATATATTAAGGGTTTACTATTAAAGCCTTATAGGCCTTAAGGCTTATTAATTTTCTTTAAATTTAGGCGTTAAGTTTTTGTATAGTTTGTATTAATAAAGCCTATGCTAGTGGCTCCACTATCTATTAGAATGTATACTTCCTTCTATTTTTTAAGTATTTAAATTTTACTAAGTATATTAAGGGAGTTGTATTATATATTAGCGCGGGAAAAGCCTAAACACTTATACTCTTCTACTTTTTATCCTAAGGCGCAACTTAGCCCTAGAATAATTTATTTTCTAAGTTAATTAAAGGCGAGATACTTTATAGCAACTAAGTATAATTTATAGAGTAAGTATAATTTAAGGGCTAGGAGGAACTACGGTGGACTTTTTTTAAAAGGGTAAGTTTAATAATTCCTTTAAATATGCCCTTTTTACCATATCTAAAGCATTCTCCATTAATAGCTTAAGTTCTTTATTTATTGGTTCCTAAGGGTGTATAGCATTAAGCGGTATTAAGGTCTATAGAGTTATATATAAGGCTTTTAGGTTTTAGAGACGGATTACGCTTTAGGGTATATACTGGTTTTATAGAGTTTTAAATATAAGGTATAGTTAACTTTAGAAAATAAGTGTGTTTATTATATTAAAGGTCCTTATTAATTTATTAATATATTATAGTAAATTTAGATAGGTTTTTTTAGCAGTTCTTTACCTACTAACTAGGCTCTAATCTTATCTAAAATAGCTTATTAAAGGGCAGCAACTCTAGTGGCTTTATTCTAATCTAGTTCGCTAATAAGGCCTAAAAATTCTAAAAAGAAGCTAGTAAAATCTTGGTTCCGTTATTATAGGTTTTTAAGTTTAGTAATAGCTATATACTCGCGGCTAGCGTTATTATATATTTATTCTAATAAGGAGATAAAGATTTTAAAATTAATAAAGGTACTGTTATAGAAGAATATATTTATAGTTTATATAGCGTCTTTACTTAAATAAGACATTCTATAGCTAACCTTGCTAGCTTTAATAGGGTATTAGTTATAGTTTATTAAAAGTTTAAAATAGAGCTTAGTTATAAAGGGACGTAGATTATTTTAATTTCTATTAAACATTGGAGGGTTAGGAAGCTTTTTAGATTTTATAATAAATACTAGGTTTATTATATATATAGGTTAAGCTACTATTACTAGTTTAGTGTTTGTATTTAATGGGCTAGGTTTAAATATAGTTATTTTAATCTTATGTATAGGTATTGTTATTAGGGTCTTTAATAAAAATGCCTTAATATTATAGAGTTCTTCGCGAAGTGCTTCTATTAATTATTAATATTGGGCTTTTAGTGCAGCCTACTGCTAAGCTAAGGCATCTATAAAGGATTATTATATTATAGTTAACTATTTCCTAACTAGGGATATAATACTTATGGTTATTAAAAGAGATTTAGGTTTATTTACTATTTTTAATAGTAGTTATTTTAATATAACGTAGTATAAGGGCGCAAAAAGGCTTTAGAGAAGATTTAAAGGAATAATATATATTCTATTTAAATCTAAGGGTATATAGCTCTTATAGAGAATAAGACATTATATAAAAAAGAGAAAGAAATAATAAGAGAATTATATAATTAAACAGTTAGGAGTCTTGGTGGTTAATATATACATATATATATACACGGTCCTTAATAGACTTCGGTATTACGGCGCTAGTAGAAAATAGTAGATTATAGTAGACAATTATAGATAGTTGTAAATAGTTATAAATAGTCATAGACAGTCATAGATAGTTGTAAATAGTTTTAGATAGCTATATGTTAAGCGTTTTATTTAAGACATTCCTACTATAACTGGGCTAGTCCCATTATATAGTTTACTGGCTACTAATAGATTTTATTCTTTTAACTAAGCCTTTATATTAGAATAGAAAATCCTAATTAGTCTATTTAACAATTATAACTGATAAAATACTATACTGCTACCTAACACAAATATATAAAACGTAATAAGTTATAAGTCTTAACTAAAATTAAATTATCTTAGACCTTTGGTTAAAGGGGAGGTACTATAACAAAACTAATATAGTTATAGTAGGAACGTCTTAGTAAAACACTTAATAGATGAATTCTAACGCTTTAACCAAATTCTACTAAATTCTATTAGCTTAAATAACTCCTACTAAGTTCTGCCAGATTAATTAAATTCTATTAAAGTCCATTAAAGAAGACCGCGTACGTATATACGCACACATTGACTACTAAGACCCCTAACTATTTAATAAGGATTCTCTTGTTATTCCTTTCTTTTCTTTATATAACGTCTTGTTCTCTACAAGAGCTATATACCCTTAAATTTAGATAGAATTTATATTATTCCTTTAAACTTTATCTAAAGTCTCTTTACTCCCTTATATAAGCCAAGGCTCTATATACTAAATCCTATACTAAAGGTTTTACGGAACTATACTAGGAACACCAAATTACCTCTAATACTCGCGATTAATTATAGACTAGCATAAAGGCTTAGATATAGAGTTGTATAAAAATCCTTAGGTTAACCTAGATGGTTACTAGTATATTTCCAGTAGGCTTTTAATAGGGTTTCTAGCAATCCTTATATTTTTTCTCTAGCTATATTTTTTCCTTATAAAGATTTTTTAGGAGTTTAAAGTAGGGGTTAGATAGCTAGATTATATATAGTAATATACCAATACCTATCTAGACCCCTTCTAGGACAAGCCCTTTATAATCTTCCTCTACTATAAAGTAATAGCGATTAGGGACTAACTATAAAAAGGAGAGGGAAATATAAGGAATATTATTGCGGTTACCTTAGGATACCCTTAGAATAATCCCTAAACACTCCTTAGATAGTTATTAGTTACATACTAAAGGTACGTACCCATAGTATATAGTCTCTCCAATCTTAGAGGCCTCACCATTTTAAGGATTTGTCTCTTTTATAATTTATCTTATTTTTCCCTTTACAGCCCCCTATCTGCAAAGCCCCCTTATACTAAAGAGGAGTATATTTATATTTATTTATTACTCGCTTATTAATCGGAAAGTATTATTAATCTTTTGTTTAGGGTTTAGAGACGTATTAAATCCGTTTTATATCTATAAGGATTATATAAATGGGCTTAGGTAATTTACTATAAAGGGGTCCAACAGTGGTAGTCTTTGGCGTCTTACTACTCCGGAAATTTTCATTACCTATAATATTTCGAAAGCCACTAGCTCCTACCCGTACACTATATAACGTCTCTACATTAGCTTTACTAAATCTAAAACTTAATAGGTTTATAGTCATTACCTTATATAGGTGCAGAGTCTGGTTTTAATAGCTCGGTTATTTATATATACATGTAGTATATACGCTTAGTATAAAGATAATATCTATAGGATTATAGGATTATAGGTTTGGTTTAGATTAAAGTATAGAGGTAATAGGATTAGAAATAGGTAGTAGATAGCGGAAAAAATAGTATAAAGCTCTATATTAAGTTATCCTATAAATTATTAGCTAATTTTCTAATACCCTATAAAGCGTTATTAATATTCAGGGAGCTAATAGTAGAAAACCGCTTTTTAGGAGTTATTTTTAAATTAAAATAACTTTGAAACTAGCTTGATTATAGGATTGAAATTTAATTAATTAAAATCGTAGAGGCTTATTTATAATAAATTAAGTTTATAAAGGAATTAACGTATTCTATAGAAAGATATTATATTAAACATTTGTCTAAGAGCGGGTTTCTTAGGGGTTTAAAGTCTAAGCACGTTAAGAAGTTTAAGAAATTGTCCTTAGACCCTCCATAAAGGAGCTTATATAACCTTCTTAGTAGAGGGTCTATAAGGGGGTAATATAAACGGGTTAAACGCCTCCCTACTAGTACGGGTAAAGAAATAAGCGAGTTTAAAGAGATATAGCGGGACTAAGTTATTTTATATACCGTACTAGCAGAGGGGGCGTCTAACTGTTTATGTTACCCCCTTATAAGCTCGCTAAGACCATCTTTAAGTGATCTAACCCCTAAGTAAGGCTTAGTTAGTAATTAAGACTATACCCTCTACACGTTATCAAGGCTGCTAGACCACCTATCTACTCTAGTAAGCCTTAAAGACCCGTCTGTGTCTATATATAATATATAAGCATAATATACTTTGCTTATAACTAAGTAAAGTTTTTGCAACAGAGATATTTTACAAAGTCTATTTATAGTCTATAGCCAGTTATTCTCAAGTTCCTATAAAAGTGTTCCAAATCTCCCTTGCCGAAGGATGACTGCGCAACAAAATCCAAGCAATTTGTAGATCGTATTACTACTTCTTTACAGCCTACAATATTCTTGTCTAACTCGTAGAACTGCGGAAGCCATATATCTTTTAAAGGAACTACTGTAATTTTACTGAAGAAGATTGGCTTTACGTGTGCTCTATTTTCCAGCCACCTGGCATGAGATCCGTAAATATCATATGTGGGTCATACCGAGCACGAATTTTTTTCAGCCGCTCTACGTTTTGCTTTGGATAACCCTCAAACACAGGCTGGCCTGCGTCCGCGTCGTTGAGATATAAAAAGGGAGACATCACCCCTAGGCTTTCGAGCTTGGAGCTGATCTCAGCGTTGACAGATGTGAGGAACCCTTCGATCTTAGAGTCGTCAGCGGGATCGGGCCAGCTGAGTGATTGTTCAATCCAAATGTAAGGAGCCTTAGATGCATCTACACCCATAGGGTCCCCACCCCTGTCATTCCCCGCAGCAATATAGTTCTCGGATATGGGCATGAAGGCCACACCAGTGAAGAAGTTAGTGACATTCGATAGCTGGGCTTCCGCTGCGGTAAAATAAGTATCATGAATGATGGACATCGCTTCCAAGGATGCAGTGATTGAGGTGACATAGAAGCGCTGACGGAACCCATGGATTTGGGACATGGGTGGGTCGGTTTCTTGAGTCCATCCATACATTGACCGATACGAGAACGTGTTGCTCGATGGTGTCATGTTTGGTGCTGTGAAGTTTTGCAGAGCAATAGGCGATGATTGGTTTCCGTTGTAAAATAACCAAGTGTTGTATGTTGGGCCTCCCTGTGACGATCCCCATCGAACAATTGGAACAATGGCTGCTTTAACGTCGGCTGAGCCATTGACAGCGAAGGTGAAGACGGCATCAAGAAATTTGGATCTGACACTATCACCATAATCGGCTTCTCCCACATAGACCGCAGGTACAGAGAGCGTCCTTAGCTCGAACTTTGTCACCAGACAGAAAGAGTTCCCGCCGCCCTTCAAAGCCCAGAAAAGATCTGAATGCTCGTTCGTACCAGTAGCTTCAATAATGTCCCCATTCGCCAAGACACACTACGCGAATTAGCGTTCGCCACGAAAGGGGTAGAGAATGGATGGTGAATACTTGCTTCAAACTTGACCACATTATCAGAAGCCCAACCATACTGATTGCCAAAGAAGGAAATACCGCCTCCAAGCAAAAGGCCGGGAACTCCTACGACCCCCATTCGGCCTCCTACAATACTCAAACTAAATGGTTCGAGATATTTATAGACATTGGCCCACCTGTTACCGGGTCCTATAGAAACAGATGTTTGATCACTAGACAGATATAATTGGGTTAGGCCAGAAGTTGATAGGAGCACCCCGGACGAGTTAATATTAGCAGCGTCAGAGATAGGCATATGCCCTCCCCCTCGAATGGCAAAATGAGTGTTGAAATCAGTTAAAACTTTAACGCCTTGGGACATTTCCTGGGCACAAGTAGGCGCAAACACGCAGGCCGGTCCAAGCCAAGCGCTCGACGTGTAATAAGCTGATACCAAATTGTTAGGAATTTAAAAGTGTTCCAAGTTTCGCAATCACTGACCGTCATTTGCTTCTGTGTACAGCGTCTCATTTGAAAAATATGTGGAATTGGGATAAAAGGTTTTGAAATATTGACAGGCCTTGGCAGGGGAGGTTTGATAGAAGGCGCCGGAAGCAGACTTGGCAGCAATGACAAATGATGCAGAAGCTAAGATAAGAAGAATATGCATAGTGGTGGTCAAGTGTCGTGCGGAAATGGTTATGAGTTAACGGATTTAATCCGCTGCGAAGAACTCTGAACCTTTTATACTGCTTTCGCAATTTGGCAATCTCTCGTAATCGCACTCGCAAGAACATACGAATAAAAAGAGGCCCCGTCAAGCCCAGGCTACATTATCCCTTCGTGTGGCAAGTTTTCAAGGACCTTTCGTATATGCACGACCTCATAAGCCAATCTGGAGGCTCTATGCCGTATAGAGCTTGGTGTTTAAGCCTCTACGGAGGTACAGCCCATAATGTTTGTAATAGCGCTAGCAAAGGGGGGGGGGGTCCCTGCTGCAATCGACTTATCCTAATAAAGTAATAGGCCTTATTGCACCAAAATCATCAAATCCATTACTCCATATATTGTCTATATGTATCTATCACTTTGTAAATCGACCTTCTGCGTCGATTACAGCTTGACAACGCTCTGGTATAACGTATAGGTACTGTATAGAGCGTGTTCTATGTAGAACGTGTATTCTGTACGCGTCGAGGTAGATTTTGGTGTTGTGACGCCTATTACTTTATTAGGATAAGTCGATTGCAGCAGGGACCCCCCCTTGCTAGCGCTATTACAAACATTATGGGCTGTACCTCCGTAGTCAGTGCGGCAGCAAGGGCGCTAGCGCCTTATCGACGCTTGGATATCGAATAACCGCTAGTTGAACCGATTAACCACTTATAGCACTTAATACACCTCATTTAACGTATATAGCACGTCCTCCCTTATAATCTTAAGCTAGTCCTTTACTAGCTTATTATTATTAATAATAAGAACGTATATAAGCGGATAGGTAGCAGTAATTTAATAGAGGACTCTAATAGAGTATTTTTCTATATAATTGTAACTGGTTAAAAGAGGAAGGGTAGAAACCTATAGTTATAACGTTATATATTACAACTTTTTATCTAACTTCCTTTATATATATATACACCACCTCGGCGCATCTCGTTATAAATGCGTGTCAATTAAGCCTTATACTAGCCGTATATAGATTGATCGCCGATATCAAATGGAAATATCCGAATAACCTTACCTCGTAACTGTAGAGCTAAAGGAAATATTAATTAACGATTAGGTGCCTACTTGGTGTTGTAACGAGACTCTTTTTAGTTTCATATTACTAAACAATATTCGCGATTATAACGCGCTTTTTCCTTACTAAAGAAGGCTTATACGCCTCTTTAAGAGTTTGTATACAAAATAGTAGAGAGTAGGTAATAGTTGGGATAGGTAATTAGATAGGACAAGATTAATGAAAAAGATTTATATTACCTTCTTATATCTATAAGGCGACGTAATTAGAGTCGGAGGTGGTATAGCTAAATAGTAGATTTAGGTGAGAAAAGCTTCATGTAATTTTGACATAGGGCGTTTTTTTAAGCATGCTAATCTGTCGGAGATTAACCCCATTTTACCTAGTAAAATAGGCGGCGTTCTCCGAACGATCGGCAGCGCTAGTAAGCACTTCCAACGAGATGCGCCTAGGTGGTATATATAGGTATTTTTAGTAGTGGCATCGTAATATTAACGTGTTTTAATAAAGCTTGCTAATAAAATCACAGTAGCTAGGGTGCCTTAACCCAGGTAGAGGCGCCTAAAGCGCCCAATACGAAAAGTCTCTTTTGCTGGACGAAGGAATAACGTATTAGCCAATCCTATACAAGTTAGCCACTTAGCCGACTCACCCTATTAAAACCTATTATTGCGGTAGGATGAAGCCCTTTAGAGAAGGTAGGGGTAGTAAACGTCCCGCGTTTCCTTTTTAAAAGGAGGTAGAGCCGAAGGCTCTATATATGGTCTACTCCGCACCTAAGGGCTAGTTTAGTAACTTTCTTTGGCCAGGTCAAATTGGCATTTAGTAAATCTAGCTTAATAGTCTATCCGTCGTTTGTAATTTAACTTTAATAATCCGTCCAATCTAGAAGCTTTAATTAATAATCCAATTAATTAATCTAAGCCTTATTAATCCAATTGACGGTTTATTGGCCACGCTGGGCGTAGGAAGGCTCTTCGCACAATCTATATTATTAATATTTAAGGCTTTATTTTCGGTGAGTGATGTCACATAATGGCGATATTTGGTTAAAAATCGTCAAAAATACGGTCAAGTCGATCGACCTAGCTTAACAGGCGGTTAAACAGTACCCGCAGAAGTGGAGGTACTAGTGAGATTGGGCACAGTTTATCTGCCAGGTGGGCGACTTTTGCCAAAATCGCGGCTGACGCGAGGACTCTACCTGCCCAGATAGGGGCTCGACTTTTGGCTGCCAAGACCACTTACCTAGGTTACCAAACGGACGGGTGGCTTTCTTACTATTTTAGAAGTAGGCTAACGTCTTTTAAGTATAGAAAAGTGAATATATAGACTGTGCACGGACCCAACGCCGCGTAGACGCGTCCTTGACACCCCCTTTTTACGCGTATTATACGCGTTGTATACGCATATTTAGGGGTACTTAATCCGATCCAATCTAGAATGACACGGATAACCTCCAGGTCAGATTGAATTGATAGGTTAATTTTTAGATTAGCGATCCGTTAATTGATTGATTATGGATTAGACGTTTAATTAGCCACGCTGCCTACGCCCAGTCGTAGACGCTCGTAAATTGTTAACCCTCTACACGGCGAGGGAAGGACGGTAGAACTGCTATTTAGGCCTCCGCAGGCGATTTAGACATTAACCTGGCTCATTAATTAAAAGCTGTTCGGTTTGCTCTTTGATAGGCTCGACCTGGCGACGATCCTACCAACTGGACGCCCTTGCTCCTGCTTTAGCGCCTCACCTAACCGATCTGACCTGGCCAAAAAAGGTTACTAAATAAGCCCTAACACCGGAACACGACTCGTTCCAGATTATTTATGCCTTATTCCGGAACAAATCGTCCTTAAAAAGAATAAAATCCAGATTCTGGATAAATTGCCTTATTTTAGAATGTCTTTAACTATATAATATGCCAAACAACCTCCAAATTTGATGTCGTATTACCCTCATTATAGGCGTTCCATTGGCTAAGGGCTCGTTTGGTTGCAAAACTTCAGATCAGATCTGAACTAAAAGCCCGGCAGAAAAGAATGCGTTCCTTCCTAATTCTATACGCGTTTATAACTTTATAAAAGCACAGGCGTGTATAATCTGAAGGCTTTAGAATTCAAATAATAAGGCTCCTTTTTAAATTAACGCCAAGACCTTTAGTTTAGAAGTCTTATATAGTAAAGTTGCCAACTTTTTAGCTTACCTCAGAAGTTTAGACCAATAGTATATGCATAGTTACATTTGTATAGCTAAATCCGCGGCTAAGTCATAATTACGCAGGCAAGGGGGCCCGTGCGTTCAGCGACTATAGAGGTTGCCCTATATCCACAGTCGAATTTTAATCGCTAGCAATGCCGCTTTTTCAACACCCGTCAAGCCCTATACGTAGAGCCTGCTGAGCGCTTTCTACTCGCACTAGAATGGCAAGAATTAGCCATAGGTTAATAGAGTTATTCGCGTTTTAAGTTATGCGCTGCCATTATAAAGCACCCCAAAGCACCCCATTAAACTTATATTATACTAAAATAAGCCCCTAGGGGGCTATAGACGAAGGCTTTAATAGAACTTATTAGAATTTAGATATAGATAATATATATAATTATTTTAAAGCTTTTCTACCTGCTTAAAGCCGTTTATAAAGCTAATCTAGTGAGTACTATATCTACTCCTACCGTAGATTAACCTACTATATAGCTGCCTCCTTGCTAACCTTCTAGGCCTACACAACCCGCTTAATCTCCCTAATAATCTTAAGCTATAAGGAGTACCATTAAACCTCCTTCTACTAGCTAGTCTACTATTTACTACCCTATTTAGAATCCAGCGCTACTACAAAAGGATTACCCCCTAGCCCTTTAGTCCACTTATACTAAAGGGCCTATATAGAGTTTACTATATGGCTTATATAATATATAGGAGGAAACCCAGACCTAGGCTCTAGCTAGGACTACGGCTCTAACTATAACAGTAGTAGTAGTGGCTATAGCAGTAGTAGCGGCAAAGCTATATAGGAAGGAGAGCCTATAGCGCTTACCTAAGCGGATATATATCTACTAGATCCCGTAATAGATAGAGCTAAAGGGGCCGCTTCTATAGGCAGACGTAGGGGGTTAGTAGACTAGTATACTACTACTATAGCTAAAGGGGGTTCTAGTTAAAATATAAGGCCTCTAGACGTTAGTAGTTAAAGCTATAAAGACTAGGCTTCCTAGGACTTATCTAGACGATTTAATAAGCCCTTAACCTTACTAGCTGTTTACTTATTTTTAGTATATAAAGCCTTTAATTAGTTAGCAAGGAGCGGCATAGCCTAGTAGAGAATTAATAGCTAGTTTAGGCTTCCCTTTTCCTATAGGTAGGGCTTTAACTCCCATATAAAGGCCTTATATACCTTATACTAAAAAATAGGGTGGCTCTATACTAGATAGCTTAGGAATATCTTATAAAGGGCTACTAAGTCCTATAGAATAACCTTATAGAGGTAAAAGAGAAGGCTTATAACCCCTATAGCGGTAAGGTTATTAATCTAGTATAGCTATAGGCTAAAACAGCCCTTTTTTTTATCTAGTTTAGGCCATATTATTAATAGCAACGTATTAGGCGGTATAATATCCGCACAGCGGATTTTAAAGCAGCCTATCTATAAGGGGTGCCCTACTATTAACCTTATAAACTCTTATAGGAGAGAGTTTAAGTAATAGCCTACTATCTGCTCTTAGTTCCACCTCCTAATACGTTAAATCTGGTCCTCGCTAACCCCCTTTAGCTTTACTGTCTTAGCGCTAGCGCTCTACCTAATATATATCTTCTTCTCTAAGAAGACGCCAATATACTAAAAGGCCTTTATAACCCAATCTTGCTACAAGTTATATAAAAGGGCCGCCTTACAGTCCCTTATACTGCTCTTAATTAGGCGTATATTATACTATATTAAGCGCCTACTAAAGTTTAGAAATAGCTTAGTACTAAAATCCTAGCAGTATAGAAGATAGAAGGCTAGCCCGCTAAGTATATAAATAAGCAGTCTCCTGTTCCGCAGGGCCCCAATAGTCTTAAAATAGCTATACTAGTTCTGCTTGCCTGCGCGCATAGTAAATATTAAGGGTATATAGCATATAGGGCCTTTACCCTTAAACTTAAAGGTAAATAGATCTAAGATCTTAGTGGAGCGTTTATTACCACTATAGGTAAGCATATAGTGGCCTAGCAGGATATTAATAAGTATGTAAAAGTAGCACTTTAGGGACAAGACGGCACCCCTAGTCTAGAGCTCGCGGCAAATACTCTAAAACTCCTCCTTAGTATAGCCGTTAAGAAGGGTATCTCTACCCTTATTAGCGAACTGCTCTTTCTTACACTGCGCATCCCTCTACTATAGTGTCTTTAGGTACTCCCTAATACTATCCTCCCATAGAGATAAGTAGCTGTTTATTTCTATAGCTTTCTATATCTAATAGAGGTCCGTTAGAGCGGTAATATAGCTATAAACTAACCGCTATAAGAGACGCGTCTCCTTTTAGGGTATATTACTATTAGCTTTACAGCTCTTCCCTTTTAAGGGCTAGGCTGTAACCTCCTTAATAAAAAAGAGAAGTAGCTTATTCTCTATAACAGTATTGCTATTATAGTACTGCTTCTATTTATAGAAGGCCTAAAGCTAGACAACGTATTAGCCATAGGGCGTAATGGGGGTATTATATCCTTCTTACTTTAAACTCTCTCTACTTTAGTTTATACATTAAAGATATATTCTTAGGCCTAGTAGCACGCGTAAGGGCGAGGACATGCTACGCGTTAGCGCGTAATTTGGCATTATTAGCAATATTAATCTCTACGCGGTTAGTTAGCGCCATCTTAGCAGACGTGCTACTATAATTAAGGATTAGGTAGGGAGGACTTTTTTATATATACTTAAGGCCCTAATAGCCCTAATTACCGTATAGTCGGCGTCAATCAGCGGCTCAATTAGCAGGTGGTCCCTAATACGCGTATTTTTACAGCTTGGCGCTTATGGCGCTATAGAGATCCTCAAATCTAACCCAGGTGGCTGGCTAAATACGTGATTTCCCGGCTGACCGAGGATAAGCCGAGCCTCGCATACCAAGAAATCGATTGCGGATAACGGGTTAGCCACCCAAACGAGACAGCCACCCGTTCGAGACAGTGCACGGACTCTCGCCAGAATCAAGATCAATTTAATATCAAAATCAACTCAAATCTACCCTATTACACTATAATCCATCTTCCTTGCTAAGTGATAGCAATTTGGGGGTGGTAGAGGACATGGTGGTGGTGTAGTAAAGGAGTATTTTGATGTTTTGATTTTGATTTTGGTAGGAGGTCCGTGCATTGTCTCGAGTGGGTGGCTGTCTCGTTTGGGTGGCTAACCCGTTATAGGAATATCCGCACCATCCGCTAAGCTGATTTAGGACGGTAATCGTTTTCTTGGTCTGAGAGACTTTGGCAAGATTTATAGGAAAACCTAAACACGGTTTATAGAAGACCTCATCAACTTTGACAAAATTGATCTACCCTCCCACAATACCTGTCGACATAAAAATTACACTAAATTATAGAGAAAAGCCTACTCTATAAGTTATGAGATCTTTAGCTCCTTATACGCGCGCGACATTAAGAGGAATTCGTCGCCGTAGAGGCCCCAATTCTACTACTGAGCCGCTCAGTAAACACCAACGCTGAACGCTTACGTCCACGCCGTCAGCCCTCTGCGTAGAGCTGTGGATCTTTACGAGAGCTCTGCGGAACGAAGCTCAGGGGGAGACCTGCACGAAGCTCTACCAAAGCTCTGCACGAAGCTCTGCACGAAGCTCCGCACGAAGCTCTACTAAGGCTCTGCATGAGGCTCTGCCCCCTAGCAGTAGTAGAGGCACTCTGGGCCACAGGAGGATATTTTCAAGGAAAGACCCAACTATAGCACCTACTAGGTGTTGCAATAGCTTTAAGTAGTAGATATGTATATATCTGTATAATTTTATCTATATTAGTGGACTATTTAATAAGATATAATATATGGTTACGCTTTTAACAACGCGATTTTTAACTTTAGCGAAATTAATATTAAGACTAAGTAATAGCCGTATTATAAAATTTATACCATTTAGAAGCCCTAAGTCTTAAAAATAATGTATAAACTTTTGGTAATAATAACGCGTTATATGAATAAATAAATTAGATATCCGCAATATCCGTTTGGCGGATTTTGCTTATGCTTTTAACAAAATTTGCCAAAGCCTCTCAGACGTGATTTTGCAATTCGGAAGACGGCATAGGTTATTCCGACGCTAGCTAAAAAATCGCGTCTGAGCTCGCTGAGGTAACTTTTTAGCCTATAATTCTGGCGTTTTGCGAGCGGTGAGAGGAAAATTAAAACTTCAAGGCTGTGCATCTAAAATCACTTCGAATCAATGTATTCTGAACTAAATCTGGGGCCTTCAGATCAGAACCGAATGACCCCTCAGATTTGGGGTCTTTTAGACGTTCTTTTAGACGTTCTTTACTGGGTCAAAGCGCCTGACGATCGCCCTCGCGTAACGATCGATTTTTGGTGTAACTACGTTCAACTTTTAAAGCTCTACAGCTCTATAGAAATCGTAAATTGAGTTAATTTTTTAGTGTAACAATCTACAGAGCTTGGAGACTCCTATAGGGCAATTTATTAGGTACAAAACCTCCTTAGGAGGTTAATTTGCCTATTGCGACGACTTCGAGCTAGGGTGGGGGCTACCAGCTCTACAAATGATTCCTCATCTACCTCATCTACCTCATCACTAGAAATTTCTGGTGTAATATCCTTCTGCTTGCCTTTACCTTTAGAGCCCTTTTTTTGGTATTAAGTCAATTACTAATGCAGCTTTGCAGCCTCTCGTTTAGCCGCCTTTTGGGCCTGTATTTAGAGTCGAGTTTCCTTTATAGTAGCCCTCATACGCTTCCTTTCCTCCAGCATACGGGCCTTCTTAGCCTTCTCAGCCTCCCTACGTTCTTGTTCCTCCTTCTTTTGGTGTTGTAATGCCTCCGCGTTGGCATCCTTTTAAGCCTAACGCTCTTAGGCTTCTTAAACCTTATTTAGTAACCAGAAGATTGCTCCACCATTATACTATAGGGGTGCTTTAAGTAGGAGAGCTTTACCATACTAGCGTTTCTTCTTCTCGTTAATAAGAGCCTCTCAGAGACAATCATTCTCGTTCTCTAGGAGTACACTACATACAGATATTAAGTGGATAGTTTAACTAAGTTACCGAGAGCGTTTATTATAAATATCCGTAATAACTTGATGTAAAAGCCTCTTAATCTTTCTCCAATCCAACGCGCTAAGTACTAAGTTTAAAGACTTACTTAAAGAAGGCCGTTTATCCTCATTTATATTAAACCGAGATAGGACTCTCTGTGGGTTAAAAGGAGATAGCCCACACTTCTTAAAGGCTAAGAGAATAGTATTTAACTTAAAGGACTCCTGCTAGGCCTTATTAAACAGCCTAAAGAAGTCTCTTTTTATAATTGTGCAGAGACCTTAGCATTTATCCATAAAGTCGGCCAGCTTAGCTGAGTAAGCCGTTAAGAGAGGCTTAAACATACCAACATTAAGAGGCTGCAGCGTATAAGTTAAATAAGGTGGATAGAGTGCTAGGAGGATCCTATTGTCATTATAATACTATATAAACTCCTTTGTAACATGTGATCCATAGCCATTAAGTATTAGGAGTTGATAGGCCCAATATACTTTTGCTTTTATCTCCCAATTAAACACCTGTTTAAGCTATCTTAGCCCTAAATTATTGTTTGTCTAGCCACTTGGAGATAAAGCAAAAAAGGCCTTATATACTATAGGGTCGAAATCCTATAACTAGGTATCTTATATATTTCCAGTAAGCGCTTAATAAATCAGTACTGGAGTAAAAGAGCTTCCGTCTGCGTAAATATATGCAATTATTATAATCCACTCATAATTGCCATCCTAAATCATCTGCTTAATGCCCCCTTCTTTATATCTCCGTTTAGAGAAGATCCGTTTTATCCTTAATAGTATACCGATTAAGAAGCCTTTTTTATCCATATTATATATATGCCGGGGATCCACCTTGTATTATTTAATTTTACGTTATAACAGCTTAAAATATAATAAGTATTTAAAGGCTAAATCGGCTCTTTTCCTATTTATATCTATACCGGATGTCCACTAAGATATAAGGTTAACCTCCCATCTCTTAATAAACCGATCGGCCCATAACTTACCCGCCTCCCTATAGCCAATTTCAGAGGCAAAATTGCGTATTATCTGTCTTAAAGGGGGCAATCCTCGCTCACAAAGGCTGTTAATGTATTATACAAGCTCTTTCTCCTGGGTGTTATTAAGGAGTCGTTAATTTTCAAGCTTTCGTGCCATAGTGCCCTAAACACCTTGGTGCCGTCGCGACAACGTATTTCAATCGCAACCGTACTTTTTTAATATTTTAGCATAATTAGGAGTTTCTCCAAGCTTCAGCGATTTCAACGAATCCAGCGCGGCCTCAATCGGGGTCATATTGGTGGAGATAAAAATTATTAAAATTTTGATGATTTCTGTGCGGGCGATCGTTACGCGAGGGCCATCGTCAGGCGCTTTGACCCAGTATAGGCCGGTTTTAAGCGATTTGTGAGGCCTTAACTAGTACAGTCAAATCTCTTTAATACGATACCGTTTGTTTGGCCGAACGTATTGTAATACCGATGGTATTTTTATATTAAGAGTCACGTGTAGGGTGAATAAGCAAGAAAAACGGGGATTTAATACCTAAAAAGGCTTAAGATATCTACCTCACGGGCCAAATAGGGCTTTTTCCTATACAAATTCTCTACTGGTTATACAGATATTGGTGGTAGGTGAGCTAGCTTCAATGACCGCTATGGGATTGCGGTTAGAGATGTGCCTTGCGGAAGAAAAATCTACGGGGACGTCTGAGCACTATCTCGCCATCCTAGACTGCCACGTTGGGGAGCGAAAAGTTCCGGATGCAGGCCTCCGTCTCGCAGTCACACCGGAGAGGCTAAGTGAGAATCGGTATTGCAGAGTCGATTACGAGACTGTCCGAACAGTACAACTCGACTGCATGGCGGATTCTGCGGAATCATTAACAAAGCCGGACTACAAGAGAATTGTGTTAGCGGACGGCTCCACTATACCTATCGAAAAGAGAATTATTTTTGTTAGAGAAGCAAATAGTAGTCAGAAGAGAATGTCGGTGAAATTAGACTTGGCAATCACGAAGTTCTTATCACAGAAAACGACTTTTCTGAGAGACATCCACCCCATTGATTACTGGGGCTTCGGGGACGGATCTACCTTCGACGCCTACGCTCACTAGATGGGCCAGTTACGGATGAGGCCTGGTCTTAGAACGCGCCATGGAGGAGTCGTAATATATCAAAACAGCAACGGAGAAGCTTTCGTACTTATTCTGGGAAAGTATGCAAGGCCATGGTGTCGTATCTACACGAACGTAAAGGGCGTGGCTTTAACACGCAACTTTCAGTACTATCTTATCGCGGCGCAGATTATAGCTGAACCTGACTGTGCGGATCAGATCTGCGTTCGCTTGCCGGGGGGAAAGTCGGTGTGTGGCCATGAAAAGAAAACGTGTTGCTGGTGACGTGGTCTGTGCCGTAGAAATCTCAGTGGTATGACAACAGTGGAAGATGAGATATTAATAAAGCTTGGAACACTAATACCCAAATTTCTCCCGGTTTATTTGCCGGGTTTTTTGTACATAGAATCAGTGTTCTTATCCATACTCAATATTGATTAACAATTATTGAATATTGCGTATTGACGTTCAATATTCAATATCAATCTGAAAAGTGTTAATATTTAGTATATTGAATATTGGATATTTATATAAATATAGCAGTATTTTGCTATTTTATACAGATATATAGATAAAGTAGGGGTATAAGTAATAGGTAGGAAATAGGTAGAGGACGCATAGGGGAAGGAAGAGAGGTAGGGAGAAGAGGTAGGGGGAGGGGGTAAGGGGGGTATATGTAGCATAAATGCCTGTGCACGCCTTATCTCAGTTAACTCATCCGCTTCGCCGAGGGATTTGAGGAGGCGGCCCCCCCTACTCTCGCCCGCGCCACAGGAACTTATAAGCGGATCAGACGGTCGCTCTAACTCATGGGTCCTTATTAGCCAATAGAATGCCGCGCTACCTTCTACCACCCCTACCACCCCCAAAATTCTTCTGCGAAGCGTCTAAGAGATTATGGGCGTGTGTTTGGTGTAGGCCAGGCCAGATTTCTAACGTATGTTAACTTTAAGTAACTATAACAGGGTCAATCTAGCAGCTATGGCTACAGTTCGCGATGCAATTAAATTATAACCTCCTCTACTAGTATATTTTAATTAATATAGCTAGCTAACTATTGTATTAGGGGTCGAAGTACAGCCTTAAAGTTCAAAAACGCGTTTTTTGAAGCCAGGCTGACCTAACCAGCCTCATCGACACAGCAACCGTACTCCACCACCACACCTCTATTCACCCTAAAACTTTCTAAGGTACCTCTTATACCCTATTAAAAACAGCTTACCTAATTATACTATACCTATACTAGTAGGTATAGATTTGCTTCGCAAATCCTATCTCTCCGTTGTGCTGTAGGGGCTGCTTCGCAGTAGGGGGGAAGCTTTAGGCAGAGGCTCGTGTAGGGCTTTAGTAGAGCTTTAGTAGAGCTTTAGTAGAGCCGTTTATAGAGCCGTTTATAGAGCCGTTTATAACAGTGCTAGAGCGCGTCACCTGCTACTTTCTAGGCATTCTGCCAAATTCTGCCATATTCTGCCGACACTACTTATAGAGCCGACCAATCAGGATTTTCCATGCCCGGCATGGAAAATCGCTATTAGCTCGCTTACTACTAGCGCCTTAGCGACCCCTTTGTATCTTACCAGTCTCTAACAGACTTCTTCTTCTCCTTAGCTTAGTATTCTTGTATAGTAGCAATCTACAAGCTTTGGTTTAGAAGTATTTATACAAGCCCATCACATTATACTAAGCTCTCCCTATATTGCCTAGGAAGGCCTTAATAATATCCTACCTTAAAAAAAGACCTTTGTCTGCAACGACGCGTTAACGCATTATACTTAGATATTAAAAAACTCACACTACTACGCCTAAGAAGGCCCTAATAATATCCTACTTTATAGGCCAGACTGTACTTAACCTACACCCCTAAAAGAACCCTAAAATTAAAACCGAATTATATAATTCTGACAAACTGTCGGTATACATGCTTTAATCAACGGGCATGAATATCACTGTATAATACGTATACGTTGTTAATTGTTGGATAATTAATTGTTTAGAAGTAAGGGGTTGCTCTAAGGTTAGGTTAACTAGCCTCACTTTGCGGTCTTATGACTACGTCACATGACTAACATTCCGACACTAGAGCAACTCTAAAAAGAAGGCTAATCTATATTCTAAAGCTAAGTTTACTTCTAGACTTATTTGCAGCGTATACGCAATAGCTAGAGATCCAATTAATACATAATAGCTTCCATACTCCTTTTACAGGTCTGTAATTATAAGAAGAATTGTTAGGGGTAGCAGGTTAATATATCGCAAGGGCCGCTAAGGCGCTAGTGGTAAGCAAGCCAATAGCAATTTTCTATCTTGGGGATAGAAAATCCTAATTGGCTAGTTAAATTTAGGGTCCACATCGTTATAATTAGTTACCTAACGCTAAGCTAAATCTGAGTTCGTTTGTTTAACCCATCCTACAACTTGTAGGTTAATTTGGTTTGTATTAATAAGCCATTAAAGAGCCGCGCAGGGCTTTCCCTTTATTATAGCGTCAGTAGGGTTGGCCTCTCTGTTAATCCATTTCACCTCCGTAATCTGTCTCCGTTTATAGGCTTACCGGAGGCACATTATATTAATCATCAGGCGCTTTTCTTAGGTGGTTCCAAGTCGTACTAAACAGTTATATAAGGACTTGGAATTAGTGCAAAGCATAAGTAGGAGGTTAATTTGTAGGATCTTGTCTACTGTAGATTTGATTACAACGCTAATATTAAAGCTATGGGCCGTACTATAGAGTTCAGAAGCTAGTACGCTCTAAGTAACTCTTTTACACTTAACTAAGCTCCAATAGACAATGTTGGCCTTCTTTATAGCATTAGCTAGTATAATGACGTAGCCAATCTGCGAAAAGAGGTCCTTGTTATTAGTAAATAACGCGTCTATAAACACCAGGAGCTATAGGGTTTTGATATCTAACTTAACAAACTTAAGGCCTCTATTAGCGTTCTCAATTTGCCAGTTTAGACGCTTGTTTAACTATTTTATATCTTCCTTATTGGGGTTAATTACCTGGGTGGCAAAGGATAAATTAAATAAGGCTTCTAGCTGGCAAACTGAAGCAATATATACACCTCTAGCGCGTTAAGCGATGTATTGGTCCTTTAGAGTTAAGGTTCTTATGGCTCCTCTTAATCCTATATTTATGGCAAGCTTGGTGCTAATCGTACTAAGGTTTATACATTGTTGTTTCTAAGTAAGCGTAATACTCCCATTAGTTAGTAGCTGAATAACTCTACTATTAAACTTAATGGGCGTATTAACAGTGAGTTATTCCTATTCTTTAGCCATAAACTTGGCCTTATACAGCTCGTTTTGCTCTGCGTTTATAAAGGTCTTATCTATCAGAAATAGAGTATCGTCGGTTTATAGGCCTACAATACCAAAGGGTTCGTTGCTCTATAGGAGATAGGGGTTGTATATAGACTGGTCCATATACAACTGTTAGATGTAATGTAAGTGATATATCTTAAACCAGTGGTTACCAGCTTCCGGTACTCTATAGAGTGGTTTTACAACCTTTAAAACGGAGGCCTTGTTAATCCCAAGTTGCTTAATTAGCTTATGCGGAGGTTGTACGTAGAATTCTCAATTTAGTGTGGTGGTTGATTGTACATAGGCCTGTAAAATATCTCGGAGGTAAAGTTGTACCTGTAGAAGCTTTATAGCGGCAATATAGAGAATTAGTCGTTAGCTAACTTGTTAAATAGTTAGTAATTAGGTAAGAACCAGTTCCTTTTTTAAGTTATTATAAGCTTACATAACTAGTTGGGATTTCTTAAAAGCCTTATTAGTTCCCTTATTCTTGATCTTATTAACAAATCGCGAATTAAAGAGTTGTACGCCTTATAGTATGTCCGTAAGTCTTATAATCTCAAAAACTCCCTTCTTAAGTAGACTAGTAAGCTCCTTCTATTAGAAGGCGCTGAATTAAGTACTAAATTGACTGTCATCCTGTAGGTAGATAGTGATGTCAGCCATAGCTGTAAGTAGAGGGTATTTGCGAGGGCGTCCTCTGCCTTATTTTAGGGGTTGTTGCTAAGCTTTAGCAGGTCTCTCTAAGACAGTCTTAGGAAGGGCTGACCTAAATAGAGGTTTAGGTGGCGATTCTAGTCTAATAATTTGCTCCTGCGATTCAGTTGCTTAAAGGTAGGGTTTTACAACCATAGATTGGAAGGCTGTAGGTCCGCTAGACAGTTTAACAGTGCATATTTCACCCTTAATAGTAAGTAAGGTAAATAGCCTGTCCTAATGGCCGCTTTAGCTAGTATTTCCTTCTCTCCAGACCAAAATAGGCGAATTTGGTGGGAGATTATAAATCGCATCAGTATTAGGTCTATTTCGCATATTTAGCGCGTTGGCAATCTGTTGTTCAGCTCATAGCTTCTATATCTCTGCCATAGCCTTTTTAATTGCGGCAGCGCGTTATATAACTGTAGGGGATAGTACATCAGATTTGACCATTTAGGGGTAGGCTCTAAAGACTAGAAGTATAGGAACTAGTCCTTTAGGGCCAGCTAAATTGTTAATTGCTTTAAACACTATTTAAAGTCCCATCTCCTTGTTAATTTTGGGGATTTCAATTATAATAATCTAATAGGCTCGGCGTAATAGACTATGGTAGCGCTCTACTATTCTAATAGAGTTATGTGCTTTAACCGGTACTCCCTTTATACTAATTCCCATAATAGTAGCGTATTGCTTGAATTTTTTACTGACGAAGTTCTTTCTGGCATTATAGGTAATTAGGTCTGGTGGCCCTAGGTAGGTATTAATCTAGCATATCTATAGAACGTCCTATATATATTTAGCGCTAATATCTTATAGCCATCTACCGGCTTGGAATTGTGTTCCTTTATTAACAATATATAGGAGGGGTGATCCGCTGATATATATAATGTTGACGATAATATTATAGTTAAAATTAACGTTATTTTATAGGGTGAAGCGGAATCTGCCTAGTAATTTGCTAAACTTCTAATAATAGTGGTAGAACTTAGTTAGTTGCTTAATGGCCATTTTGTCCGTTTTATAGCCAGCATAGTAGAGTAGTTTTTATAATTTCTTAACTAAGGGATGTCCAAATCAACGATATAGGCGCCGTAGCTCTATATCTATTAAGTAGCAGGGGTTCGCGTTAAAGGATTCAGACAGATATAACTATAGTAATAAGCTCTATAGGAGAAACAGGTGGCCAAACTGTCGCACTACTAGTACTTTTTTAGTGTAAGTAATAACAACGTTTCTAAGGTTGTTATAGTAGATTTAGAGTCTATCTATATCCGCTAAGCAGAGTAAGAAGGGGGTATTTATATAGACAACATAAAACTGTATCTTGCCTATAGGGGTAACGACATCCGCAGTTCCAATAGAGGTAGCAATTCCAATGCTAAACTGCACGTTGACTTGTCCTTTAGTTAAGGTATTAAGTCTTACAGATTAGTCCGCGTTCTATAGTGCCTGGAATTGTCCGTAACCGGCCGTAGACTTCTTTAACACACTAGTATTGATTATAATTCCCATAAATACCATGGAAGTATAGCGTGAAGCAGCGGTTGTTATATTATAGTTAAACGGGTTGGTTTCTGTAGTAGGTTCTATAGAGATTGTAGTAAGTAAGTAAGCGCAAGCCTTGTTGGCTAGTTCTACACTTATAGAGGTTGCTTCGTCTGTAGTAAGAGTCCCGAATAATGTAAGGTAGCAGCCGTCAGGGTCTTCTAATTCTTCCTCACTATTGTCGTTATTAGTGTTTTTATTAGTGTCTATATTTAGCACAAGAGCTTTAAAAGTCTTATTGTACTTATTGTTGTTATCTCCTTTATAGTAGATAGTGTATTGTCTAAAGCGTTCTTTAAAGTTACTATTACGGCCCTTGTTATTATTAAAACGTCTTTTATACTTATCTCTAGAACGGTTCCGCTCCTCCTCTATATATTTCCATAAGCGGCAGCTCTCCTTTTAGCAAATATAGCACTTGGCCTTTGGGGATCTGACGGTGTTTTGTCTATAGGAGCGGGTTCGGTTACGGTTATTACGGATATTACGGTGGTATATGTGATCCGTAAAGTAGGTTCCTTAAGACGGTCTTATTAAGGCCTAGGAAGGGTGTTCCTTCTCCTATACAACTATAGAAGATTGCAACTTGCTAATTAACTGGGAGAGGTCTTCAGAAGGGTTGGAAATGGCGATATAGTATACTAGTACTCCTTGGCAAGCGGTGACTAGCTTATTTATAAGGAAGAGGTCTATATAAAACTCTAGGTGTAATCCATAGCGATGTTTTAAGAGCTTATTAAGGAGTAGTTGGAAACTCTAATAGATTTGCTTATTAGAGTTCTTGTTAATAATTCCTTAGAAGTCGGTAGTGTTCCATTCCGTAAGGTTTCTCTAATAGTACTTTGGTCCTTTAAAGAAGTGACGCATGTGGTTATATGCCTCAGTAAATAATCTAGTTAAAAGGCTGCTATTATAGTAGTAATCCTAAGCAAGTCCCTTTAGCATGGTTAGGAGTGCGGTTATATAGCCTTTAGGAGGTAGACTAGCTCTCTTGCAGATATTATAGAAGATAGTTAACTTAAAGTCAAAGCTATCACTCACTCTATCGTACTTCTGGTCGTCTATGTAGATCTTGGCAATAGTGGCTGCCTTTTTGCTGTATATAGGCAGGTGCATAGTAGGGTCGGTATTGGTAGTACTAGGGTGAAGATACTGGGCAGGAGGGGGACTAGGTAGGGTAGGAGCGGTTGCTAAAGGGAGGGTAGAGGCAGTTACCGTAGGTAATAATTACTGATTCTGCGTCTGTAGGAGTTAAGTAAGGAGAGTAAGTAGTTAATCTTAGGTAGAGGTAGGTGCGGCTTACTATTAGGTGGCGGTTGGTGCGGTTTACTAGGGTATAGATATAACAGCTAGTTAGGGTGTTATAGGGGTAGGTATTTACGTTCTAGGTGTTATAGCTATAGCTATAGGCTGGATTGCAGGCGTTGGAGGTAGTGGAGGTAGTTAATAGCTTACAGGCGTCGGCACCGTATAGAAAGGTAGTGGGCTGCAGGGGGGGGTTATAGGAGCTAAAGAGGCTATAACTGACAGGGGTATAGCTTGATTTAATATTAGAGCTATTTATATTAAGTTAAGCCGTTCTCGTAGCGCCACTGTAATTATAGGGCTGACTGCCTTAAGAGTTTCTATAATTTCCTTATCTATCCATTTGTGAGGTTCTTCCTCTTAGAGGAGGTTAAATAGTGCTTCTGAGATTAAATATCTGCTATTATGCTTTCCCACATACACTCCTCTCTTAAGTAGATGAGTGCGTAACTTTGCTCTTATGTTAATTTGCATGTGTCTGAAATCTTTGGTAGTAAAGCCTTTAAATTCCTCCTTAAATACTGTCTATAATATATAGTCTGTGAAGTTCTCCTGTATATATATGTAGACCTTTATTACTATATAGTCTCCTAGCTCATCTTTAGAAGCTGTAGCAGCAGTAATTTCATTACTATGCTTTAATATCTTCTTATACCACTCCATTATAGTTGTGGGTTAAGTATCCATAAGGTTTAAGTGGAGGTTTAAAGGTAAGGAGGTTTAAGGTTTAAGATTTAAGGTTTAGGGTATTCTCTACAGCCTTAGGGCCTATAGAGTGTCCTTAGTCTGGGAGTTTAAGGGTTAAGGCTTGAACAGAGGTTAAGGTTAAGGTTAAGGTTAAGGGTTAAGGTTAAGGTTGAGGGTGAGGTCGAGGGTAAGGGTGTAGTTAAGGTTAAGGTTTGTATGTACGTTCTCTACAGCCGTTGGACCTGTAAAGTGTTCTTAGCAAGGCTACTATTCTCTTAACGATCTGCTGTATTAGCTGTAAGGCCAATACACGCTCTCAAGCTTAAGTAGAAGTCGTAGTCTTCTCCTTTGGTGAAACAGATAAGAACTAGGCAATCGGTGAACTGTTTCTAGTACTACTCCTCAAGCGCTAGCTATTGCGTATTTCCTAATCTATACGTCTACTAATCAGTGTTGGTATACATGCTTTAATCAACGGGCACAAATATCACTGTATAATATATATGCGTTATTAATTATTAGATGATTGATTGTTTAGAAGTAAGGGGTTGCTCCAAGGTCAGGTTAACTAGCCTCGCTTCGCAGTCTCGTGACCACGTCATATAACTAACATTCTGACACAAACCTTAGGAAGCTAATAATGGCACCTAAAGCGAGCTTATCTAAAAGACCTGCCTCTACCTAAGAGGAACACAAGATCTAGTTAGGATTAGAAATTAAAGATAATAACGACGTTACAGATATATATAGGCAGATTTATACCCTTACAGCAAATTAGAAGGTTAATTATCTTTAAGCCTAAAGTATATAAGAGACTCTAAAGGAGATCCTAGAAAGCCTTACTGCCTTATAAAATAGCCTGGCCTCTCCTTTATAAAGCCTTAGTTAACCTATTCGCTTAACTAAATATAATACACTAGAGAGTACGGATATAATAACAAAACAATTAAAGTCTGTTAAGCTTCCTAACCCCCTACTATTATTAGACGGCATAGACCTAACCTTTAAGAACTAGAGAATCTAGGTATAAGGAAAGCTTCGTATTAACCACAACCATTTTCCCTCTAAAGAAGCTAAAATACTCTACCTCTTTGGTTAAACTATTAGGGACGCCTAGCAATACCTCTAGGCTAAGTTTAAGAACAAGTTATCTATTTGGTTTATATCTATTAATAAGATAATATAGCATCTGGCTACTATCTATATTAATCTAAATAAAGTACGGGATGCCTATTATAACTATAATCGCCTAATAATAAAACCGAACTAATCCTTTACCAAGTTTTAGACTTAATTCTTACACCTAGTAGGCGAAGGCCAGGTTCCCTTAAAGAACTACCGTTTGGACCTATATAATAAGCTAACAGTCCAACTACAAGAAAAGATTGCGGTAGCCTTAAATAACCTACTAACCTACCAAAAACTCGTAGTCCGATATTTATTATTAGATTTAGAACTAAAACGAATTAATGCTTGTTCTGACTAACTGAAGAAGTCCCACAGCGACTAGAACCTATTTATTACGCCAACGGGAGCTAGCGCCGGAAGATAAACCATGACCGCCCTTATACCAAAAGCGGTTATAACTGCCTACCCACAAGCCTTGCCCGACCCACTACGTACCACACCCTTAGCTAATGCTCGTTGCAATACCCTAATTAACCCTACCACGGTTACGTGCTTTAATTGCGGAAAGAATAGCTACTTTACCTTATCCTGCCTAGAGCCAAAGGATATAAGTAATATTAAGAAGATAGAGGAAGAAGAAACGTCTAATAAGTTAGGAAAAGAAGAACCCTAGGGAAAGACTCCCCCCTAGGGTATTCTATTAATCTTAAAGAGATTAATCTAAGTTAGCTAATAGGTGGAAAATACTTTATGGTTCCATATATAGTATCTTAAAATAGATATAGAGTTAATATAACTGCCCTTATTAACACTAGAGTAAATAGCTTTACCTTTATAAACACTGCTTATGTAAATAATATTACTAAGTTCTTAAATGTAAACGCTACCTAACTAGAGAAGCCTGTTTAAGTAAAAGGCTATAACGGCTAAGCCGGTAAGCCGGTTACCTATATCTTAAAGCTATATATTGCTATTAATAGACGGCGCTAATTTAGTATCTTTTTCTGTATCCTAGACCTAGGGTCACATAATATAATCCTTGGCCGAAAATGGATATCCTACTTTAATATTTGGCTAAACGTTTAACAAAGACAGTTTGTCTAGCCGGAGAATAGACTGTAACGGAACCTTATAGCAGGAACTACGGTGGGTCCTATTATTGGGCTAAGTATATAGGTAAGAACAAATCAATAACGTAATAACAACTTATGGAGTGGTTGCCCAACAGATTAACTCTAATTATATTCTAAGATTTACTACAAGGAGAGAACTATCTACGGTAGGGACTAAGGTCCTTTAAATACACAACTATACTCCTAAGAAATCCTCTCTTATATATAAGGTACGTGTTATCTATATTAAATATAACGTCCCTTCCGTTTAACACAGTTAATATATTTAACGCCACGTAACCTCGGTTACTATTCCTCGTTATATAGTTCTACTGGTTCCATCCTAAACCGTGCCTATATTAACCAACTAGCTTCCGCCGACTCTTCTCCAAGTAGTTATAACATTGTACTTAAAGCGTCCGTAATACTATCTCCCTCCTCTTTATCTTCGTCCTTAAAGATTCCTAACATCTCCAAGTCGTCCACTAGAGGTGTAATATCCGTTTAATCAGTCTGGTTAATATCCTTGCTTATTATACCTAAAGCTTCTTCTTCTCTTTCTTGGGTGGAGCGCCGCCTGCATACTATCTCCTTAATACTGTCACTTAGTAAAGTAATGGCGATTCCCTGCTCTAGGTGCGCAAAAGAGGGGTTAGTTTATGTTACGTTAGCAAGTCCCTTATCTTGGCAACCCTCTTCCTATTTTAAGTGCACTAAAGCAAACGTTTAATTGTCCTATGACGTTTGCTCTATTTCTAATGCTAAGTATACGCGTCCTATAACTCTTAATAGTCTTTAAGTTCCCTAAGTAACTTATTATAGGGTCTTATGTTTAATCTACCACTGCGAAACTTAATAGTAAGCTGGCCTTAGCGTTGCTTGCGGTCCAATATGCCTTAAAAGAGTCCGCACGCGTCCTTAAAGCCTAATGTCTAGCTTATACTTATCTTTAACGTCTTAAACGTGTTTGTGAGAAGGTTTATTCTAAGGAGTAGAAACTTGTTTAATAGGGTCTTAACAAGTTAGGTAATAAAAGAACTAGCTCTCCTCCTATAAGGGAAACAACTCTAAGTAGTTTAGCAATTGCTCCTCTTAGGTCCCCCTTAGGTAACTTATTTTTTAGCAATCCTTTCTTGTCAATGTTACCTAACCTACTTTTTTTTAATACTCCTATACCTTTCCTATAGCGTTTTCTAGGTTGCTTAGTGGTTTCTAGGTAGTCTCGCTATAGCCTATCTACTTTACTTTATACTATATTTTGTCATCTACATCCTCGTAACTAATAATCTTTAAAACTTACCATTTATCTTTCTCTTGTCCTCTATATATGTCTACCTTATAGACTAGTGGCTTAATATTCCCGTATACTAGCTCTAACATTGCAATATATTATATAGGGTAGATCTTTATTTTGGCTAGTAGGTTTAACTTATACGTAACCAATAAAATCCTTTACTTAATTTTAAAAGGTCCTAGTCTAATATAGTCTAACTTCTTGCTTGGTTGTCGACTCTTGAAATTTTTATATAGTAGCTACACTTTATCTCCCTCCTTAAGATCTGGTCCCTTAGATCTCTTAGCATTATAGTACCTTTTTATTTATTCTTGTACTAGTTTGGCTGTTTCTATAAGGTCTATATAAAGATTTATTAACATCTCTATTCTTTATTTAGCTGTGCTACTTGTTTTCTTTACTTAATATAGCAATAATAACATTCTTGGTTTATACCCATAGTTTGCCTTAAATAGTAATGTCCCTATTCCTTCTTATGGTATTACATTGTATATAAACTATGCCACTGGTAATAATAATACCTAATTATTTTATACGTAATTAATATAATGCCTTAGATACTGTTTTAGTATCTAGTTTAGTCTTTCCATTTGTCCATCCGTCTGCGGATAATACACTATAGATATTACTACGTAAACCCCTTATTCTGCCAGAAATACTTCCTAAAATACTACTATAAATCTTAGATCTCTATCCAATATAATCTTATTTAGTGCTCCGTGCCTTATAAACACTTCCTTTATATAGATTCTAGCGACATCTTCCGCTAATATCTCTTTAGTGTATGCTATAAAGTATCCCTACTTTATTAGCTTATCCATTATTACTAAAATCGCGTTATAATCTTGTCCTATAATAGGATCTTTTGACTTTAGTAACTTAACAATAAAGTCCTATAATATAACTTTCTATAGTTTTCCTAGTACTTTGATAGGTTATAGCTCTCCATACAGCTTATGCCTTGTTAGTTTGTTCCTTTAGTAATCTAAATATTCCTTTATAACTTATCTTACTAGTCCCCAGATTTCTTAAATAATATACTCCTTTTAAAGTCTTAATACTAAGCCTATAGCTCCGTTGTGTCCTTATATTATTCCCTTATAGAATTCCTTAACAAATTCTTCTGTAATAGACTTAGGTATATACATTACTTCTCTATTTTCGTATTGCTCTAAGTCTAAATCCTCTACCTATACTTTTTAGATTTTCTGTGTCTAATTACTCTCTAGTAACTTATAGATCTAACTTTCCTTAGTTACTGCAATCTTTAGATAATTATACCTAATTAATCCATCTTAATCCTTCTGTAACAAAGCTCCTAATAGCTTTTTATTACTTTGTAGTTTAGCTTTTCTGCTTAAAGCGTCTACTTATGCATTATCTATACCCTTAGTATACTGAATTTCAAAATGGTATTCTATAAGCATTTCCGCCTATCTAACCTATCTTTAGTTAAGTTCCTTTATTATTAGGAATCCTATAAGGTTCTTATAGTCTATTTTAACCATAAATAGTTTCTCTGTGCCTTATAAGAATGCTCTCTATTCCTTAAGTACTATAACTATACCTAACAACTCCTTGTTGTAGATGTCATAGTTTAACTCTAGTGGTGTTATTTTCTAACTATAGTACGCTACTGGATGCCATACGTTCTGGTACTTTTATAGCAAATATGCTCCTAGTGCAAAGTCTAATGCGTCTATCTTAATAACTGTTTCTAACTTTAGTTAATAGATCTTGAGGATTAGTTCTTAGGTAAACAACTTTTTAAGTTCCTAGAATAGCTCCTTCTATTTACTACCCTAAACCTATAGTTCCTCTTTCTTTGTTAGCCTTATAAACGGCTTAATACTTTTTAACTATTATGCTATAAACCTCCTATAGTAGTTACAAAACCCTAAAAATAACCTTAACTATATAACGGTTTCTAGTTTATGCTAATTCACTATGGCTTCGACCTTCTTTAGGTCCATACTAATTTTTCCTAGTTTAATAATAAATCCTATAAAATCGGTTTTTTTTATAAAGAACTCGCATTTTTTAATTGCTACTGGCATCTATTCTTTCTATAGTCTCTTTAAACCCTATTTAATATATTCTCTATGTTCTTCCTTATTCTCTAAGTAGATAATAATGTCGTTAAGGTATACTATAACAAACTTATCTAGGTGTTCTCCTAATATACTATTAATTCGCTTCTAAAACGTTACTAGTGTGTTTATAAGCCCAAATTATATAACTAATAGCTTATATAGTCCTTCCTTTAACCTAAAGGCTGCCTTCTATTTATTACCTTCCTTAATTCTAATCTAATAGTACGCCTATCTCAGATCTATCTTTATAAAGATATTTGCATTACCTATCCTATCTTAGATTTCGCTAATTAAGGGTAAAGAATACCTATCCTTCCTAGTAATGCTGTTTAACTATCTATAGTCTATACACATCCTAAGTTTTCCATTTTTCTTTAGGATGAATAGTACTGGATATTCTACTAATAACTATAACGGTCTAATATATCCCTTATATAAGTTCTCCTAGATAAACTCCTTAAGCGCTACTAACTCCGTTTTAGTAAGCTTATAGATTGGAAAAAACTTTAGACTTATTCCCTCTTCTAATTCTATCTTATGGTCCTATGCTATATACTCTAACAGCTTTTCACTTTCTAGTAACTATAACTTTTTACCATACTTATGGTATCTCTTTAGTATATAACTTAAGCCTTGCTTAGTCTCTTTATACATCGCTCCTACTTAGTACTATACCAACTTGGTTTACTATTATACTTTGCGCTATTAAGTATCCTTAATATTAACCTAACCTATAACCCAATTGAATTTTGGATTGTACTTCTATAACTAAGGTATCCCTAGTATCGCCTTATCCTGTCCTAATAGTAGGATATTAAAAGACATTCTAACTAGTCTCCCTTTAATAGTTATCTAAATAGGTCCTGTTTTAAGATTAATAACGCCTCCTTTATAGGCTATCTAATCTCCTAAAATTATTGTAAGTGGATACAGGTGTTCTCTTTATCTATATAGTAACCCTATTTTTTCCACTACCTTTAGTAATATATGGTTTCTAGTTACTCCACTATCTACTAACGCTTTAAACTACTAATCTTACCATTTAACTTGTAAATTTAGGTATTATCCTTAAATTCCTTTAAGGGTTTAAGGCTCTAATACTAGTTCCCTCTAGTTTTATACGCCTTCCCTTTTTCTAACTGTTAGCTGCTAGATTCTGCCTATACTTGGTCCAACTTAGGCTAATACTTAGTTTATTTCTTTTCCTCTATATACTATAGATAAGTATTCTCTAGGCACTCCCACCACTATTATCCGTCTAGGTATTTTTCCGTAAGAAATCTTCCTAGTTAAAGTATTAAGTCCCCTTAACCTTATACTTCTACTAGGTGCTATCTATATATATACTTAGCATTCCTAAACCACTTTTCCTCTGGTGCCTAGTATATCCTTACTAGGTACTTCCAGTTCTTGTCTTTAGGTACTCTATATATATTGCACGTATCCTCCATATAAGCTATCCACAATAGTATATAATGCGCTACATATTTTAGGTTAACTCTTGGTTTGTCTTTATTCTTAAGTTTAAACCTATACCTAGTTAACCTAACCACTGGTATCTCTGCTGCGGGTACTAAGATTTATTACTTACTTCTCTAGTCCCTAGATCCTTCTTCTAGGTTCCTTAACATTATAATTAACGCTCCTTTAATATAACTTATGCATTTTTCCGTAATGGGTTAATCTTAGACAACTTTTTCATCTAGCCACATATAAAAATCGGCCCATTTATTGTTATGTCGTTGCCTATACTACTTTCCATACAGCTAGTTTAGTGTGTATAGTCTATCTATTAGAAAGTACCTTATTATTGCTGCATTATAATATCCTTTAATATATCTTTCTTTAAACCTAGTTAGGATATCTAGATCCTTTTCTTATTCCAGTTTATCTAACCATTTTACCCTAGGTGTCCCTGCACTTGGCCTATTAGTAACTCTTTATACAGGTACTCTATCCCTTATATAACCTAGCATAGCTAACCTCTTATCTAGCTTTTACTCTTGCTATATAATAATTCTCATCCTAAACTTATCTATAGTTTCTTATTTTCTGCGTCTTGCAGCTAGATCTTTATAGTTATCTTACTTTTTAATTCTTATATTAACTGTTTAATCTTTAGGCTAAATACTACATTTACCTAAGATTACTAATATTCTTATTCGTTCCCTAAACTTGTAGTTCTTAAACTTACGTCCTATACTTATTTATTTATTATTAAACTAAGTTGCTATTCTTCCCCATCAGTTATCATCCGTTATGGGTCCTTAGGTGTGTCTTATCTTATCTTAAGAATCTTAAGCCTATGGCCTTTTGCCTTTATTAAGTAATAAGCTAGCACTAGCAGTTGTCTACTTACTTAGTTTCTTCTAAATATTACTTTTATTATCTTATAAAGCAATAGAAATCGTATCTAATGGTGTTATAGTATCCGTTACTAAACCCTATTTTATAATGGTCTTAGTTTCTACTTCTGTTTTAACTTCTTTAAGGTCTGCATGCTCCTAATAAGCTGCCTTTATTGCCTTATTATTGGTAAATGCTTCGCCTATATTAAATTTATTATCTTTAATGTCTGATCTATAAGCTAGTTTATTAGTTTCTCTAAATTTAGATAATAATAGCTCCTATAGCCAATAGCTTGCGCCATACTTAGCGTCCTTATAAATTTGGTATATATTGTTATAATAATACGCAAAACTGTTAATTAAACACTCTTTTATTCCTTATAGTGCACTATTATCCCTCTGTACGTACGTGCCGTCTACTGGCCTAGTTCCCTTTACCACATAATTACTCTAACCACCTCTATAGTCTCTGGCGAAATGACCTTATTTTCTGTAATTTATATAAGCCCTATCTTTAAACCATCTTTCTTGCTGTAGAGTCCGCCTAAACATCTTCTACTACTAAGATCCCTAGTTTAGCCTCTACTTCTAGGCCCTTTAATTACTAGATCCTTAACCTCTAGGTTTCTATAGTTTCTTCTCCCATCTTTAGGTTTCTTTGGTACCGCTTAAGTCTATTAGCTCTGCACCATTCCATAGTTTTTAACTCTATATCTGTTATTGCGTACTCTGCGCCTTATATAACTATAGAACTCTGTCTTGCCCTCTCTTAGCTTGTTCCCTTTAATAGATCCTATTATTAATCTTTATTAACTAATCTATTAACTCTCTTAGAGTATCCGCATCTTCCATTAGGATAATTACGTCCTAGACTTTAGCCTTAAGTCCCTATTTATACTATGCTATAAGCGCCCTATTATTCCACTTAACCTATATGGCTAGTATTTAAAACTGTGTTATATACTTAATTACTAAAGTACATTGTACTAAGTTCTAAAGCTTTTGTTCTACTATAGTTGTGGCCTCTAGGTCTTTAAATATCTGCATTAGTTATTCCGCGAACCTGTTCTAACTGGTAAATATATACCGCACGTCCTGGTTAGTAGTTGTTAGGCCATTAGCCTATACTTTTATAAGATATGGTTTAAACCACTTAAGTGCCCTCCCTGTTAGGAACAACCCTATATAGGCTACTTAATCCAATAATATTACTAACTTCACTCCTTCTTGTATTACCTTAAAGTGCATCTGCGTAAGAAATCCTTTAAGCTTTAACTTCTCTCCCAAGAACTGTTTAATTAAAGGTAGCTTAATTTTTACTGCTCTAATTCCATTAATACGTTCTTTAAGTATCCTATTATTGTCTTATAAGTGATTAACCATTTCTTATAACTAACCTTGCGTAACCACTTAAGAATCCGTATCTGCTATACTAGTGTCTCCTGGTTCTAAGGTTGTGGCTATTACCAACGCCGTTATAACTAGTGCTTTAGGTGGCATGTTATTTGATCTTGTTTAATACCGTAACCTTAGTAGTAAATATATAACGGAACCTTGTAGTAGGAACTATGGTAGGTCCTATTATTGGGCTGGGTATGTAGGTAAAAATAAATCAACAATATAATAATAACTGGTGGAGTGGTTGCCTAATAGATTAACTCCAATTGTATTCTAAGATTTACTATAAGGAGAGAACTATCTATGGTAGGGACTGAGGTCCTTTAAATACATAACCATACTCCTAAGAAATTCTCTCTTGTACGTGAGGTATGTGTTGTCTATATTAAACGTAATGTCCCTTCCGTTTAACATAGTTAATACGTTCAACGCCACGTGACCTTGGTTACTATTCCTCGTCACATAGTTCCACTGGTTCCATCCTGGACCGTGCCTATATCAACCAACTAGCTTCCGCCGACTCTTCTCCAAGTAGTCGTAACATCGTACTTAAAGCGTCCGTAACATAGACTAAAGTTACCCTCTTTTATTAGAGAAATAGGTACCAACCACAAGATATTAGCCGCGAAGACTAACCCTATCTACTAGTAGGATATTAGGGACCGCGACCTAGCCTTTACTTAAGAAGATACCCGCCGTAAGGCCAGTAGGAACTCCATACCGACAAGGATACTCCCCTAAAGGACTACTATTAAGGAGGACTCTACTTATAGAAGTAGAATAGATAGTAATATAAACAACTTCTAAATTATAGAGATCCGGCTAATAGGAAAGAGGACGTACTAATAGGATATAGAGGATAACATTTAGAAGATATAATAAGAGCTAAGAGGAGTAAAGATAACGCTAATACGCTAAAGGCCCCCACGGCCGCGGACACCCCTACTATCACACAACCCCCCTATAGTAGATATTACGGCAATTAGCGCTATAGGTTTTCACTTTAATATATATTAAAAGGACAACAAGGTCTTTGTAACTAGCTTATATAAAATTAACCGGATTATTAATAAGAAGGAAGAAGGGCTAGTAGAGGAAACTAATAAGGAGCTAGTTAAGCGCCTCCTCCCTATATACCTCTTAAACTATAGAGACGCGTTCTTAAAAGCAGCCTTGGATATACTGCCCCCCTACTAAACCTATAATTATAAGATTTAACTAGAGGCCAATAACTCTCTAGGCTACAGCCCATTTTACTAACAAACTATGGAGGAACCAAAAGCAACCAAGTAGTACTTAATCGATAACCTCTATAAGGGGTTTATTAAGCCAAGTTAGGCCCCTTTTACTTCCCTTATTTTGTTTATAAAGAAACCTAATAAAGGCCTTTATTTCTACATCAACTATTAGAAACTAAACGCTATTACTTAAAAAGATTACTACCCTCTCCCCCTAATTGACGAGACCCTTATATACCTAAGCTAAGCCAAAATCTTTACCAAGCTCAATATCTGCTAAGCTTTTTACTAAATTAGGATAGACCCTGTATTAGAAGATCTAATAACGTTCTGTACCTATTATAGGTCTTATAAATATAAAGTCCTTTCTTTTAGACTAATAAATAGGCTAGCCACTTATTAACAATATATAAATAATATTCTTTTTAATTACCTTAATAAATTCTATACGGCATACTTAGATAATATTCTTATATACTTAGACAACAAACTTAAGCACCAAGTTTATGTTAAGAAGGTTTTAGAAAGACTGTGAAATACAGGCCTATAAGTTAATATTAAAAAATGCGAATTTGGAGTAAAACGTATAAAGTACCTTAAGTTTATTGTTAGTATAAAAGGGATTAAAGTTAACCTAGAGAAGGTTAAAGCAATCTATAACTGGAAACCCCCTTACACTATAAAGGGGATCTAGTCCTTTCTCAGCTTTTGTAATTTCTACTATTAGTTTATCTATAATTATAGAGTTATAGCTAAGCCTTTTATACGACTAACTAAGAACAACACGTCTTTTATCTTTAATAATAACTATATAAAAGCCTTTAAGGAGTTAAAGAACCGGCTTATCTCCTCCCTAATTCTTTATTACTATAACCTAGACCTTAAATCAATGCTGAAAATAGACGCCTCCAATAGGGTAATAGTAGGAGTCCTCTTATAGCTATACCTAGACGGCAAATAGTACCCTATTACGTTCTTCTTAAAAACAATAGCCCTAGCTGAGTGTAACTACAAAGTACACAATAAGGAAATATTGGCTATTATATAATCATTATCCTAGTAGAATATAGAGCTTAGAAGCTTAGACTCTTAAATTAAGGTCTATACCAATTATAAAGCCCTTAAGTATTTTATGATAATAAAATAACTTACCAGTTAACAGGCCTAGTGGGCCAAAATACTCTCCTAATTCTTCTTTACAATTATATACCGCCCTAGCAGGCAAAATGCTAAAGCTAACACCCTAACCTAGAGAGAATAGGATGTAGGGCTACAAAATAAGCTAAAAGCCTAGTACTAGATATATGCCCTCCTCTATACCAAACAGCTTAACCTATATATCCTTAGGGAACTAAGCTCTAAATAGAATAAGGTAGCACCTATAGAAGGAGAGGCCCTAGATAAACTAATAAGACTAATTAATCGCATCCTAACCGTAAACCGCATAGCTAAATCCCTAAAAGCCCTCCGTAATTAAGCTATAGGAGGTAACCCTGATTTAGAAATAGAAGATGGACTACTCCTATACTAAGAACAGCTTATAGTTCTAGATATTAACAACCTATAAACAGAGCTAATCCATAAAGCCTACTGTTAAGTCTCTACAGCGCACCCTAGTAGAGACAAGACCCATTAACTACTATCGCCTTATTACTATTGGCAAGGACTCCTATCTAATATAGAACAATTTATTAGAAATTATTATACTTATAAACGCGTAAATACCCCTAGGGACCAAACTCCTAGATAGCTACAACTACTGCCAGTCCTTAAACGCCCTTAGCAATATATTATAATAGACTTTAAATCATTCCTAAAAGATAAACACGGCTACAACATGGCCTTTATAGTAGTTAACCAACTAAGTAAGTAAGCCATTTCCCTCCCTTGCTTTAAGACTATAACCATAAAGAACATAGCCCGCATATATATTAATAATATCTACTAGATCTATAGCGCTCCTAAGTTAATTGTCTCTAACTATAGACCCCAGTTTATATTAGACTTCTAGGATAAATTCTACCGTATCCTTAGAATCCAGATTAGGCTTTCTACTATATTTTACCCTTAGACTAATGGCTAAACTAAGATTATAAACCAGTACCTTAACCAGCAACTCCGCCCCTTTGTTAGCTACTACTAGGATAACTAGTCGGAACTACTGCCTATAATAGACTATATACAGCTTACGCTCCCTTATAATAGTATAGGAATGTTACTATTTAAGCTACTCTATAGATACAAACTATAAATATCCTTTAATTAGAATAGGCCTATAGGGCCTATAACAGCCCGCGAACGCCTTAGCTATAAAGAGGCCTAGGCATTTACTAAGAGAATGTATAGAGCCTAGGAGACCGCCCAAGCAATTATAAAAAGAGTATAAAAAAAGAAAGAGTTTAATATAAATTAATATTATTACGAGGTAGACTTCCATATAGAAGATAAAGTATGGGTATTAATAAAGAACTAGAAGACCTAGAGGCCAAGCCACAAGCTAGACCACTAAATAGCTAGCCTCTATAAGATCCCTAAGAAGGTAGGGCACTCTTTGAAGATAAAGCTACTAGAGTTAATAAAGATCCACCCTATCTTCTTTCTAGACTAATTATAGAAGGTCACGGACAACCCATTGCCTAGACAGTACAATAACCCCCTACTACTAATTTAGATTGTAGAGGATGAGGAATAGAAAGTTAAAGAGATCTTAGCAGTTAAGAAGGACTATAGTACCTTAAAATACCATGTGAGCTAGGTAGGTTATAACAAAGATCTAGAATAGTACCCCATATCCAATTTTAAGTACTCTCCCTATAAGCTACAAGATTTCCACCTAGCCTACCTAGACCTCCCTAAACCACCACGCAAACTAAACAGCTGGATTAAATGCTTGAAGGAAGGGCTAGATAACTATAACAATCTAAATAACAATAAGGAACTCAAACAAAGCCTAAGGGCAGGCTTTTTTGGAAGGGGGGGGGGGGTGTTATAACGGTGCTGGAGCGCATCACCTACTACTTTCTGGGCATTCTGCCAAATTCTGCCATATTCTGCCGACACTACTTATAGAGCCAACCAATCAGGATTTTCCATGCCTAGCATAGAAAATCGCTATTGGCTTGCTTACTACTAGCGCCTTAGCGACCCCTTTATATCTTGCCAGTCTCTAACAGACTTCTTCTTCTCCTTAGCTTAGTATTCTTGTATGGTAGCAATCTATAAGCTTTGGTTCAGAAGCATTTGTACAAGCCTGTCACAACTTTAGTTAAAGGGTACTGCTTTACTAAGTATAACTATAAAGCCTAAAAAGAAGGCCTTTTAGCAAAATAGTTGAATTTAGGTAGTATACCTTTAGTATTTATCTATAGAATCCGCTTAAGGGCTTTAAATCTTTATAGGTTAAAAATAAGGCTTTAATAGAGGCTTTAGGCTTTAAATAAGCTAATAGTAATTAGTTTAATATTATAGACACTCTAAAAAAGGCCTATAATATATATTAGATAATTTAAGGCCTTTATAACGAGTATATACTTAATTAAAAGACTTAATACTTTTATAAAAAAGAAGTTAACAACTTAAGCAACTTACTATAGAGGCTGTATATAAAGACGCTTAAATATATCGCCTAAGATCGCAGCTTAGGGACCTTAAAGGCCTAAAAATTTATAGGTAGGTAGCTGTAGATCTATATATAAAATTTATAAATATAGATTTGATTAAACAAGGTATAGGGGAGGCAGAGGGGAAAAAGGCTAAAATAAGGGCAAAGGAGTTAAAATCAAAGCCTTAAAAGGCGTTAGATCGAAAGGCCAGGGCCGATTTACTAAATAGCATATAGGGGTAGAAGATTAAATTGATTTGATTAAGTATAGATAGCTTTAAATGTGGTGGGGTTTAATTTGCTTAAGTGGCCGAGTTTAGGAGGTGGCTGAGTTCTAGGGGTCTGAGCTTAGTAGCTATATCCTAGTAGTTTATAAACCCTTAGACTAGGGGTTTACAGCTTCCTAGTAAAATACTAGGTTATTAACAACTATTAGGTAGTAAGAAAACGTTAGGAAAATAGTAAAATAAATAAAAATAAAAATATAAGTAATCCTAACGCCTATCCCTGTCCTATTTATAGTTTATTTCTGTCCTTTTACTCTCTATAGTCTATCTACTAAAAATCTAGTTGGAGTTGCCTCCTTCTAGAGATCCTGCTGCTTTTAGCCACTTTCTTATAGCTATTTTTGTCTTGCTTAGAAATAGAAAAAGCGCCTCTCTTCCTTTCTTTATGCAAAAAAGCTTCTCTTAGGAGAGAGAAGAGCCTATTTATCTTTGCATTTCCTTTCTATCTTCCTAATATAGTCTGTATTCTAGTAAGAGATGCGTAGGGGTTTGTACAGCGCTATAATCCGGTAATCCCTAAAGCATTTACCTTCTTTATCCTTTCCTATTGTTTTAAAGAAGGATTTAAAGAAGCCTTTTCCTAGTTTTAGTTAAAAGAAAGCCGATTATAGCTTTTTAGGATATTTATCCTTAGGGGCTTTAAAAGAAAAGGGGTAGTTTCCTTTATAGATTCTAGTATAGTATTTTCCTTTACTTTTATTCTGTTGCTAATTGTTCTTCTACTAGTCTAGTATTTTTTTCTCTTGCTAGTCTCCCTAGATGGGTTAGAGGGGTATAGAGGGATTATATTTTTCTTCTAGAAGGGCCCTTTTTAGCTAGTTTATCTACTATTTCATTGTTACCGTTTCGTTTACTAGTACTAATATCTATATTATCTCTCTCTAGTCTACGGCCTATTTCTCTAGATTCTTTAATATTATAATTAATGCCCCTTTAATATAACTTATCTATCTTTCTAATATTGCTTAATTTGGTATAGCTTTCTCGTCTAGCTATATATAGAAATCTTCCTACTTATTATTTTTTCGCTACCTATACTACTTTTAGTATAGCTTTATAAGTGTGTACAATCTATCTATAAGAAAGTATCTTTTTATCGCTGCATTGTTATAACCTTTTATATATCGTTCTGCAAACCTAGTTAGGATCCCTAAATCCTCCTCTTATTCTAGTTTATTTAACCATTTAGTCCTTAAAGTTTCTACTCTTAGCCTATTAGTAACTTTTTATACAAGTGCTCTATCCCTTATACGACCTATATAAGGGCGCGAAGAGGCTTTAGGGAAGATTTAAAGGAACGATATAAATTCTATCTAAATCTAAGGGTATATAGCTCTTAAAGAGAACAAGATATTATATAAAGAAGAGAAAGAAATAATAAGAGAATTATATAATTAAACAGTTAGGGTTCTTAGTGGTTAATATATATATATATATATATACGCGGTCTTTAACGGACTTCGGTATTACGGTGCTAGTAAAAAATAGTAAATTATAGTAGACAATTGTAGATAGTTATAGATAGTTGCAGATAGTTATAGACAGTTATAAATAGTTTTAAACAGTTATCTGTTAAGTGTTTCACTAAGATATTCCTACTATAACTAGGCTAGTCCTATTATAGTACCTTCCCCCCTTTAGCTAAAGGTCTAAAATAACTTAATTTTAGTTAAGACTTATAACTTATTGCGTTATAAGCGTCGTAATATATTTTAAGTTCTTTTTATTTTTAAGTTTTCTGCTATTATATTTTGTATATTTATATTAGGTAGTAGTTATTTACCTTTATATTATATCTATTTAGTTAAAGTAGGCTGCAAAAAATAGTCCTTATAGAATTCTTTTACTAAGGAAGGCGCGTTAGCCTTAATCTAGTTATAGGTTTTTTAGGTTTATATTTTATATCCTTCCTATTTAATAAGAAGTTTAAATTATTTAGATTATAGTTTTTATTATATATTGTTAATTAAGTTAATAAAGTAAAAACTGTTACTATTATTAATAATTATAAAAGGTGGCGGCGGCACTTTATAAGTTATAGGATTATCTTTTAAAGGTTATAATAAGCTTATATAAAATATTAGGTATATTTTTATCTTAATTAGCAGTTTAAGATTATAGGCGTATAGGCTTAGTTTCTTTTTAATTTAGTATAGGCCTATAAACTTCTAATTAAATTTCTTTAAGAGCTATTAAGTCTATAGGTTTTATATATTTAGGTAAACTATATTACCTTCTTTAAAGTCCTATACGAGAGCTTGTTTTTTATTTATATACTATTCCTATACTATTTAAGCGTACGTTAATTTACTTTATAATAGTTCTATTAACTGCTTTATTTAATTAGTAAAGTTATATACATTAATTAACTAAATCCGTTTAATTATAGGTCCTATTATATTAATTTTAGGTTATAGTTTAAATTTAAGTTAAGGGTCTTATCTATAGGTTATATAAAATAGCGTTACGCCTATTAATACGTTTATTATATTATTTATAGTAAACTTAGCTAAAGGTAGCTATTTTTCCTAGTCGTCTTATAGGTAGGAGTAGTATATTTATAGGTATTATTCCATAATTACGTTTATAATTTTAGTTTAACTATTTATCTCTAGATAAAATATAGTTAAGAGTTATATTTAAATACTTAATTATTTATATAGAGCCTACTAGAAGTCTAAAATAAACTAGCTTTTATAGTTAGATATTATTAAGTTAGGAAGTCTATATAGCTTAAAGACATACTTAATAAAATATTTAGCTACTAATATTACATTAATTAAGTCTATAGGAATTATATATCGTATTTTTGTAAGGCGGTTAATAACTATTATAATATTTATAAACCTATTACTGCTAGGCAAGTTAACTATAAAGTTAATTAAGATATCGCGCTATCTTTATATTAGAATTAGTAGCAGTTAAAGTACTCCTTATTTCTTTATATAAGAGGGTTTCCTATATATATATATCCTATATACTTAAATATATTTTTATATATAGTTATATATTATAGGCTAGTAATATACTTATTAGATAATCTTATAAGTTTTTATATAGCCAAGATACCCTACTACTAGGGAGTTATATATAAAATTAAGTATTTTAAATTATAAAGGTTTAGAATTTGGAACTATTATCTTCTATTAATAGTATAATTAATTATTTTAAATTTCGTATTTAGTAAGTATAATATCCTTATACTATTATTTTCCTATTTAAATTGCTTTTATTATATCTATTATCTATATATTATTCTTATATTTATATTTTATTAGCTTATTAATTTCTATTTCCTATTTATTAACTTCTAATTTATTTTTATTAAGTTCCGTATCTAAAAATATAGGATATAGTTTTTTAAAGTATTTAGGGGGTAATAAGATCTATAATTAATTTATAATCTATCTTAGAAAAGGTTATAGCGGACCGCATAGCAGACACGGCAGAGGAACACGCCCTACTACCACAAAGCCAAATGGGGGCAAGAAAGAATCGCTTAACGCTATCAGCACTTACACTACTCGCTGCT